>JAESFY010000020.1_pt1 | contig 346176 bp, 331 predicted proteins | sample 9266201 | NCBI WGS metagenome assembly JAESFY01 (sample SAMN14515071, study PRJNA621656) | algae metagenome | isolation source: Nodosilinea sp. WJT8-NPBG4 and co-occurring heterotrophs from soil, lower... | place: USA: Pinto Basin, Colorado Desert, California | collected 2006-05-27 | reverse complement strand
CGCCCGAGATCACGCCCGACACCGCCGTGCTCGTGTTCAGCCCGCCGGTGGTCAGTGCCTTGGCGCCGAGGATCACCTCGCCCGCGCCCGACAGCGCGCCGATGGCGATGCCGTCGTTGGTGAGCGAGCGGATGCGCAAGCGGCCGCCGGCCTGGTTGACCACGGTGGCCTGGTCGGCGGTGGCGCGGTCGAAGATGTCGATCAGGCCGCCGCTTTCGTTGACGAAGGTGGCCTCGCCGGCGCTCGCGTCCTCGAACAGGTTGATCGCGCCGCCGGCGAAGTTGGTGATGTGCGCCTTGCCGGCGGTGGCGTTGAACCCGAGCGTGGTGTTGCCGCCGCGGTTCTCGATCACGGCATTGCCCGCGCTCGCGCTGTCGCGGAATTCGGCCGACGCATCGGTGTGCGTGACGATGCGGGCTTGGCCCGCGGAACTCTTGTCGCCGAACTGGACGAGGCCTGCGTTGTCGGTGGGCAGCGCGCCGCGCGCGGCCACGTCGATGGCCAGCTTGCCCGCATCGGCCGTGCCGCTGAACAGGAGCGACGCATTGCCGGCCACCGAAACGGGGCCGTTGCCCAGCGCCCCGGTCACTTGCGCCTGCAGGCTGCCTGCAGCGATGTTCGTTCCGCCCGCATAGGTGTTGGACGCGGCGAGCACAAGCGTGCCGAGCCCTGACTTGACGAGCGCGCCCGCGCCCGAGACCTCGCCGTCGAGCGTGAGCGTGCGGGTCGGGTCGACCTCGAAGCCACCTGCGCCGGCGCCGGCGCCGAGCGAGACCGTTCGCGCCGACGTGGTCGTGCCGCTCGCGCGCAGGGTGCCGCCTTCGAGCGCAAGGCCGCCGGTGGCCGCACCCAGGTTGCTGTCGGACGAGATCTGCAGCGTGCCGGCACGCACCGCCGTGCCGCCGCCATAGGTGTTGACGCCGGTGAGCGCGAGCGTGCCGCTGCCGGTCTTGGCGAGGCCGTCGTTGCCCGCGACGACGCTGTCGATCGTCGCCGTCCAGCCGGCGCTTGCGCCGCTGCCGTCGCCCACGCGCACTTCGACCGGACCCGGCGACGCCTTGTCGGCCACCAGTGCGAGCGTGCCGCCCGACACCCGATAGCCATCGCTCGCGAACTGCATGCCGCTGGCGATGACCGGGCCATCGGTGTTGTCGATCACGACGTTGCCGGCCGCACCGCCGAAGATCGCGAAGCCCGGCTGCTCGAGCGGGCCGCTGGCGACGCCGCCCTCGTCGGCCCAGGTCGGCGCGGTGGCCGACCACGTGCCGCTGCCGCCGCCCATCTGGGTCGGGCTGGCCAGGCCGTTGCCGTTCCAGAAGTTCAGCGTGTAGCCGGCGGCGGTGATCAGGTTGATCTGCTTGCTGCCCGTGAGGATCTGCACCGTGCTGCCGGCGGGCGGCGCAAAGCCGCCGCCCGACATCGACAGTTTGCCGCCCCAGCTGAACAGGTTGTACAGGCCCGGGCCCATGCCGCCCGCATCGCGCACGTTCAGCGTGGCATCGCCGAGCGACAGGTTGCCGCCCACCGCCACGTTGTCGCCCTGCCCCGGCACCGCCGCCAGGCCGCTCGGCGCGCCCAGGTCGAAGTCGAGCTGGCTGCCGCTCGCGAGCGAGAGGTCGCCGTCGATGCGCAGCGCGCCGATGCCGTTGCCGGCCGCGGGGTCGCCCGCGGCCAGGTGGCCACCGCTCGCCACGGTCGCGCTGCCGCCGATACGGCCGAAGCCGCTGAGCGTGGCGCCTGCGTCCACGTTCACCGCGCCCGCGATACGCGCGCCGCTGTAGGCCGCAGTGCCGCCCACCGACAGGCGCCCGCTGCGCACCTGGGTCGCGCCCGTGTAGCTGTTGACACCGTTGAGGAACAAGGTGCCGCTGCCCTGCTTTTCGAGTCCGCCGGTGCCGGCGATCTCCCCGCTGAAGACGCTGTCCGATGCGTTGCCCGCCGTGAGCGTCGTCGCGCCCATGTCGACACGCCCGCTGCCGCTGAGCGTGCCGATGGTGAGGGCGCCGCTGTCGACCTGCCCGATACGGAAGCTGGCGCCACTTTCGACGCGCACCGAACCCGTGGACGCCAGCGTGCCGCCGCTCTCGACAGCCAGCGTGCCGCCCGAGATCACCGTGCCGCCCAGGTGGTTGGCCGCACCGGCGAGCACCTGCGTGCCCAGGCCGGATTTGTACAGCGTACCGGTGCCGCTGATCGCGCCGTTGAAGTACGCGCTGGTGCCACCCGCCAACGTGAGCGACTTGGCGCCGAGCACCACCGCGCCGCCGCCCGCGAGCGCGTTCACGGCTGTGCCCGCGCCCGTGACGGCCGACGCATCGAAGGTGGCGCCGGTGCTCACGTCGAGCAGGCTGCCCGCAGGCAGCGCGCCGTTGCCGGCCAATGCCAGCGTGCCGTCACCGACGCGCGTCGCGCCCGCGTAGCTGGCCACGCCGCGCAATGTGAAGGTGCCCGCAAGGCTTTTCTGCAGGCTGCCCGCGCCCTCGATCGCACCCGAGAAATCGCCGGCCGCCACGGCCAGCGTCGTCGCGGCCTGGCTGCCGGTATTGACCGTGCCTGCGCCCTGCAGGTTGCGCACCGGGAACGTCGGGGTGATGCGGTCGTTGAAATCCAGCGTGGCGCCGCTGGCCACGAAGGTCGTCGGGGCCTTGCTCGTCATGGCGGGAACCGCAGCGGCGCTCGCGGCACGCAGGGTGCCGAAATTGACGCGCAGGTCATGCTGCGAGTACAAGCCCGTGACGCTGGCGATTTCGACAATACCGGTGTTGCCGGGCGAGCCGATGTTCAGTGCCGAGCCGTAGTCGATGTAGCCATCGAATCGCAGCGTCGTGCCGGCGGCCGCCGACACCGTGGCCGGGCCGGCCAGGCGGACCGTGTTGCTCACGGTCGTCGAGGCGGTGCCCCGGACTTCGGCGTCGGAAATGGAAAGATCACCCGCGCCCAGCGAAGACCCGCTGGCAATGGCCAGCACGCCCTGCTCGACCCGGGTGCCGCCCGTGTGGGTGTTGGCGCCCGACAGCGAGAGCGTTCCCGCACCGACCTTGACGAGCGCGCCGCCGCCCGAGAGCGCACCCCACATCGTCGCATTCAAGCCATTGGTGTCGAGCGTGGAACCCTTGCCGATGAGCGTGGCGTCCATCGCGGAAACCAGATCGTTGCCGACCACCCGCAGCGTGCCGCCGGACCAGTTGAAGGTACCGCTGGCCCCTGCGGTCGCCGGCACCAGCCCGTACGCGCTGCCCGTCTCCAGCGTGCCGCCGGCTTCGAGGTTCAGCGTGCCTTGGCCGCCGGGCTGCAATCCGAACTCGATGGAGCTGGCGCGCAACGTGCCGCCGCCGCCGATGGTCAGTGAGCCGGCCGCGGCATAGCCGATCAACAGCCCGGCGTCGACGTCCACGCGCGAACCTGCGCCTTCGACCCGCATCGTGCCGACGCTGTCATAGCCGATATAGAGCCGGGTCGCGCGCAGGATGCCGGCGTTCGAGACGGAAAGCGCGCCGGCACCGACCCAGCCGACGGTCAGGTAGTTGGCCACGGCGGTCCGCCCGGCACCGGTGATCTGCGCCGTGCCCGGTGCGGAGACGATCGTGTCCTCTCCACTGGCCGGCACCGCGCCGCTGCTCCAATGGGTCGGGTCGAACCAGTCTGCGGGCGTGGGCGCCTGCCACCATGTCTGCGCATGGGTGGCCGGCGACGCGAGCGCTCCAAGCAGGGCGGCGCCCAGGACCAGCGCGGTGCGAAGGCCCGGCGGCCCGCCGGTCGAGGATTTGGCGGTTTCCGAGACAGCCTGGCGTGCGCCGGTGCGGCGATTGATGACGATGCGGTGGGTACGGTTCATGGTGATAAGCGGGCGCCCAGCGCATGTCGCGATACGTCCGGGTCAGGAATAAATATGTGCGTAATTGTTACGAGAGTATCCGAATACTGCAACCCGTTAACTATCGTCTGCGGTGCCATTGCCGCGCGCCAAGGCAAGAATTGCCGCCGAAATTCCCCACGCGCGAGATGGAAAGACGTGCGGATCGTTCCTACAGCGGCCGTCCTGCCTGGCCCACAGGGCGCGGCCGTGCGGCGCGGAGGATCGGGTGATCCGGCGCCGTTCGCCGGTGGAACGACGAAAGGAGCAGGAATGCCCAAGCGAGCACAGAACGATCCCGGCGATGCAACCGGCCGCCCGGACGCCATCGGGCCCCATGGCCCCAACCCGCCGTCGCGCGGCCAAATCGAGCGCGGCGACGCCGGCGCGGAAGCCCAGGTGAATTTCGACGACGACGAGGTCTACGCGGGCCGCGGCAACAACGCCCGCCGCGGCGGCACCGCGGCGAGCACAGGCGCCGACAGCGGCAGGCTGGGGCCGCCGTCGGAACAGCTGTCGGACAGCAACCAGCCGCGCGAGAAAAACCTGTAGGAGCACCGCAGATGATGAATCCCGAACAGGCATCCGGAGCCCTCCCCGACCCGACCGCGCCCGCGGCCGAACGGCCGCCACCGCTCGAGGCCGAAGTGCGCGCGAAGGACCTCGCGCGCGACGGCCGCGAGAACGTGCCGGACGATGGCGCCGACCTCGAGGCAACGCCCGGCGAGGGCGAGAACGCAGCGGGCTTCCTGAAGCAGCGAGAGCCCTGAGCAGTAGGCGGCCTCAGGCCCGCGCGGCGGCACCGGCGTCGGCCAGAAATGCCAGCAGGTGCGCGTTGACCTCTTCGGGCATTTCCTGCTGCAGCCAGTGCGTTGCGCGCGGCAGGTGGACCACCTCGCACGCGGCGCCGCAGAACGCGGCACCGGCCTCGGCCAGCCCGGGGCGAGAGCGCGGGGTCGGCGTCGCCCCAGACGATGCGCACCGGCACTTCGATGCGCCGCGCGAGCGGCCTTGCCAGCGGCATCGCGCGGTACCAGTTGAGCATCGCGCCGAGCGCGCCCTCCTCCGACCATGCCTGACGGTAGCTCGCCAGGTCGTCATCGCCAAATGTGCCGGCGAGGCTGCTGCCGGTGAGCGACAGCGCCAGCAACGCATGGTCGTTGGCACGCAGCACCATCTCGGGCAGCCAGGGAAGCTGGAAGAAGCCCACATAGGCGCTGCGCAGCGCCTGCAGCGGATGCGCGAACATGTAGACGGACAGGCTCGCGGGATGCGGCGCGTTGAGGATCGCCAGGCGGTCGATGCGCTCGGGCGTGCGCGCGGCCAGGTGCCATGCCACCACGCCGCCCCAGTCGTGGCCAACGACCGCGAAGCGCTCATGGCCGAGACGACTGCAGAGTTCGCACACGTCGTCGGCCAGCGTGTCGAGCGCATAGGCATGCACCCCTGCCGGCTTGGCCGACGCCGTGGCCGCGCTGGTCGGGCACGATGACCTGGCACCCCGCCTGCGCGAGCGGTGCGATCTGGTGGCGCCAGCCGTACCAGAAGTCGGGAAAGCCGTGCAGCAGGACCACCGGCGGTCCGCTCGCCGGGCCGCTGGTCGCCACATGGAGGTCGATGCCGTTCACGGCCACGCGCGCATGCTGGAGGGTCATCGCCAGAGATGCTCTGCGCGGCGGCGGCGCGGCATGTAGGAGGAGCGCGGGAGGCTGCGTCGGTTGGCGCTCGGATGTGGGAATGCATGGCGTGCAGCGGTCCGCAGGCATGCGGATTGCCACTTGCGCTCGCACCGATCCGCCGCCATGAACACCGCCATCGCCGCCGAAGACGCCTGCGCTCCGCCTGATGCGCAGGGTGAACCCGCGCAGCCGCTCGCGAGCTGGAACCTCACGCGCAATTGCGCGATGTCGCCACGCGGTTTCATGCTGCATGTGGCGGCAGCGAGCGCGTTGAGCTGCCTCATCGGCCTGGGCTTCTGGGCCGGGGGCTATCCGCTGGTGCTCGCCTTCTGCATCTGCCAGAGCCTCGCGCTCGGCGTCGCCGCGCTCGCACATGCAGTGCATGCGGTGGACGGCGAGCGCATCGTGCTCACCACGCAGGCGCTCGAGGTGCATGCGACACGCGGCCTGCGCGCGCACACCTTCCGCCTCGACCCGTACTGGACCCGACTGGAAGACGCTGGCGGTCCGGGCTCGCCGGCACTGCGCAACGGTGCCACCCGCGTGCCGGTGGCGGTGTACCTCACGGCCGCCGAGCGGCGCCGCTTCGTCGCCGAGTTCAACCGCACCCTCGCCCATCGCAAGGAGCTTTCCCATGTCCGCCATCCATAGCCCCGCCGATCCCGCCCATCCAGTCGACCACGCCCACGACGAGCACCATGCCATCCCCCACGGCTGGCGGCGCTGGGTGCTGGCGACCAACCACAAGGACATCGGCACGCTCTACCTTCTCTTCAGCCTCACGATGCTGATGGTGGGCGGGGTGCTGGCGCTGGGCATCCGCGCGGAACTCTTCCAGCCGGGGCTCCAGCTGCTGAACCCCGAGGTCTACAACCAGTTCGTCACGATCCACGGGCTGGTGATGGTGTTCGGCGCGATCATGCCGGCCTTCGTGGGCTTCGCGAACTGGATGGTGCCGCTGCAGGTCGGCGCGTCCGACATGGCCTTCGCGCGCATGAACAATTTCAGCTTCTGGCTGCTGCCGCCGGCCGGCGTGATGCTGATCGCGCCATTCTTCATGAGCGGCGGCGCCGCCGCATCGGGCTGGACGCTCTATCCGCCGCTGAGCCTGCAGATGGGCTCGGCCATGGACCTCGGCATCTTCGCGGTGCACATCATGGGCGCGAGTTCGATCATGGGCGCGATCAACATCATCGTGACGATCCTGAACATGCGCGCGCCCGGCATGACGCTGATGAAGATGCCGATGTTCTGCTGGACCTGGCTCATCACCGCGTACCTGCTGATCGCAGTGATGCCGGTGCTCGCGGGCGCGGTGACCATGCTGCTGACCGACCGCCACTTCGGCACCACCTTCTTCAACCCGGCGGGCGGCGGCGACCCGGTGCTGTTCCAGCACATCTTCTGGTTCTTCGGCCACCCCGAGGTCTACATCATGATCCTGCCGGCCTTCGGGATCATCAGCCAGGTGGTGCCGGCCTTCTCGCGCAAGCGCCTGTTCGGCTATGCATCGATGGTCTATGCCACGGCTTCCATCGCCATCCTTTCGTTCATCGTCTGGGCGCACCACATGTTCACCACCGGCATGCCGGTGACCGGTCAGCTGTTCTTCATGTACACGATGCTGGTGGCGGTGCCGACGGCGGTGAAGGTGTTCAACTGGATCGCGACGATGTGGCAGTCGTCGCTGACGCTCGAGACACCCATGCTCTTCGCGCTCGGCTTCATCTTCGTGTTCTCTATCGGCGGACTCAGCGGCGTGATCCTGTCGATTTCGCCGATCGACATCCAGGTGCACGACACGCACTACGTGGTGGCGCACTTCCACTACGTGCTGGTGGCGGGATCCCTGTTCGCGATGTTCTCGGGCTACTACTACTGGTCGCCCAAATGGACCGGCGTGATGTACGACGAAGTGCGCGGCCAGATCCACTTCTGGGCCTCGATCATCAGCTTCAACGTGGGTTTTTTTCCGCTGCACTTCCTCGGGCTCGCAGGCATGCCGCGGCGGTACGCCGACTACCCGATGCAGTTCGCCGACTTCAACCACATCGCAAGCATCGGCGCCTTCGTCTTCGGCTTCGCGCAGGCCTACTTCGTGTTCTTCGTCGTGCTGCCCGCGATGCGAAAGCGCGGCAAGCCCGCGCCGGCCAAGCCCTGGGAAGGTGCCGAAGGACTCGAATGGGAAGTGCCCTCGCCGGCGCCGTTCCACACCTTCGAGACGCCGCCGCGGCTCGACAGCACCGCGACGCGCGTGATCGGCTGAGCGGGCCGCGCCGGCTTCAGGCGCGGCGCAGGGCGCGCGCGGCGGACAGGTACATCGCAGTGGTGCCGGCCGAGGCATGGCCGAGGTTCTTCTGCACCACCTGCACCGGCAGCGGTGCCTGCCCTTCCCTGCCCCGCAGCGCATGCGCGCCATGCGTGTGGCGCAGCCAATGCGTGCTGGCCTTTCGCAACTGCTGCTGCGCTTGCGCGCCCTCGACGCGTTCGGCGGCCTGCGCGAGAAAGGCCTTGATCGCCTGGTACAGCCCGGAGGCCGACCAGGCGACGGGCCGCAGTTGCGCATCGAAGCGCGCGAGCACCGGCACGCCCTGGTTGCCGGGCGAATCCACCTGCCGGTCGAGGCCGTGCCGCGCGAGTTCGTCGCCGAGTTCATGCACCAGCGCGGCCGGTACCGGCACCTGACGCCGGCGGGCGCCGCGCCCGGCCACCGACAGCGTCCAGGCCGGCGCCGTGGCAGCGTCGATGTCGATGTCGGTGCCGGGCGGCTTCAGGTCGCCGCAACGCAGCGCGGTGACCTCACCCAGGCGCAGCCCGGTCGCGTAGAGCCAGCGCATCGCGCGGCGCAGGCGGCGGCCGGCCTGCGTGTCCGCATGATCGCGCAGCAGCGCGTCGACGTGGTCCCACTGCTCGAAGCTCAGCGTGCGGCTCGCGCCGAGCGGCAGCGGCTGCTCCGGTGGCAGCGCCACGTCGTCGAAGGGATTGGCGAGCAGGTAGCGCTGGCTCACGAGGAACGCGAACAGGCTGCGCAGGATGATCAGCGACTGCCGCAGCGCCACCGGCGTGAGCGCGCCTTCGAGCGGGCGCCATGACGCCGACCAGCGCTGGTGGTGCCGAGGCCCGCACCAGGCCGGCGGCGGGTCCATCAGAAAAGCCCGGTAGGCGTCGACATCGTCGCGCGCGAGTGACGACAGCGCCGTTTCGCGCTCCAGCACGGCCCAGAGCAACAGCCGCTCGGCCTCCTTGCGGTACGAGCGCTGCGTGGACGACAGCGCGCCGGCGGCCTCGCACCCTGCGCCCTTTGCGGCGAGCCAGGCGCCGATCGCTTCATGGTCGTCGGCCGCCTGCAGCAGGCAGTGTTCCGGCGGCGCGCGAAAGCGCCCGGTGCGCCCGTCGAGCCCGGCGGGCAGCACGAACTTCTCGTACGGCACCAGCGCCGTCGCGGGCGGCACCACGACCGCCAGCGCACCGGGACTCAGCTGCGAGCGCGGCTGCACCGCATGCGGGCCGACCCGCAGGCCGAGCACCTGCTCGTGGGCATGCAGCCACTCGAGGATGCGCGCGGCCTTGGATTCGCCCACGCCGGGCACCTGTACCCACCAGCGCGCCCCCGCGAGGTTGATGCGTGCCACCAGCGCCTCGAGCGTTGGCAGGCCGGCCCGCTCGAGCCGTGCGGCCAGCGCCGGATGCAGCCACGCCGCCGCGCTGTCGCCGGGTCGCGGGTCCTGCGCGACCAGGTCCTCGAGCCAGCGCAGCGCTTCGAGCTGGCGTGCGATGACGCGCGCGCGCCGCGAAGGCTGCGCACTGCCCTGCCCTGCGCCGCCGCGCGCCTGCGGAAAGGCGGCCTCGTAGGCCTCGACCTGCTCGGCTTCGGAAAAATCGGCAAGGCCCTGGGCTTCCGCGAACTCGGCGAGGCTCGGCAGCGCGGGCGATGCGGTGAAGCGCTCGGGATCGAGCAGGATCAGCCGCGCGGTGCCCGGCTTGTGCTCGCGCCGCGCCGCGGCCGCGAAGGCGTCGCGGATCCAGGCGATGGTGCGCCGCACCGTGCGCAGGTCGACATGCTCGCCCTCGAGGCGCAGGTAGCGCTCCCAGCTCGCGCGCTCGTCGACCCCCTGGGCCAGCGCCCGCATGAACGCGAAATGGCCGCGATGGAGTTTGCGCGGCGCGGTCTTCTTCACGTGGGAGTGTTGGAGCCGTCGACCGGTCCCTGCCAGAACTTCCACCAGGGACGCGGCGCAACCGGTGCTTCGGGCGGCAGTTGCTGGAGGTTGCTGGCGCGCACACGCTGGCGCAGTTCGACTTCGAGGGCGTGGGCCACGCCGTAGGCATCACGCTCGCCGCGCGACGCGCGCGCGCGCCACTCCACGGCCAGCTGCTCGAGTTCTGCGTCGTCGAGGCTTTGCAGCTCTTCCTGGGTGGGCAGGGCCGGCCGGTTCATGGGCGCTCCCGGCGGGCGCCTGCCGGGACCGGCATTGGGCGCAGATCGAAGGTCCGCGTCAGGGTCATCTGAAATTGTGGGTTGGTGTAGCCATTGGGTCGGAATGCTATCGGTGCCAAAGGAGGGCACGGCGCGTGCGAGCTACCTTTTTGGCGACATTGTGCAATCGCATAATCATCAATGCCTATTCTAGATGTTTTGAGGAGCATATTCCAGAATTCGATGTCGTGGATTGCGCTAAGTCCTTGATCTGCATGGATCTTTTGCGGCGGCAGGACCACGGCGCGAGGCCTCGGTGAGCCGCTTGCACCCGGTTCTGAAGAGACTGGTTGCAGTAACGGTGGCAAGTCCGCGGCGCGGCAGGAGATTGAAAGAGGTGCAAAGCAAGCAGTGGATGTTAGCGCACACATTCAAATCACCCTCTTCTCCGTTCTCAAGGCACCCGGTCACGGGCGCGTGAAGAAAGAGCCCGGTTAGCGGGCCCCGCGCCCTTCCCTGAGGCGGATCGGCCGCTCTGCCCTGCTCCGCTCCGGTGCGCCCGGGGGCTGCAAGCAACCGCCAGCAATTCCCAACGGCACTCACATTACGCGGCCCGACCCTGTTCAGCCGAGCATCTGCACCTTCTGCAGCACGTCCGCGATCGACCTGATGAGTGCCTCCGTCGGCGGCTCGGCCGCCACACTCGGCAACAACGTCAGCGTCACCGCACCATCGGTGCCGCGCACGCACGAGCCCACGGTCTTGCCCTCGCTCTGAATCGCGATCTTCTGCGGCTTCGCGCCGGGCTCGTTGCCCAGCAGCCGCGCCACGACGACGGCCGGCAGCAGCTTCTGCCCGCGCACCTTCTCCGCCCGCTTGAGCACGCTGCGGCGGTCCTTGTCGAGCGCTGCGTTGAGCTGCTCCGCGTGCCGATACTGGATCTCGAGTGGGCTGCGGAAACATTCGACGACGGCCGACGGCAACTGCGCCACGATCAGCGCTTTGCGCACCCAGGTGTGGCTGACGCCGAGCTTCTCGGCCATCTGGCGTTGCGTCGGAAACAGCTGCTCTTCGAGCGCGCGCTGGTACATCACGCCCTGCTCGTACGGCGAGAGATCGGCGCGCTCGCGGTTCTCGCGGTCCATTGCCGCGAACAGCTCGGCGTCGCCGAGTTCGTCGATCCAGATCGCGGCCAGCACCGGAATGCCGAGTTCCAGGCAAGCGCGGTGCCGGCGATGGCCGAACACCAGCTCGTAGCGGTCGGGCTGGTCCGGCAGCGCCCGCACAAGGATCGGCTGCACATTGCCGCCGGCCTGCTCGATGTCGGCCTTGAGCCCTGCGAACTCGGCGTTCTCGAACGAGGCCGGATGCCGGTTGGCCCAGCGAGACGCTCGGATGCTCGCCGGGTCGAGTTTGCGCGTGGGCGTCGAATCGTCGTAATGCCGAAGCCGCTCCCGAAGGGTCGCCAGCTCGCCCTCGACCGCTTGCATCTGGCCGCGGAATGCCAGCATCTGGCCGGGGCCGGTGCGCGGCGCAAACTGGCCCGGCTGTGCCGGTGGAAACCTGGTTTCCACGGCGGCACCGGGCATGGCCGGCGGAATCGGCGCAGCAGCCGGAAACGCAGCGGCCGGGCTTGGCGCCGGAGCGGGCTCGGGCAGCGAGAGTCCCGCCGTGAGCGCTTCGAGACGTTTACGCGTGCTGGCCATTGGGACCTCCATTGCAGTGGAAACCAGGTTTCCACGCCGAGCGCGTGGTGCGGTTGAATGATGCATGCGGACCCGCGTCCGCTCCGGGCCGGCGTGTAAACCTGGTTTCCACGGTCGCGCCCCGAGTCGGGTGGAAACCAGGTTTCCACGCGCCGCGCCCGGTAGCGCACAGGCCGCTCATGAGGTTGGCCGACGCGCTCATTGCATCTCCCCCTTGTCGGCCCAACTGCTCACCACAGACTGCTCGACGAGGTCGACGAAGGAGTCGTAGGCATCGGCCGCGCGCTTGTAGGTCTTGGCGGCACCCTCGTATTTCTGTACGTCGTAGACGGTCGCGAACTCGGCCGCCTTGTTGCTCGTCACGCTCGTCTTCGGGATCTCGACAGGCAGCGTGTACTCGCCATAGGTCGCCTGGATCCACTGCCGGACCGCCGGCGTGGCCGGGTCGCTCGGGTCGACCCGGCTGAGCAGCACATGCAGGAAGTCGAAGGCCTTGCCCGCGCGCTCGCCGCTCTGCGCATCGAGGTTGCCGCCCAGGTCGGCGAGCAACGACCAGAACTGGGCCGACGATGCGAAGTCGAGGCCCGACGGCGGCACCGGCACGATGATCCCGTTGGCGGCCCAGAGGCCGTTGATGGTCACATAGGACAGCGACGGCGGCGTGTCGATGACGATCACGTCATAGAGATCGCGCACGCTCTCGAGCCCGGCGTTGAGCACGTCCCAGAAACGTGCACCCGGCTCCTGCATCTGGCGCGCGGGAAGCGCGAACTCGGCCGAGAACAGGAACGGGGCGGCGGCCACCAGGTCGAGGCCGTCCCAATAGGTGGAGCGGATCGCGTAGCGGATGTCGGACTGGCTGCCATCACACAGCGGCGCGATCGTCATGTCTTCGCTGATCTCGGCCTCGGGCAGCAGGCCGTGCAGGGTGGTCAGCGATCCCTGGGGATCGGTGTCGATGGCCAGCACGCGGTGGCCGCGCAGGCTCAGGCCCTGCGCCAGCACCATCGCGGTGGTCGTCTTGGCGACGCCGCCCTTGAAGTTGCCGACCGCAATGGTGAAGGCCTTCTTGCCCGCGGGGCGCATTTTGTCGGCGCGGTAGGTGCGGGTCCAGGTGCGCAGCTCGCTGAGCGCGAAGTTGCGCTTGCCACCGGCCGGCGTGAGGCGCCCGCTCGGCAGATCGTCCTTGGTGATGCGGTAGGCCACGTGCGCCTTGTCGACGCCGCACAATGCCGCGAGCTGCGCGGTAGAGTAGACGGGCGGGATCTTGCGCGCTTCGGGCGCGAGGAGCCGGCCGCGGATCTGCTCGACCATCGAGCCGGCGCGCGCGGCCAGGGACGCGATGCGCGCCATGTCGATGCGCGCACGCGGCGCAGAGGCAAGCGCGACGGGGAGGGGGGCCGTGGAAACCTGGTTTCCACCAGCAGCCGGTGTGGGCGACGCCATAGAGAATAGCCTTATTAGACGGAATCCGGCCATTCTATGGGAATCCGTCGAATGAACAAGATCTGCGATAAAGATCGTGCTCGTCGTCGATCAAAGTGTGAGAGTGGTTGGGGACCAAGGTGAGGAGGATTGGGATTCCGGCCTTTGGTGGCGGTCGCGGGGGACCAAAGAACCTCGGTTGAGGTCCCCGGCACCCTGCGCAGCGACGCCAGCGGGTGCGCCGGCCCCTGCAACCGGTGAACAAGTGCCCTTTGGACCTGCCGCGCCCCTTGTCCACTCACATCAAATCCCATCCGTTCCCACATCAACAGACGCGAAATCCCTTTCGTTCTCACATTCAATCCCATCCGTTCTCACACTCATTCCCAGCGCTACTCACAGTTCCGCTTCCAAGTGGCTGTCACCATTCAAGAAACCCGACCGTCAACTCTTCAATATCCCAAGTGTTCTTCTTCAAAGTCTCAAGGCACCGCTGCATGAACCTGTGAATTGACCCGTTCACAAATCCGCGGCATCATGTGAAATCAACGATCTACCGGAAAAACCCATGGAAGAGGGCGAAGCGCCACGGCCGCCGCCAAAGCCGCCTGCCGTCACGGACGAGCAGAGCGTGGCCAAGGCCAACGAGGCCATCGCCATCCGCCCAAAACGGGGCCGGCTCACACTGCTGTCGCGGCGCATCTACAACGCGCTGCTGTACCACTCGCAGAAGCAGGGCGTCGACGAACCCGTCTACAAGCTGGCGCTCAGTGAGCTGATCGGTGACGCCCGCTTCAACTCCAACAATACCGAACTGCTGAAGTCGCATCTGCGCGACATGCAGGCCACGACCATCGAATGGTCGACCAGCGGCGCGGGCCTGAAGCGCTGGGTCTCATCGCAGCTGCTCGGCACCGTGTCGATCGAAGAGCAGGGCAGGGGCCGGCCCTGCACCATCACCTGGCGCTATCCCGAAGAGATCCGCGAACGCCTGGTCAAGCCGCACCAGTACACCCGTGTGCTGCTCGAAATCAGCGCCCAGATGCGCAGCTACCCCGCGGCCGTGCTGTACGAGATCGGCGCGCGGTACCTCACCTCGCCGAGCCGGCTGTCGATGCGCGAGGACGTGCTCTGGTGGGCCGCCGTGCTGACCGGCCGCAGCGACATCACTGAGGTCGACTACCGCTTCCTCAAGCGCGACGTGATCAGCAAAGCGCTGGCCGAGATCGAGGCGCTCTGCGAAGACTTCAGCCTCGAGCTGATCGAGCACAAGCGCGGCCGGCGCATCGAGGAGATCCAGTTCCGGGTCGTGCCGAAGCTGCAGCAGCGCCTCGGCACGGCCGACGACCCGAGCCGCAACGTCTTCGACCTCGAACTGGTCGGCAAGCTCATCGCGCTCGGGCTGAAGCAGGAGGAGGCGCAGGACCTTTACGCCACCACCGACGAAGGCCAATTGCGCGCCACGCTCGAGCATGTGGAACAGCGGCTGCGCAGCCAGGCGCTGCCGACGCTCAAGTCGCCGGCCGCCTATTTCAAGGATGCCCTCAAGAAGGGCTATGCCGGCGTCAAGGGCGAGCCCGAGCCCGCCACGTCAGGCGGTCCGGGCGGTCCGGCCGCGGCGCCTCCCGCACCCGTGCTCGACAGCCAGGACCGCATGCACCGGATCCGCGAGCTCTGGGACAACGACCGCATGCAGAAGGCGAGGGCGCTCTACCAGGAGATGCCCGAGCCCATGCAGGCCGAGATGCGCACGCGTTTCGAGGCCGAGCGCCTGCCGGCCATCGCGGCACCGATCGCGCGCGCCTGGCGCCGCGACGGACCGGCCAGCCGCATCGCGGCCACGACCTTCCACCGCTGGCTCGCGCAGGCCACCTGGCCCGAGGAACCCTCCGACCGCGTGCTGCTGGACTTTGCGCTCGCGCAGGGCGTGGCGGGGATGTAGGCAGGCGCGCCGCGCAGATTCAGTCGCCTGAGTGTGTGCTCACGTTCGGCCTGATGTGCCGCAGTGTCACGGCCGCCAGAACCGCCAGCACGAAGATGCCGATCCCGCTGGCAGCAGCCGCCACGTTGAAGCCCGAGACGAACGCGGCCTGTGCCTGTTCCAGCAGCCCGTCCGGCAATGCCTGCGCGACCGCTCTGGCGCCGGCAAGGCTGTCCGATACGGCCTCTTCCATGTCCCGTGTCAGCGGTGGCCCGTCGCGGTCGGCCATCCGGGCGCGGTAAACCGCGGTGACCACGCTGCCCAGCGTGGCGATGCCGAGCGCCAGCCCAAGCTCCTGCACGGTTTCCGACATGGCCGAAGCCGACCCCGCCTTCTCGGGCGGCGCGGCACCCACCACCAGCTCCGTTCCCAGCGCCGCGATGGTGCCCAGGCCGAGATACACCAGCGAGAACGATGCGGTCACCAATGTGATGCCATGCGGTCCTCGGTCGAGTTGGGTCAGCATCAGGTAGCCCAGTGCGGACAAGGCCAGTGCTGCCGCGATCACATGCCCCGGTGGGATTCGCCTTGCAAGCAGGGGCGCCGTGATGCCCGCGACCAGCATCGCGAGTGCGGGCGGGCCCATCCAGAGTCCGGCGGCCAGTGGTGACAGACCCGCCACGAGCTGCAGATACTGGGTCACCAGGAGCATCGTCCCGCCGACACCGACCAGCCCGACCAGCAGCACTCCCAAGGCGACACTGAATGCCCGGTCGGAAAACAGCCCGATGTCTATCAACGGGCTGCTCAGCCCACGCTGCCGCCGGACGAAAACGACCGCGAAGGCCAGGCCTGCCGCGATGGTCAGCATGGCACCGGCCGCGATCCCTTCGTGCGCCATCTGCTTCATGGCGTAGACGATCGGCAGCAGCGCGAGAAGGGAGAGCGCGACACTGCGCAGGTCCAGCCGCCCCTGCTGCGGCGCGCGGTACTCCGGCAGCAGAACCGGCGCGGCCGCGAGCAAGAGCGCGACCACCGGCAACGCCACCAGGAACGCAGCGCCCCAGCCATAGCGCTCCAGCAGCAGGCCACCCACCACCGGGCCGGCCGCCATGCCCAGCGCAAACATGGTCGCCCAGACCCCGATCGCCAGCGCACGCTGATGGGGCTGGACGAACATGTTGCTGATCAGTGCCAGGGTCGAAGGCATCAGCGTCGCGCCCGCCACGCCCAACAGGGCGCGTGCCGCGATCAGCATGGCGGCGCTGGTCGAACAGGCCGCCGCGGCGGAGGCAATCCCGAAAGCGGCAGCGCCGAACATAAGGAGCTTGCGCCGCCCGATCCGATCGCCCAGCGTTCCCATCGTGATGAGCAGGCCGGCGATCATGAAGCCGTAGGCATCGACGATCCAGAGTGCCTGCGCGCTCGTCGGGCGCAGGTCCATCGCCAGCGCGGGCAGTGCCAGATGCAGCAAGGTCAGGTCGAGCCCGAGCAGCATGGTGGGCAGCGAAAGCAGCGCCAGTCCGGTCCATTCACGGCCACCCGCCCGGGCTTCGGGCCCATGAGATACGTCACAAATTGCGGTCAAGAATCACCTCCGATTCGCTGGGTTGAGGGTCAGTCAGCGCATCTTCGGCGGCGCGTGGTCCTATTACAATTTAACTATTTATCCTATTGCTCAAAGTGACAGCCATGGCCGAACGGAACTTCCGCCGCACGCGGCCGGCCTTGTCGGCATTTCTGATCCGGCACCGCGAAAGACTGACCCCGGCCGATGTCGAACTGCCCTCGCGGGGCCGGCGCCGGACGCCCGGCCTGCGGCGGGAAGAAGTCGCAGCGCTGGCCGGCGTGGGACTGACCTGGTACACATGGTTCGAGCAGGGGCGTGACATCCGCGTGTCGGAGCGCTTCCTGCTGAGCGTGGCCCGTGCGCTCAAGCTCGACGACGCCGAATGCAGCCACCTCTTCCTTCTCGCCCACAACCGCCCGCCGCCGCCTGAGGCGCACCAGGAAGCCTCCGTCACGCCGCGCATCCAGGCACTCATGCACGAGCTGGTGATGCGGCCGGCCTACGTGGCCAACCTGCGCTGGGATGTCATTGCCTGGAACACGGCCGCCGACGATCTGTTGGGTTTCGGTGCCCGCGCGCCCGGTCTGCGCAACATCCTGCGCATGGTGTTTGCCGATCCCGACGTGCGGCGGCGCTTGCCTGCCTGGCATGACGATGCGCCGAGGCTGCTGGCGCAGTTTCGCTACGACCTGGCCGTGGCACCAGACGACGCTTCGATGGTGGCGCTGGTCGAGGATCTGAAAGCGCTGTCGGCGGACTTTCGGCGCTGGTGGGAAACACCGGAGAGCGTGCAGGCGACCCGAGGCATCGGCTCTGTCGCGACGGCCGAGGGAGGCCGCGCCGATTTCCGGCACGAAACCCTGGTGGTCGATGAACACCGCCACCTCCGGATGGTGGTGTATTTCGCCGAAGCGGCGAGCCGCTGAAGCCTCCGCCGCGGGCATCGCCCAGTCCGTCGCCAGCGTGTGGCAAAGCAGAATGGCGCGCATGAATTCCCCTGATGCTGCGTTTCGCCTCGAACTGAACGCTGTCGATACGCTGTGCACTTACGCGGCAATCCCCAGCCGCTATCGAACGCAGACGGTGTTCGAGGTGAGCACCGGCGATGGCGACTTGACACTGCAGGAACGCGGGCTGCCTGCGCCGTTCGACAAGGACTACGACGAACTCGAGAACCCGGTTCAGTGGCCACGGTTGTTCGATGTCAGCCGATGGGCAATGGTCAGTGCATTCGCCGGTACCCGTCTTGTGGGTGGCGCGATCGTCGCGTTCGACACGCCGGGCCTCGACATGCTGGAGGGGCGTCGCGATCTTGCCGTCCTCTGGGACATCCGCGTCCATCCGGATGTGCATGGGCAAGGCGTCGGAACGGCGCTGTTCTGTGCCGTGAAGCATTGGAGCATCCAGCGCGGCGCCGAAACGCTCAGGATCGAGACCCAGAACGTCAACGTCGCTGCCTGCCGCTTCTATCTCGCGATGGGCTGCCGGCTGGTGGCGGCAGAGGCGGGCGCGTATCCGGAGCTGCCCGGCGAGACAAAGCTGTTGTGGGAACTTGCGCTCGCACGCCAGGGGCCCAGGTAGCCTCAATCGAGCCGCTGCCCGCCCGCCGCATCGAACAGATGCGCCTTCGCCGCCACGGGCCACAGCGCAAGCCGCTCGCCGGGGCGCGCGTCGATGCGCTCGCGGAACGCGGCCATCACCGGATGGCCGCCCAGGCGCAATGCGACCTGGGTTTCGGCGCCCGTCGGCTCGACCACCACCACGTCGGCCGGCAGGCCGCGCGCGGTGTCGATGGTGAAGTTCTCCGGGCGCGTGCCGTAGAGCACGCGGTCGCCATGCGTGCCGCTCGACGATGCGCTCGCCAGCGGCAGCCGCAGCCCGTCGTCGGTCAGCACATGCGGCGCGCCGCCTTGCTGCTGCTGCAGTCGGCCGGGGATGAAGTTCATCGCGGGCGAGCCGATGAAGCCCGCCACGAAGGCGTTGCGCGGCCGGTCGTAGAGCGCGAGCGGCTCGCCCACCTGCTCGATGCGGCCTTCCTTCAGCACCACGATGCGGTCGGCCATGGTCATCGCTTCGACCTGGTCGTGCGTGACGTACACCGTGGTCGTGCCCAGGCGCTGGTGCAGCGCCTTGATCTCGGTGCGCATCTGCACGCGCAGCTTGGCGTCGAGGTTCGACAGCGGCTCGTCGAACAGGAAGGCCTTCGGCTTTCGCACGATCGCGCGGCCCATGGCCACGCGCTGGCGCTGGCCGCCGGAGAGCTGGCGCGGATGCCTCGCGAGCAACTCGCCGAGCCCGAGCGTTTCGGCCGCATGCTGCACGCGCCGCGCGATCTCGTCCCTGGCTACGCCCTGGATCTGCAGGCCGAAGCCCAGGTTCTGCGCCACCGTCATGTGCGGATACAGCGCGTAGTTCTGGAACACCATCGCCACGTCGCGCTCGCGCGGTGCGGTGTCGTTGATGCGCCGGTCGCCCAACAGGATGTCGCCGCCGTCGGCGGTCTCGAGCCCGGCGATCAGCCGCAGCAGCGTCGACTTGCCGCAGCCCGACGGGCCAACGAGCGCGACGAACTCGCCGTCGCGGATGTCGATGTCGATGCCGCGAAGCACCGGCGTGGCGCCGAAGTGCTTGGCGAGCTTGCGGATGGTGATGGAGGCCATGGGCTTTCGGTTCGGGTTTGCTTGTCGTTGTCGTTTGCGATCGCACGCGTCAGTCCTTGACGCCGCCGGCCGTCAGGCCGCGCACCAGGTACTTGCGCACCAGCACGGTGAAGACGATCACCGGGAACATCACCAAGGTGCCGCTCGCGGCGATCTTGGTCCACTCCCAGCCTTCGTACTGCAGGAAGTTGACGATTGCGACGGGCGCGGTGATGGCGTTGGTGCGGGTGAGGATCAGCGCATAGAAGAAGTCGTTCCACGAGAAGATGAAGCACAGCACCGCGGTGGCCGCGAGGCCGGGCGCGGTGAGCGGCAGCGCGACGCGCCAGAACGCCTGCCAGACGCCGCAGCCGTCGATCCATGCCGCCTCCTCGAGCGACGCGGGCACCGCCTCGAAGAAGGTCTGCATCAGCCAGATCACGATCGCGAGGTTGAAGGTGAGGTAGACGATGGCCAGGCCGATCACCGTGTCCTGCAGCCCGAGGTACTGGTAGGCCAGGAAGAACGGAATGGTGAACGCGATCGGCGGCGCCATGCGCGTGACCAGAATCCACAGTGCGATCCGGTCGCGGCCCCTGAACTTCCAGCGCGTGAGCGCATACGCGGCGGGCACGCCGATCGCGAGTGAGAAGCCGGTCGACAGCGTGCTCACCAGCAGGCTGTTGCCGAAGGACTTGGCGAAGTTGCCCTGCAGCAGGCTCGCAAAGCCGTCCAGCGTGGGCACGAAGAGCAGGCTGTCGTCGAAGATGTCGGCCGCCGGCTTGAACGCGAGCTGCACCAGCCACAGGAAAGGCGAGAGCACGAGCAGCACCAGCAGCACCACGGCCAGCGAGCGGCCGTGCATGCGCCACCAGGGCCGAGCGCGGCGCGGCGCGGCATCGGCGAGGATGCGCTGCGCGGGGTCGAGGGCGGGGTTAGCGATGTTCATGGCGGTTGTCGCTCCAGCCCAGTTTGCCGACCAGCCAGCTCAGCACGAACACGCCCGCGAGCATCACCGTGGCGATCGCGCTCGCATAGCCCCAGTACGAGAAGTTGAAGGCCTGGATGAAGCCGTAGTAGTTGGTGACTTCGCTCACGTTGCCGGGCCCGCCGTTCGTCAGCACGTAAATGAGCGGAAAGGCCTTGAAGCTGTCGATGAGCCGGAACAGCCCGCACACCACCAGCACCGGGCGGATGTAGGGGAACACGATGTAGCGAAACAGCTGCCAGCGGTTCGCGCCTTCGAGCCGCGCGGCCTCCAGCGGATCGTCGGGGATCATCTGCAGCGCGGCCAGCACCATCAGCATGGTGAACGGAAACCACTGCCAGGTGTCGGCCAGCGAGATGGCCCAGAGCGCGGTGTCGGGGTTGGCGATGAGCGAGCGCACCGACCAGCCCAGGTGTTCCAGCGCGCGGTGCACCGGGCTCACGTCGGGCGTGTAGATGATCTTCCAGATCAGCGCGACGACGATCGGCGGCAGCACCATCGGGATCAGGAACAGCGTGCGCGCGCCCTCGAGCACGCGCGACCTGCCGTTGAGCAGCAGCGCGAGCCCGAGGCCGACGAGCAACTGCAGCGCCACGCTCGATGCCGACAGCTTGAACTGCACCGCGATGGAGCCGAGGAAGCGGCTGTCGTGCAGCAGCTGCCGGTAGTTGACGAGCGGATCGTCGAAGCGGAAGGTCGCGGCCGGGTCGGTGAGGCTCAGCGGCGTGAAGCTCGCCACCACCAGCGCCGCGGCCGGCAGCAGCGTGATGGCCAGCAGCAGCGCGAGCGACGGCGACAGCCCGAGCAGGAAGGCGCGGCGCCGCTCGGCCTGCCAGCCCGGCGCGAAAAGCACGAAGGCCATGGCTCAGCGCCTCACAGCTTCTGTCCGGCGCGTTTCAGCTCGGCAATGGCGTTGGCCTGTGCCTGCTGGAACGCCTGCTTCGCCGACAGCTGTCCGCTCGCGATCAGCTCGATCGCCTTGTTGAGCTGCTGGTCGATCTGCGGATACACCGACACCGTGCGGTACTTCATGTGGCCGGTCTTCGACGCCAGCTCGATCGCATCGAGCGAGAGCCTGGCGAGGTCGCTGCCGTTGATGACCTGCTTGCGGCGGAACTCGGCCGAGTCGATGTCCGAGCGCCGCGCCGGCGAGCCGTAGCCCGCGGCCACGGCCCTGCGCGTGGTCTGCTTGCTCAACGCCCACTGGATGAAGGCCCAGGCGGCTTCCTTCTGCTTCGAGCCGGCCGGAATGCCGAGCCCGTGCACGGCCGTGCCAGGAAAGCGGCCGGCGGGCCCCTTCGGCACCTGGCCGAACCGGACCGTCTTCAAGGTCTTGCTGGTCTGCGCATCGCCGAGCTGCGCCAGGTGCAATTGCCCGGCATCGGTGAAGTTGACGCGGCCGAGCTTCAGCGCCTGCGTGACCTGGTCGGGCTGGTAGGTGATCGCGCCGTCGGGCCCAAACTCGCGCAGCAGGTTCGCGTAGTACTCGCCCGCGGCGATCGCTTCGGGCGTGTCGAGTGTCGGGAACAGGTCGTCGGGCGCCTTGCGGAACACGTCGCCGCCGAACGCATGCAGGTAGGGCACGAAGGTCCATCCGTAGTGGTTGTCGGCCACGAAGCCCGCGACGCGTTCCTTCTTGTGCACCGCGCGCAGCACCTTCACGAGGTCGTCCGTGGTGTCGGGAAATGCGAGGCCCGCCTTCTCCACGAGGTCAAAGCGTGACGACGCGCTCAGAAGCGCCTCGGCCGTCCACGGCACGCCGTAGAGCCTGCCGTCGCGGCCCGTCTCGGGCGCGCGCGCGCCGGGCAGGAAGTCGTCGAGGTCGAAGTCGGCGGCCGTGAGGTTCGGGTTACGGATGTAGTCGTCGAGCGGCGTGAGCCAGCCCGAGTTGATCCAGCGGCTCGAGTAGATGAAGGTGACGTTGACCACGTCGTAGGCGGCGCCGCGCGTCGACAGCTCGAGGTCGACGCGCTGGTTGTAGACCGGGAACGAGGGCGCGTCGAAGTTCACCCTGGCGCCCGTGAGCGCCTCGAACTCGGGCAGCCATTGCTGCAGCAGCTTGGGGTAGGTGGCGCTGAAGGTCGACACGTTGAGCGTGACGCCCGCGAACTTCTTCGCACCGCCCTGCTGCGCGCCGGCAAGGCCGGGCAGCAGCGATGCGGCGCCGAGTGCGGCCGAGGCCGTGAGCAGGCTGCGCCGGTGCAGCCCGTTGGGGGAAGGATGTGTCATGGCGAGGGGGCTGGGTGCTTCAGGCCGACGCGGCAATGAGTTCGTCGATGCGCGCGTCGTTGGTGGCTTCGGGGCGGCTGCGGGTTCGGCTGCGCTGGCCGTCGATGGCCACCGCGGGGTCGCCGTGCACCGTCACGCGCCGCACCAGCCGTGGCTGGTTGCCGTAGTCGTTGATCGCGAAGTGCTGCGTGGCCCGGTTGTCCCAGATCGCCACGTCGTGCTGCTGCCATCGCCAGCGCACCGTGTTCTCGAGACGGGTCACGCGGTTCTGCAGCAGCTCGAAGAGGCGCGCCGACTCGCTCGTCGACAGGCCCACCAGCTTCTTCACGAAATGCCCGAGCAGCAGCGCGCGCTCGCCCGAGACCGGATGCACGTGCACCACGGGATGCTCGGCCTCGTAGATGGCCGAGACGAACACGTTGCGGTGATGGCGCAGGCGTTCTTCCTCCACCTGCACGCGGTCGGCGCCGTAGTCGTAGTCGTTGCTGTGCACCGCCCAGAGCCGGTCGGCCAGCTGCTTGAGCTGTGCGGGAAGGCGCTCGTAGGCCAGCGCCGTGTTGGCCCAGACCGTGTCGCCGCCGTAGGCCGGGATCGTCACGCCGCGCAGGATCGAGATCTTCGGAAACGCGTCGACGAAGGTCACGTCGGTGTGCCACGAATCCGCGCGTCCACCGCCCTTCGATGCATCGAGCTCGAACAGCCGGGTGCCCGTGGGCGAGGGCACCGTGGGGTGCGCCACCGTGCGGCCGAAGCGTGCGCCGAAGGCCTGGTGCTCAGCGTCGTCGAGGTGGTCCTGCCCGCGAAAGAAAAGCACCTTGTGCGCCACCAGGGCGGCATTCAGGTGTGCGATCTCGTCATCGCCGAGGCGCGCCGAGAGCATCAGGTTCTGCACCTCGCCGCCGATGTGGCCGGCCACGCGCCGGATCTGCAGGTGGCCGAAGCGGGTGTCGATGGCGGATGAAGGGGACGCGCTGCTGTCGTGGCTCATCGGGGATTCCTCTGGTTCGTTCATGACGTGGACCGGCGACGCCGGGAGCCACGGATTCTGTGAGCCCGAGGCCCAGGAACAAACGAAGGAATCGTTGTTTCGACATGTGCGAAACGTCTTTAGCGCCGGCCTGCCGCTGCCCGCAGCAGGCCGCGCGCCGCTACTACTCGATGCGGATGTTGGCCGCGCGCGCCACCGGCTCCCAGCGGCGCCGCTCCGACAGCACCAGGCTGCGAAAGGCCTCCGGCGTGCCGCCGACCGGCTCGGCGCCCATCGCCAGCAAACGCTCGCGCACCTGCGCATCGCGCACGATCGCGGTGATCTCCTGCGACAGCAGCGCCACCAGCGGCGGCGGCGTGCCACCGCGCACGAAGAAGCCGATCGACGACACGCCGTACAGGTCGGGGTAGCCGGATTCCGCGAGCGTCGGAATCTCCGGGGCCAGTGGCGAGCGCCGGGCACCGCCCGTCGCGAGAATGCGCACGCGGCCGGCGTGGTGCTGCGCAAGGTAGTCGGAGACCACCGAGATGCCCGCGGAGATCTGGTTGCCCATCAGGTCGGCCAGCAGCGGCGTGCCGCCCTTGTAAGCCACCAGCTGAAGGTCCACGCCCGAGAGCGCGCGCAGGCGCAGCATCAGCAGGGCGCCGACGCTGCTCATGCTCGACGTGCCGATGCTTCCCTTCAACGGATCGGCCTTGGCCGCCGCCAAGAACTGAGCGAGGCTCTGCCAGCCCGAGCCTATGCTCGCCGTCAGCGTGTGCGGAATGTGCACGCCATCGCACACCGGCATCAGGTCGGTGTCGGGGTGGAACGAAAGCTTCGAAAACAGGAACGGAAAGAACGCGGCCACCGCGAGCGGCGCGAACATCACATGGCTGCCATCCGGCTCGGTGGTCTGCAGGAACTGCGAGGCCACCAGGCCGGTGCCGCCGGGCTTGTAGTCGACCAGCACGTGGCGCCCTGTGCGATCGCGCAGCCGTTCGGCCACCAGGCGCGTGACGTTGTCCATGCTGGCGCCGGGCGGTACCACCACGATCATCTTGATGGTGCGCGGCAGCGCCTGTGCGTGGGTGCTTCCCGCGCGCGCGACGTCGATGAAGGCGGCGGCACCGGCGCAGAGCTGGCGTCTGTTGAGCATCGGTCAGTCCCCTCAATCCTGCGGTGTGAAGCCCGAGGCGCGCACGATGCCGCCCCAGCGCGCATGCAGCGCCACGAGGCTGGCCCTGAAAGCCTCGGGCTGCATCGGCGCGACCTCCAGGCCCATCTGCGCGAAGCGCGCCTGCGTTTCGGGCAACGCCAGCATCCGGTGGGCCAGCGCTGCGAGCTGCGTCACGGTCTGCGGCGCGACCGCGGCCGGTGCGTAGACCGAATAGGACTCCTCGATCACGATTTCGGGAAAGCCCAGCTCGGTGTAGGTGGGCACGTCGGCCATGAAGCGCGAGCGCGCGGTGCCGCTGGTGGCGACGAGGCGCAGCTTGCCGGTGGACATCAGCGGCAGCGCCTCGGCCGGCGTCAGCACGCCCGATGCGATCTGGCCGCCCAGCAGGTCCTGCACCAGCGGCGCCATGCCGCGGTAGGCGGCGTGCGTGTAGTCGAAGCCGGCGCGGCGCCCCAGCATGATCCCCGAGAAGTGCGCGCTGGTGCCGGCGCCGGGCGAGCCGAACGAAGCCTGCTTCGGGTTGGCCTTGCACCAGTCGATGAACGCCGGCAGCGTGCGCACGCTCGCGGGCACCATCGTGCTGATGGCGAGCACGAAAGGGAACTTGGCGAGCGGGGTGACCGGTGCGAAATCCGCCAGCGGGTCGTAGCGCAGGCTGCGGTAGATGTGCGGAAACAGCACCATCATGCCGCTCGGGCTCACCAGCAGGCTGCTGCCATCGGCCGGGCCGCCCTTGACCTGCTCCACCGCCAGGCGGCCGCTCGCGCCGGCCTTGTTCTCGACGATCACCGTGTCCGCGTATGTGCCGCGAAGATGGTCGGCAAGGAGCCGTGCGGTCACGTCGGACGAGCCGCCCACGGCGAAGCCCGTGGTGATGGTCGCGAGCTTCAAGCGCGCCTGTGCGCGTGCGGGCAGGCCCGCGAGCGCGGGCAACGCGGCCAGCGCTGCAAGTGAGCTCGCGAGCCAGTCGCGCCGCCGCCAGGCGTTGCGGTTGTTGTCGTTGTTGTCGTGTTCTTGCATGCTTGTCTCCGTTTGTTGTCTTGTCATGGCCCAGGTCAGAACAGCGGCTCGTTCCACTGCAGCGCCTTCGCATCGACGCCCTCGCGCACGCACCGGGCCGCGGCCAGGCCCGCGATCTCTCCCGTCTGGGTGCACCACGGAAAGTTGCGCATCACCATGAAGATGGTCTCGAAGGTGAACGACAGCGACGCGCCGGTCAGCAGCAGGTTGTTCACCTCCTTCGGCAGGAAGCAGCGGAACGGCACCTCGAAGCTGTACTTGGCGTAGGCATCCCAGAAGAAGGTCTTCGTCATCGGCCGGGTCACCGCATCGGGAAAGCGGCGGCCCTCGCGCGCATCGTCGATCGAAAAGACGTATTCGCCGATCGGGTGGCGTCCGTCGCGCACGCCCACGTAGCGGCCCACGTGCGCGATGAAGGCCTGCTCGAAGCCGGGCACGTAGCGGGTGAGAAAGCGCGCCTCGGCATCGATCAGCTGGCGCATTTCCTTCTTCGCACGCGAGGCGTGCTCGGCATCGTCGTCCATGTGCAGCGCCCACTCGTACGGTACGTTCTGCCAGAGGATGAAGGTGCCGGGTCCCTGGATCGGGCTCATGTCCACCGTCGGGTGGCCGATGTAGTGGTCGCCGTAGACGCCCTGGTCGGCCAGGCGCGGCCGGTACAGCTCGGGCGGTATGTCGCCGGCGGCGCGCGCCTGGGCGATCAGTTCCGTGAGGTGCCAGTCGCCGGTGCGCTTCTGGTAGGCCGCGGTGCGCGCAAAGTCGATGCCGCCCATGATCCACAGCAGGCCGCCGGGAATGGGGCGGCTCTCGGCATCGCGCGCGACGGTCTCGCGCTGGCGGCCACCGCCGCGCACGAACGGCGCGCCCGCGCGCGCCACCACCTCCGAAGTGCCGGTGCCTTCCACGAACACCTTGCCGCGGATCGCCTGCCGGCCGGCCACCGTCTCGATGATGGCGTGCGTGATGCGCCGCCCGGCACCGTCCTGCACCATCTCGACGTCGGCGAAGGCCGCGCCGTAGATGGCATGCACGCCCGCTTCTTCGAGCATGCGCACCATCACGTTGCCGGCGCCATCGGGGTTGAACGACGTGCGCTTGAACGCGCTGCCCGGCGGCAGGTAGTAGTCGTAGTGCGCCAGCGGATTGCCGGCCCAGTCGGGCAGGTTCTGCTCGTCGGCCGTGTAGAGGCAGCCTTCGCGCGCGAAGCGGTCCATCAGCTCGGTGTGGATGCCGCCCACGCCGGCGTTCGCAGCGCCCTGCAGGCCCGAGGTATGAACGCCGCCCGGCATGTCGAATTTCTCCACGATGACGACGCTGCAGCCTTCGCGGCGCGCGCGCAGTGCCGCCGCGAAGCCGCCGGGCCCGGCGCCGATCACCACCACGTCGGCTTCTGCCACCACCGGGACTCCGGCACTGTTCGTTCCAAGTGCCTGCTCTTCTCTGGCCATCTGAATGTTCCTGCTCACTCTGGTTACGCGACCCTTCGCGCAGGTCTGCAAAGGTAGGTGCGCGAGCGGCCGGTACAAAGCGACAATCGACGGCATTACACCTGGTGGAATATCTGTGGAAAGCGTCAAGACGATCCGGGCGGTGGAGCGCGCCTTCGAGGTGCTGCGCGTGATGCAGGACATGCCCCAGGGCGCGTCGCTCATCGACCTGCAGCGGGCAACGGGTCTTTCAGGCCCGACGCTGCTGCGCATCCTCAAGACACTGATGGCCGTCAACGCGGTGCATCGCGGCATGACCGACCAGCGCTACCGCCCGAGCGTGCAGCTGCAGGTGCTGGCGAGCGGCACGTCTGCGACCGAACGGCTCGCGGAGATTGCCGCGCCCTGGATGGACCGGCTCTGCGAGGCCGTCGAATGGCCCTCGGACTTGGCGATCCACACCGCCAACGATCCGTTCATGCGGGTGCTCGAATCGAGCATCCGGCAATCGCGCCTGTACGTGCGCCGCAAGGGCGGCCGCACGCGCGTCAACCTGTTCGGCTCGGCGGCCGGCACCGCATTCCTCTCGGCGCTGCCGCGCCAGCGCCGCGACGAACTGGTGCAGGCCGTGCGCGGCGGTCGCGACGTGCACAACGCGAACGCGCTGGCAGCCGGCGACCTGGAGGCGCGCGTCGCACAGGCGCGCGAGCGTGGTTATGCGGCGCGGCACCGCATCTACCGCGGCGGCCCGTTCAACGGGCCGGCACGCGATGACAAGCTCGACGCCCTCGCCGTGCCGGTGATCCATTCCGGCCGCCTGATCGGCGCGTTGAACATCAACTGGAACCGCGCCGCCATGACCGAGGCCGCGATGGTGCGCCGGCACCTGCGCGCCTTGCAGGAGGCCGCGCTCGGCATTGCCGCCGCCGCTGCGGCCCACGGCTTGCTGCAGGCGCTGCCCTGCGTCGAGGTCGCGGAAGACACGCCACCCGGCGCCTGACGGCTGGACTACAGCAGGCCGCGTCCGTCGCCGACCTTCCATTGCAGGCAGGCGCCGAATGATGAGTCACCATCATCCAAGGAATCCGTATGAACCAAGGCAAGACTCCCTCCGAGCGCGACGACCTCAACCTCGACCCCATCAGCGGCGAACCCGGCGCGCATCCCGTGGGCACGGGCGCCGGTGCCACGGGTGGCGCCCTTGCGGGTGCCGCCGTCGGTGCCATGGCCGGCCCTGCCGGTGCCGTGGCCGGCATGCTCGTGGGCGCCGTGACCGGCGGCATGGGCGGCAAGGCCGTCGCCGAACGCATCAACCCGACGGTGGAGCACGGCCACTGGGAAGGCGCCTACACGCGCGAGCCCTACTACGAGCCGGGGCTGAGCTACGACCACTACGGCCCCGCCTACGAACTCGGCTGGCGTGGCCGCGCCGCGCTCGACGACGACTTCGCGGCCGTGGAGCCCTCGCTCGCCCGCGAATGGGAAACGCAGCGCGGCGGCTCGTCGCTCACCTGGGACCAGGCGCGGCCCGCCGCGCATGCCGCGTGGGAGCGCACGGACCGGCTCTACATGCGCGAGGAGGACACCGCGATCCCCGAAGGCGACCCGCTTGCGAACGACGAGGTAGTCGACGTGCTGAACGACGTGATCGAGAACGCGCGCGACGGCGAAGCGGGCTTTCGCACCTGCGCGGAAGCGGTGGAATCGGCGCAGCTGAAAAGCCTGTTCACTGCGCGTGCCGCCCAGCGCCAAGAGGCCGCGGCCCAGCTGGCCCAGCTCGTGACGGCCTATGGCGGAAAGCCCGCCGACGGCGGCACCGCTTCGGGCGCGCTGCATCGTGGGTGGGTCAACATCAAGGGCGCGGTGGGCGCGAACAGCGAGCTCTCGATCCTCGAGGAATGCGAGCGCGGCGAGGACGTGGCCGTGGCGCGCTACCGCAAGGCGCTGCGCGAGCGGCTGCCCGCCGACGTGCGCCAGGTGCTGCAGGCGCAGGCCCGCACCGCGCAGAGCCACCACGACGAGATCCGCGACCTGCGCAACGCAGCGCGCACGGCAGCACGCGCCTGAGCGGATACGGCCGGCGGGCGCGCCTGCCGGCGTCAGTGTCCGGCGGTATCGCCCAACCGGTGCGCGAGGAAGAACCGCAGCATCTCGCGGCTCGCGTCCACGCCATCGGGCTGCGTGTAGCTGCCGCCGGCGTTTCCGCCGGACCATGCATGGCCGGCCGCATGAAGGCGCCAGTGCTCGGCTTCGCCGTGCGTCTGCGAGGCCGCATACAGCGTGCGCGTGAAGCGCCGGCCCGCATCGGAGCGGCCTTCGCTCACCGCACCCGGCACCGCGCCGTCGACGATCGCCATGCCGTTGCGCGCATGCACGGTCGTGTCGGCGTCGCCATGGAGGACGATGGTCGGCGGCCTGGCGCTCGCGGCAGTTTCACGCTCTGCCCCGGCAGGGCCGGAGCGCATGGCGGAAAGGGCGCTCATCACGTCGTTCGCCACGCCGCGCGGCAGTCCTGAATGCACGCCCACGGCGGCATACACGTCGGGGTAGCACTGGCCGAGGATGTCCGCCATGGCGCCGCCGGCGGAGAGCCCGGCCACGTAGATCCGCGTGCGGTCTGCCTGCTCTTCGCTGGCGATCCGCTCGGTCAGCGCCGCGAGCAGCGCGGGCTCGCCGCGTCCGCGCTGCTGGTGCGGCGTCTTGAACCAGTTCCAGCATTTCTGGCCATGCGCGCGCTGCGTCTGCTCGGGGTAGAGCACGATCGCGCCGCATTCGCGCGCGTGCTCGTTCATGCGCGTGCCCGCCGCGAAATCGTCGGCATCCTGCGTGCAGCCGTGCAGCATCACCACGAGCGGCCGCGGTGTGGACGCGTCGCCGGGTGCGCGCGCCGGCACGAAGAGCCGGTAGCCGACCGCACGGCCGCCATGCGTGAAGCTGCCGCGGGTCCAGCGCTCGGCGCGGGCGGCCTGCGCGGGCTCGGTGGAATCGGCTTGCGCCTGCGAGCGCACCGCGCGCTCGGGCAAGAGCTCCCGCGCCTCCACGTCGATGACATCGATGGCGTCGGCACGGCCTCGCGCCGTCGGCGCGGCGCCAAAGGACGGCGGTTCGGCCTCGCCGCGCAGCGCGCGCTGGATCGCGGCGGTGGCTTCCACGAGCCGGCCGCCGCGCGTGAGATGGACGGCGCTGCGCATCAGGCCGGTGAGATGTGGGTTCATTGGGAAAGGTTGGTCAGGTTGCCGTGCGTCGCTATCGGATGCGGCCCGCGAGTGCGGCCTTGACGGCCGGCGTCGCATGGAGGGCACCGAGCACGGTGAGGGAATCGATGGTGGCGGCCGCGAGTTCGGGGCTCACGTCGGGCGCGATCACGGCCAGCCCGAGCACGCGGATCTGCAGCGTCTCGCCCGCGGCGCGCACCGCTTCCAGGTCGGCGGCCGAAAAGCTCTGCAGCCCGAGCACCAGCGTCTTGCGGGAGACGGCTTGCCGCAATGCGTCGGCGTGCGACGCGAGGTGCGTGCGGATGGCCGTGCGGATGAAATCGGTGCGGTTCGAGTAGAAGCCCTCGGCCACCAGCAGGTCGATGTGGCCCAGGTCGACGAAGCCGAGATTGATGGTGATCTTCTCGGATTCCGGCGCTTTGGCAGGGGCAGGCAAGGGGGAGCGAATCGCGGGCATGGCGCATTGTACCATCCAATTGGATGGTACTTGGATGGTAAATCCTCTGCGCCTTAGCGCCCGCTAGCCCGGAGCGCGCAGGTCGTATTCGCGCAAGAGCACGGGCTCGAGCGAGCCGTTGCCGAGCCGGTGCCGCACGGCCGCGTGGATTTGCTCGATGTGCTGGCCGTAGGTGGTGAGCGGGTCGGCGTCCTCGGCCGTGCGAAAGACGTGACGAAGGATGTTGCTGCCGATGCTGGCGCCGACCGGCTGGCCTTCCACGCTGACCGAGAAGCGAACCGCGCCCGAGGCGTGATGGAAGAAGGCAGCGTCGGACATCGGTTCAGCGGCCACGAGGAGCACCGGGCGCAAGGCCCAAGGGCGGAAGGAAGGCGGGGTGGATCATGATGGTCTCGCAGAGGGGGAGGGTGGAAAAAACTGGACCCGGCTTCGAAGGCCGTCGCGCGATGGTGCCCGCTTGTCCCATGCGGGCGGGCTTTCACCCACAATCGTCGCCAGCCCCTCGGGCCGCGAACGGGCGCCAGCTACGGCAGCAGCGCCGGGAGCACTCGATGTGCGGAGACCGGTCTCGGCAGAGTAGATCACGGAACACCAAAGCGGGTTGGCACGGCGCCGGTTCTCCTGGTGCGGGCCCTGTCCACGGCACGCGTTGATGCCCAGTCCCGCGAGACTGCCGCTTCAGAAGGCATGCTGGAGCGCCCGTAGCAGCACCAGATGAGCGGGGTAGAAGATGTAGAAAAACCAGCGGCACCGCCCGACCGGCAGCTCGATCCTTGCTGCCGCCCAGACCAGGGGCAGCGCCGCGAGCGCCGCCAGGTTCCGGTTCACGGTCCAGAGCGCGCACAGCGCGAGCGCCCAGAGCGCGAGGCGCCCAGAGCGCGAGGCGCCCAGAGCGCGAGGCGCCCGGCCGTCGGTCGGCGGCAGTAGCCCCAGGCGCCTAGGCAGGCGAGCACACCGAACCACCAGAACTCCGCCAGCGGGCCCGCCGCGGCGAAGGCAAGCACCGCGAGCGCGCACCGACGCCGCTCGAGCAGCCAGACGATCGCCACTGAGAGCAGCAGCATCCACAGCACGTTCAGTGGCCACCAACCCGCCAGCGCCGCATGCGCCGGCGTGGCCAGCAAGCCGAAGCCGAGCAGCCGGGCCATGGCCCGGCGGTGCACGCCGGCGGCCAGCGCGCCGGGCCGCGCAAGGTTGTGCATGAGGACGAAGGCGAACACCGGCATCGCGAGGCGCCCGAGGTCGTAGAGAACCGGGCAGGCGCCATCGAACAGGAACCGGTTGGCGTGGTCGAGCACCATCAGGCCCGCGGCGAGCCACTTCAACGCCTCGAGGCTGCCGTCGGCTATCTGCAGCCCGGCCGGCGCGCAGGCGGTCGGGGCGCTTGCTTGCGCCGCTGCGGCGCGATGCCGTGGCTGCCGCGCGCGGCGCCCTTCAGGCACGCGCGGGGGCCTCATCGTGCACAGGGGCCCCGCTGCGCGCGCGAGGGGGGGCGGTGCGGCCATGCGCGCGCGCATCGGGCAGCCGGATGCGATCTCCGCGTGCGATCGCATGGGCGAGTCCCGCGCGGATCGCCTCCACGATCCGCGCCTGGTCGTCCTCGCGCGGCGTGAGAGCGCGCGCGAATTGCGCTGCGAGCCGCAGTCCCGCGAACGCCACGGCCAATTCGGGGTCCGTCTCGAGTGCGGCACCGGCGTGCATCTGCACGCCTCGCACGATCTCGGCCTTGTGCCGCAGCGCCTCGACATACCGCGGCTTCTCCACCGTCCAGATGGTGCGCGAACCCCGCAGCCGCTGCGCGCCCACGCGCTCGCCCGCATCATCGCGCTTCGCCATGCGCAGCCTCACGGGCTGCGTGCCGCGCGCCCAGACCACCACCTCGTCGCCGACCATCACGCCGGAGCGCGACTCGGCGATCGCGCGCTCGAGGTCTGCGCCCCAGACGGTCCGCTCCCCGGCTTCCGTCCGGATCCGGGCGTAGTACGACAGCCCCTGTGCAGGATCGAAGCGGTACGGCGCTGCGGCATGGGCCAGCAGCACCCCGGCGACGGGCGAGCGCAGGCCGTCGCGCACCGTCCCGGGAGACGCCGCACCGGCCGGCGGCCGCTGCGCTGCGGAAGGAGGCATGTCGGCCGGACCGCGCGCGAGCGCGCGCCCGACTTCCTCGCGATCCTGCGCGTCGGGTTCGTGGCCGCGAATGTCGAGCCCTTGCAGCGTCGCTTCGCGCCAAAGTTGCCGGCGGAACGCGGGCGCGCCCGTCACCTGCAGCGCCTGCCAGCCGCGCGCCTGGACGATCGCGACGATGCCGTGCAGGACCTCGAGGTCGTGTGACAGCACCCGCAGCCGCGTGCCCGCGTCCACGAAAGCCAGCGTGCGGTCGGGAAAGAAATACTGGTCGCCCACGCGCGGGAAGCGCCTCGCCACCGCGTCGGGCACGATCCGGTTCGCCACGCGCTGCGGATGCGGCGGCACCTCGCGCACGGCATCGCCATCGGCACCAGGGTCTGGCTCGTCGTTCGCAGGGCGCATGGTCTTCTCCGAAGCGGGCTCAATCCAGCATCCGCGACAGGAAATGGGCGGCCGCCGCCTGGATCTCGGCGTCGCTCATCGGGCTGCGCGGGATTTCCACGTCCCCGAAATCGAGCGAGAAGGCGTCGAGGCCGAGCGCGTCGGCCCGGGGTTCGAGCGCGACGCCCGATGTATCGGCCGCCCCGGGGGGCGGCGCAGGCGCGGGGCAGGACGCCGTCTCCGAGCGCTGGCCGTGGGATCGCCCAATCTCGAGCCGGGGCACCTGCGGCGGCGGCCGCTCGCGCCGCGCGAAGTGCCGGTCGCGGAAGTAGTAGATGCGTTGCGCGAGCACCGGCCGCAGCCCCTCGTGCAAGAGGATCATGCGCTCGGGACCGAGCGCCTTGACTTCCTGCGCGAGCAGCAGCCGCCGCGGCTGATCGCTGATGTTCACGGTCGGCGGCCGGCCCGCACCGCCCCACAGCGCCCGGCTGATGCTCTTTTGCCGCACCGTGAAGGTGCCGAGCTCGCGCGAGACAGCTTCCGCGTCCTCGAACTCCTTCGGCGGAAACACGATGCGCGCAGCGAGCATCTTGCGGATCGACTTGGCGCCCTCGACACCGTACTTCTCGATCAGCTGCGAGTTCGACTGCACGATGACCACCGTGCGCACGTTGTAGCCCGGCAGGAACGCGGTCGACTCCGCGATCACCGGGATCCGCCCGAGCGCGGGAAATTCGTCGAGCATCAGCAGCAGCTGGTGGCGCAGCGCCGGGTTCTGCTCGGGCAGTTCGCGCGTCTGCAGACCGATCGCCTGCTGGAAGAAGAGGTTCAGCAGCGGCTGCAGCCGCGCGATGTTATCGGGATTGATCTGCACGTAGATCGAGATCGGCCGCTTGCGCAACGCGCGCAGGTCGAAGTCGTTCGCCGACGTCGCCGCGTCGATCATCGGATTGAGCCAGAGGTCGAGCCGGCTCGTGAACGTCTTGCGGATGCTCGACGCGGTCGTGGGCGCCAGGTCGATCACGTCGTAGAGGCTGCGCACCGTTTCCTGCGAAAGCGGGTAGCCCGCGCGTTCGCAGGCATCGATCACGCGCTTCCAGTGCTTCTGGAAGCCTTCGTCGTCGCTCGCCATGCCCTGGCGAAGCACCTCGCCGAGCGTGCGCGTCGCCCCGGGTGTTTCGAACAGGTAGAGCGCGATCCCGAGGAAGAGCGATCGCGCCGACGAGGTCCAGAACGGATCGCCCGCGGCGGGGTCCGGGAACAGCATGCTGCCGATGCGCTGCAGGTCGTCGATGCAGCGGGACGGCACGTCCGACACATAGCCGAGCGGATTCCAGCGCGCAGAGCATTCGCGTTCGGACAGCGGGTCGAACAGATGGACCTCCTGGCCATGAGCCTGGCGGTAGCCCGCGGTGCGCAGGAAGTTCTCGCCCTTGATGTCGCTGACGATCGTCGAGCCGGGCCAGTTCAGCAGGTTCGGGATCACGAGGCCCACGCCCTTGCCGCTGCGCGGCGGTGCCTCGAGCGCCACGCCCTGCTGCCCCGGCAGCACGAGGTAGCGCCCGCCCAGGCGGCCGAGGATGATGCCGTGCTCGCCAAGCAGCCCGGCACGCCCGATCTCGCGTCGCCGCGCGAACCGGGCCTCTCCGTGCAGCGCACGCGGCCTCGGAAGCATCGCGAAGCCCGCGAGTCCGAGCACCAGTCCCTCGCTGCCGACGAACGCCATCACCAGCGCGCGGCGAACCTCCGTGCGCTCCCCGTATGCCTGCCAGTACCGGTAGAGCGTCAGCGGTGTGGCGTCGCGCGGCGGCAGCTGCATCGCGAGCAGGAAGAAGTAGCCCGCGAGATGAAGACCGAGCACCGCCGCGACCAGCAGCGCCGCGAGCACCTTCGGTGCGCTAGCCGTGCCCGTGCCTGGCGCCTGGGTCATGCCAGATCTCCCGCACCACGCGGCGCTGCCGCTCGCGTGCGCACTGCACCACCACGTCGACGCTGAGCTGCGCCAGCTCCACGCCCTCGCGCGTCGACATGCCCTGGCCCGCCTGGCTGCGCCGCATCAGCTGCGCGAGCGCGACGAAAGCCATCGCGGCGCTGTCGGCATGCACGCTCGTGATCGAGCCAGGATGGCCCGTGTTGACCGAGACGAGATAGTCGTAGACCTCCTCGCCGGTGCGCAGCTCGGACACGAAGATCCGGTCCGGCCGCTGGCGCTTGGCGCTCGCGAGCAGCTGGCCCGGCGTGACCGCGGCCTGCCCCTGCGCACCCTGGGAGTAGAAAAGCCGGACATGGTTGGGCTGGTTGCGAAGCGACAGCTCCTTGACGTCCTCGATCGTCACGAGCCGGTCGTCGCCCGGCACCTCGAGGATCAGCGCCTTGCTGACCGTCGTCTTGCCCGAGCCCGTGGCGCCCGACAGCAGGATGTTGCGCCGCAGCTGTACTGCGCGTCGCAGGAAGCCCACGAAATCGCGCGCGTCGAGCAGGCCCGCGAGTTCGCGGTCCGCTGCCGACTGGTCCCCGGCCCTGCCAGCACGCGCCGGCAGTGCGCACCGGGTCGCTTCGAACACGCCGAGCTTCTCGAGTTGCTCGAGCGTCCAGAGCACGCCCGACGGGCGGCGGATCGTGATCGAGACCGTGCGCGGCTCGGTCGCCGGGGGCAGCACGATCTGGATGCGCTCGCCGCCCGGCAGCGTGGCCGACAGCAGCGGTTCGTGCGCCGAGATGCGCTGGCGCGTGTGGTTCGCGACGAGCTTCGCGACCGAGACGCACCAGTCGAAGGTGGCGAACGGCAGCTCCTCGCGGCTCCAGCCCGAGGCACGCTCGACGAACGCGCAACCGGGCTGGTTGATGCAGATCTCGGTCGTGTCCGGATCGTCCAGCCATGGCGCGAGCGGCCCGAGGAAGAGCGCGAGCGAAGAGGGCTCTTCCGGCTGCATCTCAGCGCCCGGCGCCATCGGTTCGCAGCGCGTAGACGCTGCGGAAATCCACGTCACGCGCCACGAGGATCTGGATGCGCTCGCCATGGTTCTTGATCACCGTCGGCGGTATCGACGCAGTGTTGCGCAGCACCTCGGCCATCACGTCGCGGCCGCCTTGCGGGTTCAGCACCACGCCGCCACCGCCGACCTGAGGGCCGCTGCGCTGGCGGGACGCGGCTGCCTGCATCGCGCCATCGATCACCGACACCAGGATGGCGGCGCCGAAGCGCTGCCAAAAGTGCGTATCGACGAAGCCGGGCAGGCCGCTGCGACCGAGCTCGTCGGTGCCGGGCGAGGCGAGTTGAACCGCCACGCCCGCAGGCGTGCGCGCCTCGTTCCACAGCACGAAGACCCGCCCCTGCCCCTGGCGCGGTTCGCCGCGCTGTTCCCCCACGTACTTGGTGCCGCGCTCGAGCAGCACGACCCGACCGTCCGCGCCGTAGACGTCGCTTGCCCCGATGCAGGTGGTCATGCCGGCGTAGCTCGAATTGATCGCGGTCTCGAGCGTGCAGTCGATGAAGGCGCCCTTGGGCAGCAGCAAGCGGCGCGTCGGCAGCATCCGCGCGGCCACCGCGGGCGTCGGTGTCGGCGCGAGCCGATCCGCGAGCGCGCCGGCGCCATCGGCCGCGGCGGACGGCGCCTGCGGCGCACCGGCCGACGGGGGCATGCCGGCCATTGCGAGCGACAGCGGCTGGAACGCGGCGGGACCGCCGGCAGCGCCTGCGACCGTCGATGACGCAGCCGGCGCGCGGCGCAGCACGGGCGCCCCGAGCCGGCGCTCGAGCGCCAGCTGCTCGGGGCTCTTGGACGCGGGCCGGCTGGTCTCGGCGTTCGCAGCCGGAACGGCCGGCGTGGCCGGCGCTGGCGCAGCCGCAGGTGTCGCGGGCGTGGCTGGCGACGGCGGGTCGATGCGTCCGAGCGGCGGCAGCTTCATCTCGCCTGCGGCGCGCGCCGCCGCCGCCTTCCTGGCAGATTCCTCGGCATCGCGCGTGCGCGCGAACTGCGTGTTGTAGTACCAGAACAGGAAGCCCGCGCCGAGCAGCACCACGGTGCCGAGCGCGAGCGCCGTGCTGATGCGCGACTGGATCGACCTCTCGCGGTTGACCGAGGGGATCGTCCGCTCGCCCTCGACACCGCGGCCGTCCGCGTCACCCGCCGCGCGTGCGTCCCCATCGGGCGCGCCACCAGGCGCGCCCAGGATCTCGCCGGTCTCCTGATCCACGGCGCCGACGGCGGCTTCCGCCGCTGCCGCATCGGGGCTGCCATTGCGACGCCGCCAGGTCACGGTCCGTCTCCTTCGGCCGCGGCCGTTGCACGCTCCACGCCTGGCACATGGGTCTTCGACTGCGACTGCGACTGCGCAGCGCCCGCTGCGAAAGACCGGTTGACGACGCAGCCGACGAGCGCACCGCGGCGCAGCACGATGCGGCGCGCGACGCGATGGACCACCACCTCGTCGTCCTCGACATGGAGGTTCAGCAGCGACTCGCTGCCGTCGTCGTTGCGCACGAAAAGCGCCGGCAGCTCCGATTGGCGCGGGAAACGAAGCCGTGTCTGCACGCCGTCGTCGAAGGCGCCCACCGGCCGCAGCGCCTCGCTGCCGCAGAACCAGTAGTCGGTGTTGCGCTGCCGGGCGGCCGCCGCCAGCCGGAGCCGCTCCTCGACCTCCAGGCGCTCCCGCGCCGCGGCCGCCGCGCGCGCCTCGTCCGCCGGGTAGCTGAAGCGAATCGAATACACCATGCGCTTGGCCGCCGCACCCGCCGGCGCGCGCGCTGACACCACATAGTCGAAGTGGTACGCACGGCGATTGGTCAGCACCGTCAGGTTGGTCGATGCGTGCGCCTCCTTGGGCTTGATGAAGAAGTGGTTGCGCTCCGCACCGACGTCGAACGCGCCGTTGTCGCCCGAGCCAAGATTGACGAACTCCTCGCCCTCTGCCCACTGCAGATGGATCTGGTAGCCGACGTACCCCTGCAACGTCACGACCTCGTCGGGGTCGTAGGCGACCACCCGCACGCGCGGGTCGACCGCACCGGGCGGCGGCACGGTGGCGCCGTGCGCGCCTTCATGCCCAGGCACTGCGAGCAGGGCGCTCACGACGAGCGCTGCGGCCGCCCTCTTCATCGCACCTCCGCCTTCGCCGAGGGCGACGGGCCGGCCGCGACCTCGGGTTCGCGGCGGTACTCGAGGACCCGGAAGCCGAGCGGGTTCAGCGAACGGATCTTGTCGTCCTTGGAAGGCGCGCCGTAGGCGAACTCGATCGTCGAGACCCAATGGCTCACCTGTTCCTCGCCGGTGCCGCCGGCGCGCGTGTAGCGGCTGAAGCGAACCTGGGCGAGCCGGTCCTTGCCGCTGCCGAGCCGCAGGAAGCTCACCGAGCGCACCTGCACCCGCACCGTCGTCCCGTCCCTGAACAGATTCAGCGGGGACTGCGGGTTGCTCGCGTTCCAGAGCGCGGACCACTCCTGGTTAAGGCGCGGCGAGTTTTCGGCCGCGACCAGTTCGTAGTCCGCCTCGGCCGTGCCGTAGAAGTAGCGCTCGCGCGAGATCACGTAGGTCGACAGCAGGTTGCGCGTGACCACCTCCTCGATGTCGGTGGTGCCCTCGTACGTCGGCACCACGTCCACGATGCCGCTGCTGCTGTCGACCCGGATCACGACCGGCACGGGCTGCTTCAGCGGCGTGAGCCCGGCCACTGCCGCGACGGACAGCGCAGCGACCACACAGGCAGCGCCTGCCACCGTCCATGCGAGCCGCGAGGCGCGCGTTGCCTGTCGGGCACGGTCCGTCTCCCAGCTTCGTGCCTCGAAGAGGTACCGCTCAAGACCCGGGTCTCGGTCCATGGTCCGCCTCCGTCGCGCCTGCAGGCGCGTTGATGGGTGTCAGGGCACCCTCGCATTCGGGTGGCAACGGTGGGCGCGTGCCGCAGCCCAGCAGCAGACCGAAGAACAGCAGCGCAGCGAGTTGTTTCACGACGACCTCCGTCAGCGCGTCGAACCCGCGCCTGGCATTACCTGCGAACGCGGCACGACCGCGTCGCCACGGCGCAGACCGGCAACCCGCTGCCAGCCGCCGGCCACGCCCGCGCCTACGCGGCGGCCGGCGAGCCGCCGCAGCGAGTCCCACCGGCCGCCGGGCTGCCCGTGCATGCCGTCGAGCAGCCCGCGGCCGAACTCATTCGCAGACCGTCTCGTGGTGCCCATCCCCCATCGGATCGCACCACTCACGACGCCGTAGGTGCTGAGGCCGACCCCGCTCGCCAGGCCTGCCGCGATCGGCATGACCTGCCGCATGACGAGGAAGACCAGGGCCGCGGTCATGCACACGCGCGTGCTTTCCGCGATGGTGATGCCGCTGCCAGCCGCCGACGCGGCTGCGGCGTACGCCTTGAGGACGGAAAGCAGCAGCGCCGCCGTGAACAGGGTCAGGACGCCGACCAGCGCATAGTTCGCGAGCTGCGCCACCCAGGACTCGAAGAACCGCTTGGTCGCGTCGAAGAACAGCATCGCGATGAAGAGCGGCCCGAGCGCGAGCAGCACTGCAAGCGCGACCTTGGCCAACGCGAGCATGAAGGCAGTGACCACCACGGCCAGTCCGACGAGCAGGTAGATGAGGAAGCCCGCGATGTAGTACGCGAAGTCGCCATCGAGGATGCTGCCCTTGTTAAGCAGGTTCTCCGCGATCGACGTGCCATCCATCCATACCTGGTCGACGACGCTGACAACGCTCGGCGCCCCGATCACTGCGGCGGCGAGCTGGTCGGGGGCGGTGTAGAACGTGTTCGTGATCACGTCGTTGTAGGCCCAGAGCCGGAGGCCGACGCCAAGAACGAGGGCGATCAGCAGGATCCGCCGGACGCCTTCCCAGACCGGCTCCTGGATGCGGCCCGTCAGGCTCAGGAAGCCCCAGATCATGACGTGGATCGTGGCGAGGGTGACCGCAGCGGGCTCGATCGCGGCGGCCACGCGCGCGGTGTTGGTGCCGATGTAGTCCGCGACCTGCGCGTTGAGCCAGGCGAAGAACTGCGCAAAGAATCCCATGGCCGCTCCGCTACTTCGCGCCACCCAGCGGAAGTGGCACAGGCTTCAGATCTCTTGTGCTCCCGATGCCTTCGAGCCGCCTGCGCACCAAGTCGTCGCGCTGGTCGGAAGGTGGCGTTGCGACTGTCGGGGACCGGGCGCAAGCATTCGAATCCACACCGGATCGCTGCTGCAGCGCGACGTAGGCAGCGCCAGTACCCGTAACGGCAACCACGCCAAGCAGGATCCATCCAGTCTTCTGAATCATCTCCGCCCTCCCGATTTCAATAGTGGACGACCGGAAGCGTCTTCACCGAGCCGATGTCGGCGGCCGCGCGCTCCCGCAGCCGCTGGCGGCGCATGGCCTCCTCGGACCGGGCCATCTGGTAGAGGCTCTGCAGCTTCGTCTGCTCGTTCGTGAGCATGGCCTGCTCGGACTGGATGCGGGCCTGGAGATCCGCGATGGCCTTCGGGTCGTGGGCACTGCCGATATGCTGGACCAGTTGCTGGAGTGCTGCGAACCGCTCGCTGGTGTTCTGGTACGCAGCGCGCGTCATCCCACCGAACATCGCGGATGCCTGGCGTCCCTGTTCCACGACCTGGCGCATCTCAGGACTCAGTGCCTGCATCTGGGGGTCCGACAGGATGCTGTTGGCTTTCATGATCGCTTGCACCTGGTCCGCGATGCCCGCGTAGCCCCCGGGGCTGCCGCCGAGCGTGTTCATCAGCTCGCCGTGGCTTGCCGGCAGGTAGTTGCGCGCAGACGTCGGTGTAGCCAGCAGCTGCTCCATGCCGCGGCCACCGGTCATCGCCTCGTAGGTCTGGGTCAATTGGTCCTTCGACTGCTGCAGCTGCTCGTACTGCTTCTGCATGCCCGAGAGCTGCTGCTGCCAGGCCATGAGCTGTTGTGCGAGGCTCGCCACCGCGGCGAAGTCGATCACGGGCATGCCGGCGCGCGCGTGCAGCGGGGAGAGCGCCGCCGCGGCGGCGAGCGAGAGACCGATCAGGGGTTTGCGCATGGTGGATCTCCTTTGAACGAAAAGAAGGTGGCAGATGCGGAGCGGGCCACTGCGGCGCGGAAGTGCGGCAGCCATTGCTCGGGTCTGGGCCCATGCCGCTCGATGAGCTCGCGCATGAGCCGCACGTTCGCCGTCCGCCCCGACATCACATGCAGAAGGTCGTCGAAGCCGTGCAGGTCGAGCTGCGCTACGACGCTCGCGTGGCCCTGCTTGATCAGGAACTGCCGGGAACCCGGCTCGAGCTCTTCCTTGAGAAGTGCGAACTCCCGCTCCGTGAGGTTGAAGCCCTGCGTGTATTCGCGGTGATCCGCCTCGGGGTTGGGAAACAGGATCTTCGTCGGTGTCTGCTCGACGATCGCGCGCGCGATGCCGGAGTCGAGCACATGGCTTGTGCTCTGGGTGAAGGTGACGATGTTGGCGTTCTTCTTGCGCCAGGTCTCGAGCCCGTTCTTCGCGAAGTGCGCGAAGGCCGGGTCCGCGAGCAGCTTCGCGAACTCGTCCATCCAGCACACGAGGGGCCGGCCGTCGACCATGCGATTGACGAGGTGGAACAGGTACATCGTGAGGGGCGCGCGCGCCACGTCGTTGTCGAGGAAGTCGGTCACATCGAATCCCACGAGCGAATGGCACCCGAGCAGCGGCGCCACCTCGTCGCGCGCGTTGTCGAACACCCACGCGTACTCGCCTGACTCCGCAGCACACCATTTCCGAAGCCGCGCGTGCATTCCCTCGGAGTCCGTCACGTCCAGGAACGAGACCAGCCGCGACAGCCGGCGGAACTGGGGTTCCAGGCCGAGCGTGCCGCGCAGCGCCTGGTCGAGATCGTCCTCCTGCCGCGCGCTGAGCACGTCCTGCGGCGAGCGCAGAACGAGCCGCCGCAGCCACTGCCGCATGAACTCGAGGTTATCGGCGACCGCAGCGTCGAGCTGCAGCGGGTTGCAGCCGGTCGGCACCCCGTTCTTCAGCGGCAGGTATTGGCCGCCGAGCGCCCGCACGAGGATGTGCAGCCCTTCGTCCTTGTCGAAGACGACCTGCGTCGCATCGAAGCGGTTGTGGATCGCCACCATGCAAAAGCCGAGCAGCGTGGTCTTGCCCGTCCCGACGGGGCCCACGCCCGTGACGTGCCCGACGTCGCGCCGGCTGCCGCCATCGGCGCGCCGCGGGTCGCTCGCATGGAGCGAGAAGTAGTACGGGGAGCCGGCGCGCGTGACGAGCATCGCGAGCGCCTCGCCCCAGTAGTTGCCGGCTGCACGCCCCGTCGGAAAATTGTGGAACGGCGACATCGCCGCGAAGTTGCGGCTCGTGACCGGCGCCTTGCGTGTGCGGTACGCGAAGTTGCCGGGAAGCTGGGCCCAGAACGCAGCCTCGAGCCCAAGGTCCTCGCGCGCCACCACCATGCCGGTGTCGCCGAGCAAGTAGCGCGCACGCGCGACATGGTCGTTGAGCTGCTTCAGTCGCGCACGGCCCTGCGCGTCGCCGACTCCGTCGTCGCTGTCGGCGAGGACCTGCAGCGTCAGATGGTGGTCCCCGACGACGAAGCGGTTGCTCATCAGGTCGTCGAGCGCATCCTTGAGCTCGTCAGCCTGCGACACGGCCATGTCGCCGGCGGCAGCCATGCGGTTGCACTGACGGCCCATCATGTCGGCGGCGGTGGCCTTGCCGAGGAAGGTGAAGCTCTGTGTCAGCACGAAGGCGAACGGGGCGGTGAGCAGCGCGGCGAACATGCCCGGCGCGGTCGGGGTCGGATATTCCTTGATCCCAAGGAAGGCGCCCACCCGCGTCTGCGTGCCGGTGCGGTACTCCATGGCCTCGTTGCCGAAAAACGGGCGGCTCGTCGCGAGCACCTCGTCGAGCGGTGCGCGCGGCAACGGCATGCGCTGCCACTCGCCGTTGACGAGCAGGCCGTGGAACTCGAGCAGCGACGAATAGCGCGTGTGGCGCTCGGGCCGCAGGTAGACGCCGAGCGGTTCCGGATCGTAGCGTTCGAGCGCGGCCAGCACCTCCTGACGCTTCTTCGTGCATTCCTCGAGCGAGTCCTCGAGCTCGGCGCGCTCCGCGTCGGGATCGGCCTTCTTGAGGAACCGCAGGGCCGCCTGTCCGATGCGCGTGGGCTGGGGGCGGAATACGAGCGAGAGGTACAGCTCGTTGACCATCAGGCGCTCGCCGGCGATCTTGCGGCGGTAGCGCTGCTCGACCTCGGTGGCAAAGCCGGGGAGCGTTCGCCCGTGCGGATAGCCCGTCTCGCGCCGGCGGATCACGTGCGTCCAGAGCGCCAGGCTGGGCGAGGCGATGTTGCGCCAGAGGATGTTGAGGCGCTCGTGCCAGCCGTTGAGATCCTCGTCGTCGGCGCTTTCGAAGCTCGCGCCACCCAGGCGCAGGGTCTGTACATAGTCGCCCGCGCGCGTCTTCGCCACATGCGTGTCGAGATGGGCGAGCAGAGGGATCATGGACGCAGCGCTTGCTTCGCGGCGGAGCAGGCGTTGGTTCCTCAGCAGCGGAGGCATGGCGCGCGCCCAGCTAGATCCGGATGCCAGCCGGCGGGCGACGCCGGCGTCCACGTGCGTCGGGCAGATCGAGCACCAGCGGGCTGTAGGAGCTGGCCCGCCAATGGCGCAGGTTGCCTGCGAGCCATGCCGGGCAGCGGGTCCGCCCCCAGAGCTGCAGCAGGTCGAAGAAGCGGGGTTCGTGCAGGCACACCAGGTAGAGCAGCCCATGCAGCGGCAGAAAGGCCAGCAGCCATGCCAGGTTCTTGGTCACGATGAAAGACTCGGCAGTGATCACCACGTTGAACATCATGGCCGAGTAGGTGACGCCCCAGACCATCGGCGGCCGTGTCATTGCGACGAAGAGCGTGTCCGCGACAAGGCCCTGGTTGCGGTCCATGGCTGCCTCGCCTGCGTCAGACGCCGAACATGCCGCGGATCCACGAGACGATCTGCGGTCCGCCGAAGACGAGGACGGTGCCGATCACGACGCCGACCATCCACCACCAGCTGATCCGGCCGAACCAGGCCATCACGCCCGCGACCATCACCGCGACGGCGGCGAGTGGCGTGAGTATCGCGACGAGCTGTGTCTGTGTTGCGGCGGCCCCGGTGGCGAACGGGCTGCCCGCAAGTGCAAGACACGGTGCGAACAGCGTGAAGACCAAGTACCTGCGGAGGATCCGCTGCCACGGACGCTCTGTGCCGACTGGATGGACGGCCTCAGCTGCGCTGCGCAACGAACGACGGTTGCGAGAAGGCTGTTCGATCCGCACCCGTCGCGAGTGCGCGGCCGCCGCGAGTCGGGCCCCGCACGGCGCAGGACGCCGCCGGCGCGCAGGGAATGGAGCTGCACCGAACGTATGGAGACGGGATGAGACGGGCATTCGGAATTACTCCTTGCGGTCATCGGAAACCAGCGACGCAGCGGCGCCTCCACGAGGGGAGCGGCCGTACACATCCCACCACGCCGGCCGTGGCGATCCCGGCGCCGCGCGCCCGCGCGCTGCCGTGTCCTTCGAGGTGCGCGGCGAACGCTCAGTGGCTGCGGCGATCTCGCGCTTGAGCGCGTCGATGTCGCGCATGGCGCGCACCCGCTGCGCCTCGGCCTCCTTTGCGCCCACCGCATCCCCTGCCGAAAGACGGTTGGCCTCGCGCTGCGCGAGCTGCGCCGTGAGCGCTTCGGTTCGAGCGAGCTCGTGGCGCAGGATGCGAACCCGCTCGTCGTCGCGCGATGTCTGCATGGACGCGTCCACCACCGGAGTCGCCCCGGGCCGCGCGGGCGCGATGAATAGGGCGATGCCCAGGCAGGCTGCCAGTGGCAGCCACCCCAGGGATTCCGCTGGCCTGTCGGTGCAGTGCAGCTCCCGAGCTTGCATGGCGAATGCTCCAGTCAGTGCGGTGCAGCGCCACGGGGAGCCATGGACACTGCGACGATCAATCTGAACGAAGACGCGACGCGTGCCGGCGCGGGGAGCGACGATCCGCGCCGCCCCGGAGTCCGCGAGCATGTCTTCGATGCTTTGGATGGGCGGGATGTTAGGACTGCACGCCAGCGGTGCCACTATCAAAGTTAACAGTGGCCCGTTCGCGTGCCAACGGCTACATCACTGGAGGAATATTCACCGATCCTCGAACGGAGGTCATGGATGGGCGTGATCGTCTTCAGCAACCAGAAGGGCGGGGTTGGCAAGTCAACCCTCAGCGTGCTCTACGCGCACTGGCTGGCCGAACGGAAGGCCATGCGGGTGTGCTTGATCGACCTCGACACCCAGTGCAACAGCTCGAAGTCGCTCGGTCGGTTCGCGAGCGGCGTGGAGGCCCGCGCGCTGTTCGCGCCCGAGCCCCTCGTCTGGTCGAGGCCGGAAGGTTCCGGCATCACGCTGATCGGCGGCAGCAAGGCGCTCGCGGACGTTGAGCTGTCGGAGCCCGAGAGGGTCATCTCTGCCTTCTGCGGGCACGTCGCCGCGCTCGGCCAGGTGTTCGACTGGGTGGTGATCGATACGCCGCCCGCGCTGGGCCTGCGCATGAGCGCTGCGCTCATTGCGGCCGACAGCGTGCTGTGCCCGATCGAGCTCGAGGAGTACAGCATCGACGGCGTGACCGACATGCTCAAGACCGTCTTCGGCGTGCAGCGGCGCTACAACCCGCGGCTGCGGCTCGCAGGCATCGTGGCCAACCGCTTCAATCCGCACTCCGTGCGCCAGAAGGCGGCGCTGCAGGAACTCGTTTCGAACTACACCGAGTTCGTGCTGCCGGCGAAGATCTCCACGCGCTCGGCCATTCCTGAAGCGCTCGCCGAGGGCCTTCCGGTGTGGAAGCTCACGAAGAGCTCGGCGCGGGAATCCGGCGCGGAGCTGCTCACGATGTTCGATCTGCTCTGGCAGCGCATCGCAGGCCCGTGTTCGACGGAGCCCGACACGCGGGCGCACGCACACGGGGATGGAGGTGCGCCGTGAGTACGCCGGGCGGACTGGATTTCAGCATGCTCGCGCAGTTCAAGGCCGGCGATCTCCTCGCAGAGGCGGTGCCGGCGCCCGAAGGCGTGCCGATGCAGGTCCCCCTGTTGCTGATCGATTTCGATCCGGCACAGCCGCGGCGCACCGTGGACACGCAGACGCTCGCCGAGTTGGCAGAGTCGATCCGCACGCACGGCGTGCTGGAGCCGGTGTCGCTGCGCCGTTCGCAGCGCCCGACGGGGCGCTACGTCGTCAATCGCGGCGAGCGGCGCGTGCGCGCGGCGCTCAGCGCGGGCCTGGCGTCCATCCCCGCGTTCCTCGACGCGCGCATCGATCCGTACGCCCAGGCTGCAGAGAACCTGCACCGCGAGAACATGTCGCCCTTCGACCTCGCGCGCTTCATCGCCGAGCGCGAGCGCGAGGGCCACACGCGCGCGGAGATCGCGCGCAGGCTCAACAAGCCGCGGTCCTTCATCTCCGAGGCGGCGGCGCTGATCGATGCGCCTGCGGAGGTGCGCTCGGCCTTCGATGCGGGCCGCCTCGGGACCGATTTGCGGGTGCTCTACCAGCTCTCCCTCGCAGCAAGGACCGACCCGGAGAAGGCCGCAGCACTGCTCCAGGGCAGTGGTCCCATCACGCGCGGCACGGTGGAGGCGTTGCTCGCGCGGACGAGTGGCGGCCGGCCGCTTCCGCCGTCCCTGCCGTCGGGCAACGTTCCTGGCCGGGCCGCTCACGCGAGCAGCGGCGGCCGCACGGTGCTGGTGGTCGAACACAAAGGCCGGCGCGGCACGCTCAGGCTCAAGGCCCGTGACAACGACATGGCGGAAGTCCGCTTCGGCGATGGCTCCTGCGGCTGCGTGAGGCTCCAGGAACTGCGGCTCGTGTGCTGGGCCACGGAAGAACAGTCGTTGCAGCGGCCGTAAGACGCAAATGGCCCTAAAGACGTGAACTTTTTCTTTCTTTTTTTGGAGTGCTCGCGCCTACAGTCGCCGCCATGAAGAAAAGACGGGTCCATATGCTCTCGCTGATCGCCGAGCTCAAGACATTGCAGTGCCGCGCGAAACATGCGGCCGGACGGCAATGCCGCCGCCGAACACGCGGGCGAGCACGAGACGCCGAGATGCGGGGCGGGTCCTGACCGACGTCGCCTGCGTTGATCGTGCCTGGCGTCGAATTCGTGAGCGGCCTGCGGACCTTGCTTCGCCCCGTTCTTACCTCCTATGTCTGAGAAAAGGCGCGATTCAGCTCGTGGTCGAAACCCGGGCTTCGGTCTATGCAAGACGCGCCCTGGTTCGCAAGGCATCTTTAGGCACAAGCCTCGAGTTGCACGATGAGGCGGGCGACCATTCCGGCAGATGCGGTGATTGGCAGCGTCATTCTCCGCAAACGACGCGGCAAATGACGCCACTTTCCGTATGCCGAAGAGCTCGTTCTTGCCGCATCAGCAGCTTAGTCCCGCCTATGAGTCAGCCATCCTTGCGCTGGTGCGCGTCGATCTGAGCACCGATGCAAACAGGCGGAGTTCAGTCTCCGAGGCGACCCCGGATTTCAGGAGTATTTGCGCGCTGGCGTGGCGCATTCCGCCGCTCAGTCATCATAGGTGCGCGAGCGGCTCGAGTCAGACGCCGCTATCGATGGTTGATTCCATCGGGGACCAACGGTCATGCCGCTATACGAGATCGCTGGTCCTGCCCTCGGGATCACTGCCTACCCTGCCTTGCGGATGAGGCCGACGGACGGCTGTGCATGCCCGAGAAAAAGTCTGAGCTCAACAAAAAAAGGAGCTGCCATGGCCCAGTACGGCGTCAATCCCCCTGTCGGCGTGATCGAAGCGTCGACCTCTCAGAGCGGTGTGTCCTGGGGTGCGATCTTTGCAGGCGCCGCCGGCGCTGCGTCGCTGTCGCTCGTTCTCCTGCTGCTCGGCACCGGGCTCGGGATGTCGTCGATCAGCCCCTGGTCGAGCGAGGGCGCCAGTGCCGCGACCATCGGCATCGCCACGATCCTGTGGCTATCGTTCATGCAGCTCGCAGCCTCGGGCCTGGGCGGCTACCTGGCTGGCCGGCTTCGCACCAAATGGGCGGGCATCCACACGGACGAGGTCTTCTTCCGCGACACGGCCCACGGTTTTCTTGCCTGGGCCGTGGCCACGCTGCTGACCGCCGGGCTCCTGAGCTCGGTGGTGGGCTCGGTCCTCGGCACGGGCGCCCAGGCGGGTGCTACCGTGGCCGGCGGTGCCGCGGCGGCCGCCTCGGTCGCGGGCGCGGCAGCTGGCGGATCGCAAGCGGCGTCGAGCAGCGGCCCGGGCCCGATGGGCTATCACATCGATGCGCTGTTCCGCCAGGAGCCGCGCGGTGCCGGTTCGGTGCCCCCGGTGGCCCCCGCATCCGCCGCACCCACGGTACCCGCGGCGCCCACCGAGGCGAGCACGGCACCTGCATCGCTGCCCATCGCCACCACGGCGCCGCCGCCCGCGCCCGATGCAGCTGCGGCCCATGCCGAGATCGGCCGCATCTTCGCGAACGGCATGCGCGATGGCGCGCTGCCCGCGGAGGACACACGCTACGCAGCCCAGCTCGTCGCCCAGCGCACGGGCCTGAGCCAGCCCGAAGCCGAGAAGCGGGTCAACGACATCTTCGCCAAGGCCCGTGCGGCGCGCGACGACGCACAGGCAAAGGCCAAGCAGGCCGCCGATGCCGCGCGCAAGGCTTCGGCCTATGCCTCGCTGTGGATGGTGGTGTCGCTCTTCATCGGCGCCTTCGTCGCGAGCTTTGCCGCCACCTACGGCGGCCGCCGCCGCGACCTCTGAAGACGCAAGCCCTTCGATCATCGACAAAGGAGATCCCACCATGCCTTCACTTCTGCTCTGGTTCCTCGGGGTGCCGATTCCCGTGATCATCCTGCTGGCGATACTGTTCTAGGAAGGGGGTTGTGGCGTTGAACGCTTCCAAGGCGTTCCCGCCGTCGTCCCCGGGACGTCGACAACCTCCTCGGTCGCCCTGGAGAACAACGTACCGCGCCGGTGTGACGCAATGCCCACCGGCCGCGCGGCGGGGGCTTGCGCCTGACGTGTGCGGCAGCGCTATGCCCCATGGACATCGTCGCGGCCGAACGCGTCGGCACCGTGGAAGCCCTGAGTCAAGACTGCAATCCGATGAGCGAAGACGACGTCACCCAATACATCATCGACTCACTTGGCGGCGGCCACTTCCAGGTCGCAGACGAGAACACCTTCTTCTTCCACGGCTCAGACGACAGGTTCCCCTTTGCGACCATCGTCACGAAGGACGATGAATTCGACAGCGCCTCGAATCTCAATCGATCGGGCGTCTTTCGCCTCAACATCGGCATCGACAAGGAAACGTTTCGCGCACTGTTTGGCGAACGGATGCCTGTCGGTGTCGACTTCACCGCGTTCGACGAACTGATGCCCCATCCTGTCTACACGAAGATGTATTGGGTCTGCGTGATCAACCCGAGCGAAAAAACATTCGATGTCGTCAAGCCGTTGATCAGCAAGGCCCGCGACCTTGCGGCCGAAAGGGACACGCGCTAGTAACTTGGGGCCTTCGATGGCGGCGAACCAGGCGAGGGGCCCGCCAAGCTTCGTGGCTTCGCCCGGATTCGCATCTCATGCGCCGCCTCGTCGATAACTTGCCTGGCCCAGCGCCTGCTGCCGCCGGTACTCGGCCGGCGCCATGCCGAGGTTGCGCACAAAGGCCCGCCGCATGACCTCGTGCGAGCTGTACCCGCACTGCGCAGCGATGGCCTTGAGTGGGCGCGTGCTTGTCTCGATCAGGCGGCATGCCGCATCGAGCCGGATCTGCTCGACGGCACGCGCCGGCGTGAGGCCCGTCGCACGCCGGTAGTGGCGCGCGAAGGTGCGCCAGGACATCAGTGCCTGTGCCGCCAGCCGCTCCACGGTGAGCGGCTCGCGCAGATGCAGCGTGATCCACAGGTGCAGCTGTGCAATGCGCTCGTCGCGCGGAGGCCGCTCGATCAGCATGCTGCGAAAGCCCGCGGGGCCGTAGGCCGCGCTGCCCGGTGCAGGCAGGCGCGCCGCGATGGTCTCGGCCCAGCGTCTTCCATGGTCCTGCTCGATCCACGAGAGCGCGACGTCGATGCCAGTGGTGGAGGTGCTCGAGACCCAACGGCTGCGGCCCGCGGCCGCGGCGCCGGCGTCGCGGGCCTCGACGCTCCTCTCGCCAGCCCGGGCCGCGGGCGTGAGCACGGCTTCTGCGAGGAGCTGCAGTGCCGCCGTCCCGAAGACGGCCCCCCGTTCCACATGTGCCTGATGACATGCGAGCCAGTCGCGAGCGCGTGACCAGGCATCGCGCTGCAACGTCCCGGCCGGTGTGCCGGGACCGGCGGCGACGACAAGTGTCTGCGGAGGTTTGCCCACGTGACGCGGCAACGCCGCCGCGGCAATGGCAACGCCGCTCGAGCTCTGCACCGCTCCGCGTTGCGTACCGATCAGCCGCACATGGTAGGGGCCTGTGCAAGCGGTCATCTCGGCGAGGCCGTTCGCAGTCTTGAGCACCTCAAGTGCGCCGCTGACTTCCAGCAGCGAAAATCCGGGGAGCAGCAGGAATGAGACCGTGTGCATCACTGGTGGGCAATGTTCTCCTCATGGGAGCGGTCGCCGCCCGGCAGTGTCATGGAAGGCCGATTCGATCGGCCGGGCCGTGTCGGAGCGGGACAGTCTTCCAATTGGCAGGAATCGTGGTGAATCTGCGGGGCTGCGAACACAGCCAGCTTCTAGACTGCGCGGATCATAGTTGTCGAACGGCATCCGTGGCCATGAATCCCAGTGCCTCGCTCCGACCTCCACGCCAGTCCTGCGGCCGTGCGTTGCGCCCGCAACGGCGGCCTCGTCGCGAAGACACATCGCCGGGCCACGCGCGCGGAGGCGTCGGATGAAAGACTGGACGCAACAGGTGCTTGCGCGGCTCACCAAGGCGAGCGATGCGCACGGCGCATTCGAGCAGATCAGTATCGCCGCCAGGCACCTGGGCTTCGAACATTGCGCCTACGGGATTCGCATGCCGTTCCCGTTCACTCGGCTGAACATCCAGATGTTGAGCAACTACGACCAGGGATGGCGCCAGCGTTACCTGGATGCGGGCTACGTGGAGGTGGATCCCACCGTCGTGCACGGCACGCGCAGCCTTCAGCCGGTGGTCTGGAGCGACAAACTCTTCGGCAAGGCACCGCAGATGTGGGACGAGGCGCGATCGTTCGGCTTGCGCGTCGGCTGGGCTCAGTCGGTCTTCGAGCCCGACGGGCGCGTCGGCATGCTGTCGCTCGCGCGCCCGAGCGACCGGCTCACAAAGTCCGAGATGCGCGCGCACGACCCGCTGCTCAGATGGCTGGTGAACACAGCTCACTGCGCGCTGTCGCCCTACCTCGGCAGGAGCCCGCTGGCCGACATGGAGCCGTTGACTCCTCGACAGTGGGAGGTGATGCGCTGGACGGCCGACGGCAAGACCAGCGAAGAGATCGCGGCCATCCTCGGCCTCTCGACGGCGACGGTCAACTTTCATGTCAAGAACGCGATGGCGAAGCTGCGGGCCAACAACAAGAACGCGACCGTGGCGCGCGCGGCGCGGCTGGGCCTTCTTTGAATCTCGCGGCGGCGCTCAGCGGGGAGCGACGCGGGCGGACCTGCGCTGCCGCCGCTGGCGCGCAGATCGGCCCGCCGGGCGGGCACCAGCGCGCATCGACGTCGATGAGGCAGGCCATCAGGTACTGATCATCGATCCGCAATGGCGGCGCGATGCGTCGCGGCATCAGGCCGGCTCTGCGCAGAATCCGTTCGATTCCGACCGGTGAGACGCTGACCAGCTGCCGTGCACGCTGCCTGGCGACCACGCGCATCGCCCGCGCCAGCAGCGCGAGGGCAGTCGACGGCACGTCGGCGCCACTGCTTTCTCGGCCGGCTGCGCCGAAGTCCACGGCGGCAAAGCGCGAGAGCTCCCACACGCGTGGGCTGTTCGGCGCCGGCGCACCGCCGAGCAGCTCGGGGAAAACGGACGCGAGCAGGTAGGGGCGCTGCGTCGGAAGCAGCCTCGCCGTGCCGACGATGGCCCCGGCCGCGTCGCGTGCGATGAGGTAGCAGGTATCGGGACGATCGAACTGGTCGAGCTCCAGACGACCACGCGTCGGGAGCTTCCAGCCGAGCTTCTCCACGAAGACCTCGTAGCGGTAGCGGGCCATGTCGGAGAGCAGCTCCGACGGCAGTTGCTCGGGCGTTCCAGCGATGATGTCCATGGCGTCCCCTTTCTGCATGAGGCCGCATTACAGCGGGATGGCAACGGCGCCGGCACTACCAATGTTGATAGTGCCGGCATTGAACGGCGCGGCGCGGCGCGGCGCGGCGCGAGGCGAGCCCGATCGCGCCGTGCTCGCGGACCGGCCCGCGCAGGCCAGGCCGCAGCGCTGCACGTTGCATGAGATGAACAAGCAACACTGCCGCGCGTCTCCGGCAACCTCGTTCTCCGAGGAGGATGGATGCTTTGATACGTGCTGCAAGGCCGCTGCAGATCGGGGTCTCTGTTGTTCCACATGCAAGCCTTGATCACGAGGCCGGCGCGATGAATCATCCATCGCCGGCACTCGCTTCATCCACGTACCAGCACAGGTCCGGACCGTTGAGTGCGATTCCGCATGACGTGCGCCGCGCATTGGCGCCTGACCCGCAGCCCCGTTCGCAACTCTGTCACACGACGACCATGACACATCCCGCGCTGTGCGCAATCTCACCATTGGACCGGCCGAAGGGTGCGTCCGGTGCCGGCTCGACCACTGCACCGGACGATCCCCAGCGCCGGCTCGAAGACATGCGATCGGAACTCGATGCCATCGATGCCCGGCTGCTCGAGGACCTGCGACAGCGGCTCGAGATCTGCACGAGGATCGGATTGCACAAGAAGGCCCATGCGATCCCGATGCTTCATCCGGCGAGGATCGGGTTCGTTCATCTGCGCGCGGCCGCCTTTGCCGCCGTGCATGGCCTTCGGCCGGGCTTCGTGCGCGCCGTCTACAACCTCGTCATCGCGGAAAGCTGCCGGCTCGAGGACGAGATCATCCGCGCGCGGCGGAGTGCCTGATGGCGCCGGTCCCACAAAAGGCCTGCGATACCCTCGCACGCCATCCGCGCAGGCCAAGCGACGCAGGGACGCATTGAACCGATGGCACGCAAGCAGGTGGCATCGCCCTTTCCCACGGCCCGGCCGCTCAGGCTACCGGCGTCGTTGCTTCAACGCGCTCGTGCGCCAGCGCTGCCTGCACGCAGCGCCCCGGCGTCGCGCATCGGCGCGCAGATCAAGGCCCTGCGCATCGCCTCGGGCGCCTCTGGCGGCGAACTCGCGCAGAACGCCGGCATCTCCCGGTCCATGCTCTCGCGCATCGAGCGCGGCCTGGTATCGCCTTCGGTCGAGACGCTCGATCGCATCGCGGGTGGCCTTGACGTGTCGATGTCGCGCTTCTTCTCCGACCAGTTCGACCGCACCGATTTCTGCCATGTGCCGGCAGGCACAGGCATCCGGATCGACCGCATCGGCGCCGTCGCCGGCTATGGCTACGAACTGCTCGGGCACCTGCTGTCGGGCAACCTCTTTGTCGAACCGTACCTCGTGCGTCTCGAAGAGGAGGCCGAACCCTACGTGAGCTTCCAGCATCCCGGGCTCAAGTTCCTGTACATGGTCTCGGGGCGCGTGAGCTATCGCTACGGCGCGAAGGTGGTCGAGCTCGGCAGCGGCGACTCGCTGCTGTTCGAGGCGAGTGCGCTGCACGGCATCGAGGCCATCCATGAACCGCCGGTCGCCTACCTCAGTGTCGTCTTCTCGCTGCGCGACTGACCTTCCGCCGACTTTGGAAAGCCGCTGGATTCGTGCCGCGGCGCTGTCGTTTTCAAAGGGGTTGCGCCGGTGTCGCTCCGCACGCCGGCGGTGTGCCCAGTCAGGCAGCGCGGATCAGGTTGGGTGCAGTGTCTCGGTGCGCTTGGCTCCGTCGTGGACGGCGAGTCCGGAGATCACGAGAGGGACCACCGCAGGTACCTGCTGGCTCAATTCCCCCGGTCATGATGGCTCCAGAATGCCGCACAGGCGCCTGCCACCGCGATCAGCACGATGCCGCCCATCGCGCTCAGGTCCGGCACTTCGCCCCAGACGAAGTAGCCCAGCAGCACGGCCCAGCCGATGATGCTGTAGCGGAATGGCGTGACGATCGACAGGTCCACGCCACGGCAGGCCGCAATGAGCGCGTAGTTGCCTGCTGCGGCGCACGCGGCGGCGGCAGCGAGCGCCGCAAGCTCATGAGATTCCAGCGCGCGCCAGTGCTCCCCGAGGCCCATGAGGCCACCAACGATCGCGACCGCCAGCGTGGTGGCGCTCGCGATCGCCGCCGAGGGAATGGAGGCGGCCATGCGCCGGGTCACAAGGTCCCGAGCGGCGAGGGAGACGGCGCACAGGAGCGCGCAGACAATGCCGACCGCCGGAACCTCGACGTCCAGCGATGGCCTGACGACAAGCAGGCTTCCCGCAAGACCGGTTGCGGCGGCGAGCACGCGCCACTTGCGCCACGGCTCCCACCTCAGTGCCATCGCGGCCATGGCGATGAGCAACGGTGCGGTCATCATCAGCGACGTCACGACGGCGATCGGCACCAGCGAGAGTGCGACGACGGAAGCGAGCGCCGTCGCCACCTCCAGCACGCACCGCACGCCCATGACGGGCTGCAGGAAGTGATGCCAGCCGCCCCACGCGCGGGCGGTGGCGGCAATCACCAGGACGCTCGCAAATGCGCCACGTACGGCAAGGATCTGCCCTGGAGGAAGCCGGTCGGCAATGAGCTTGACGAAGGTGTCGTTCGATACATAGCACGCCATCGCCAAGAGCATGAGGGCCACGCCCCGGCGGTTCGCCGCCGCGCTAGCCACGGCCTGACGGCGGGTCGTTTCCGGGCTGTTCGGCGCCGCCCGACGGGGCTGGACCGAGCGACGGACCGCCCGCGCGTTCGTCGGCTCTGGGTGTGCCCGGCGTCGGCCCCAGCGGGGCGCCGCATTCCCGAAGTGCGTTCCAGGGTGCGCGGGCCTTGAGGACGATCTCGTCGACCTCGTCGTCGGGGTCGGACATCGCGACGATCGCGCCGCCCGCGCCGATGGAGACCAGTCCGTTCGAAACCACGATCGTGCGGATCACGATGTTGAGCTGGGCGGTGCCGTTGAGCGAAAGATAGCCGAGCGTGCCGGAGTAGATGCCGCGCGCGGCGTCCTCCAGCTCATCGAGGATCTTCATCGTGCGGACCTTGGGCGCACCCGTCATCGAGCCGCCAGGAAACACGGCGCGCACGCAGTCCACTGCGCCGAGATCTTCACGCAGCCGTCCCCTGATCGTGCTGACCAGCTGGTGGACTGTCGCGTAGGTCTCCACCTCGAACAGCCCGGGCACGTGCACGCTGTTGATCTCGCACACGCGGTTGAGGTCGTTGCGCAGCAGGTCGACGATCATCAGGTTTTCCGCGCGCGTCTTCTCGTCGGCGAGAAGCGCCTCGGCGAGGGCCAGGTCTTCTTCGGGCGTGGCGCCGCGTGCCGCGGTACCCTTGATGGGTCTGGAGTCGACCGTCCTGTCGCTGCCGATGCGCAGGAAGAGTTCGGGTGAGGCGCAGAGCACAACGTAGCCGCCCGTGCGCAGGTAGGCGGCATAGGGCGCGGGGTTGCGTGCGCGCAGCACGCGGTAAACCGCGAGCGCGTCGATGCGACCCTCGCCGACGAGCTGATTGGTCAGGCAGACCTCGTACGTCTCGCCTTGGAGGATCTCGTGCTGGCACCGCAGGATCAGGTCCCGGTACGAGGGCAGGTCTACCAGCCAACGAAGCTGCTTCAATCCCTGTGCACCACCGAGCGGCGGCGCTTGCCGAGCGGCCTCCTGCATGTCCGCGGGCGGCGGATTCGTGAGCAGCTCGCGCATGGTGCGCATCCACTGGAGGTTGTCCTCGCACGGCGTGCCTTCGTCGAGACAGACGATCCAGATCTGCTGCTCGGCATGGTCGAACGCGAGGAACCGGTCGGCCATGATCCAAACCGCGTCCGGCGTCGTGGCGTCATGTCGGTACTGGCCCTCGAGTTCGCGTTTGAGCTCGTAGCCGAAGTAGCCCACGTAGCCGCCGGCGAACTCGAACGGGAGCCTCGGCCCCACGGGCTGGGAGTCCGGCAGATGGTCGCGCAGATAGTCGAAGATGCTCTCGCGGCGCGTCTGCACGACGGTCCCCCGGCGCACCAGGAGCTCGCGTGGAGCGGTCCAGTAGGTCAGCACCTGGGCATGGGGTCCCGTGGCATCGCCCATGAACGAAAAGCGCGCCCGTCCTGGTTCGGCCAGGCTGCTGTCGAGCCAGAACGAGGTCTCGCTGGGCGAGAACGCGGCAATGAACACGCTTTCGGCGTGCGCCGCACTGTCGACGCACTCCGCATGCAGCGAAAAGGGTCGTGACAGGCCAGCGCGCGAGCCGGGCGCGGCATGGCCGACCGCCTCGCGCCGCGCGAGTTCGGCACACCATTCTTCGCTCAGCTCGAGGAAGTTCCGCAGCAGCCTGGCGCCGAATTCCGTACAGATCGACTCCGGGTGGAACTGCACGCCCCACCAGGGGCGGGAGATGTGGCGCAGCGCCATGAGCGTGCCGTCCGCGGTCCAGGCCAAGGGCTGCAGCGACGCGGGCAGCTGCGTGACGGCGAGCGAGTGGTAGCGCACCGCCTCGAAGCGGTCGGGAATGCCTCGGAACAGGTCACGTTGGGCATGGGAGACGCGGTCGAGTCGCCCGTGCATAGGGCGGACCGCGAGGTCGACCGTGGCGCCGCAGTGGTGGGCAATGGCCTGGTGGCCGAGGCAGACGCCGAGCACGGGCTTGTGCGAGCGCTGCAGCGCATCCGCGGAGATGCCCAGGTCGGCGGGCCGCTGCGGACGTCCCGGACCCGGCGAGATCACGATGTTGTCGAATTCCAGCCGTTCGACTTCGTCCCAACTCATCTGGTCGTTCTTCACGACCAGCGGCACCTGCCCGTTGCACGCGGCCAGGTACTGGAAGAGGTTGTAGGTGAACGAGTCGTGATTGTCGATCAGCAGCGTGCGCATGATGGTCCTTCCGCCGAAACGTCACATGGTTCGTTGCGGCGTGGCCTGAGGCAACTGGCAGTGTTGATAGGTGCGGGGCGCAGCCCAGCCGTCCGGACGCGGGACCATGGCAGATCGGCAGCATGGGAGCAGGCTTTCATGAGCTCGCGCCGGCCTTGCGGCTTCGGTCCGGTGTCGAGAAAGCCGGATCGCCGCGCCGGACGAAGATCGAACGAGCACGGCACCCTGCACTGGCTTGGCGAACAGATCCGAGGACCTGGATGTCCACCGGACCGGGCAAGTGCTAGCCCGAACCGCAGGCGCAGGCGCAGGCGCAGGCGAGGGTGAGGGTGAGGGTGAGGGTGAGGGTGATGCGGCATGAGTGCCTGGAGCGCAGCCACGGTGAGGCGCAGACCTACAAGCGCCCATTGCCGGTCGACGTACCTTGCCGCAATCAGGAGCTGCAACATGAATAAAGATCCGCTTTCGACCGACCCGAGCGATGGGGCCGCTTCCCAGCCACGTTCGCCGGCAACTGCGCCCGCAAAGCCCGAGAGGCGATCTCCGACGCGCGAGGACAGCGAGGACATCGACGTGTCGGAGTCGACCGGCGGCAGTGCGCTTGAGGAAGAGGCAGAGCGAAACGGCAGCGGGAAGCCAGGCTGAACCGGCAGGGGGCCTGGACGGGCGATTCGCATTCACAATCCGCAAGGCCAGGCGAGCAGCAGGATGCGCCGCCCGCGAAGAATGTGCCAGCCGAGATGAACGCCCCCGATCCAACCCCTTCCTCCTCCTTTCCCGAAGCCCCACGCACCGCCCAGCGCCCCGGCGGGCCGCTCGAAGTGCTGTGGGCCTTCTTTCGCCTCGGCCTGACCTCGTTCGGCGGGCCGATCGCGCACCTCGGCTACTTTCGCACCGAGTTCGTCGAGCGGCGTCGCTGGCTCGACGACCGCAGCTATTCCGACCTGGTGGCGCTGTGCCAATTCCTGCCCGGGCCCGCGAGCAGCCAGGTGGGCATGGCGCTCGGCCTGTCGCGCGCGGGATGGCTCGGCGCGCTGATGGCCTGGGCCGGCTTCACGCTGCCTTCGGCCGTCGCGCTGATCGCCTTCGCCTACGGCATCTCGCGCTACGGCAACGTCGCGGCGTCAGGCGCGGTGCACGGGCTCAAGGTGGTGGCTGTGGCGGTGGTCGCGCAGGCGGTCTGGGGCATGGCGAAATCGCTGTGCCCCGACCGGCCGCGGGCCGGCCTCGCGATCTTCGCCGCGCTGCTCACATTGATGCTGCCGTCGGCGCTTGGCCAGGTCGGCGCGATCCTCGTCTGCGGCCTGATCGGCTGGCGGCTGTTGAAGCAGCCGCAGCAGCAGGCGCCGAGCCACATCGGCTATGGCGTGACGCGGCGCGCCGGCGTCGTTGCGCTGGCGATGTTCGCCGCGTTGCTCGTGGGGCTGCCGCTGCTGGCCGCGGCCAGCGGCTCCGAACTCTGGGCGCTGGTAGACGGCGTCTACCGCGCTGGTGCGCTGGTCTTCGGCGGCGGCCATGTGGTGCTGCCGCTGCTGCAGTCCACGCTCGTGCCCGCCGGTGCGGTGAGCAATGCCGACTTCCTCGCGGGCTACGGTGCGGCGCAGGCGGTGCCCGGCCCCCTCTTCACTTTCGCGGCCTACCTCGGGGCGGTGATGCAGGGGCCGCTTCCGGGCTGGGCCGGTGGGATGCTGTTCCTGGTGGCGATCTTCCTGCCGGGCTTCCTGATGGTGGTGGGGGCCTTGCCGTTCTGGGATGCGCTGCGCCAGCGCGCGCCGGTCCAGTCGGCCATGGCCGGCGTCAACGCGGGCGTGGTCGGCATCCTGCTGTCGGCGCTTTACGACCCGGTGTGGACCGGCGCCATCCACGGCCGCGCCGACTTCGCGCTGGCGCTGGCCGCCTTCGGCCTGCTGGTCTACGCGCGCCTCTCGCCGGTGCTCGTGGTGGGGCTGGCCGCCGCCGCCGGCTGGCTGTTCTTCGGCTGACGGCCCTGGGCTGCGGCTACTGCTCCTGGTAGTTCCACAGCAGCCCGCCGTCGACGACGATGCTGCTGCCCGTGATGTAGCGCGCGTCGTCCGAGGCGAGGAATGCAACCGCGCCCGCGACGTCGACCGGCTCGCCCATGCGTCCGAGCGGAATCTGGCCCAGCAGGCGCTGCAGCTTCGCGGGATCGTCGAGCAGCTTCGCATTGATGGGCGTGCGGATCGCACCGGGCGCCACGTTGTTCACCGTGATGCCGAGCGGCGCGAGTTCGATCGCGGCATTGCGCATCAGCATCTTCAGGCCGCCCTTGCTTGCGCAGTAGGCCGTGAAGTTCGGAAAGGGCAGTTCCTCGTGCACCGAGCTGATGTTGATGACCCGGCCTGGCCGGTGCGCGGCAGCGAGTGCCTGGGCAAACGCCTGCGTCAGGAAGAACGGGCCCTTGAGGTTGACGTCGAGCACCGCGTCGTAGTCTTCTTCGCTCGCCGCGAGAAAGCCCGCATGACGCTCGATGCCGGCGTTGTTCACGAGGATGTCGATCGCCGCGAAGCGCGCCTGTGCGCGCTGCATCACCCGGCGCACGGCGGCCGTGCCCGCCAGGTCCGCTGCCGCCACCTCGCAGGCACGCCCCAGCGCCTCGATCTCCCGGGCCGCTTTGCGCGCGCGCTCGTCGTCGCTGCGCACGTGCAGGACGATGTCGGCACCTTCCTGCGCCAGCCGAAGCGCAATGCCCCGGCCGATGCCCTGCGCCGCGCCGGTGACCAGCGCAACCTTGCCCTGCAGGCGATCGCTCGCGGTGCCTGGATTCGGTGGTGTGTTCGTCATGGTCCCTCGAGAGTGGCAAGTCGGGTGCCCGGCCAGCGCTTCGCACCGAACGCGCCGCCCCGGTGCTTTGTGCCGCAAGTCTTGCCGCAAGCCGGTGCCTGCCTTCACGGCCATCGATAAAAAAAGCGGCGCCCCGCAACGGAGCGCCGCCTGGCCCTTGGAGAAAGAAAAACGAAAAGTCGGACTCAGAAGTCCATGCCACCGCCCGGCGGCATCGCCGGCGCCTTCTCGGCCTGCTTCGGCAGCTCGGCCACCGTCGCATCCGTCGTGAGGATCAGGCCTGCGATCGACGCCGCGTTCTGCAGCGCGGTGCGCGTGACCTTCGTCGGGTCGACCACGCCGAGCGCGACCAGGTCGCCGTACTCGCCGGTGGACGCGTCGTAGCCGTGATTGCCCTTGCCCTCGAGCACCTTGGCCACCACCACCGAGGGCTCGACGCCCGCGTTCGCGACGATCGCGCGCAGCGGCGCCTCGAGCGCGCGCAGCGCGATGCGGATGCCCGCATCCTGGTCGGCGTTGGCGCCCTTGAGCTCGGCCAACGCAGAGCGCGCACGCAGCAGCGCCACGCCGCCGCCCGGCACGATGCCTTCCTCGACGGCTGCGCGCGTGGCATGGAGCGCATCGTCGACGCGATCTTTTTTCTCCTTCATCTCGACCTCGGTCGCGGCGCCCACGCGGATCACGGCCACGCCGCCCGCGAGCTTGGCCACGCGCTCTTGCAGCTTCTCGCGGTCATAGTCGCTCGTGGCCTGCTCGATCTGCGCCTGGATCGACTTCACGCGTGCGTCGATCTGCGCCTGGTCGCCCGCGCCGTCGATGATGATGGTGTTCTCCTTGTGCACCTCGACGCGCTTGGCGCGGCCCAGGTCCTCGAGCGTGGCCTTGTCGAGCTGCTTGCCGGTCTCTTCCGAGATCACCGTGGCGCCCGTGAGCACCGCGATGTCCTCGAGCATCGCCTTGCGGCGGTCGCCGAAGCCCGGCGCCTTCACGGCCGCGACCTTGAGCACGCCGCGCATCGCGTTGACCACCAGCGTCGCGAGCGCTTCGCCCTCGACCTCCTCGGCCACGATCAGGAGCGGCTTGCCGGCCTTGGCCGCGGCCTCGAGGACCGGCAGCAGCTCACGGATATTGGAGATCTTCTTGTCGTGCAGCAGCACGAGCGGGTCGTCGAGCTGCGCGACCTGCTTCTCGGGATCGTTGATGAAGTAGGGGCTGATGTAGCCGCGGTCGAACTGCATGCCCTCGACCACGTCGAGCTCGTTGTCGAGCGATTTGCCGTCCTCGACCGTGATCACGCCTTCCTTGCCCGCCTTCTCCATCGCGTCGGCAATGATCTTTCCGATCGCCTCGTCGGCATTGGCCGAGAGCGCGGCCACCTGCGCGATCTCCTTGCCCGTGGAGATGGGCTTGGAGAGCTTGCGCAGTTCCTCGAGCACGGCGGCCGTGGCCTTGTCGATGCCGCGCTTGAGGTCCATCGGGTTCATGCCCGAGGCCACGTGCTTCATGCCCTCCTGGACGATGGCTTGCGCGAGCACGGTGGCGGTGGTGGTGCCGTCGCCGGCCACGTCGGCCGTCTTGGAGGCCACCTGCTTCACGATCTGCGCGCCCATGTTCTCGAACTTGTCGGCGAGCTCGATCTCCTTGGCCACCGACACACCGTCCTTGGTGATGGTCGGCGCGCCGAAGCTGCGCTCGAGCAGCACGTTTCGGCCCTTCGGGCCGAGCGTCACCTTCACCGCGTCGGCCAGGATGTTCACGCCCGCGACGATGCGCTGGCGGGCGTTGTCATGGAATCGGACGTCCTTGGCAGTCATTTGTTCATCACTCCTCGTGTCACATCAACAGGTTTGCGGGATGTCAGGCGACGCGCTTGAGGCCGCCGCGATCGCTGCTGCTGCTCTCGACCACGGCAAGGACGTCGTCCTCGCGCAGCACCAGCAATTCCTCGTCCTCGACCTTGACCGTCTGCCCGGCGTACTTGCCGAAGAGCACCTGGTCGCCGGCCTTCAGGTGCAGGGGGCGCAGCGTGCCGTCCGCGAGCAGCTTGCCCTGGCCCACCGAGAGCACCTCGCCCTGTTCGGGCTTCTCTGCCGCCGAGTCGGGAATCACGATGCCGGAAGCCGTCTTGCGCTGCTGTTCGATCCGCTTGACGATCACCCGGTCGTAAAGAGGATGAAGTTTCATGTTCAATCTCCTAAGCGATGCAGGTCATCAAAAAGAGAACCGCGTACCGGCTTGCAGCCGGTGCGACGTCGGTTCGTTCCTCCGGCACCGAAGTGCCGGCGCGCGAGAGCTATGGGCGACCGAACCGCGCTTCAACGGCCGGTGCGCCAAATTTTTTGTGACGATTTTTTTCAACGGCCACCCAGCACGATGCGCCCCGCGCGGCCGAGCCGGTAGACGGTGCGATGCGCCGCCGCGTCGGCATGCGGCGGCTGCGGCACGACGGGGCAGGGCAGCGGACGGCCGCCGCTGTCGTCGAGCGTGGCATCGGCCTCATCGGCCACCGCGCACCAGAGGCCGCGCTTGCGCGGGCGGAACAGCCAGCGCAGGTAGCCGCGGTGCGCGGCCAGGCGCATCAGCGCCTCGCGGTCGGGCGCTTCGGCCATCACGTGCGCACTGTCATTCCCGTCGTCCTCGTCGTAGTAGCCGAAGGCGCGCCGGCCGTCGCTGACTTCGGTCGCCGGCGCGCCGAGCCGCCACCAGGCCGGGCGCTCGATGCGCTCGACGTCCCAGGCGCCGAGCTGCCACGCGGCCTCGAGCAGCGAGCGCTCGAGTTCGTCGAACAGGCCCGGCGTCCCCGGCGGCAGATCGACCTGCGCCATCGACTGCGGCACCGGGCGCGCCAGCAATTCGACGCCCGGCAGGCGCAGTGGCGTCTGGCGGAAGAAGCCGTGCCAGTGCAGCGACAGCAATGCGGGCGCCCCTTCGCGCGCCACGGCGGTGACGGTCACCGCATAGAGCGGCAGGCCCATCGCATCAGACTGGTCGGCCACGGTTTCGAGAATGTTCATTCGAGAAAACCTCCTTGCACACTTGCCAAAAAATCTAGGGCAAGCGCGCGCCGCGCGCAAGCGGCGCGCGGCCGAAAAGCGGCTCTTGAAATCCCGCGCGGCCGTATCAAAATAGCTGCGCGGAAGCTTGGCGCGCAGCGCCGCGCGGCTTCTTTCCTCCGCCCTGTTTCTTGTCCATTCATTCCCTTGCGAGGAGTTTGTCTTGACGATGAAGATCGCGCAGATCGCCCCCCTCTACGAAGCCGTTCCCCCGCGGCTCTACGGCGGCACCGAACGGGTCGTCGCCCACCTGGCCAATGCCCTGGTCGACCAGGGGCACGAGGTGACGCTGTTCGCCTCGGCCGACACCGAGACCCGGGCCAGGCTCGCGCCGATGCGCGCCCAGGCCCTGCGCCTCGACCCGGCGCCCCTTAAGTCCGACCTGGCGAGCCACCTGAGCATGCTGCACGAGGTGCGACGACGTGCGCACGAGTTCGACGTGCTGCATTTCCATGTCGACTTGCTGCATTTCCCGTTCTTCGAGGACATGGCCGGGCGCACGCTCACCACGCTGCACGGGCGCCTCGACATCGCCGACCTGCCCGGCGCCTACATGCGCTGGAACCGCTATCCGCTGGTCTCGATCTCCCGGCACCAGCGCAACCCGCTGCCGTTCGCCAACTGGCTCGCGACGATCCCGCACGGGCTCGACGAGGCGGCCTACGCCTTCTCGTCCGAGCCCGGCGGCTACCTCGCGTTCCTCGGCCGCATCTCGCCCGAGAAGCGCCCCGACCGCGCGATCGAGATCGCCAAGCGCGCGGGCCTGCCGCTCAAGATCGCGGCCAAGGTCGATCCGGCCGACGCGCGCTATTTCGAGCAGACGATCCGGCCGCTGCTGAACCATCCGCTGGTGGAGTTCGTTGGCGAGATCGGCGATGCCGACAAGGCGGCCTTCCTCGGCGGTGCGCGCGCGCTGCTGTTTCCGATCGACTGGCCCGAGCCCTTCGGCCTGGTGATGATCGAGGCCATGGCCTGCGGCACGCCGGTGGTCGGCTGGCGCTGCGGCTCGGTGCCCGAGGTGATCGAAGAGGGCGTCAGCGGCCAGATCGTCGAGACCGAAGCCGAGGCCATCGAGGCGGTGCATGCGATCGGCCGGCTCGACCGCCGGCGCGTGCGGCAGGCCTTCGAGGAACGCTTCTCGGCCCGTGCCATGGCGAGCGCCTACGTCGAGCAGTACCTGCGGCTCGTGGGCGGCGGCGTGCTGCCGCCGCAGCACCGGCTCTACAAGGAGGCCGCCTAGCGATGAATGCCGAAGTGGCTGCGACCGAACAGGCCGAGGCCGCGCCCGAGCGCGCCGTGCAGCATGCCTTCGTGCTCAAGGAGGGCGACACCTACTTCGTGATGGATGCGCACGGGGACGTGGGTGGCGGTGTCGACGGCCTGTTCCATGACGACACGCGCATGCTCTCGACCTTCGTGCTGCGGCTCCATGGCGCAAGGCCATCGCTGCTGTCAAGCGGCGTGGGCGCGGACAACGTCTTCTTCACCGCCGACCTCACGAACCGGCCGCTGCCGGTGCTCGGGTCGACCTCGATGCCGCAGGGCGTGGTCCACCTCGAGCGCAGGCGCTTTCTCTGGAACGCGCGGCTGTTCGAGCGCATCCGGCTCGTCAACTACAGCGACCAGCCGGCCGAGGCGCCGCTCGCGCTGCAGTTCGGCGCCGACTTCCGCGACATGTTCGAGGTGCGCGGTCAGCAGCGTGCGCGCCGCGGCGAGTTCAGCGCGCCCGAGGTTCGCGCGCAGGGCGTGGCGCTGCGCTACGAAGGACTCGATGGCGTGCTGCGCCGCGCCTGCATCGACTTCTCCCAAGCGCCGCGGCGCCTCGATGCCGGCAGCGCCGAGTTCGGCGTGCCGCTCGCCGCGCATGGGCACTGGACGCTGTTCGTCGAGGTGGGCACCGAGCCCGCCATGCCGAGCGCCGAGCGCTTCAGGGAGGCCGGTGTGCTCGCGCGCTGGCGCATGCGCGCGCGCCAGCGGCGTGGCGCCCGGCTCGAGGCCTCGGGGCGCCTGTTCCAGTCGTGGCTGGACCGCTCGCGTGCCGACCTCGCGCTGCTCACTACCGACCTGCCGACCGGGCCCTACCCGTATGCGGGCATCCCGTGGTTCTCGACCCCCTTCGGCCGCGATGCGATCGTCACCGCGCTGCAGACGCTGTGGCTCGATCCGCGGCTCGCGCAGGGCGTGCTCGCGTTCCTCGCGGCGCGCCAGGCGCAGCAGACGTCGAGCTTTCGCGATGCCGAGCCCGGCAAGATCATGCACGAGACCCGCAAGGGCGAGATGGCCGCGGTCGACGAACTGCCGTTCGGCCAGTACTACGGCGGCGTCGACACCACGCCGCTCTTCGTCGCATTGGCCGGTGCCTACGCGCAGCGCACCGGCGACCGCGCGACCATTGACCGCATCTGGGGTGCGCTCTGCGCGGCCTGCGAATGGATGGAGCGCAGCATGGCGCGCCATCCCGACGGCCTGCTCGCCTACCAGCGCGGCGAGGACAGCGGCCTCGTCAACCAGGGCTGGAAGGACAGCCATGATTCGATCTTCCATGCCGACGGCCGCACGCCCGAAGGCCCGATCGCGCTGGTCGAGGTGCAGGGCTATGCCTATGCGGCGTTCCTGGCGATGGCCTTCATCGCCGAGTGGCGCGACGACCCCGATGTCGCGCGCTGGCGCGGGCGCGCCGAGGCCCTGCGCGAAGCGGTCGAGCGCCGCTTCTGGCTTGACGGGCCGCAGTTCTATGCGCTGGCGATCGATGGCACGAACCAGCCATGCCGCGTGCGCGCCTCCAACGCGGGGCACCTTCTGTTCGCGGGGCTGCCCGCCGGCGAGCGGGCGCGCGCCGTGGGACGCCAGTTGCTCTCGCCGGCCTTCGCATCGGGCTGGGGCATCCGCACGCTGCCCAACGAAGCGGTGCGCTTCAACCCGATGTCGTACCACAACGGCTCGGTATGGCCGCACGACGTGGCGCTGTGCGCGGCCGGCATGGCGCGCTACGGCGAGCGTGAGGGGGCGGTGCGCATCCTCGACAACCTGTTCGAGTCGGCCGCCCACTTCGGCATGCGGCTGCCCGAACTGTTCTGCGGCTTCGCCCGCCAGCCCGGCGACCCGCCGATCGCGTACCCGGTGGCGTGCCTGCCGCAGGCCTGGGCGGCGGGGTCGGTGTTCATGCTGCTGCAGGCCTGCCTCGGCCTCGAGGTCGACGGCATCCGCGGCCAGGTGAACATCGTGCAGCCGCGGCTGCCGAGCGACATCGACCACCTGCACCTGCGGTACTTGCGCGTGGGCGATGCGCGCGTGGACCTGCATTTCCAGCGCATCGAGGGGCGCGCGGTCACGGTCGCGCAGTCGTCGGCCGGCGGGCCGAAGGTGCAGGTGAACCTGCAGATCTGAAAAAGGCCCTAGTCGACCTTGTGCAGTGCGCGGGTGCGGTACAGCATGTACAGCGCCAGCGGCGCCCCCACCAGACCGATGACCGCGTTCAGGTGAAAGACGTGGCGGCTCCAGGGCAGGTGCAGCACCAGGTCGGCGGCCAGGCCGAGCACGGCGCCGACGAGCCCGGCTGCCGGCAGCAGGATGCGGTGGTCCGCGCAGCGCATCAGCGTTCGCGCGAGCTGCGCCGCCACGAGGCCCAGAAAGGCGACCGGCCCACAGAAGGCCGCGACCAGCCCGCTGAGCCACGCGGTGGTGATGAGCGCGCTGCGCTTGATGCGCGCGACCGGCATGCCCATCGATGCGGCGTAGCGCTCGCCGAGCAATAGCCCGTTCAGCGGCTTGACGAGAAATGCACAGGCCCCGAGCCCGAGGCCGATGCCGGGCATCAGGATGCGCAGCTGCTGCCAGGTCGCACCCGCGAAGCTCGCATCGTCCCAGACCTTGAACGCACGCGCCTGGATCTCGTCGATGAAGTGCATCAGCACGCTGATCAGTCCGACGGCGAGGTAGCCGAGCATCAGGCCGATGATCAACAGCGTGACAGTTCCCACCTGGCGCGACAGCACGGCCAGCAGGCCCAGCACGGCGGCGGAGCCGCAGACCGACGCCACTGCGAGCCCGACGTCGCCGATCAGGCCGTAGCGCAGCAGGAACGCATTGCCGACCACGCCGGCGAAGGTGACGAGCAGCGCGCTGCCGAGCCGCGCGCCATGCACGATGCCAAGCACGAACGGGTCCGCCAGCGGATTGCGGAACAGCGTCTGCAGCAGCAGCCCGGCCACGCCCAGCGCAGCGCCAGAGAACAGCGCATTGAGCGCGCGCGGCAGCCGGAAGCCCAGCACGATGTCCTGCCAGACCTGCTGCCCGGTCGAACCGGTGGTGAGCATTTCGAGGATGGCACCGACGGGGATCGCCACCGAGCCCAGCGACAGCTCGGCCACGAACAGCAGGACCAGCAGCACCGCAAGGGCGGGGAACCAGCGCCGGGCGCGCCGGCCGGGCGAGGCCGCTCGCAGGGAGGCGGCGGAGGAGGGTGCAGGAGCGGATGGGGTCATGGCAGGCGGCGAAGGAACTGGGCCGGGGCCGGGGCTTGGTCGCCGACGAGTTCCGGGTGCAAAGCGCCGATGGCTTCGGCGAGCTGGATGTGGGGCCGGGTCATGCCCTGGTCCTGGTACGGATAGGCCCATGCCCCCGTGTAGCCGCGGTCCCAGGCGTACACCCGCCCTTCGCCGACGGCATCGAACCAGCCGTGCAGCGCGTTCGCTGCCACCAGTGCCTCGCGGTCGGCCTGGCCGCCGAGCGTGCCGAGCCAGATCGCGGCATCGGCGCCCTGGGCATACACCTTCTCGAACGGTTCGTAGACCAGGCTGCTGGTTCGGGGATCGTCGCCGAGGACATACGCGCCGCCGGCATCGCGGATCAGTTGCGCGCGGTGGTTGCGCCCGCCGAAGGCCTCGATCGTGTCGCGGCTGCTCGCGAACCCGGCCATCACCCGCGGACGCGAACGCGCCTGCGCGGCGACCGCCTTCCAGTGCGCGTACTGCGTCGCGATCTCGGCGAAGTTCGCGTCGCCGCGCGCTTCGCGGTTCGAAAGCAGCGCCAGCAGCTTGAGCCATTCGGCGCGCCCGAGCGGATGCGGTTCGTGGTGGTCCGCCTGCGGGATGGCGCGCACGCCGAGCTCCCAGAGGCGCGGGTGCACGTTGCCTTGCGGGTAGGCCGAGTAGAAGCTCAGGTAGACGTCGGCCTGCACGGCCATCACCGGTTCGATCGACGTGTGGCCGTACCCCGACATCTCGTGCACCAGGCCTTGCGCGATGCGCTCGCGCACGGCGGGCACGGTGGCGCCGCGCGTGCTTTCCGAACCGTGCAGCCGGTCGACCAGGCCGAGTTCGTCGAGCGCGCCCAGCATGGCGGAGTTGCCGGTCACCAGCCGCCGGACCGGCACCTCCACCACCGGCACATGCGGTCCGTGCGGCGGCGTGGGCGTGCCGCACTGCACGAAGAGAAACTCGATCACTTCGCCTGTCGCGACGCTGGGCGTGAAGCGCACGCGCTTGTAGTGCGGCGCGTACTCGACCTGCAGCTGCGTGGAATGGGTGAACCGCGTCTTCTGCGGAAAGTAGTCGACGCCGGGGCGGTAGTCGGCGACGCAGGCCGCGTCCAGGTTCCGCGCCGGGCCGTCCTTGCCGACCTCGACCGATGGCCAGGGCGCGCGCGGTGGCGGCGCGATCTGCATGCAGGCCGACAGCAGCGCCGCGCAGCCGATCGCCGCCAATGCACGGGCAGTTCTCATGCGGATTCCCCTTGCGATGCCCGCGTGTGGGATGCCAGCCCTTCCACCAGCGCGCCCAGCGTGCGGTAGTGGCGGGGCTCGCCGGCGGCCGGGCGCAGCATGTAACGCTCGGCACTGGCATGTACCGCGTCCGATGCCTGCGCGTCGATGACGAAGCCCGCGCGCTGCAACGCGCGGCGCGCCCATGCGGCCGGGATGCCATCGCCCTCGAGCCGGATGGGCCGATCGCCGCCGCGCCCGACCACCAGTTCGCCGCGCTCCAGGTCGAAAGCCAGTCCCTCGGCCGCGAAGGTGGCGCCGAGCAGTCCGCTCAGCGCAAGGTCTTCCGGCGCACCCGCATGGACCTGGCGCTGCCCGTCGATGAGCCAGAGCGTGTCGGCATAGCGCAGCGCCAGTTCGAGATCGTGCGTCGACAGCAGCACGGCGATTTGTTGCCGGCGTGCCAGGTCGAGCAGCAGCTGCATCGTCTCGATGCGGCGCGGCAGGTCGAGGAACGCAGTGGCCTCGTCGAGCACGAGCAGCCGGGGCTCCTGTGCGAGCGCCCGCGCGATCATGAGCTTCTGGCGCTCGCCGTCGGACAGCTCGGACACCAGCCGGTCTGCGAGCGCGCCAGCGCCGGCCTGTGTCAGGGCCGCGCGCACGGCGGCATGGTCGTGCGCGCCGAGGCGGCCGCTCCAGCCCAGGTGCGGATAGCGGCCCAGGCTCGCGAGCTCGTAGCCGGTCATGAGCGTGACCTGCACGCGCTCGGTGAGGACGACGGACAGGCTGCGCGCCCGCTCGGCCGGCGAGAGCGCCGCGAGCGGCGTGCCGTCGATGCAGACCTCGCCCGCGAGTGCCGGCTGCATGCCGCACAGCGTGCGGATGAGCGTGGACTTGCCCGCGCCGTTGGCACCGATGAGGCAGACCAGGCGGCCCGCCGGAAGGCTCAGGTCCAGCGGACCGAGCAAGGTCGTGCGCCCGTATCCGGCCGCCAGCCCCCGCGCAAGCAGCGCCATCAGAGCGTCATGCCGAAGGTGGCCATGACGCTGCGCGGCGCCCCCGGAAATGTGGGCACGAAGGCGCCGCCCGAGTCGTAGTAGCGCTTGTTGCCGAGGTTCTGCACCGTCAGCTGCAGCTTGTAGCGCTGCGCCGCACCGAAGCGGTAGGCGAGGTTGGCGTCCCAGCGCACATAGGAAGGCAGCTCGAAGGTGTTCGCGGTGTTGGCCTGACGCGCGCCGACATAGATCGCGCCGAGGCCCGCGCTCAGGCCCGTGGCCGCACCGCGGAAGTCGTAGGTCGACCAGAAGCTGGCACTGCGGCGCGGTGCGTTGGCCAGCAGCTTGCCGACCATGTCGGGGTCGCTGTCCTTGCTGACTTCGGCCTTGAGCTGGGTGTAGCTGGCGAGCAGCCGCCATTGAGGCGTGACGGTGAACGGCACGTCCAGCTCCCAGCCGCGGCTGCGTTGCTCGCCGACCTGGATGACGTAGTTGAAGTCGTCAGGGTCCGACACCACGCCATTGCGCCGGCGGATGTCGAACACCGCGAGCGTTGGCTCCAGCCGGCCGTCGAGCAGGCTCAGCTTGGTGCCGATCTCGACCTGGCTGCCGCGCGAAGGGGCGGGCAGGGCGCCGTCGCGCAGCATGCCGCTGAAGGGCTCGGTCAGGAACGACTTCGACCAGCTCGCATAGAACGAGGCAGCCGCCGAGGGCGTCCAGGTCAGGCCCACGCGCGGGGACACCGCGTCGTCGGAGCGCACGAGCGTGCCGGACACCGGCAGGTACTGCGCACGGGCCTGGGTGCGCGAGCGGTCGTAGCGCAGCCCCAGCAGCAGCCGCCACTGCGAACCGAGCTGCAGTTCGTCCTGGGCGTAGAGGCCCACGTTGCGGCTCTTGTAGTTCGACGCGTCGTAGGGCTGCAGCGGGCCCGCCACCGTGGTGCCGTGGACCGGCCGGTACAGGTTGATCGGCAGGTTGGTGGGAAAGCCGAACGGGCCCAGGTTCGCATCGGCCGCGAAGTCCCATTCGTCGCGGTTCGCGTCCACGCCCAGCAGCACCCGGTGCCCGACCGCGCCGGTCTCGAAGCGCCGCGAGATCTCGGCCATCAGCGAGGTATCGGTCTGCTCGTCGATGCTGAGCTGCTTGTGGCGGTTGACCTGGGGGTCGAGACTGGCCGCTCCGCTGAGCGGCGCGAAGCCGTAGGGGTACCACAGCGCATCGGTCTTGGCGTAGGAGGCCTGCACGCCCGTGCGCAGGTCCCAGCCGTTGTCGAAGCGGTGCTCCAGCACCACCGAGCCGAGCGCGCTGTCGTTCTTCAACCGTGCGTCGGGCTCGGCGTAATTGGTGTGGATCGGCACCCGCAGGAACAGGGGACTGTTGCCGAAGCCGCGGTCGAACGATCCATTGCGCCGCCCGAGTTCGAGCTCGGCCGTCAGGCGCGTGCGATCGCCGAGCTTCCACTGGAACACCGGCGACACGAACGCGGTGCGCGCTCCGACGAAATCGCGAAAGCTCTTGTTGTCCTGCCACGACCCCGTCAGCCGATAGCGCAACGTGTCGCCCAGCGGGCCGGTGCTGTCGAAGGTGGCGCGGTAGAAGTCGTCGCTGCCGGCGGTGAGCTCGAAGCCGGTGCGGGCCCGGTCCTGCGGCTTCTTGGTGACCAGGTTGACCACGCCGCCGGGCTCGAAGCGGCCATACAGCGCCGAGGCGGGCCCCTTGAGCACCTCGATCTGCTCGATGTTGGCGAGCTCGTCGACGGGTGCGAACACGCTGCGGCGAAAGCCGTTCTTGAGGTTGGCAGTGGTCGCGAAGCCGCGCAGCCGGAAGCGGTCGTTGCTGCCGCCCCAGCCGACCTGCGGCGTCACGCCCGGCACTGTGCGCACGGCTTCACCGAAGGTGGTGACGCCGCGGTCCTCGATCAGCTCGCGCGTGACCGTCTGGATCGAGAAGGGCGTTTCCTTGACCGTGGTGTCGCTCTTGTTCGCGGTCGGCGCGACCACCGAACGGTAGGCGCGCTCGCGGGTACCGGTGACCGTCACCGTGCCGAGCGCCGCTGGCGTGTCTTCCGTCTGCGCCTGGGCATCTGCCATGCACAGGAACATCGTGGCAGCCAGCATGGCAAGGGGCTGCGGCCTGCGTGCCTGGCCTGCAGCGCGAAATGGGGCGTCCTCGCCGAGGTTGAACGAACGGCTCATTGCTGGCCTCGCGAGAGTGCGTCGGCGATCGTCCGCGCGTTCTGCGCGAAGAGCTTCAGGTAGGTGTCGGCCTCGGTGCCGGGCGACGAGAGCGCATCGGAATAGAGGCGCCCATCCACGTGAACGCCGCCTTCGCGCGCGACGCGCTCGATGAGGCGCGGATCGGTGATGTTCTCCACGAACACCGCGCGCACCTTCTCCTTGCGTATCTGGTCGATCAGCCGGGCCACGGCGGAGGCCGAGGCCTCGCTCTCGGTGCTCATTCCCCGCGGTGCGAAAAATCGGACGTCGTACGCAGTGCCGAAATAGCCGAAGGCATCGTGTGACGTGATGACGCGGCGAGCAGCCACCGGAATGCTATCGAAGCGCGCGCGAATCTCGCGCCCCAGTGCATCGAGACGCCCAATGTAGTCGGCGGCGCGCCGCTCGAACTGTGGTGATTGCGCGGGCCGTGCCCGCGCCAGGGCCTGTTGCAGGTTCTCCACGTAGCGCCGCGCGTTGGTGAGGTCCTGCCAGGCGTGCGGATCGACGCCTCGGCCGAGCTTGCGCGTGGCGATGCCATCGCTCGCCACCACTGTCGGGCCGCGGTATCCGGACGCCCGGACCAGCCGATCGAGCCAGCCTTCGAAGCCCAGGCCATTGACGACGACAAGATCTGCGGCGGCGAGGCGGCGTGCATCGGCCGGACTGGGCCTGAACACATGGGCGTCGGCATCGGGCCCGACCAGCGCGGTGACTTCGACCGCATCGCCGCCGACCTCGCGCACCATGTCGGCCAGGATCGAGAAGCTCGCCACCACGCGCAGGGGCGGTGGCGGCTTCTGCGCCCATGCGGGAACGGTGGTGGCCAGCGCGAGCAGCGCGGCGATCGAGGATCGGCGGGATGGATTCATGTTTCTTCAGTACTGAGGTGGGAGCGGCGCCAGAGGCGCCAGAGAACGCCGTCGCGCGGACCTGCAGCGACGGAGACCAGGTAGGCCCCGCCGGCCACCAGCACGATCGCGGGTCCGGAGGGCCACTGGGCGTGGTACGAGAGCAGCAAGCCGGCAAAGCCGGAGAAGGCGGCGATCAGCGCGGCGACGAGCGCAAGGCTCCAGACCTCGGCGGCCCAGAAGCGCGCGGCCGTGGCGGGCAGCATCATCAGGCCCACCGCCATCAGCGTGCCGAGCGCCTGGAAGCCCGCGACCAGGTTCGCGACGGTCAGCACCAGGAAGGCGCCATGCACGAGCCCGCCACGGCCGCCGACGCTGCGCAGGAAGCCCGGGTCGAGGCACTCGGCCACCAACGGGCGGTAGATCGCGGCCAGCACAACGAGGGTGACGCTGGCCACGCTCACGACGAGCAACAGCGCAGCGTCGTCCACGGCCAGTACGCTGCCGAACAGCAGGTGCATCAGGTCGACGCTGCTGCCGTGCATCGACACCAGCAGCACCCCAAGCGCCAGCGCGATCAGATAGAACGCGGCGAAGCTCGCGTCCTCGCGCTGCGACGTGGCCCGCGCGACCCAGCCCGCGGCCAGTGCGACCGCCAGCGCCGCGAAGAACCCACCGACGCTCATCGCCGGCAGCGAGAGTCCCGCAAGCACGAAGCCGACGGCGGCACCTGGCAGCAGCGCGTGGCCCATCGCGTCGCCCACCAGGCTCATGCGGCGCAGCACCAGCAGCGTCCCCATCGGTGCGCTGCCGAGGGCGAGCGCGAGCGAAGAGACGAGCGCGCCGCGCATGAAGCCGTACTCGGCGAAGGGCTCGAGGAGGAGCGCCGACAGCGTCATGCCGCTTCCCTGCAGACCGGCGCCCGTTCGTCCCAGGCCTCGGCCACCTGGCGCGCGCGCAGCAGGTTGCCGGCGCTCAGCGCCTCGGGCGTCGGGCCCCAGGCGATGCAGCGCCGCGCCAGCAGGAGCGTGCAGTCGAAGTGCGCGCGCACCTGGTCGAGGTCGTGCAGCACCGCGACGACGGTGCGCTGCTCGGCGTGCCAGCGCCGCACCAGCGCCAGCAGGTCGGCCGTGGTGCGCGCGTCGATGGCGTTGAAAGGTTCGTCCAGCAGGATCACCGGCGCGTCCTGCAGCAGCACGCGCGCGAACAGCACGCGCTGGAACTGGCCGGCCGAGAGTTCCGAGATGTCGCGGCGCTCGAATCCTTCGAGTCCGACCGCGGCGATGGCCCGGTGCACGGCCTCACGCTGTGCCGCGTCGAGCCGGCCGAAGCTGCCGGTGCGGGCCCAGTGGCCGAGCGCGACCAGGTCGAACACCCGGATCGGAAAGCTTCGGTCGATCTCGGACTGCTGCGGCAGCCAGGCGATGCGGCCCGCGCAGCCGGCGTCGAACGTCACTTCGCCCTCAGCCGGCGGCATGCGGCCCATCATGGCCGAGAGCAGGCTGGTCTTGCCAGCACCGTTCGGCCCGACGATCGCCGTCAGCGACCCGGCGGCGAACGTGCCGGAGACGTGGTGCACGGCGGGATGGCCGCGGTAGGCCACAGTGAGATTGCGCAACCGGATGGCCGCGGTGCCCTGCCGCGGGCTCATCGCGCAAGCGCCCAGGCGGCCGCCAGCCAGAGGAGCGCGACGATGGCCAATGCGCCCAGCACCCTTGCCCAGGCGCCGGATGTCAGCAGGCTGCTCATCGGGCGAGTGTCTGCCGGCGCGTGACCCGAGCGTTCACGGTGGCGCTGCGTTGGCGGGTCAAGCGTTTCATGGCCGCGATCTTATTGCAATTGAGAATCCAATTGCAATAAGGCGAGAAACTTTTGCGAGCCACCGAGCGTGCGCAAGAAGGCCTGCGGATCCCTGCGCGAACGCTCAGGCGGCACTCAAGCCGCGTGGGTGCCGGTTCCCTGTTCGAGTGGCAGCCAGAGCGTGAAGCGCGTGCCGGCGCTGCCGGACTCCCAGGCCACGGTCCCGCCGATGGCCGCTGCGCGCTGCTGCTGGTTGCGCAGTCCGCGGCCGCTGCGCTGCAGCGCCTCGGCGACGGCGAAGCCTTCGCCGTCGTCCTCGATCACCACGCGCACACCCTGCGCATCGGCCGCGGTGCTGAAGCGGATGGTGCTGGCCCGCGTGTGGCGCAGCACGTTGGCCACGCACTCCTGCATGATGCGCAGGATGTGCAGCGCGCTGCCGGGGTTCAGCCAATGCAGCGCGGGCACGGGCTCCACCTCCCAGCGCAGCGCGAGGCCGGCGCTCTCGATGCGCGGCGCCAGCCGAAAGCGCAAGGTCGCCAGCAACAGCAGCAGATCGGCATCCACGCTCTCCATCGAATCGATCGCGAGCTTCAGGTCGTCCATGCAGCCCCTGAGCACACTGGAGATCTCGGGGCCGCTCATGGCGCCGTGCTCGACCGAACGGATCGCGCCGATCAGCGACGACCCGAGCCCGTCGTGCATGTCCTGCATCAGGCGCCGCCGCTCGGCCGCGAGCATCTGCTCGTTCTCGACCGCGCGCAGCCGCTGGTAGCTTTGCGCGAGCTCGGCTTCGCGCGCCTCGAGGCGCCGGGCCAAGCCTTCATTCAAGCGCGCGATCTCGTCGAACGCGCCCGTGTAGCGCCGGAACATGATGTACGAGAAGATGAAGAACAGGCCGATGATCGCGTAGGGCGAGGTGTACACGCTCTCCGGGCTGACCAGGTTGTTCTGCAGCAGCCCGTCGGAGGCGGTGAATGCGACCGCCATGCCGGCCCAGCCCGCCACCAGCCGCCCCTCGGGCAACCTGGCGCGCAGCGCCTTGCGCAGGTTCACGCCGAAGATCAGCACTGCCACCGGCAGCACGGACAGGTTGAGCAGGGGCGTGAACAGGTAGAGGCTCGGCACCGCGGCCGACACGCCCGGCAGCGTCGCGACGCTGCAGGCCAGCGCCAGCGCGACCCACGCGCGCGTCAGCCAGGCCGAGGGCTGGTGGTGCAGGCGCTCGAGGAACAGATGGATGAGGATGATCAGCCAGAGCAGCGAGGCGACGGTGATCCATTCGAACCATTCGTCCGATACCGGCAGGTAGTCGCCGCTCGCAAAGTAGTGAAGCATGCGCGCGAAGGCCAGCGCCGAGATCGCGAAGAACAGCAGGTAGAGCGTCTCGCGCCGCCGTCCCAGCCACACCGCGAACGCGAACGCGCCCACCGCCAGGAACGCGGCGCCGCCCACGAAAGGCAGGTGCACCTGCAGCAGCTGCCGAACCTGGTAGCGCCAGTTCAGCGCGGCCTGGTCGCCCACCCACACCGTCGAGAAGCCGCTGCCGCTGCTGCGCAGGCGGTCGACGCGAATCAGCACCGTCGTCGGCGCAGGCGTGTCGGCGGCCGCGTTGAGCGGCAGCAGCAGCGGGTGGTTGTAGCCGTTGTGCACGGCGCTGCCTTGCGACTGGTAGAGCAGCATGCCGTCGCCGTACACCGCGATGCGGCCCAGCGTCTTCCAGCGCGGAAGGTACAGAAGCCGTGGCTGCTGCGACGCCGAGGGGGCGAGCTTGGCCAGGTCGATGCGGTACCAGTCGGTGACGGTGTGCACGCCGCCTGCCGAGCTGGGCACCAGCTCGCGCTTCGCCATGTGCGGCAGGTCGACCTGCTGCCATCCGTCGGTGGGCAGGCCGGCGTCCTCGGCGCGCCTCGGCGCAGCGGAAAAGCCCGAGCCCGGAACGGACAACAGCGCGGCCTGCGTGATGTGGACCGCCTCATCAGCCTGCGCCGGTGCTGCTGCGGTCGGTAGGCCGGCCAGCAGCAACGCCAGCCCAAGCGCTGCGACCCACGGGCTCATCCGCCGGCCATCCTGGCGCCATCGACGCAGCCTTCAGCGTGCGCCTCGGGCAGCGAGGCCGCTGAATGGATGTCGGGGGCGGGGGCGCGATGCATCGGCCGAGTCTATGCGGCCGCGCCCCGAGCGCTGGCTTTTTCAGCGCGTCACGAGGTCTCGCAGCTGTAGCTCTCGGCCAGGTTCAGGTCGCCGCTGCCCTTGTACTTCGGGAAGGCGGGGTGCCTGCAGAGCGGCCGCGCCTGCACCACGGCCTGCGTCGCGGGATCGAGCTTCTTCGCGACGATGCCTTGCGTGGACGGGCGGCTGCCGCTCTCGCGCCACTTCGCCACCGCGTCGACCAGGTCGACGGTGTCCGGGCCCACGCCGCCTGCGCAATGCTGGACGCCGGGCTGGAGGAAGAACTCCATCGACGCATCGCGCGTCGGTGCGCCGCCCACCGCCGTCGCCACGTCGTCGAAGTACTTGATCGAACCCTTGTAGCTGATGGCCCAGTCGTGCGTGCCGTGCACGAGGATCATCTTGCCGCCGCGGCCGAAGAAGGAGCGCAGGTCGGGCGTGGCGTCGAGCGTGGTGGCCGCGAGGCGCAGCCCGGCGGTGTAGATCTCGGGATCGAAGGCCAGCACGTCGAAAGCCGGGTCGCCGGTGACCCAATACTTCACCAGACCGCTGCCGAACTGGAACTGCAGCCCGGTGCCGCCAATGGCGGAGCCGGTCACCCACAGCGGCCAGCCCTGGTCTTCGCCGCCGGGGCCCCAGCCCGGATAGACGCTGCTGCCGTCCGCGCGCTTGAGTTCGGAGTAGATGGTCTTCGCGGTCGCAACCTGCGGATCGGTCAGGCAGGTGTCGGCATCGCCCGCCGTGCAGCGCAGCACCGCCGGATCGAAGGTGCAGGCCAGCTGGTTGCTCACAATGCCGTCGGCCGCGCCGTCGAGCGTGTCGCATTGCGCGCGCACGGTGTCGGCGATCAGCGTGGCCTTGGCGGCGTTGATCTGGCCCCCCGGTGCCGCGAGCGCCTTGCCGTTCGCGATGAAGGCCTGGAACAGCTCGGTGAACGAGTAGGCCGGCGCGCGCACCACGATGCCGTCGAAGTCGTTCGGAAAGCGTGTGGCCTGCACCAGGGCTTCGCGGCCACCGTTCGAGCAGCCCTCGAAATAGCGGAACGTGGCCTCCTTGCCGTAGCGCTGGCGCACGATCTCCTTGGCGACCTCGTTGACCGAGTGGATCGACAGGTAGCCGAAGTCGGCCTGCGCGGTGGGGTTGTTCAGAAAGTCCGATGCATCCAGGCCGTCGCCCTGGCGTCCGCCGTCGGAGGCGACGAGCACATAGCCGGCCGTGGAACCGCTCGGCGAATAGGGCGTGATGCTGATACTGCCGTTCCAGCCGCCGCCGCCCGCATAGAGCAGCTTGTCGTTCCAGGCCGTAGGAAGGCGCACCTCGAAGTTGAGCGTGCCGTGCAGGGTGCCCGTGACCTTGCAGTACTCCGCGGCGGTTGCGGTGGCTGCGACGAAGCTCGCTTCACGCAGCGTGGCGCCGGCGAGCGATGCGCCGGCGAAGGCCGTGCACTTCTCTTCGGCAGAAGCGACGGGCGGCGGGTTGGGCGCGGGCGGCGGCAGCGGAAAGCCGAACCCGCCGCCACCGCCACCACCCCCGCCGCAGGCCACGAGCAACACGGGAATGCAGGCCGCTGCGCAGCCCGCCATCGAGAGAGGGTTTCTCATGATTTGTCTCCTGTTTGTACTGCCACATAAACTCAGGCCGCCAAGACCATCGCCTCATCGCCTGCTCAGCGCATGCTAGGCATTCGCGCCGACAAAGAAAGTCTTTCCCATGACAAACAACGTGCAGACCCTGGCCATGTTGCGAGCGGCGGCCTGGGCGCGCGGGCTGGCCCCCGAGCAGCTCGAGCAGGTCGAGCGGGAGACGCAGGACCGCTTCTTCGCGGCCGGTGAAATCGTCTGTCACAAATGGAGCATGGCGACACACTGGATCGGCGTGGTCGAGGGCATGGTCAAGGTCGACGTGCTCGCGGCCGACGGCCGCAGCACCACGCTGAGCGGCATTTCCAATGGCGGCTGGCTGGGCGAAGGCTCGGTGCTCAAGGGCGAGCTGCGCCCGTATGGCGTGGTCGCGTTGCGCGACAGCCGCGTCGCGCTGATGCCGAGCCAGACCTTCCACGACCTGCGGGGCAGCAGCCTGACCTTCTGCCACTTCATGATCGACCAGCTCAATGCACGGCTCGGCCAGTTCATCGCGCTGGCGGAGAGCAACCGCATGCATGACGTTCGCTCGCGCGTGGCGAGCTGCCTGGCCGAACTCTTCAATCCGCAGCTCAATCCGCGGACCGGGCCGGTGCTGCAGATCTCGCAGGAGGAGATCGGCCGGCTCGCGGGCATCTCGCGGCAGATCGCGCACCGCGCGCTGCATGAACTCGAGGATGCGGGCCTGCTGCAGATCCGCTACGGCAGCATCGACGTGCGGGACCTCGATGGGCTGCGGCTCTGCGCGCGTGCGCATGCCGCGTGAACGGCGCCTGCCACGGGCGCTTTGCCTGCCCTGCTAGCGCTCGTAGGTCGCGCTCAGCGTGGCGGAGCCGAGGCTGGACATGTGGACCATGAAGCCGACGTAGGCCGCCGTGGCGTCGGCCGGCACGTCGAGCGTGTCGGTCGACAGCGCATGCAGCGTGAAGATGTAGCGGTGCGGGCCATGGCCGGGCGGCGGCGCGGCGCCACCGTAGCCGGCCGTGCCGAAGTCGGTGCGGCCCTGCTTGGCACCCGCGGGCAGCAGCTTGCCGTCGGCCGCGCCGGCGCCACGCGGCAGCGAGGCCGTGGACCCGGGAATGTCGTAGACCACCCAGTGCCACCAGCCCGAACCGGTGGGCGCGTCGGGGTCGTACATCGTGAGTGCGAAGCTCTTCGTGCCCGCGGGCGGGTTTTTCCACGCGAGCTCGGGCGAGATGTTGTCGCCGGTCGCGCCCATCACGTTGTGGACGCACGAGAGGGGCAGGGTGCTGCCGTCGCGAAATTCGGGGCTCTCGAGTTGAAACAAGGAAGTGGACATCGATCGGTGCTCCTTCGGTCGGAAGATGTGGAAAATCGTCGGCGCGAAAGCGTAAATGCTAACGCGCCCGCCCCAGGCCACATTGCCCGATGCGGCATACTGCCACCCCCTTTGAAACCCGCCGGATACGCACTGAACAATGGACAAGGAAGTCGACCCCCAGGTACTCGCCGTCATCGATGAGATGCGGCTCTCGGGCCCACGGCTCACGCCGGTCGAGATCGTCGCCAAGATGGGCGTCTTCGACGCCCGCGACAAGCCCTTCGAGCACGCCTGGCTCGCCACCGGCGACAACGTGATCGCCACCGTCTGGGCCGAGTTCGTGAGCGTGGGCGAAGGCGGGCGCTGGTTCTGCCTCGAGTCGCTCGACGTGCAGCGCCGCGCCGGCGGTGCCCCGCGCAGCGCGCAGCAGGTGCAGCGCGCCAAAGACCGCCTCGGCCTGCTCAAGCAGACCTTCGACGCCGACCAGGGCTTTCGCGCCGTGCTGCAGACCAACCGCATCGAGATCGCGGAGTTCGAAAGCAACAAGAACGCGAAGGTTTCCACGCGCGTGCGCGACGAGACCGAGTGGCATGTCGCCACCTGGGAGCCTGAGCGCCTGCTCGCCGTGCTGGTGCGCGGCGCGCCCGGCTGGGTGCCCAGCGAGGCCGAGATCGAGGCCGCGCGCGCACGCAGCGGGGTGCCCCTGCAGAACGAACCCGCGGCCGCCGCAGCATCGGCTGCCGGCAGCCCGGCCGGCGACGTGCAGGCCGCCGCCATGGATTACGTGGTGCGCCACTTCGGCGGCTACGGCTACAAGCCCGCCGACGTGACGGCGCAGAACCTCGGCTACGGCATCGAGGTGTCGAATGGCAAGGGCGCCACGCTGCTGCGCGTGGCGGTCAAGGGCACCTCGACGGCCGTTCCCGGCTTCAAGCTCTCTCCCGAGGAACAGGCCGCCGCCGCGAACGAGCCGCTCTGGCGGCTGCTGGTCGTGTCCGACGCGGGCGGCCCGACCGCGCAGCACAAGATCTACAAGGCGTCGGAGTTGAACCAGGCGCCCGGCTTCAATCCACTGATCTAGCTAGCGCCAAGCGATGAAAAAAGCCACCACTGCATCGTTCAAGGCGCTCCTTGTGGCCGCTTGCCTTGCAGTGGGGCTTGGCGCCCACGCACAGGTGCAGCCACAGCCGCCCTACGACGGTCCGCTGTTCGACACCCACCTGCACTACAACCAGGAAGCCTGGGACGGCAACACCGGCCCTTATCCGCCCACGGAGGCGTTGGCGCGCATGCAGCGCAACAAGGTGCAGGCGATCATCGCGAACTCGCGCCCCAACGCGGGCACGCAGACCCTCGCCGCATCGCGCGAGACCCGCGCCGCGGGCGTGACCGTGGTGCCTTTCGTGCGGCTCTACCGAAACCGCGATGACTACAGCAACTGGTTTCGCGACGAGACCATCTACGAGATGGTGCAGACCGAACTCGCGCGCGGCACCGCAAGCGGCCCCTACCGCGGCATCGGCGAATTCCATCTCTACGACAGCGCGAACGCGAACGGCCCCGTCGCCAAGAAGCTGATCGCGCTCGCCGAGCGGCAGAAGCTCGCGGTGCTCGCGCACGTCGACGACGTGGCGATCGACCTTCTGATGGCCAATTCGCCCTCCAAGGGGCAGTCGCTGCGCCTGATCTGGGCCCACACCGGCATCGGCGGCACGCCCATCGAGCGGGTGCACGCGCTCTTCGAGCGTTACCCGCTGCTCGTCGGCGAACTCTCTTACCGGCCGGGGCTGACGTGTGGTGGCGGCACGCTGTGCCCCGAGTGGCGTGCGCTGCTGCTCAAGTATCCGGACCGGTTTGTGATCGGCTCCGACACCTGGGTCAACCAGCGCTGGAGTGCTTACGACGAGATCATGCGGGGGTATCGCACGTGGCTTGGCGAGTTGCCGGCCGATGTGGCGCGGCGGATTGCCTGGGGCAATGCGGCGGCGCTGTTCGATCTTCCGCGCTGAGTGGGGACCTGAACGAGACCGCGCCCGGCGCGAGCGCACGAAAGGGAGCGCCCGGATCGCCAGGCGTTCCTCGGCTGCTCTTACTTCAGGGGAGACACCGGTCTGTGCAAGGTCAGCCCACGCTGGCGGGCACAGGCGTGTTGAGCAACTGCTGCTCCCACAGGTACGCGATGCCACTGGCGCCCGCATGCTGCGTGATCACAGTCGTCAACTCGGCAGCGCTTTCGGTCCGTGCCCAGTCGCGCTGCCATTCGGCCGTCACCGCGAGCCAGGTCATCATGTTCGCGCCCGCCGCGATCATCCGTTGGATGGCAACCTGATGCGCCTCGACGGACATCCCGCCCGACGCATCGGTCACGACGGTGACATCCCAGCCTTCGCCCAGCGCGTGGATGGCCGGCATCGCGACGCAGACTTCGGTCCACAGCCCCGCGATGAGGAGTTGCTTGCGACCCGTTGCCTTGACGGCGTCCACCGTCTTCTTGTCCTGCCAAGTGTTGATGAACGTGCGGTCGATGACCTCCTGCTCGGGGAAGACGTCCGTGATCTGCGGGAACAGGCGCCCGCCGCGTTCCGCAATCACGCTCGTCAGAATGGTCGGAACGCCGAAGGCCTTGGCAGCCTTCGCCAGCCCCACGGTGTTGTTGATGACCATCTGCGGGTCGTGACTGTTCAGGTTGGCAAGTTGGTAGGCCTGGTGATCGATCAGAAGAAGGACCGAATCTTCAGGGCGGAGAAGGGACGAGAGGCCGTTGCGAGGGTTCATGTTGGTTCCTTGTTGACGCGGTGAGCGAAGGGGGTTTCCGGCGGTCGATGCGCTCGGGGCGATGTCGCCAGCGATGAGTATTCCGTTCCTCTCCATCGACCGGTAGTACCATCTTTGGGCGAGCTGTGTCGCACTTCAAGGAACGTCAGAATGGACATCGAGGACCTGCGCACATTCGTCGAGGTGGCTCAGGCGGGTGGGGTTTCGGCGGCAGCCGTTCGGCTCGGCATCTCCAAGTCGATGGTGAGCCGGCGACTGGTCCGCTTGGAAGGCGAACTCGGCGTTCAACTGTTGTCGCGCTCCACGCGCGGAGCCGCACTCACCGAGGCCGGCGCCATGTTCCGGGACCACGCGGCCAGGGTCTGTACCGAAATCGACGTGGCGAAAGAGACGATCCTGCCTGAAGGCGACCTCCGCGGCCGCTTGAGGATCGCAGTGCCGCTGTCCTTCGGGCCCACCCACTTCGCGCCCATGCTCGCCGAGATGGCGCGGCGACATCCCCAACTGCAAATGCAGACGTGCTACAGCGATCGTTTCGTGGACCTCATCGCGGAGGGCTTTGACTGCGCGATACGGGTGGGCTACCTGGAGGATTCCAACCTTATCGCGCGGCGCGTCGGCCCGGTCTATGGAAAGTTGGTCGCGAGTCCGAGTTATGTCAGCGCCCACGGGGCGCCGGAAACGCCGGAAGAATTGGTGGCCCACCAAGCCCTGATGCAGGGAACCGAGGCCTGGAAGTTGATGGATGGCGACCGGATCCTCACCGTGCGACCGCAGGGCCGATTCAAGGCCGACAACGGCATCGCACTCGTTGCTGCGGCGGTCGCAGGGCTCGGCATCGCGTATGTGCCCGATTGGCTCACGGACGAGCATGTGGTCGCCGGCGCACTGGTGCCCGTCATGACCCGGTATCCACCGCCGCCGGCCGGCGCCTTCGTCGTCCGGCCACCGGGCCAGCACCCCGCCCGGAAGATACGTGTGCTGACCGAGCTCCTGATCGAGTACTGCGATCCGCCTGGCAAATCAGGCTGGACCGCGAACGCTTGAACAGTGTCTCGGGGCGTGCTGCAGGGCTGCGCTCTGCCCAGAAGATGCGGGCGGCCTGTCAGCGAAACACCGGGACGTTCCCCGTGGATGTTCGCCGATTTCCCGCCGCAACCATCTGCTCGCGCAGCGCCTCGATGCGACGCTCGCCGGCTTCGAGCGCCTGCGCGGAGGTGTGTACCGAATAGCTGCCCAAATGCAGTTCATGCGGGTGCGGGATGGCAGATGCCAGCACGAACACCGCATCGCCACCCTCGCCGGCCTGCACGGTGATCGGTTCCACCGCGTCCGCGAAGACCACCATGTCGCCCGTGCGCACGGATGTGCCGGCCTCCAGGGTTCCGCGTGCCACCGCCAGCCAGCCGACCGAATGACCCGCGGGCGGCTGGTAAGTCCAGGACTCGCCGGCCTTGAGGGTCACGAGCAGGTAGTTGATGCCCGCGGGCGCAGGCGTCGGGCTGCGCACGCCGGCATGCTCTCCGAGGATGACGCGGGCAGGGCCTGCCGAAGGAATGCTCTGCGGCTCGAGATAGCGGCTTTCCGGCTGCCCGTTCTCCAGCTCCGGCGGCAATGCGATCCACAGTTGGAAGCCCTGCACCAGCGGCACGTCGTCCGGCGTGAGTTCCTTGCCGTGCCACACGCCGCTGCCCGCGCGCAACCATTCGACGCCCCCGTACGACAGCATGCCAGTGCCAGACGAGGGGTCGTCGAACTTCATCCGGCCTTCGGTGAGCACCGTCACAGTGGCGATCCCCGAATGCGGATGAATCGACATGCCGGCGCCGGCGCGCATGGCGTCGAGCAGCGGCCGCTCCATGTTGAAAATGTCCAGAAACACAAACGGCTTCAAACTCTCGCCGAGGTCGGACGGGCTCATCAGGCGAGTGATTCCGCCGCGGCCTTGTCCGCGGGTGCGGTAGACGATGCGCCTGTTCTGGGTTGCTTGCATGATTTCGCTCCTTGTGTGGTCTGAATCTAAGGTTGCGAAGCGTGCCGCACTAGCCCTGCAACACGGACATCAGTGTCGCGAAAGACGGAACATCAGACCACCTCACCCGCACCGCAGCGCAAACCGCCGGTCATGCGCACGCCTGCGCTCATCCTTCAATTGGTCCTGCCTGAACGCCGGCAACGGCTGGCGTGCCGCGGCATCGATTGCTTCGATCTGTGCCTTCAGCTGCGCGCATTCCGAGCTCGTCGATCTGTCGACGTTCATCGCCACGCGGCGTTCGTGCTCGACCACGGCATGCGCTCTGGCGCGGTTGTCCCGCATCGAAGCCAGCCGTGCTTCGTCGGACATGCCATCGGCGAGGTTGAGATCGGGATTCACCGCAACTTCGGTGGCCCTTGTGCCTGCCGGACAGGGGCCGTCGGAATACGTGATGGCCCCCGCGGCCGAAATGCACTTCGCGAAGCGCTGCGTGCGTTGCGGGGCGTCGGCCTCCGGCCGCCTGGGCGCATCCTGCCGCGGTGCCGGTGCAATCACGGGTGGGGCCGGAGCGGCGGGCGCTACCTTCCGGACCGCCGCATCGCGCATCTGACGTGCATCCGGCCAGAGGCTGAACACCACGTACAGCAGCGCAGCAGCCGTGACAACCCCGATCAACAGCCCGACGGCGCCCGTCGATCGCGAGGGCCGAAGCGACCGCTCCCAAGCCGCCATCGAAGCGCCGCTGCGATCCAGCGAGGGATCGCGGGAATCTTCCTGCCGCATGCCCTGGGGTCCTCCATGTCTGGCACTTTGCAGGTCTGCACAGCGCGCCCGGAGGGTACCCGGAAGAAGCGGCACTTCTTGCGGGTTTCTACCCCCGCCGCTCGATCATCTTCCAGCCATTGCCCGACGGATCGCGAAACCCCGCGTCCACCGTGCCATAGCGCTCGATCGGTTCCTGCGTGAACTCGACCCCACGGCCCAGCAGCCGGTCATAGGCGGCGCGGCAGTCGTCTACGGCCAGCACGAGCGGCGGCATCGCGCCCTTGGCCACGCTCTCGTTCAGCGCTTTTGCGGTGGCCTCGTCGTGCACCGGCGGACCGGGCACGAACAGCCCGAGCTGGAAAGCGGGCTGCTCGGGGTGCTGCACCGTGAGCCAGCGGTAGCTGCCGTTGCCCACGTCGGTGTGGACGCGAAAGCCGAGCTTGTCGACATAAAACGCGAGCGCCTCGTCCTGGTCGCGCACGTACACGCCGGCCACCTCGATGCCGTTCTGGCTCATGGAATCTCCTTCTGTTGATGAACGGCTGCGTTTGTACCGTCCATCCCCCGGCGCCGCTTCTCCAAAACTGCGGTGCGCAGATCAGGCCGCTCGGCAGCCTGAAGGATGCAAGCCGGCATGCGCCCGAGCGCCTCGGGCCGCAGCGTGCCGGCGCGCGCGCGGACCTCGGTAGGGCTTTCGCCGGTGATGTCGCGGAAGATGCGGCCAAAGGTGCCGAGGCTCGCCCAGCCGGTGGCGAACGCGATGTCTGTGATCGGGTCATCGGTCTCGCACAGGAGCGCCACCGCGCGCTCGATGCGGCGCGTCAGCAGGTAGCGGTGCGGCGGAATGCCGAAGGCCTGCCTGAACGACCGCGCGAAATGCGCCTCGGACACGCCGCTCACCTGCGCGAGCCGTGCCACGGGCCAGGCCTCGTGCGATGCGGCGTCGATGCGGTCCTTGGCGCGCAGCAGCCGGCGCAGCAGCAGCAAGGCGGGGTCGGGGCCGGGGCCGGTCGTCCCACCATCAACCCTTGTCAAGGCGCTGCTCCAGGGTTCATGAACTCGACAAGCTGCCGCCCCGCGCCGAGCGGTCCAGCATTCGGGCACAGCAAGCCGAGCGGCTCGAGCATGTGCAGCGGCCTTAGCTTCAACTCGCGCACCGCACCGGTATCGATCAGGGGCCGCACGAAGTTGAGGGGCAAGAACGACAGCAGCTGTTCTCTCTGCAACAGCCACCACAACAAGACCGGCGAGCGAGTGACGACCGGGTAGGTGCGCATCGGGCGGGGAAGGTCCGCGGTCAGTTCGTCGAACCGCTCACGGGCGGCCGAACCCACGGGGGCGAGCAGCCAGGTTTCGTCGACGAGCTGCGCCCAGCTCACGGAACGCTTGCGCGCGAGCGGATGATCGGCCCCCGCCAAAACAGCGAAACGATCTTCGCGCACCGGCATGAAGTGCCAGCCTTCCGGGATCACGGGCGGGCGGCGGCATGCCACGAGATCGGCTTCGCCGCGTGCGATGGACAGCAACTGATCGTCCCCTTCGGCTTCCGAGAGCTGGACGGTGACATCCGGATGCCGTTGCGCAAAGCGAGGCAGCACGTCGAGCAGGAGCCCGTTCATCGCGCCGACCGAGGCGACAAGTCGGATCGCGCCGCCGATGCGTTGCCGTCGCGCGGCGATCACATCGGCGCCCTCGGCGACGCCGATCAACAAGCGACGCGCGACAGGCAGAAGGTCATCGCACGCCGCCGTGGGCCGCACGCCGCGCGCATGCCGCTCGAAGAGCTGCACATCCAGCAGCCGCTCCAGGTATGCCAGAGCCTGGGTCACCGACGACTGCGTCATGCCCATCGAGCCCGAAGCCCGCTGGAGGCTGCCGAGCTCTGCCACTTTCAAGAGGATCTGCACATGCCTGAACTTGCCGCGTGCGAGCAGGCGATTGAAGAGGACAGATGCGGCGTGGTTCAAGGTATCGGAAAGTCTAATACCAAGCCGCCGCTTTTAATTGGTCACCGGGAGCTGGCCCACGGATGATCGCGACTCCAAGCAAAAAATGGGCGGCAAGGCCCCTCCAGGAGACGAGACGTGAAAAAACCATGGCCGCTGCTCGCGGTTGCCTGCTGCCTGTTCGGCGCCGTTTCGGCCCACGCGCAAGACCAACCCTGGCCGTCCAAGGCGATCCGGGTCATCGTGCCCACCCCACCCGGCGGCGCCTACGACCGCACCATGCGCCCGCTCGCGCAGGAGCTGGCGTCAGTGCTGAAGCAGCCGGTGGTGATCGACAACAAGCCGGGCGCTGGCAACATTATCGGCGCCCAGGCGGGCGCCACGGCCTCGCCCGACGGCTACACGCTCGCGATGACGGGCATGGTGAACACGATCGCCCAGGGCTTGTATGACAACGTTCCCGTCAACATCGTCGACGACTTCACCCACATCGCCATGATCGGCGGCGGCGCGCAGTGGCTTGCAGTCAACAGCCAGTCTGGCATCGCGTCCTTCGCGGACTTGATCGCCCGTGCCAAGCGCGAGCCAGGCACGATCAACTACGCAAGCTCGGGCCCCGGCAGCACCGGCCATCTCGTGATGGAACTGCTGCAGAAGGCGACGAACACCTCGTTCGTGCACATCCCCTACAAGGGCGGCGCCGCAGCGCTGATGGATGTACTGGGCGGTCAGGTCGCGGTCACGGTGATTCCACCGAGCGGTTCGATGCAGCACATCCAAAGCGGCAAGCTCAAGGTGCTGGCGGTGTCCAGCGCCAAGCGCAGCCCCGAGTTGCCGCAAGTCCCAACGTTCGAGGAACTCGGCTACAAACAGCTGAGCGTGATCTCGTGGGTCGGCCTGTCGGCACCGAAAAATTTGCCGCCCGAGATCGTGCGCAAGGTCAACGATGCCGTGCGTGAAGCGATGGCGAGGCCGGAACTCCAGAAGAAGCTTGATGCCGAAGGCATGACGCCGATGACGATGGCACCCGAAGAGTTCACGCGCCTCGTCAGGAGCGATACCGAACGCTGGGGTGCTCTGACGCGCAGCCTGCGACTCAAGGCCAACTGAAACTTGGTCCCATTCGCCATGCCTTTCGTCAATTCGCACGACCGCGACATCTACTATGAGCGCCACGGCACCGGCCCTGGGATCCTGTTCCTGCACGGCGCGGGCTCCAACGCCGCAACCTGGTGGCAGCAATTGCCGGCCTTCACGCCGGATTACACCTGTCTCACGATGGACATCCGTTGCTTCGGCCGCTCGGCGGCGCCGCCGGATGAGTTCTCCCTGGCGTTCTTCGTCGCCGATGCCCTGGCGGTTCTGGCACGCGAAGGCATCGAGCGCGCGGCAGTTGTCGGCCAATCGCTCGGCGGCATGATCGGGCTGCGGCTCGCGCTGCGCCATCCCGAGCGCGTGGCCGCGTTCGTCGCCTGCGACACGTCGATGGCCATCGACCACCCGACGCTGGTCGACAGCATCGAGCGGCGCTTCAAGACAATTTCCGCGGCGAGCATCGAACAGCGCTCGCTGGGCGCCTGGTTCCTGAAGGCGCAGCCCTCGCTCGCCGCGCTTTACGCCCAGATCAACCATTTCAATCCGAGTGCGCACAGCATTGCGCCCGAAGTCTGGCGCGAAGCAGTGCTGCGCCTGAACCAGCCGGAGAACCTGATCGCCGTCGCAGAGCTCGACCAGCTGGCTTGTCCGACCATGTTTCTTGTTGGCGCCGAAGATCCCATTGTTCCGCCGGCGGTCATGCGCGAACTCGGCGAGCGCCTGCCGGGAAGCGAGGTCGTCGTCATCGAGCAGGCCGCGCACTCCGCCTACTTCGAGAAGGCGCAGGTGTTCAATCAAACCGTGCTCGACTTTTTGCGACGGCGCACGGCGCCGCAGGTTCGCGAGGTGGCGTAGCCGGCGGTGCGCCGCCTCACCTCGGCCAGTGGGCCGCGAAGTCAAACGTCAGCTGACGGTGATGCCGGATCGACAGCAAGTAGACCGTTTTGTTGGGTTCCATGGCCGCGTACAACAAGAGATAGTCACCGTGCAGATACTCGCGCAATGCGTTGACTGTGCCAGCGGGCAGTGTTTCGAGCTGGGCCAGGGCTTCGGCAGATTGCGGCGGATGTTCAAGGTAGCGTCGGCCAATGCGCGGAAAACGCGCAAGGTTTGGGATCACCGTGCTGCGCAGTTCTGCCAGCAAGTTGTCGAATGCAAAAGCGGCGCCTGCCTCGGTGAGGAGCGCCTCGATGGAGTCCAGGCGTTTCAGGAAACTCGCCGTCAGTTCGACCCGGTAGAGCGACTCAGCCACGCTTCTTGGTCGCTTCCGAGGGAGTGCGGCGGCGTGTACCCTTTGCGGCTGCGCCGGCTCGGCGCTGCTGCAGCTGGGCGATGGCGGCGTCCGCTTCGTGGGTGTGGCCTGCCGTGATGTCGGCCAAACCACGCTTCGCGTCTTCAATCAACAGCAGGTGAATCCGCTCGCGCTCCAGACGGTGGTAGTAATCCAGGCGGTCTGCGTCGATCAGGGCGACGTAGCTCTCGCCATTCTTCGTGATGATTTTTTCCGTACCGGCCTTGGCCTGTTCGGCAAGCTCGGAGAGGTTGGCTCGCGCCTGAGTGAACGGCACGACGTCGCTGGCTGAAAAGCCCATGGCTCACTCCTCGAGGTGACAGAATTCTGTGCAGTATACGTAAGCAACGCTCAGGCCCAGCAACCGAGGGTAAACGCTTATTTGCATACGCATGCAAGACCGTGACATTGCATGCGTATGCAAGACCCCCACCCTGGAGCAACCACCGAATGATCAGACATCTGAAGCGCGGCAAGGACGTGCAAGTGCGTGCCGACGACGACGCCAAGGTCCGCGCGACCGTCGAGGGCATCGTCAAGGCGATCGAGGCGCGCGGCGACGCGGCCGTGCGCGAGTACAGCCGCCAGTTCGACAACTGGGACCCGGCCGATTTCCGGCTCGGTGCCGACGCGATCGAGAAGGCGCGCAAGAGCCTCTCGGCACGCGAGATCGAGGACGTCGCATTCGCCCAGGCGCAGGTGCGCAACTTCGCGCAGATCCAGCGCGACTCGATGAAGGACGTCGAGGTCGAGACCTACCCCGGCGTGGTGCTGGGCCACCGTCACATCCCGATGGACGCGGTGGGCTGCTACATCCCCGGCGGCAAATACCCGCTGCTGGCCTCGGCCCACATGAGCGTGCTGACCGCGAAGGTTGCGGGCGTGAAGCGCATCGTGGCCACGGCGCCGCCGTTCCAGGGCGCGCCGCACCCGGCCATCGTCACGGCGATGGCCATGGCCGGCGCCGACGAGATCCTCGTGCTCGGCGGCGTGCAGGCGGTGGTGGCGATGGCGGTGGGCACCGAGAGCATCGCGCCGGTCGACATGCTGGTGGGCCCCGGCAACATGTACGTGGCCGAAGCCAAGCGCCAGCTCTATGGCCGCGTGGGCATCGACCTGTTCGCCGGCCCGACCGAGACGCTCGTGATCGCGGACGACTCGGCCGACGGCGAGATGTGCGCGGTCGACCTGCTGGGCCAGGCCGAGCATGGCCCGACCTCGCCGGCGATCTTGCTGACCACCAGCGAGAAGCTGGCGCACGACACCATGGCCGAGATCGAGCGCCAGCTCACGGTGCTGCCGACCGCGGCCATCGCCTCGGTGAGCTGGGCCGAGTACGGCGAGGTGATCGTCTGCGACACGCAGGAAGAAATGCTTGCCAAGGCCAACGAGCTGGCCTTCGAGCACGTGCAGGTGCTCACGCGCGACCCCGACTACTTTCTCGAGCGCATGACCAACTACGGCGCGCTGTTCCTGGGCCCACGCACCAACGTGAGCTTCGGCGACAAGGTCATCGGTACCAACCACACGCTGCCCACCAACCGCAACGCGCGTTACACGGGCGGGCTGTGGGTCGGCAAGTTCCTGAAGACCTGCACCTACCAGAAGGTGCTGACCGACGAAGCCAGCGCGACGATGGGCGAATACTGCTCGCGCCTGTGCCACATGGAGAACTTCGCAGGGCACGGCGAGCAGGCCAACCTGCGCGTGCGCCGCTACGGCACGCGCGCCGAGGTGCCGTGGTACGAGCCGGTGCCGGCACTGGCGCCATGAGCGTTCTGCCGCCTTCGCCGAGCTTTCGCGTTGACGGCCAGCGCGCGCTGGTGACCGGCGCGGGGCGCGGCATCGGCCTGGCCGCGGCGGCAGCGCTCGCGCGCGCCGGTGCGCACGTCACGCTGGCCGCGCGCTCCGAGGCGCAGCTGCGCGAAGCCTGCGAACTGATCCGCACCGAGGGCGGCGCCTGCGACCACCTCGTGCTCGACGTGACCGATTCGGCCGCGGTGACGCGCGCGCTCGGCGCGGCGGCACCGTTCCAGATCCTTGTGAACAACGCGAGCCTGAACCGCCCCAAGCCGCTGGTCGAGGTGGAGGACGAGGACATCGACGCGGTGTTCGACCTGAACGTGAAGGCCACGCTGTACGTCACGCGCACCGTGGCGCGCCAGCTCGTCGCGGCGAAGCTGCCGGGCTCGATCATCACCGTCTCGTCGCAGATGGGCGTGGTCGGCAGCCCGCGCCGCACGCTCTACTGCGCGAGCAAGCATGCGGTCGAGGGCATGACCAAGGCGCTGGCCTGGGAGCTCGGCCCCGCGGGCATCCGCGTCAACACGGTCTGCCCGACCTTCATCGAGACCGCGATGACGGCCGGCATGTTCGCGGACGCTGGCTTTCGCAGCTGGGTCACCGAGCGCATAGCGCTCGGGCGCCTGGGCCGCACCGAAGAGATCATGGGCGCCATCGTGTTCCTCGCGAGCGAGGCCTCTAGCCTCGTCACCGGCAGCGCGCTGATGCTCGACGGCGGATGGAGCGCCGCATGAAACCCAAGGCTACGGCGCAAGATGTCGCGACGCTCGCCAAGGTGTCGCAGTCGGCCGTGAGCCGCACCTTCACGCCCGGTGCGAGCGTGTCCGACGAAACGCGCGAGCGCGTGATGATCGCGGCCAAGGCGATCGGCTACCGTCCCAACGCGATGGCGCGCAGCCTCATCACGCGCCGCAGCCGCATCATCGCGCTGGTGATGGGCTACCTGGAGAACCAGTTCTATCCGCTGGTGATCGAGAAGCTCTCGCAGAAGTTGCAGAAGCAGGGCTACCACGTGCTGATGTTCATCAGCGACGGCGACGAGACCGACGGCGTGCTCGACGAGATCCTGCAGTACCAGATCGACGGCATCGTCATCGCGTCGGCCATGCTCTCGCCCGCGCTCGCGCGCCAGTGCGCCGACACCGGCGTGCCGGTGGTGCTGTTCAACCGCGTGCCCGACACCAGCGCCTTCGCGCGCCACACTACGAGCGCAGTCACTTCCGACAACGTCGAGGGCGGGCGCATGGTGGCAAAGCTGCTGCTCGAACGTGGCCACAAGCGCATCGCGTTCCTGGCGGGGCTCGAGAAGTCGTCCACCAACCACGAGCGCGAGCGCGGCTTTCGCGAAGTGCTGGCCGCTGCCGGCATGCCCCTGTTCCGCCGCGAGGTCGGCCACTACGACTTCGTGCAGGCTGGCGACGCCGCGCGCGCGATGTTCGCGGACCTGCCGGCCGCGCGCCGACCCGATGCCGTGTTCGTCGCCAACGACCACATGGCGATCGCCGTGATGGACGTGCTGCGCCAGGAACTCGGCCTGCGCGTGCCCGAAGACGTGAGCGTGATCGGCTTCGACGACGTGCCCCAGGCCGCATGGGGCGCGTATCGCCTTACTACCGTCGTGCAGGCGGTCGAGCCGATGGTCGATGCCACGGTCGAGCTGCTGCACGAACAGATGCACGACGACGCGCAGCCGCGCAACGTCGTCGTTCCCTGCGCGCTGGTCGAGCGCGCTTCGGTGCGCGCCAAGCCGGTGCGGCGCCGCGGCGGAGCCTGAGCGAACCCTTTCTTTCTTTCACCCACAGAACAAACCTGCAGACACCCACCCCATGCAATTCCGATTCCGCCCGCTGATCGTCGCGGCACTCGCGCTGGGCGCGCTGGCCGGCAACGGCCATGCACAGGCGCCGGCCTGGCCGACCAAGCCGGTCAAGTACATCGTTCCCTTCTCGACCGGCGGCGTGTCCGACGGCGTCGCACGGCTGATCGCGCAGCACCTCGGCGAGCGGCTCGGCCAGCCGGTGGTGGTCGACAACCGCCCCGGCGTCTCGGGCATCGTCGGCACGCAGGCCACCGCACGCGCGCCGGCCGACGGCTACACCGTCATGGGCGGCACCATCACCACGCACGCGGTGAACCCTTTCTTCAACAAGAACCTGGGCTACGACCCGGTGAAGGACTTCGTGCCGGTGAACATGATCGGCACGGTCAGCAACGTGCTCGTGGTGCCCGCGGAGAGCCGCTTCAGTTCGGTGGCGCAAGTGATCGCCGAGCTCAAGGCCAAGCCCGAGAGCCTGACCTACGGCACCGCCGGCGCGGGCACGTCGCAGCATCTGTCGGGTCAGCTGTTCGAGAGCATCACGCAGACCCGCATGCGCCAGATCATGTACAAGGGCGACTCGCAGGCGATGGTCGACCTGGTGGGCGGGCAGATCGACATGGTGTTCGAGACCGTCGCGGCGGCGCGCCCGATGATCGATGCCAAGCGCGTGAAGGTGCTCGGCATCACCTCGGCCAAGCGCCAGCCAGGCCTGCCCGACGTGCCGACGCTCGCCGAGGCCGGCGTGGCCGATTTCGAGATGCAGTCGTGGCAAGGCGTGTTCGCGCCGACCGGCACGCCCAAGCCGATCGTCGAGCGCCTGTCGCGCGAGCTCGCGGCCGTGGTCGCGATGCCCGAGGTGCAGGCGCGGCTGCGCGGCCTCGGCGTCGAGGCCGACGGGCGCACCTCCGATGCCTTCGCATCCTTCCAGCGTGCCGAGATCGCCAAGTGGGGCAAGGTGATCAAGTACGCGAACATCCAGGCCGAATGAACGAGGACACCTCCATGAACCGCCAACTTTCTTCCTTCTCCCCGGTGCGCCGCGCCATCACGTTCGCCGCCGTCGCACTCGCCGCTGCGGCGCCCGCCGTGCAGGCCCAGATGGCCAACGGCCCCGATGGCTATCCCTCCACCGGCCGCGTCGTGATCGTGGTGCCCTTCGCGCCGGGCGGCGCCACCGACATCGTGGCGCGGCTCATGGCCGATGCGCTCGGCAAGCGCTGGGGCACCGCGGTGGTAGTCGACAACAAGGCGGGCGCGGGCGGCGGCATCGGCACCGAGTACGTCGCGCGCGCCAAGCCCGACGGCTACACGCTGCTGCTCGGCACGCAAACCGCGCTGGCCGTCAACCCGACCTTGCTCAAGAAGATCAGCTACAACGCCGAGAAAGACTTCGCGCCGGTCACCGGGCTCGCGAGCACGCCGCTCGTGCTGCTGGCCGGCAACAAGTCGGGCGCCAAGGACGTGGCCGCGCTCATCGCCGCCATCAAGGCCACGCCCGATGCGGTCTCGTACGGCACCAGCGGCCCGGGCACTTCGCAGCACCTGACCACGCTGATGCTGCTCAACCGCGTGGGCGCCACCGCGGTGCACGTGCCCTACAAGGGCAGCAGCCAGTCGCTGGTCGACCTCGCGGGCGGCCAGATCGACATGCAGTTCGACAACATGACGACGGCGCTCGCGTTCGCGAAGAACAACCAGGCCAAGGCGCTCGCGATCACGAGCGATGCGCGCTCGGCGCTCGCGCCCGAGCTGCCGACGCTGGCCGAATCGGGCGTGCCGGGCTTCGAGGCCTCGACCTGGCTCGGCCTGCTGGCGCCCGCGGGCACGCCGGCGCCCGTGGTGGCGTGGCTCAACAGCGAAGTGGTCGCGGTGCTGAAGCAGCCGGCCATGGCCGAGCGGCTTGCAGCGCAGGGCTTCACGCCCAAGCCCATGTCGCCCGAGGGCTTCCGCAAGTTCATCCAGGACGAGACGGTCAAGTTCGCGAAGGTCATCAAGACCAACAACATCGTGCTCGATTGAAGGAGGCCACCGCCATGGACCATCACCACCCCATCGACACCCGCCTGCCCGAGATGCTGCGCAGCGGCCGACGTCTGCGCGGCCTGTTCAATGCACTGCCGAGCCCGGCGGTCGTCGAGATGTGCGGCTATGCCGGCTTCGACTTCGTCATTCTCGACAGCGAGCACGGCAGCGCCAACCTCGAGACCACCGAGCACATGCTGCGCGCCGCGCGCGCGAGCGGCATCGCGCCGGTGGTGCGCTGCCTGCGGCATGACATCGCGCGCATCCTCGACATGGGCGCGGGCGCCGTGCAGATCCCGATGGTCGAGAGCGCCGAAGAAGCGCGCGAGCTGGTGCAGCAGGTGCGCTACCCGGGCATCGGCCGCCGCGGCAGCGCGTTCAGCCCGCGCGCCGCGGGCTACGGTGCGTTTCCCGGTGCCGCCCACACGCAGCGCAGCAACGAGGGCATCGCGCTCATCGTGATGATCGAGACGCCCGAGGCCGTGGCGCAGGCCGCAGCGATTGCCGCGGTCGAGGGCGTTGATGCGGTGTTCGTCGGGCCCAACGACCTCTCGCATGCGATGGGCTTCGGCAGCGACTGGAAGGCCCCCGAGGTCGAGGCCGAGATCGAGCGCGCGCTGCGCGCGGTGAGCGGCACCGGCACCTGCGCCGGCACCATCGCGCTCACGCCAGAGGACGAGGACAAGTACGGCGCCTGGGGCGCACGCTACTTCGCGAGCGTGACGACCAGCATCATCACGCGCGCGTTCCAGCAGGCCTCGGCGGCCGGCGGGCGCCTGCAGGGCGAGACGAAGCTGGGCTACTGAAGACGAGAGCCTTGCCCGGATCTCTGCAGCGCCGCGAGCACGTCCGGCGGGGCGACGGGCTTGACCAGGTGGTGGTCGAATCCGGCTTCCCGGGTGCGCGCCTTGTCGGCATCCTGCCCGTAGCCGGTCAGCGCGACGAGGTAGCAGGCCGGCCCCCGGGCCGCGCGGATTCGCGCGCCCAGTTCATAGCCGTCCATGACCGGCAGGCCGATGTCCAGCAGGGCCACGTCGGGACCGATCGCGTCCAGGGCGGCCAGCGCCGACACGGGATCGTGGTGTACCACCACCTCGTGGCCATGGGCGCGCAGCAACTCGGCCGTGGTCTGGGCGGCATCGACGTTGTCGTCCACCAGCAGCACGCGGCGGGCTTCCGCGCCGGACGGCGCCGCGTGCGGCGCGTCGGCAGCCGGCGCCTCGGGCGGTGCGCCTGCGAGCGGCAGGCAGACGGTGAACTCGCTGCCACGCCCGGCGCCTTCGCTGCGCGCCGTCACGTGTCCACCATGAAGCTCGACCAGGCTGCGCACCAGGGCCAGCCCGACGCCGAGCCCGCCTTCCGCCCGGTCGATGCCGCGGGGGCCCTGGTAGAACAGCTCGAAGATGCGCGGCAGCATCTCGGGCACGATGCCCCGGCCGTTGTCGCGCACGCGGATCGTGAAGTGAGCGTCGTCCAGCAGATCGCATGACAGCGCGATGCGCCCGCCGGGTTCGGTGTATCGCGCGGCATTGGTCAGCAGGTTGGCGACCACCTGCGCGATGCGCACCGGATCGCACACGCACTGCAGGCTTGGCCGTACGTCGACGGTCAGTTCGTGCTTGCGCTGCTCCAGCAGCACGCTCGCCTGTTCGACGGCCTTGGCGAGCAGGGGCTGCACCTCGCAGGGCTGGCGCTTCAGCTCGATCTTGCCGCGCGTGATGCGCGAGATGTCGAGCAGGTCGTCCACCAGCCGCACGAGGTGTTCGACCTGCCGCTGGATGATGCCCTGCTCGCGTGCGGTGCCGGTGTCGCCGCGCATGCGCATCAGCTGCAGCGCCATGACGATCGGCGACAGCGGATTGCGCAGTTCGTGGCCGAGCATCGCGAGGAACTCGTCCTTCGCGCGGCTGGCCTCGCGCAGGTCTTCGACCAGCCGCTCCCGTTCGGAGGCCGAGGCCAGCAGCGCATTGCGTGTTCGCATCTGCTGCGTGACGTCGAGTGCCACCAGGATCACGCCGTCCACGGCGCCGGAGGGCGAACGCATGGGCTGCAGCGTGAACTGGAAGAAGCGCTCTTCCGGGCCCTGGGCCTTTTCGACGGTGAGGGCACAGGCGTCGAGGAAATGCGGCTCGCCGCTGCGCAGCACGTTGCGCAGCACGGCGTCGGGCGGCGCGCCGCCGGATTCCGGGAACAGCTCTGCGAACGGCTTGCCGACCACGTCGCGCCGCCCCACCATCTCGCAGTAGGCCGCGTTCGCAAGCTCGATGCGCAGCTCGGCACCGAGCAGCAGGGCGGCGCCGACCGGCGCCTGCATGATCAGGCTGTCGCGCTGCTTGAGCGCCTCGTCGCGCGCCACGCGTTCGGAGGCGTCGCGCGTGAAGCAGCGCGTATAGCGAAGCTCGCCGTCCTCGAAGTAGCCGTTCGAGCAGATCAGCACGGGCTTGCGGCTGCCGTCCTTGCACAGCAGCAGGGCCGGTTGGTCGCGCAGCACCTCGCCCGCCTTGAGCCGGCGCAGGATGTCGTCTATGACGGAGCCGTCGACGTAAAAGTCGGCGATGTTGCGGCCGACGTACTCTTCCCAACGATAGCCCAGCAGTTCGAGTTCGGCCCGGTTGGCGTACAGGATGGTGCCGTCCGCTGCCACCTTGTGTATGCCTTCGCTCGCGTTGTTCAGGAACTCGGCCAGTTCGCGCTCGCGCTGCCTGAGTGTCTCTTCCGCGCGCTGGCGCCGGGCCACTTCGCCGCGCAGTGCGCGTGCCTGCTGCTGCAGTTCGGGCACGGTCATCGGCGCGGGCTCGGGGCTGCGCCCCTCGAGGGCCGAATCAAGCGCATTCAGCACACGCGAGTGCGCGGCGCAGACGTGCTGGAAGGCCTGCGTCTGCTCGGGCGCTGAGAACAGCTGCCAGGGGTAGGCGCAGAAGAGCGAGAACGCGTAGCGCTGCGCGGCCTCGTTCCAGATCAGTTCGAGCTGCAGCGCGCCCTCGTAGTTGCCCTGCTCGCACAGCAGCGCGACCATCTCACCGAAAGCATGCAGGGGCATGCCAGTCGTGCCCCTGCGGAGGACGGGGCCCAATGCGTCTTCGAACCGGCCGGCATCCGGCCGTCCCTCGACCATGAACTGCGCGAGGGTCTCAGCTGCATCGAGCATCGTGAGCTGGCCCGAGAAGCCGCCGTCGCTATCGCAGCCCCCTTTTCCGAAGCCGCTGAGCCGGCGTGCGAGTTCGACCCGGTGACCCGCGGTGGCGATGACCACCGCCAGACCGCCGCCACGCAAAGATGAATCGAGGAACTCGGCGACTTCTTCAACGAGTCGGTCGTCCTCGTCGTAGAAACGCACGTCGTGGTCGTGCGGCGGAAATTCGGCGATGTGCGACATGGAGGGGAGGGCGCAGGGAGATCGCCGAGTCTACGAGCACGCAGGAGAGCATCATCAGGGCCCGCACGGTGTAGGAGGCCGCCGCAAGACCGCGCCGGGCGGTCAGGCCGCCGCGCCGCCGGTTGCGCCGGCGGGCGGCAGGCGCACGCTGAGCCGGTCGCGCTGCAGCCGGGGCATGGGCGGCAGCCTCGCGAAGCCGCTGCCGTCGATGTCCGCGAGCAGCCGGTCGGCACGCACGCGCTCGGGCGCAGTCAAGACCGCATGCGCGTCGGCGGCACGCTGCAGCATCCACAGGCTGTAGGGTCGCACGATGCGTTCGCCGCGCTCGCCTTCGATCTCGCAGCCGTGCATGCCCAGCGCGCGCGGCACTGCCTGCTCGCCCGGGTGCGCGGCGATCCATGCGTGCAGCCGCCCGACGGTGTCGGCCAGCACGGGCAACTGCTCGCGCATCATGCGGCGCAACACGGGCAGCAGCGTGGGCGGTACCACATCGTCGGGCGCGAAGCGGCCGTCGGTCGGCATGGTGCCGTCGCGCAGACGCTCGATCCACGCGACCACGTGCGGCGCCAGCCGCTTCATCAGCGCGCCGCTCGCGGGGTCGCGGTACTGGTGGGCATAGAGCGGGCCGTAGAGCCCAAAGTCGGCGATGCTGGGCCGGTCGCCGAGCACGCAGCGGTGCACCGCGAAGTGTGCGTCGAGCGCCAGCAGCAGCGCCTCGTACGAGCGCTCGATGGCGGCGTGCATGTGCGGCTGCGCGCCCAGCAGCACGGCGGCCTGCGCAAAGGGTTGGGCGCGGCGCTGGCCGATTTCGAACCGCGCGTCGGCCGAGGCATGGGGCGCATTCAGGTGCCCGAAGGCCCGCATGGCCCATTCGCGGTTGTGGTGCCAGCGGTAGTGCATTGCCGGAATGATCAGCCACTCGTCGCCGTAGAGCTCGAGCAGGCTGGCCACGAAGCGCTGCAGCCCGCCCGCGGGCACGATGCTCGGCGCCGGATGCGCGGCCTCCAGCGCGTCGATGATGTCCGTGCTGTCCTGCAGCAGCTCGCCGCCGGGCGTTCGCAGGACCGGGATCACCGGAAAGCCGACACCGGGCACGATCACGTTGCGATAGATGTCGGCGTCCGACTCGACCTCTGCGAACGGCAGGCCCTTCCAGCGGAGATAGGCGCGGACCTTGCCGCTGAAGTAGCTGATCTGGGCGCCGTAGAGCAGGTAGCTGTTGTTCATCGCTGCATGGTAGGCAGCGCCGCGGCTGGCCACGGTCACCGGTACGACATGCGCCTCAGCGCATTTCCTACAAGCGGAAACCTTAGCCCCCGCGCATGGTGAAGCAATGATTCATTCACCCACACGGAGCACACCATGACGAAGAAGCAGGATTTCTTGCGCAAGGAACAAAGCCGCGACAAGCATCCGGAGCGCGACCAGGTCGGCAGCCCCGTGCGCGCGGCAACGGCTACCGCGCGCGGCACCGCCGACGCCGATGCGCAGACGCCGCAGAGCGGCAAGATCGCGAACGATCACAACAAGATGGGGCAGACCCAGCCCACGCAACTCAACCAGGGCCGCCGCACGCCGGAGAGCCGGCACGATCGCCAGACCATGGGCGCCGGGCCGCAGAACCAGATCTCGGCGCGCAAGGGCGGCGGCGGCGCCGGGCGGGGGCCGCGCGGCGCGGGCTGAGCGAGGAAGCGCGGCGGCCGACGCCGCGCTGCCCCGCCAGGGCTCAATCGAGCTTGATGCCCACGGTCTTCACGACCTTTTCCCACTTGCGCGTGTCGGCGTTGACGAGTTCGGTGAACTCGGTCGGGCCGAGCGCGCCGGCTTCCATGCCCATCTTGGTGATCGATTCGCGCACGTTGGGTTGCGCGAGCACCGCCCCGAACTCCTTCGCGAGGCGGTTGACCACCGGCATCGGAGTGCCGCCGGTCGTGAACACGCCATACCAGGAGACCACGTCGTAACCGGGCACGCCCGATTCGGCGATGGTCGGCACCTGCGGCATCGAATCGACGCGCTTGGTGCTGGTCACCGCGAGGATGCGCACCTTGCCGGTGTCGGCGCCGGCCTTGGCCGACGGCAGGCTCGCGAAGGTCATCTGCGCCTGGCCGCCCATCACGTCCTGCATGGCGGGTGCGTCGCCGCGGTAGGGAATGTGCGTGATGAACACGCCCGCCATGCTCTTGAAGAGCTCGGCCGACAGATGTGAGATGGTGCCGTTGCCCGGCGAGGTGACGTTGAGCGTGCCCGGATGCGCCTTGGCATAGGCGAGAAGCTCCTTCACGTTCTTCACCGGCAGCTCGGCATTGACGACCAGCGCGTTGGCCGACTTGGCCACGAGCGACACCGGCTGCACGCCCTTGACCGGATCGTAGGGCAGCTTGCTGTAGATCGATGGCGCGATCGCCTGGCCGCCGACCGAGCCCATGAGCAGCGTCTGGCCGGTCGGCTTGGCGCGCGCCATTTCCGAAGTGGCGACGGTGCTGCCGCCGCCGGGCTTGTTCTCGACCACCATGGTTTCCTTGGTGTTGAGCTGGAACTGCGTGGCGATCAGGCGGGCCATCACGTCATTGCCGCCGCCGGGTGCAAAGCCGACCAGCAGGCGGATGGGCGAGGGCGGCAGGTCCTGGGCAACGGCCTGCCCCAGGGTCATCGCCATCGCGACGGCCGGAACGATTCGGGTGAAAAAGCGCATGTCTCAATCCTTGATGAAAGCGGCGGTGTATCGGTGGAACGCCGCGGGTGGTTTAAAGGGCGAGTCTCCGGATGTCCTGCTTGAGGCGCTCGCGCGCCTCGGTGCTCGTGTCGCGCCGTGCCTGGTTGCGCCGGCGGTCGTCTGCCGAAAGCCGTTCGAGCTCGGCGACGCGCTCCTGCACGCGCACGGGCGCGGGGCCGCCGCGCACGAGCCGGCTCTCGACGCTCGCCATCGGGTCGAGGCTCTGGCGCACTTCTTCGTCGCTGAGGGCGAGCGGCCGGCCGAGCTGGTCCTCGGCGGCCCGGTTCAGCATGTCGAGGCCGACCTCGTCGGCGCCGAGCGCGCGGTCCATCGCCTCGCGCACCACGGCGCCCACGACGTGGTGCGACTCGCGGAACGACAGCCCCGAGCGGCGCACCAGCAGGTCGGCCAGGTCGGTGGCCGTGCTGAAGTCGCGGCGCACGCGCTGCGACATGGCTTTTTCATTGGGCGTGGCGCTGCGCACCACGAGGTCGAACAGCGCAAGGCAGCGCAGGCATTCCTCGCCGGCCTCCCAGACGCTGCGCATGCCCTCGCGGCTTGCATCGCCGGTGTGGCTGAAGTTGGTGCCCTTGATCGTCGAGAGCGATGCGCCGAGCAGGCCGATCAGATGGCCGCCCTTGCCCTTGAGGTACTCGAGCACGACCGGGTTCTTCTTCTGCGGCATGATGCTCGAAGTACCCGCCACGCGGTCCGGAAAGTCGATCAGCCCGAACTCGCTGGTGCACCACACGAAGTAGTCCTGCGCAAAGCGGCTCCAGCCCACCGCGCAGATCGCCATGGCCGAGAGCAGTTCGAGCGCGAAGTCGCGCGAGCCCACGGCGTCGAGCGCATTGGGCAGCACGCCGCCGAAGCCCAGCAGCCGCGCGCTCTCCTCGCGGTCGATCGCGAACGAGGTGCCCGCGAGCGCGCCGGCGCCGAGCGGGCAGCGGTCGATGAGCCGTTCGACCTGCTGCACGCGCTCGATGTCGCGCGTCAGCGCCTCGGCCATGGCCGAGAGATAGAAGCCATAGGTGATCGGCTGCGCCGGCTGCAGGTGCGTGTAGCCCGGCATCACGGTGCGGCAGTGCTGCGTCGCGCCCGCGAGCGCCGCGTCGCGCACCGTGCAGAGGGCCTCCACCAGCGAGAGCGCGAGTTCGCGCGCCCGCATGCGGTCGGTCGTGGCGAGGATGTCGTTGCGGCTGCGCGCCATGTGCAGGTAACCGCCCACATGGCTGCCGGCCACGGCCATCAGGTGCGCTTCGTAGTTGAAGTAGGCGTCCTCGATCGAGGGGTCGAGCGGCACGGCGGCCACGCCTTCGGCCTCGATGCGCGCGAGCGCGCGCGCCAGCTGCGCGGCCGGCTCGGGCGGCATCAGCCCGGCGCGCAGCAGCATCAGCAGGTGCGCCTGGTTGACGTCGTTGAGCGGCGCGAACACGGCCGGAAAGTCTTTTGCGAGACGCGGCGCGTAGATGTGCTCGGTGACCTCGGGGGCGGTGCCTTCGGTGAGGCGGCGGCTGACTTTGGAGTTCATGGTTTCTTGGCGAATCGCACCACGGCGTCGCGGGAGGCCTGGGTCTGCGGCAGCGAGGCGATCTCGCCCAGCGTCACCGGCTTGATCGGGAAGCGCACGCGGTAGCTGCCCACGTCGCGCGGATGCCGGCCCTGCTCGTCGGCCATGACTTCGGCGACCGTGAGGCCGCAGAAGCGGCCCTGGCACGGGCCCATGCCGCAGCGCAGGAAGGCCTTCAACTGGTTCGGCCCCTGGCAACCGATGCGCGTGGCCTCGCGCACCTGCGCGGCCGTGACTTCCTCGCAGCGGCAAACGATGGTGTCGCCCACCGGCCGGCGCAGGCGCTCGGGCACGCGGTACAGCGTCTCGAAGAACTCGCGCCCGCGCGTGGCACGCGACAGGGCAGTGCGGTGCGGCGCGGCTTCGCTGTCGCGACGGGCGCTGTCGATCACGCCGAGCGAGGCAGCGGCATGCACCGCCGCGAGCCGGCCGCGGTGCTCGGCCGCAAGGGCACCCGCAATGCCGGCGCCGTCGCCCGCGATCGTCAGCTGCGGCACCGAGCTCGCACCCCAGCCGTCGACCACGGGCTCCCAACAGTCCTGCCGTTCGTTCCAGGCATGCTCGGCACCGAGCGCGCGCGACAGCTGCGTATTCGGCACCACGCCCTGGTGCAGCAGCAGCTGGTCGACCGCGAGCGTGTGCGTCTGGCCAGCGGCCTGGTAGCGCAGCTGTGCGAGCCGGCCGGCATGCCCCGGCGCCTCGAGCGCCTCGAGCGCCGTCACGTTGCCGATGATGGGCACCTGCGCCTTCACGGCGCGCAGCAGCTTCAGGCCCTTGCCGAGGTAGGGCGATCGCAGGAACCCCAAGGCGAACGGCAGCGCATGGCGCCACTGGCCGGGCATGCCGGTCTCGAGCAGCGCATGAATCTTCACGCCCGCATTGAGGTACTGCCAGGCCAGCAGGTAGAGCAGCGGTCCGGCGCCGGCCAGCACCGTGGTGCCGGTGGGCACCACGCCCGCGGTCTTGAGCAGGATCTGCGCCGCGCCCGCGGTGAGCACGCCCGGCAGCGTCCAGCCGGGGATCGGCACCGGCCGTTCCTGCGCGCCGGTCGCGACGATGATGTGCCGGCAGTGCAGCAGCCCGCTCGTGCGCTCGGCCGCATTCGAATACGCGACCGCGAAGCCTTGCGCGGTGGGGCTCACGGCCCAGACCATCGTGCCCGCGACATGGCGCGCGCCGCTTGCGCGGAACGGCGCCAGCAGGTCGAGGCCATGCCAGTAGTCGGCACCGAGGATCGCGCGGTCCTGCACCGGCGTGCTGCCGATCGCGCGGTAGATCTGTCCGCCCGCGGCAGGCTGCTCGTCGATCAGCACGGTGTCCAGGCCGAGGGCCGCGGCGCGCGTCGCGGCGGCCAGGCCCGCGGGACCGGCGCCGATGACCAGCAGGTCGCATTCGAGCGCCGGCGGCAGGGGTAGTGGATGGCTGGCGTTCATGCCTTCACCTCCCGCGCGCCGAGCTGCCGCGTCACCACCATGCCGTCGCGCACGCGCGTCATGCAGGCCTGGCGGTTCGCTTCGCCGTCGATGCCGACCAGGCAGTCGTAGCAGATGCCCATCATGCAGAACGGACCGCGCGGCACGCCGGTCACTGCGGTGTCGCGGCAGGCGTCGATGCCCGCTGCGAGCAGCGCGGCCGCCACGCTGTCGCCTTCGGCGCAGGCGAGTGCGGCGCCGTCCACGGTGATGCGCACCGTGCGCCCGGCTGCCCCGGCGGGGTGCTCAAGCCGACTGAACATGGAATCTCCTGGTCGAAAAGCCGTCGAGTTCGGGCGCGAGGGCACCGGCGGCGATCATGGGTGCGAGCGTGAAGGCGTGGGTCGCCGCCAGCGTGACGCCGCTGTGGCAGGTCGCGATGAAGGCGCCCGGATGGCGCGCGGATTGCTCGTAGACGGGAAAGCCGTCTTGCGCACGCACGCGCAATGCCGACCAGGCGCGCACCGCGCGCACGTCCTTGAGTGCGGGCAGCGTGCGCACCGCGCGGTCGGCCAGCGTGGCGAGCACCGGCAGCGTGGTCACGTGCTCGGCATAGCCCGCATCTTCCTGCGAGTCGCCGACCAGCCAGCTGCCTTCGTCGTTCTGGCGCAGCGTGACCATCGGCGTGTCGAGCAGCCGGCGCGTGCGCTCGAGCACGATGATCTGGCCGCGCTGCGGCGCCATCGGCAGGTTGATGCCGACCTGGGCGCCGAGCGTGCCGTTGTGCAGGCCCGAGGCGAGCACGATGCGCCGCGCATGGATGCAGCGCCCCGCGGCGGTGCGCAGGTGGAACATGCCAGCCGAATGCTCGATCTTCTCGACCCCGTGGTGCGGCAGGTAGGAGACACCGCTTTGCGCGAAGGCCGTGTGCAGCGCGCGCAGCAGCTTGAGCGGATTGACGATGCCGTCGTGCGGCGTCCAGATCGCACCGGTCACGTCGCGCCCGAGGCCGGGCACCAGCGACGCGGCCTGATGGTGGTCGAGCAGCTTCCATTCGTAGGGCTCGACGCCTTGCTGCGCCATGAGCCGCTCGACCCAGGCGAGGCGGGCCTCGATCTCGTGGTCGCCCATCAAGGGCGTGAGGCCGCCCTTCTGCTCGAGCGCCACGTCGATGCCGGTTTCTTCGCGCAGCTGCGCAGCCAGCTGCGGCCAGAGCCGCGTCGAGCCCAGCGTCCAGCGGCTGTAGGCACCCATGCCGTAGCCCTTGCTCTGCAGCCAGACCAGGCCGAAGTTGCCGCGCGAGGCGCGCAGCGCGATGTCGCCCTCGTCGAGCACGGCGATCGACTCGACGCTGCCGCGCAGGCCGTAGGCGATGGCCGAGCCTACGAGGCCGCCGCCGATCACGGCGACGTCGAAGACGGCGGTAGAAGAAGTCGGGGTGTTCGCCGGCGCAGCCATCAGCACGGCCTCGGGCGGGTTCGCAGATTCATCGGAATACTCGTGGGTTCCTGGTCTTTTCAGGGTCCGACGAGTATTGCGGCGCCCCCTTGCCGGACGCAAATACGAGTGTGTCAGGCGCCCATACGAAAACCGTATGGGCTCGGCCGCCGCCCGCCGTCAGTCGAGCGCGCGGAGTTCCTCGGCGATCACCTCGCCGGCCAGCGCCTGGAAGCGGTCGACCAGCGCATTGAACGGCCGGTGGCGCGCCTGCAGCAGGTAGCTCACGAAGGGCACCTGCGGCGCGAAGGGGCGCACCACGATGCCGGTGTGGCGATAGCTGCGCGCCACCAATGGGTTGACGATGCTCACGCCGAGGCCCAGGCCCACCATCTGGCAGATGGTGGCGCCATAGGGCGTCTCGAAATGCATGATGCGGCGGTCGTCGTCCGCGAAGACGGCGTCCACCGCCGCGCGCAGCCCGTCGCCGTGCGCCATCGAGATGAACGACTCGCCCGCCAGGTCGGCCGGCCCGATCACCGCCTTTGCCGCGAGCGGATGGCCCGGCGGCAGCACGCAGCAGCCGTTCACGTCGCACACCGCATGCGCGTCGGTCATCGAACCGGGCGGCAGGTACGACACGAAGCCCAGGTCGCACACGCGCGTGCCGACCCATTCGGCCACCAGCTGCGAGCTGCCGGTGTCCATGGCCACGGTCACTTCGGGATGGTCGGCATGGAAGCGCTGCAGAACCAGCGGCAGCACCGTCATCGCGAGCGACGGCACGGTCGCGATGCGCAGCCGGCCCTTGCCGAACTGGCGGATGTTGCGCGCCGCGTCCTTGAGCGCGTCGAGCCCGACGAAGGCGCGGTCCACCTCGCGCAGGAAGGCCATGCCTTCCTCGGTCGGCGTCAGCCGCCCCGCACTGCGCGTGAACAGCATCAGGCCCGTGGAGGTTTCGAGCTGCGCGATGAGCCGGCTCACGTTGGGCTGCGAGGTGTAGAGGTCGGCGGCCGCGGCCGTCATGGAGCCCGAGCGCATCACGGCGCGGAAGGCGTCGATTTCCTTGAACTTCATGGGACGGGTTACGCGTACTGCGGCATGTGCGTGCGAACGAGTTCCTCGACCAGATCCGCCTGCAGGCGATCCTTCGAGACCTTGAGCGGATCGCGTGCCGCATAGGCGGCGAGCACGCGCTTGATCTTCACGAAATCCAGCGGATGCATGGTGTGCATCAGCGCCATCTCGCCATTGGTTGCCACGACCATCTGGCTGAACCGCGGCGAGGCGAGGATGCGATCGCCGGTGGAGGCTTGCACGGCCCAGACATCGTCTTCGTCTTCGCTCAGGCGCAGCGGATGCGGATCGCCTTCCTGCGCGATGCGGCGGATCACGTCGACTTCGAAGCCTTCGGCATTGCGCACGGTTTCTTTGCGGTCGTCGAGGCGCTCGAAGCTCTTGTCGACCTTTTTCAGCAGGCCCAGGAAGGAAGCCTCGGCCTGCTTCATGCGCGAGAAAAAGGCCAGGTGCTTGCGCGTGTCGAACAGCAGGTCGATGTCCCGCGTGGCCATGGCTTCGGGCGCGAAGCGCACGCCGCTCGCGCTTTCGTAAGCATAGAGCGAATGGGTGCCGACGACGGTGAAGTGCTCGGACAGCTCGGCCGCATCGAGCGCGTTGAGCACCTTGACGACGATGGGCGGCAGGCGTCCGACGCGCAGTGCGCGGTTCAATCGGCGCTGCTCGTCGGCCGCCTTCTCGATGGTCGCGAGGCGCGCGGCGTTGGCCGCCTTGCGGCTGGTGAAGCTCTCGAAGGTTTTGCGCGTCTCGGGGCTCTCGGGGCCGAGCGACTTGTGGGCGCCTTGCGGCGAGGTCCGGATCAGGTAGGTCCTGCCGGAGATTTCGCGCCAGATCATGCCGCCACGCGTTTGCGCCGCCGCCTTTCGCACGCGGCGCAGTTCATCGAACACGCTCTCCGCGTCGATGTATTGCCGCTTCTGGCTTTCGCCGTTTTCGATGATTCCGGACATTTCACTGTATTTTCTTGTTTTTGGAAGATACAGTGAAAAGCCTTATATATCAAGGATTTAGCTTGGCAGAATCCGCCATCTCCCGAACGAATTCCACAAACGCCCGCAGCGGCGCGGGCAAATACTGCCGCCCCTGGAAGTACAGGAAGGGCCCCGAGAAGCTCGGCCACCAGGGCTCGAGCACGGGCTCGAGTTCGCTACGCGCGAAGTACGGGCGCAGCCAGTCCTCGAACAGGTAGACGATGCCGCTGCCGGCCACCGCGCAATCAACCGCGAGGTCGGCGGTGGCGCCGATGCCGACGATCAACGGGCCGGTGGGATCGATCTTCACGGCCTCGCCGTCACGTTCAAATTCCCAGACGTTCATCGCGCCGCTCGAGAAGCGTCCGCGCAGGCAGGCGTGGTCGAGCAGATCGCGCGGATGCGCCGGACGGCCCCGGCCGGCGAGGTACGCAGGCGAGGCCGCTGCCGCGAAGCGCTGCACGCGCGGGCCGATCGGGATGGCGACCATGTCCTGCTCGAGCCGTTCTTCATAGCGGATGCCGGCGTCGCAGCCTTCGGCCAGCATGTCGACGAAGCGGTCTTCGGCCACCACGTCGAGGCAGATGTCGGGGAATTTCTCCAGGAACGGCGGCACGATGCGTGGCAGCACGAGGCGTGCGGCACTCACGGGCACGTTGAGCTTGAGCCTTCCGGCCGGCCGGTCGCGCAGGTCGTTGACCACGTCGAGCGCGGCACGCACCTCGCCGAGCGCCGGCGCGAGCCGCTGCAGCAGGCGCGCGCCGGCCTCCGTGGGCGCCACGCTGCGCGTCGTGCGGTGAAGCAGCCGCACGCCGAGCCGCGCCTCGAGCCGCCGCACGGCGTCGCTCATGCGCGAGGCACTGGTGCCGGCCACGCGCGCAGCGCCGCGGAATCCGCCTTCGCGCGCCACCGTCAGGAAGGCGGTCAGGTCTGCGAGATCGTCCATTCACTGTCCTGATTTCTGCACAACCCGTGCAGATTGCACTGGATTGTCGCGCGAAGCCGAGGTCCGTAGATTCGTCGCACCTACTCCACTCCCTCAGGCCGCACCATGAACCACCTCTCACTTCCATCGTCCACTTTCACGCTGGGTTCGCGCAGCGTACATCGCCTGGGCTATGGCGCCATGCAACTCGCCGGTCCGGGCGTCTTCGGGCCGCCCAAGGACACGCAGGCGGCGCTCGCGGTGCTGCGCGAAGCGATCGCGCTCGGCGTCGACCACATCGACACCAGCGACTTCTACGGACCGCACATCACCAACCAGCTGATCCGCGAGGCGCTGCATCCCTACCGCGACGATCTCTTGATCGTCACCAAGGTCGGCGCGGTGCGCGGCGAAGACGGCGCATGGAACCCCGCATTCTCTGCCGCCGACCTGGAGCGCGCGGTGGTCGACAACCTGCGCAACCTCGGCCTCGACGTGCTCGAGGTCGTGAACCTGCGTGCCATGTTCGACGTGCACGGCCCGGCCGAAGGATCGATCGAGGCGCCGCTCACGGCCCTGGCCGAGTTGCGCCAGCGCGGGCTCATCCGGCACATCGGGCTGAGCAACGTCACGCCCGCACAGGTGGCCGAAGGCCGCGCGATCGTGCCGATCGCCTGCGTGCAGAACCACTACAACCTGGCGCACCGTGCCGACGATGCCCTGATCGATCAGCTCGCCGCGAGCGGCATCGCCTACGTGCCGTTCTTCCCGCTCGGCGGCTTCTCGCCGCTGCAGTCGGCCACGCTCAACACGCTGGCCGAAGAACTGGGCGCCACGCCGATGCAGGTCGCGCTGGCCTGGCTGTTGCGCCGGTCGCCGAACATGCTGCTGATTCCTGGCACTTCGTCGATCGGACACCTGCGCGAAAACATGGCAAGTGCCCAACTCGAGCTGACGGACGAGCAACTCGGCATGCTGCAGCGCTTCGAAACCGCTCCGGCTGCGGCTTGAGAGCGCTGCGGGCCCTGCACGCTCAGCGCAGCGCCCCCGCCAGCGCCTCGATCACCGCCGCCTTCGGCGAATCGCGCAGCCACGCCAGCCCCACCGGCGGCAGGCTCCACGGCAGCGGTCGCGGCAACACCTCGGCCGCGCCGGTGGCGGCCACGGCCTGCGCCACGTCGCGCGGCAGCACGGTCACGGCGCGCGGCAGGTGCTGCATCGCCGAGGCGACGGTGCGCACCGCGTAGGCCTCGAGCAGCGGCACCGGCAGGCTGCGGCCCGCGGCGGCGAACACGCTGTCGATCATCTGGCGGATCGGCGTGTCCGTGGGCGGAAAGATCCAGTCCATGTCGGCCAGGCGCGAGATGTCGAGCACCGGTTGCCGCGCCAGCCGTGCGGCGCTCGCCTTCGACACCACCACGCAGGCTTCCTGGCGGTAGAGCAGGCGCTGCACCAGGTCGTCGTCGGTGCTGTCGTGCGAGAAGCGGCAGATGGCGCAGTCGAGCGCGCGCTGGCGCACCGCCACCACCAGGTTGTGCGTGGTGTCCTCGTGCGCCAGCAGCGCGATGCGCGGCTGCTGCGCGAACAGGTGCTGCCAGGCCGCGTCGAGCGTCTGGGTCGCGGCATAGGGAATGACGCCGATGCGCAGCCGCCCCTGCAGCCCGGCGCCGTTGACCGCGTGCAGTTCTTGCTGCAGCGCGCGGCTGTCGGCCACCGCGAGCCGTGCGCGCGCAAGCACCACTTCGCCGGCCATCGTCGGCTCTAGCCCGCGGCGGCTGCGCACGAAGAGCGGCGTCATGAAGATGTCTTCCACGTCGGCGAGCGCGCGCGTCACCGTGGGCTGCGCCAGCGAGAGCTGCTCGGCCACGCGCGTGATGGAGCGGTGCCGCTCGACGGCGAGCAGCAGCACGTAGTGGCGCAGCTTCAGGCGCGTCTCGAGGCGCAGCGCGAAGGCGTCGGAGGGAGTGGGGGGCAGGGCGGTCGCGGACGGCATGGTCGGCGCGAGCATAGCAATCGATGCATGCATTCATAGCAAATCATGTGCATTGGCCTATTTCATGCGTCGAGAATTGCGCCATGAACAGCAGCAACAGCTTCACCACCCGCCCCGAGATCGTCGGCACCCAGGGCGTCGCGGCCGCCACCCACTGGCTGGCCGCACAAACGGCCGTGGGCGTGCTCGAACGCGGCGGCAATGCCTTCGACGCGGCCGCGGCCGGCGGCTTCGTGCTGCAGGTGGTGGAGCCGCACCTCAATGGCGCAGGCGGCGAGGTGCCGATCCTGCTGTGGAGCGAGAAAGAGCGGCGCATGCAATCGGTCTGCGGCCAGGGCGCCGCACCGGGCGAGGCCTCGGCCGCGGCGTTTCGCCGGCTGGGGCTCGAGCAAGTGCCGGGCATCGGCCTGTTGCCCGCCACGGTGCCCGGTGCCTTCGGTGCCTGGCTCACGATGCTGCGCGACCACGGCAGCTGGCCGTTGGCCGACGTGCTGGCGCCGGCGATCGCCTATGCGCGCGACGGCTTCCCGCTGATCCCGCGCGCGGTGCAGGCCATCGTCGCGGTGCAGTCTCTGTTTCGCGAACACTGGCCCAGCTCGGCGGCGGTGTGGCTGCCGGACGGCAAGGTGCCGATGCCGGGCGCGTTGTTCCGCCAGCCGCAGCTGGCCGCCACCTACGAACGCATCCTGCAGACGGCCGTGCGCGAGGGCGGCGACAGCCGCACCGGCACCATCGACGCCGGGCTGCGCTGCTGGTACCAGGGCTTCGTCGCGCGCGAGATCGATGCGTACTACCGCACGACGAAGGTGCGTGACACCACCGGCGCCGACCACGCGGGCCTGCTGCGCTACGAGGACATGGCCGGATGGCAGCCCACGGTCGAGTCGCCGCTCACGGTCGAGTTCGGCCGCTACACGCTCGCCAAGTGCGGCTTCTGGAGCCAGGGCCCCGCCTTCCTGCAGCAGATCGGCATGCTGCGCCATGCCGACCTCGCGCAGCACGCGCCGCACACCGAAGGCTTCGTGCACCGCATCGCCGAGGCCGCCAAGCTGGCGCTGGCCGATCGCCTGGCCTGGTACGGCAGCGCGCCCGGCGCCTCGCGCGAGGCGCAGGCTGCGCTGCTGTCCGACGACTACCTGCGCGCGCGCTGGCAGTCGGTCGGCGACACGGCGTCGCAGCAGCTCATGCCCGGCGCGCCGCTCGGCATGGCGCCGCGCCTGCCTGACCTCGATGCCGCCGTGCGCACGCTGCGCACGGCCGACACCCGCTTCGGCATCGGCGAGCCGACCTTCGCCGCGCTGCCGCCGGTGGCCGAATGGGCCGCGCGTGAAGTGTTCGTGGGCGACACCTGCCACATCGACGTGATCGATCGCCACGGCAACATGGTGGCGGCCACGCCATCGGGCGGCTGGCTCTCGTCGAGCCCGGTGGTGCCGTCGCTCGGCTTCGCCATCAACACGCGGCTGCAGATGACCTGGCTCGACGAGGGCCTGGCCAACACGGTGACGCCCGGCGTGCCGCCGTGCACCACGTTGTCGCCCTCGCTCGCGCTGCGCGACGGCGAGCCCTACATGGTGTTCGGCACGCCCGGCGGCGACCAGCAGGATCAGTGGTCGCCGGCCTTCTTCTTGCGCCACGCGGTGCACGGCATGAACCTGCAGGAGGCGATCGATGCGCCGGCCTGGCACGTCGACCATTTCCCGGCGTCGTTCTGGCCGCGCGCGACCACGCTGAACCGGCTCACCGCCGAATCGCGCTTCGCACCCGAGGTGCTCGATGCGCTGCGCGCGCGCGGCCACGGCGTGCAGGTCGGCGAGCCCTGGTCCGAAGGCCGCATGTCGGCCTGCAGCCGCGAGCGCGATGCCGAGGGCCGCCTCGTGCTGCGCGCCGCCGCCAATCCGCGCGGCATGCAGGGCTACGCGGTCGGGCGCTGAGCGCTGCCGCCACACCACAGATTTTCAACAAGGAGGACTTTCCATGATTTCCATCATTCGCCGCGGCATTGCACTCGTCACGCTCTGCGGCTTTGCTACGCTGGCCGCCGCCCAATGGCCCGAGCGCCCGATCACGCTGGTGGTGCCCTGGGCGCCCGGCGGCTCCACCGACATCCTCGCGCGCTCGTTGGCCGAGCAGCTCACCAAATCGCTGGGCCAGACCGTGATCGTGGACAACCGCGCCGGCGCCTCGGGCAACATCGGCTCCAACTACGTCGCCAAGGCCAAGCCTGACGGTTACACGCTGCTCATCGGCTCGATGAGCACGCACGCCATGAACCCCGCGCTCATGCCTTCCATGCCGTTCCGCGGCGTGGAAGACTTCACGCCCATCGCGCAGATGGCCAACGTGATCAACACCATGGTCGTCAACCCCGCGGTGCCGGCGGCCAACGTGAAGGAGCTCGTCGCCTATGCCAAGGCCAACCCCGGCAAGCTCGCTTACGCCTCGGCCGGCCCGGGCTCGACCAACCACCTGAGCGCGGTGCTGTTCGAAAAGGCCGCCGGCATCCAGATGCTGCACGTGCCCTACAAGGGCGGTGCGCCCGCGGTGGTCGACACGGTGGCCAACCAGACGCAGGTGCTGTTCTCGGCCGGCACGCAGACGCTGCCGCACGTCAAGGCCGGCAAGCTGCGCTTGCTCGGCGTGACCGAGGCCAAGCGCTCGCCGCTGCTGCCCGATGCGCCCACAGTGGCCGAGACGCTGCCGGGCTACGCGCTTGGCGTGTGGTACGGCGCCTTCGGCCCGGCCGGCATGCCCGAGACGCTGGTCACGCGGCTCAACGACGAGATCAACAAGGCGCTGGCGCAGCCCGAGGTGCGCAGCCGCATGGACGCGATGGGCGTGGAGATCGTGAAGGGCACGCCGCAGCAATTTGCCGCGGTGCTGCGCAGCGACGCCGACCGCTACGGCAAGATGATCCGCGAGCTGGGCATCAAGAATGAGTGAACAGCAGCTGCAACCGCAGCTCTGCCTGCCGCTGGCGGTGTGCCGCGCGCTCGCGCACGAGTTGCCGCGCGCGGGCGACATGGCTGCGGCGCTGCGCTGCATCGACGGGGTGCGCAGGCAGCAGCTCGGCGACGGTCTGCTCACGGTGAACGTCGACGCATCGCCTTCGAGCGACATCGACAGCGAGGTCGTCGAGCTGCAGCGCGTGTGGACCTCGGACCCCGTCGCCTACCCGGTCGGCGGCCGGAAGTGCAAGGCCATGACGGCGTGGACGCGCCAGCTGCTGCGCCGCGGCGAGCTCTACGTGGGCGAGGGCGACGCGGCGCTGCGCGAGGTGTTCGACGACCACGCGCGCATCGCGGCGCTGGGGCTGCGCGCGGTGGTCAACGTGCCGCTGCTCGATGCGCATGGGCGCTGCCGTGCGACCTTCAACCTGCTGGGGGTGCGGCCAGCGTGGCAGGCGCAGGAGATCGCGTTGGTGGAGTTGCTGGCGCTGCTGGCGACGCCGTGGGTGCTCAGTGGTAGTCCTCTTCGCGCTGATGACGGATGGCCAAGACCCTGACGTCCCGAGCTGGAAGGATTTCGTAGGAGCCACATAGCCCGTCCTCGGCATGTGAGGTCATCTCAACCCCGAACAACTCTGTCACTTGCTGCTGGCGCTTTGCAATTCGCGGCGTCGTGCATCAATGCGGGCCTGAACGCGGTCGAACACTTCGTCCACGGGGTGCGAAACGCCGTTGCGCAGATAGCCCTGCCAAGCGACCTCCCCGCGCGCATGGAAGTCCGTCTGGACGCGACGGAAGTTCACCGCCCGGCGCACGGCATCGGCCACGAAGGTGCTGATGGTTTCCTCTTTGCCCAGGACCGATTCGAGCTCGGCCCGAAGTTCCGGCTCAACGCGAACGGCAGGCAACGTGCATGCTTTCATAGCTACGAGCGTAGCGCATTGGCAATGCTCGGCCAGTGTCACCTCTTGAAGCCAACTTCAGTGCCCTGTCCACGAATGTCTGTCGCGGCGTTCAGGTTGTGCCTGCGCCCCCGTCAGTCCCTTGCCACGTCCCGGCTGCGCCATTGCCACCCCACGATTTCGGGCATGTCCTCGCCCTTGGCGGTGACGTAGGCCCGATGCGCCAGCAAACGGTCGCGCAGATGCTGCTGAACGTGCGCCGCACTGTTCGTCAGGCGCGGCACGCGGTCGATCGCGTCGGCCGCGAGGTGGAAGCGGTCGAGGTGGTTCAGCACCGTCATGTCGAAGGGCGTCGTGGTGGTGCCTTCTTCCTGGTAGCCGTGGACATGAAAGCCTCCGTGGTTGGTGCGCTTGTACGTCAGTCGGTGGATCAACGCCGGATAGCCGTGGAACGCGAAGATCACCGGCTTGTCGACCGTGAAGATCGAGTCGAACACCGCATCCGACAGGCCATGCGGATGCGCTGACGGCGACTCCAGCGCCATCAGGTCGACCACGTTCACCACCCGCACCCTGAGCTCCGGCAGGTGCGTTCGCAGCAGGTCGACCGCGGCCATGGTCTCGAGCGTGGGCACGTCGCCGGCGCAGGCCATCACCACGTCGGGCGAGGCGCCGGCATCGCTGCTGGCCCACTCCCAGATCCCCAGGCCGACACTGCAATGCCGCACGGCGGCCTCCATGTCGAGCCACTGCGGCGCGGGCGCCTTGCCGGCCACGATCACATTCACGTAGTTGCGGCTGCGCAGGCAATGGTCCGCCACCGACAGCAGCGTGTTCGCGTCGGGCGGCAGGTAGACCCGTACCACCTCGGCCTTCTTGTTGACCACATGGTCGATGAAACCCGGGTCCTGGTGGCTGAAGCCGTTGTGGTCCTGCTGCCAGACATGGCTGGTCAAGAGGTAGTTGAGCGAGGCGATGGGGCGTCGCCAGCCGATCTGGCGCGCCACCTTCAACCATTTGGCATGCTGGTTGAACATCGAATCGATGATGTGGATGAAGGCTTCGTAGCACGAGAAGAAGCCGTGACGGCCGGTCAGCAAATAGCCCTCGAGCCAGCCCTGGCAGAGGTGTTCGCTGAGCACTTCCATCACGCGGCCGTCGGGCGCGACGTGGTCGTCGGTCGGCTCGATGCGTGCCGTCGAAGTCCGGCCGGTCACTTCGAGGAGCGCACCCAGGCGGTTCGACACGGTCTCGTCCGGCCCCATGACCCGGAAGTTCTGTTGCGCCTCGTTGCGCCGCATCACCTCGCGCAAGAAACCGCCGAGCACGCGCGTGGCCTCGCCGGGCGAGGCGCCTGGAGACGCGACCGCCACGGCATGCTCGCGAAAATCCGGCAGCTTGAGATCGCGAAGCAGCGCGCCGCCGTTGGCGTGCGGATTGGCACTCATTCGGCGCGCGCCACGCGGCGCGAAGGCGGCGATGTGGGCGTGAAGCGTGCCGTGGGCGTCGAACAGTTCCTCGGGGCGGTAGCTGCGCATCCAGTCTTCGAGCAAGCCGATGTGCGCCGGGCGCTGCGCGAAGCCGGTCAACGGCACCTGGTGCGCGCGCTGCGTGCCTTCGATCGGCACGCCGTCCACCACCTTCGGTCCGGTCCAGCCCTTGGGCGAACGCAACACGATCATCGGCCAGCGGTGCCGGCGGGTGAAGCCGTCTGCGCGCGCCTCGGTCTGGATCGCACGGATCACGTCGAGCGCCGTGTCGAGCGCCAGCGCCATTGCGCGGTGCATCGTCTCGGGGTCGTCGCCGGAAACGAAATGCGGCTCGTGGCCGTAGCCGCGCATCAGCTGGGTCAGCTCGTCGTCGCCGATGCGCGCCAGCACCGTCGGGCCGGCGATCTTGAAGCCGTTGAGGTGCAGGATGGGCAGCACCGCGCCGTCGCGCGCGGGATTGAGAAACTTGTTGGAGTGCCAGCTCGCCGCGAGGGCGCCGGTCTCGGCTTCGCCGTCGCCGATCACGCAGCACGCGATGAGCGCCGGGTTGTCGAACACGGCGCCGTAGGCGTGCAGCAGCGAGTAGCCCAGCTCGCCACCTTCGTGGATCGAGCCCGGGGTTTCGGGTGCGACATGGCTCGGAATGCCACCGGGAAAGGAGAACTGGGTGAAGAGCCGTTGCATGCCGGCCGTGTCGAGGCCGACGTCCGGGTAGACCTCGCTGTAGGTGCCTTCGAGCCAGGTGTTGGCCACGACGCCGGGGCCGCCGTGGCCGGGGCCCGCGACGAAAAGCGCATCGAGGTCTCGCGCGACGATCGCGCGGTTCATGTGGGCGTAGATGAAGTTCAGGCCCGGTGTCGTTCCCCAGTGGCCGAGCAGCCGCGGCTTGATGTGTGCGAGCTCGAGCTTCCGCTGAAGCAGCGGGTTGTCCATCAGGTAGATCTGGCCGGCCGACAGGTAGTTGGCGGCCCGCCACCAGGCGTCGAGGACGGTGAAGTCTTCGGGCGGCGCGCGTTCAGGTGGGCGGGTCATGGGGAGGCTCCGGTGGTTTGATGAAGAGAAAGCACTTGGCAGGCTTCGTCGGCGATCACCTGCTCTTCGTCGGTGTGCATGACGAACACGGCGATCCGACCGACCGAGGGCTCGGGCGCCACGCCGAGCCAGGCGAGATGGCGACACACGGCGTCGCGCACAGCCGGCTGGTTCTCCCCGATTCCGGCGGTGAAAACGAGTGCCTCGAGCCCGCCGAGCGTCGTGGCGATGGCGGCCACTTCGCGCGCGATCCGCAGTGCATACAGCGCGAGCGCTTCGCGTGCCTCGGGCGCGTCACTCGCGAGCAGTATGCGCACGTCGCCCGAAATACCGGAGAGGCCTGCCAAGCCCGAGTGGTGATAGAGCATGTTTTCGACTATGTCGATCGACTGACCCGGCTGCTTGAGCAGATAGAGCAGTGCGCCCGGGTCGAGCGCGCCGCTGCGCGTGGCCATCGGAATGCCGTCGAGCGTTGAGAAGCCCATGCTGGTCTCCCGGCTGACGCCGTCCAGCAGGCCGCACAGGCTTGCCCCACTGCCCAAGTGCGCGACCACCACGCGGCCCGCGGCAATTCCGGGGTGCTGCTGCCGCAGTTGCGACGCGATGAATTGGTACGACAGTCCATGAAAGCCGTAGCGCTTGATGCCTTGGTCGAACAGCGCGCGCGGCAACGCATAGCGGCGCGACGCTGCGCTCTGGCTGCGGTGGAAGGCCGTGTCGAACGAGGCCGACTGCGCCAGCGTCGGTGCGGCACGCCGCAAAGCGTGGATCAGCTCCAGGCTCTGCGGCTGGTGCAGCGGCGCGAGCGGCGCCAGCGACTCGATGAGGGCGAGCGTGTGCGCCGTGATCGCCACCGGGCCGTCGAACGCGTCCCCGCCGTGCACGACGCGGTGGCCGGCAGCGATGAGCCGTGCGCACGGCGCGGCATCGTTCACCCAATCCAGGGCCTGCTCGATCACGTTGGACAGGGCATCGGGCCGCGCATCGAAGGAGCGTCGGGCAATGACGCGCGCCGCGCCGGCGTCGATCGCAAACAGGCCGAACTTGATCGACGAGGACCCGGGATTGAAGGTGAGCAACACATCGCCTGTCATGCGCCATCATGCACTGCTTAACCGGTCTGAAGTGTCAGGAATGGTCGCGCTCGCCAACCAGCGCAGTACGGCCCGCGCGATTCAGTTGATGATCTCTCCCATGCCTGCGCGTACGTGCTCCTCGAGCTGCCGGATGTATTCCGCATCGAAGCGCTCCCAGGTCTCCAGTTCGCCGACGATCCGCAGCGGCTCCCGGCTGCGGTACGAGCGTGTGGGATTGCCCGGATACTTCTTGTCGGTGACGTTGGGGTCGTCTTCGAATGCGCCCGTGGGTTCGACGATGTACACGCGGCCGCGGCCGTCGCCTTTCGCCATTTCGGCGGCCAGTCCGGCGCCCTTGGGCCAGGCGGTGAAGTAGATGTGGTTCATGACCACGCGACCGTCGTAGTTCGAGCGGAAGCCCGCGGTGAGCAGGTCGCCCACCTGGAGGTCTGCCCGCGTGCCGTGGAAGAAAGGGCCGGTGTCCGAGACAGCCATCGCGCGTCGCTCCTCTGCAGAAAGGAAAAGCCGCGGAGTTTACGCGCGGGGTCCTACCCTGCAGCAGCGCGCCCACGCGCTGCTCAATCGATCTTGAGCTTCGCCACCTTCGCCAGGTTCTGCCAGGTCTCGATGTCCTGCCGCACTGTCGCCGCGAACTGGTCCGCGCTCCTGATCGGCGGGCGCGCCATGTTCTGGGCCGCGAACTTCTGCACCACCTCGTCGGTGGCGAGGATGCGGTTGATCTCCTGGTTCAGGCGCTGGACGATCTCGCGCGGCGTGCCCGCGGGCACGAAGACGCCGTACCAGCCGTCGACGTTGAAGCGGTATCCCTGCTCGGTGAGCGTCGGCACCTCGGGCAGCGCGGGTCCGCGTGCGGAGCCGGTGCAGCCCAGCGCCACCAGCCGGTTGGAACGGATGTGCGGCACGGGCGAGGCGATGTCGGCAAAGGCCACGCCGATATTGTTGGCGAGCACGTCGGTCACCACTTGCGCAGCGCCCTTGTACGGCACGTGCGGCATCGTGAGGCCGTAGTGCGCCTTGATGCCTTCCATCGCCAGATGGCCGGTCGAGCCGCTGCCCCACGAGCCGTAGGCGAGCTTGTCGGGGTTGGCCTTGGCATGGCGCACCATGTCCGCGAGCGACTTGAAGCCGGTGGACGGGTGGGCGATGAGCAGGATGCCCGCGGCGCCGATCTGCGCGACGGGCACGAGGTCCTTCAGCGTGTCGTAGGGCATCTTCGGCTGCACGATCGGGTTGATCGAGATCGCCGACGAAGGCGTGAAGAGCACGGTATAGCCGTCGCCCGCGGCCTTGGCCACCGCGTCGTTGCCGATCAGGCCGTTGGCGCCGGCCTTGTTGTCGACCACCACCGGCTGGCCGAGCGCGGCCTGCAACGCCATGCCGAGCATGCGCGCGAAGATGTCCGAGCCCGCGCCGGGTGGGCCGGGCACGACGAGGCGGATCGGGCGCTGCGGCCAGCCGCTATTGGCGGGGCCTTGCGCGCGTGCCGGCAGCGCGAGCAGCGAAGCGGCGGCGCCGGCCAGCAGGCTGCGGCGGCGAAGAGAAGAAGAGGCGTGGTGGTTCTTCATGTCGATGTCTCCTTGTCGTTGGTATGGGATCGTGCGGCACCAGGGCGCAGCACCTGGCCGGTGAGGAACTGCGCGCGGGCGCCCGCGACGTAGTCGAGCAGTGGCAGGCAGTCGCTCGGTGCCGTACTGGGTGCCATTTGCAGCGCGTTGATGCGCAGGCCGTGCGCGCCCCATTCGGCCGCGAGCGTGGCGACGAGCATGCGCGCGGCGGCCGCATCGCCGGCCTGCGCCCAGGGTGTGTCCGTTGCGGGCGCAGGCAGCAGCAGCGTGAGGCTGGCCTGCGCTGAATGCTGCGCGCGAAAGCGCCGCGCCGAGCGCAACACCGCGTCGAGCACCGCGCCGGGTGCGGCGCCCAGCGCGGCACCGTCGAGCACGGCGGCGTAGGTCGCATCGCGCGGTTGCACAGGCGCGGCCTCGCGCGCGTCCAGCGCGCTGCGCCAGTCGGGCGCATGCAGGTCGATGCAGCGCAGCGCGGTGGGCAGATCGAAAGGCAGCGCCGGCCGGATGGCCGCGGGCAGCGGCTCGCTGCCGCCGTACACCGACGAGCCGCCGTCGAGCACCAGCAACTGGCCCGAGAGCGGGCGCGCGCCGGGGCTCGCGAGGAAGCACAGCGCCTCGGCCATGTCCTCGGGCTCAGCCATGCGGCCGAGCGGGATCTTCGCCACGGCCTGCGCGGGTTGCAGGCGGCCGCTGTCGATCAGCCCCTGCACAAGCTCGGTGCGAACGAAACCCGGCGACAGCGCGGTCACGCACCAGTCGGGCCGCGCACGCGCGAGCGCCAAAGTCTGCGCGATCAGGCCGGCCTTGCTGGCGCTGTAGAGCCCGCGCCACGGAATGGCGCGCAGGCCCGCGCCCGAGGCGAGATTGACGATGCGCGCGCCGGGGCGCAGCAGCGGTGCGCAGGCCTCCACAAGCAGTGCGGGCGCGGCGAGATTGAGCGCGAGCAGCTGCGCGGCCGACCCGTCGTCGCCACCCGAGAGCGCGTCGGCGCCACCGGCCGAGCGCCCGGCGTTGTTGACCAGCGCATCGAGCGGCGGCAGCGCCTCGGCAAGCCGCGCAATCTGCGCCGCGTCCGTGAGATCGCAGACGAATGCCTGCGGCGCGGTGCATGCCGCGGGCCAGCCGGCCTGCAGGCGCTGAAGTGCCGCCGCATCGGCATCGACGAGCAGGCAGCGCCAGCGCGCGCGCGCAAGGCGCAATGCGGCGGCGCGGCCGATGCCCGCCGCCGCGCCCGTGACGAGCACGCAAGGCGCTGAGCCGCCAGCGGTGATCACGCAGCAGCCTCCGCGGCGCCTTGGCCGCGCACCTGCGCCAGCAGCGCATAGACCGCATCGTGCGGCGCCGCGCGGCCCACGGGCTGGCGCTGCGCGAACAACGCCGCGTCGTCCTGCGCAAGCTCGGGCCGGCTGCGTTCCTCGATCCAGTCGTAGACGACGGTGCGTGCCGCAATGCGCCACTCGCCGCCTCGGCGCTCGAAGCGGTCGACATAGCGCCCGCAGAGAAAGGTCTCCAGCGAGGGCGTGGCGGCCGGCGCCTGCAGCGCGAAGAACCCGCTCTCCACGGCGGCCGCATCGCCGTGCAGTTCGATGCTGACCTGCGTCACCTGGTGCACGCGACGGCCGCCTTGGCGCAGCCGCGCGAGCGCCTGGTCGATGAATCCGCTCGCGCTGCCGTTCCAGGCGCCATGGCAATCGGTCGCGTCGTCCCAGTAGGCCGAGCGCAGCGCCGCTTCGTCGGCGCGGTCGATGCCGCGGCAGTAGCGCGCGAGGCACTCACGAATGGCCTCGCGGTCGAGCAACGCCTGCAGTGCGGCGGCGGGGTTCATCCGGTGGCCTTCGCGCGGCGGAACAGCTGCACGATGTTGCCCTCGGGATCGCGCAGTGACATGACCTCGCCGTGCGCGCCCATGTCGCGCGTGCCGAGCACTTCGCCGCCCGCGGCTTCGATGCGCTCGCGCCCCCCGTCGAAGCCGGCGACCTCGAACACCATCACCAGCCCGGCGGTCGCGGGCGAGGCCTCTTCGCGGCAGGCCAGCGCCACGCTGGTGTTGCCCACGCCGTACTGAAACCAGCGGTCCTTGTCGTGAAACTTGAGCGTGAGGCCCAGTGCGTTCTCATAGAAGGTATGCAGCACGGCCGGCTGCTCTGCGACCACATAGACGTTCTGCAGCCGCTCGGGGGCGTGCGCGGACACGGGCGTGCTCACAGTGAGGTCTCCGAGGCACCGCCGTCAAGACGGATCACTTCGGCGTTGACGAAGCGCGCGCCGTCGCCGGCGAGAAAACAGATCGCATCGGCGATGTCGTCCACCGTGCCGAGCCGGCCCAGCGGCGTGCGCGCGATGCGCTTCGCGTCGAGCTCGGCATTGCGGTGCTTGGCCGTGCCCTCGGTGGGCACGGCGCCCGGCGCCACGGCGTTGACGCGGATGCCGCGCGCACCCAGGTCGGCCGCCGCGGCGCGCGTGATGCCGAGCACGCCGGCCTTGAGCCCGCTGTAGACCACCGAGCGCGCGGGCGACTTGAACGCCGCGATCGAGGCCACGTTGACGATCGCGCCGCCGCGGGCGGGGTCCATCGCCTCGGCCGCGGCCTGGATGCCCCAGATCACCGACTTGAAGCCGATCTCGACCATGCGGTCCATCACCTCGGGCGTGATCTCGGCCAGCGGCTGATAGCGCACCCAGGCGGCGTTGTTGACCAGGATGTCGAGCCGGCCGGCCTCGCGCGCGAGTTGCTGCACGGCCTCTCGCATGCCTTCGCGGCTGGCCACGTCGCGCGCGAGCGGAATGGCCTTGCCGCCAAGTGCGCGGATCTCGGCCGCCGCGTCTTCGACGAACTCTGGTTTCAGATCATTGACGCCGACGGTAGCGCCCAGGCGCGCCATGGCGAGGGCGGTGGCGCGCCCGATGCCGTGGCCCGCGCCGCTGATGAAGGCCACGCGGCCTTCGAGGGAGGATGCGTTCATGGGGTGTTGTCCTTGGTTGCAGGCACCAGAAGCGCGTCGAGCGCGAAGGCGCCTTGTCCCTGGTCGAGCACGACCAGCGGGTTGATGTCGATCTCGGCAACGCTTTGTGCATGCTGCGCGGCAAAGCGCGAGAGCGCGGCCACCGCGCGCGCGGCCGCCGCCACGTCGGCACGCGGCCGGCCACGCGCGCCGTCGAGCAGCGCAAAGGCCTTGAGCGAGCGCAGCATCTCCAGCGCCTGTTCTTCGGTGACGGGCGCGGGCTGCAGCGCCACGTCGCGCAGCACCTCGGCGAAGATGCCACCCAGGCCCACCATCACGACCGGCCCGAACACCGGGTCGCGCGTGGTGCCGAGGATCAGCTCGGTGCCGGCGCCGGCCGTCTGCGCGACCAGCACGCCCGCGATGCGCGCGCTGGGTGCCTTCTGCGCCACGCGCGCGAGCAGGGCGTCGTATTCGTCCTGCAGTTGCGCTTCGGAGGCGATGCCGACCACCACGCCGCCGACCTCGGTCTTGTGCGCGATGTCGGGCGAGACGATCTTGAGAACCACCGGAAAGCCGATGTCGCGCGCGGTAGCGAGTGCCGCCTCCCGGCTCGTCACCACCGCTTCCTTCAACATCGGAAGGCCGGCCTGCGCGAGCGCCGCCTTGGCGCTGGCCTCGTTCGCAAAGGCTGCGGCCGGCAGCGGCTCGGCGGCGGGCAGCGGTGCAGCAGCAGCCGACGCGACCTCGCCGCGCGTGCCGAGCCGCACCAGCGCCGCGAGCGTGGCACAGGCCGCGTCGATGGTCTCGACCGTGGCAAGGCCCATGCGGTGCAGCTGCGCGAGGGTGTCGCGCGGCGCCTTGCAGCACAGCAGGATCGGCTTGGAAGGATGGTCGCGGCGCACCTGTTCGAGCGCGGCGAGGTACACGTCGCGCAGCCGCGGCATCTGGAACGCATAGGCCGACTGCAGCAGGATCGCGTCGCAGCCCGGGTCTTCGGCCACGGCGGAGAGCACCTGCACCAGCAGCTCGGGCCGGCTCGAGACCTGCGCCGTCATGTCGACCGGGTTGCCGGGCGACGCATAAGGCAGCGCCGCGACGATGCGCGCCTGCGTGGCCGCCGCGAGCTTCGGCAGCGCAAGGCCCTGCGCGCTCGCCGCATCGGCCATCAGCACGCCGAAGCCGCCCGAGGCCGTGACCAGCGCCACGCGGTTGCCGCGCGGCAGGCCCGCGGCACCGGCCACCGCCACCGCATGGCCGACCTCGATGAGCTGCTCGATGCTCGGCACGCGCAGCGCGCCGGCATGGGCGAGCACCGCATCGAAGACCGCATCGGAACCCGCGAGCGCGCCGGTGTGCGAGGCGGCCGCCTCGCTGCCGGCGGTGGAGACGCCGACCTTGAGCACGATCACCGGCTTGCCCGCCTCGCGCGCCATCGCGAGCGCGCGCACCAGCTTGCCCCCGTGGCGGCAGGTTTCCATGCAGCACAGGATCACCGAGGTGCCCGGGTCGGCGGCGAGCGAGGCGATGCCGTCGGCGATGTCCACGTCGCATTCGTTGCCCGTGGTCAGGAGCCGGCTGATGCCGATGCCGCGCTCCACCGCGAGCCGCATGGTGTAGCTGCCGAGGTTGCCGCTCTGTGAGACGATGCCCACGGGGCCCGTGTCGGGGAACGCCGATTCGAGCGCGACCGAGAAGGTGGCAATGCTGCGCTCGGCGACGCCGATCGCGCCGAGGCAGTTCGGCCCGACCACGCGCAGGCCCGAGGTTCGGGCCACCTCGCCGATCTCGGCCTGCAGCCGGGCGCCGGCCTCGCCCATTTCGGAAAAGCCCGAGGACAGAATGACCGCCGCGCGCACGCCGCGCACGGCGCAGTCGCGCACCGCCTCGAGCACGCTCTCGGGCGGCACCGCCATCACCGCGAGTTCGGGCACCTGCGGCAACTCGGCAAGGCTCGCGAACGCGGGCAGCGACTGCACCGTGCCGCCCTTGCGGTTGATCGGGTAGATCGCGCCGCGATAGCCGTACTTCTGCAAAAACTGCAGCGGCCGGCCACCGATCTTCGTCACGTCGTCCGAGGCGCCGAAGATCGCGATCGAGCGTGGGGCGAAGAGCGCATCGAGGCCGCGGCCCACTTCAACGGGGGGCTGCATGCTCAGCGCCCCTTGTAGACCGGCTGGCGCTTCTCAAGAAAAGCGCGGCGCGCCTCCTGCGCGTCCTCGGTCTTGGAAAGCGCCATGGTGAAGTTCTGCTCGAAGCGGTAGCCATCGCGCTGCGGCATCAGGTCCATCATGTTGGCGGCCTGCTTGGCATAGGCGATGGCGAGCGGCGCCTTCGATGCGATCTCCTGCGCGATCTCCATCGCGAGCGGCATCAGCCGCTCGGCCGGCACCACCTCGTCGATCACGCCGCGGCGGTACAGCTCGGCGGCCGGCACCTTCATGCCGGTGAAGAACATGCGGCGCGTGAACGAGCGGCCCACCATCGTGCGCAGCATCGAGACACCGCCGGCGAGGCCTACGTTGATCTCGGGCATGGCGAAGGTCGCATCCTCGCTCGCGAGGAAGATGTCGCAGGCGGCCATGAGCCCGAAGCCGGCGCCGAGCGCCGGGCCGTTGACCGCGGCGATCACGGGCTTGGCGCATTCGCGGATCGCGTTGCCGGTCTCGCGCGTGAGGCGGTTGTGGCCGAGGAAGTCGCCGGCCTTGTCGGGATCGGGGCGGTCCTTGAGGTCGGCGCCGGCGCAGAAGTGCTTGCCCGTGCCGGTGAGGATGGCCACGCGCACGTCGCCGCGCTCGGAGATCTCGTCGAAGGCGTCGATGAGGCGGCGCCGCGTCTCGCGGTCGACCGCGTTGACGGGGGGCTTGTCGAGGCGCACGACGGCGACGTATTCGGAAACTTCAAGGTGGACGGTCATCGCGCACTCCCGGTGAGGTTGGAGGAAGAAGGAGAAGAAACAGGGGACGGCGCCGCATCGGCCGCCACCGGGTGCAGGTGCGCGGCATGCGTGAGGCGGTCGCCGTAACGGAACTCGGACGCGAGCAGGCGCTGTGCGAGCCGCGTGGCGAGCGCCTCCTCGCTCACGCCCATGCCGCCATGCATCTGGATCGCGGCCTCGGCGCAGTGGCGCGCGCTCTCGGCGAGCGACACCTTGGCGAGCCGCAGCGTGCGGCGCAGGTCGGACGCCTGCTGCTCGTGCGCCTGGAAGCAGTGCACGACGAGGCCCTTGGCCCCGAGGTACTTCACGTACATGTCGGCCGTGCGGTGGCGCAGCACCTGGAAGGTGGCAAGCGCCACGCCGAACTGGCGGCGCTCCTTCAGGTGCGCGACGGTCTGGCGGATCAGCGCCGCGAGCGCGGCCACCGTGTCGGCGGCGGTGAGCAGCAGCGCAGCATCGGTGGCGGCCGCGAGCGCGGCGCGCGCCGCATCGCCGCGCGCGAGGCAGGCGCTTTCGGGCAGCGAAATGCCCGCGAACGAGAAGTCGGCGCTGCGCCGGCCCTCCATCGTGCGGTAGCGCGCCGCGGGCGCGCCGATGCGTTCGGCATCGACGAGGAAGATCGCCGCCTCGCCGTCGACTTCGGCGGGCACGAGCCAGTGCGTGGCCACGAGCGAGACGTCGACGCCGTTCACCCGGCCGTCGAGCGCGTAGCCGATGTCGAGGTGGCGCGCCCGCACCGCGATCTCGTCGGGCGTGGACGACAGCGCCACGAGCGGCGCGACCTGCGCGCTGCCCTCGGCCACTGCCTCGCTCCAGCGGTGGGCGGCCTCGGGCGCGGCGGCCTGCAGCAGCAGGGGTGCGACCGCGCAGGTCTCGACCACCGGCAGGTGCAAGCCGTGCGTGGCGAGCCCTTCGACGATCGATGCGAGGTCGGCCAGCGTGCCGCCGACGCCGCCCGAAGCCTCTGGCACCAGGGTCGCAGCCCAGCCGAGTTCGCGCACCGGGTCGCCCGGCAGTTCGGCCGCGCCGGCGTGGTCCTGCGCGTAGCGCTCGGCCGCATCGAGCAGCATGCCCGGGAAGAGGGAGGGGAAGGATGTGGACATCGGGTGTCAGGCTCCGAGCAGTTCGTTGGCGACCACGTTGCGCTGCACTTCGGAGGTGCCGCCGGCGATGGTGCGGGCGCGCGTGAACATGTAGTTCTGGATCCAGGTGGCGGCCGGCACGTCGGTGCCCTCGCCGCCGTCGTCCCCGGCAAGCGCCAGGAAGCGGTGCGCGGCCTCGGGACCGACCGCATCGAGCGCGATCGTGGTCAGGCGCTGCGCCACGTCGGCGCAGGTCATCTTGATGGCCGAGGGCTGCACGCCGAGCGGGCGCTGGTGGATCAGGTCGTCGGTGGCCTCGGCCATCATCACGCGCGCACCCTTCACGTCGGCCTCGCACAGTAGCAGCTTGTGGTGCAAGCTCGAGAAGTCGCGCTTGCCGGCGGCGGCGCGCGCGGCCTCGTCGACCAGCCGCGCGACCTGGCGCCGCACGAGTTCGAGCCGCGCCACGTTGGCCGGAGGCAGGCGTTCACGCTCGAGCAGAAACTTGGCGCAGGTCCAGCCCTTGCCGACCTCGCCGATCAGGTTGTCGAGGCGCACGCGCACCCCATCGAAGAACACCTCGTTGAGGTGGTGCCAACCGTCGATGGTGCGGATCGGCCGCACCGTGATGCCGGGCGTGTCCATCGGCACCAGCAGCAACGAGATGCCGTCCTGCTTCTTCGCCTCCTTCGAGGTCCGCACGAGCATGTAGATCATGCTGGCCTCGTGGGCGTGCGAGGTCCAGATCTTCTGGCCGTCGACCACCCATTCGCTGCCGTCCAGCCGCGCGCTGGTCGAGAGCGACGCGAGGTCGGAGCCCGAGCCCGGCTCGGAATAGCCCTGGCACCACCAGTCGCTGCCGTCGAGGATGCGTGGCAGGAAGCGTGCCTTCTGCTCGGGCGTGCCGAAGCGGATGATCACCGGCCCGATGTGGCCGAGGCCGTGGTGGTAGAGCGGCGGGCAGTCGTTCTCGGCCATCACCTCCTCGAAGATCAGGCGCTGGCGGATGTCCCAGCCGGTGCCACCGGCCTCGACCGGCCAGCTCGGCGCGCCCCAGCCGCGCGCATGGAGGATCTTCTGCCAGGCCTGGTACTCGCGCTTGGTGATCTTCTGGCCCGCGGCCACCACCGCGCGGATCTCCGGCGGGCAGGCGCTGCGGGCAAAAGCCCCGAGTTCGCGCCGGAACGCGTCGTAGTCGATGGACATGGTTTTTCTGTCTCCTTGAATGTCGGGGTCGCGGCTTCTCAGCCCTTGCGCAGCTGCGCGATCAGCTCGTCGAGCGCGGCCGCGGCGCCTGCGGCGTCGCGTGCACGCAGCCGCGCGGCGATGTTTCGGCGCAGCGGGAACAGGTCGGGGCGCGGGCGCACCGGCAGCACGTGCGTCATGCGTTCGCGCAGCACGCTGGTCATCGTCTGCGCCATCAGCGTCAGGGCCTCGTTGTGGCCCGCGGCGGCAATCGCCGAGAAGAAGCGGCTCGCGGAATCGATGCGGTCCCTGCGCGGCGCGTCGTCGGCATGGGCCTCGATCGCATCGACCGCGGCCTCGACCGCGTCGAGATCGGTCTCGTCGGCGCGCTCGCAGGCCAGGCGCAGCAGCGTGCCGTACAACGTGCGGTAGGCCTCGTCGACATCGGCGTCGCCGAGCCGGCCCTGCAGCACGAGCTGGCGCAGCGATTCGGCCAGCATCATGTAGGCGCCCTTGTAGAACACCAGCGCCTGGTCGGCGGCGCCGGCGCCGAGGTGGCGCACCTCGCCGATGCACACTACGTGGTCGCCGGCCTCGTGGCGCGCGAACACGCTGCATTCGAAGCTCGCGAGGCAGTCGTCGATCAGCGGCATGCCGAGCTGGCCCGGGCGCCAGTCGACGCCCTCGAACTTGCGCTCGATCTTGCTCGAGGCGAAGCGCGCCGAGAGCGCGTCCTGCTGCGCCGAGAGGATATTGATCGCGAAGCCCTCGGCCTGTTCGAAGGTCGCGAGCAGCTTGCTCGCCTTGCGCAGGCTGAACAGCACCAGCGGCGGCTCGAGCGAGACCGAGCTGAACGAGTTGCAGGTCAGGCCCGCGGGCTCACCGTCGGGCGTGCGCGTGGTGATCACGGCCACGCCGGTCGGGAAGCAGCCGAGCAGCTGGCGGAACAGCGCGGGCTCGACCGCTGCCGGGGCGCCTTGCGCGGCGCGTTCGACGACTTCGCCGGACATGGCGCCGCCTCAGGCCGCGGCGGCGAGTTCGCTCGCCACCGCCTGGCCGCCCGCGTGCGGCGGGTCGTTGGCGATCTCCTGCTGCACCGCCGGGATGATCACCTTGGCCCAGGTCTCGAGCTGGCGCAGCATGGTCGGATGGTCGAAGTCGCCCATCTGCGTCTGGAAGCAGTAGTGCACCGGCTTGAGCGTGCGGATCTCTTTCACCACGCGCTCGATCACCGTGTCGATGCTGCCCACGGGCAGCAGCGCGCGCATCTCGTCGAGCGTGGGCTCGCCCTCGACGATGCCTTCCTCGACCTGGTAGTCGTCGGCGATCTGCGCGGTGCGGCGCTTGAGGCTCACCGCGATGCGGCGCTGGTAGCGCGCGCAGTCGAGGTAGCGCTCGACCTCGTCCTTGTTGTCGCTCGCGTAGGCGGCGCGCAGCAGGCCCACCTGCACGCCCGCCGGGTCCTTGCCCTCGGCGCGTGCCACCTTGTCGATCAGCGCACGCGTGCCCGCGAGCTTCTCGAGGCCGCCGTCGCCGCCCGAGACGAACACATGGTGCTCGGCGCGGATCGCGCGCGAGAGAAACGCCGGGTCCACGCTCGTGATCCACATCGGCGGCATCGGCTGCTGCACCGCGCGCTGGCTGATGGCACTCATCGGCTGCTGGTAGAACTCGCCGTCGTAGCTGAACTTGGGCTCTTTCAGGCCCATCTCCAGCATGTCGAGCATCTCGAAGGTGCGGCCCTTGGCCGTTTCGAGCGAGACGCCGAAGCGCTCGAACTCGAAATGCTGGTAGCCCGAGCCGATGCCCAGGTTGAGGCGGCCGTTGGAGAGCTGGTCGACCATCGCCACGTCGGCGATCAGCCGTGCCGGGGTGTATAGCGGTGCGACGACAATGCCGGTACCCAGCCGGATCTTCCGGGTGGCCGCGGCGCAGTGCGCGATCATCGTCAGCGGCGACGAGCACATGCCGTAGTTGCTGAAGTGGTGCTCGGCGAACCAGGCCGCGCCGAAGCCCAGCTCGTCCGCGAGGCGCGTCTGCTCCACCGCGTCGCGAAGGATCTGGTGGGAGGTCTTATGCTTGTTCCGTTGCTGCATCAATATGAAGATTCCGAAATCCATCGCTGGGCTCCTTGTAGGCTGGTTGCGTGCCGGGAATCGTAGGAGCGGGGTGCGCGCGCGGCGCACCATGCTTCGCACACCTTCTTTGCGTGGATTGAAATGAAAGCCCTCGACTCGCTGCGCATCTTCGTGATCGTCCAGAGGAAGGGCAGCCTCTCGGCGGCGGGGCGCAGCCTGAGCCTGTCGCCCGCCACCATCTCGCGGCGCATCAGCGCGCTCGAAGAGGAACTCGGCGTCCAGCTCGTCGACCGCACCAGCCGCAACCTCAAGGTCACCGAGGCCGGCCAGGCCTTTCTCGAGCATGCGGAAGAAGTGCTCGAGGCGATGGCGCGTGCCGAGGAGGCCGCGCGCAATGCGAAGCTGCTGCCCGAGGGGCGGCTGCGCATCCATTCGCGCACCCAGCTCGGGCTGCGCGTGATCGCGCCGCTGCTGCCGGGCTTTGCCGAGCGCCATCCCGACATCCAGCTCGAGCTGGAGCTTTCCGAGCATCCGGTCAACCTGGTCGAGCAGGATTTCGACGTCGACATCCGCACCGGCGAATCGAACGATTCGAGCTTCGTCATCAAGCGGCTGCTCAGCAGCGACGAGGTGCTGGTGGCGAGCCCTGCGTTCATGAAGGTGCACAAGCGCATCCGCCATCCGCGCGACCTCACCGAGGTGCGCTGCCTGACCTACCGGCGCGAGCGCGAGACCACGACCTGGAAGTACATTGACGACGAGGGCCAGCAGCAGGAGCTCGCGATCCAGGGGGTGCTGAGCGCCAACAACGGCGAAGTGCTGCGGCTCGCGGCCATCGGCGGCATGGGCATTGCGCTGCTCTCAGAAGCCACGGTGCGCAGCTGCCTCGAAGACGGCACGCTGGTGCGCGTGCTGCCCGATCACCGCTTTGCGGTGCGTGCGTTTTCCAACGGCATCTATGCGGTGTTCCGCAACAGCCGCACGCTGCCGCTGAAGGTGCGGGCGTTCGTCGATTTCATTGCCGAGGCGCTGCGCGAAGGCTGAGCGTGTTGTCGATCAGTCCGCGAACCGGTGCGGCGGCAGCCCCGGCGCGGGCAGCCCGCGCACCTCGAACAGCGCGCCGTCCTGCGGCGCCGTGCCCGTGAGACTGGTGCTTTTCGAGATCGAGGTCACGAAGGCGCGGTCGAGGCGATCGCCGCCGAAGCACAGGCTGCTCGGGTAGGTCGCAGGCAGCGACACCGTGCGGTCGAGCCGGCCGTCGGGCGCCAGGCGCGCCATGCGCGCTGCACGCGGCAGCACGGTCCAGACGAAGCCCTCGGCGTCCACCGTCGCACCGTCGGGCCCGGAGCCGAAGGGCTCGGTCTCGGCGAAGACGCGCCGGTTCTCGAGCGGGCCGTCGGGCGTGTAGTCGAAGGCCCAGATCGTGCGGGCAGGGCTGTCGGCGATGTAGAAGGTGCACCCGTCGGGGCTGAAGGCGGGGCCGTTGGCGAGCGCGAAGCCTTCGGCGAGCCGCTCCACGCGGCGGTCGGGCCGCAGCCGGTAGAGCCCGCCCAGGATCGGGTCGCCGGGCCCGCGGTGGCCATGCAGCGTGCCGGCGATGTAATTTCCCCAGGGATCGCACTTGCCGTCGTTGAGGCGCACGTTGGGGTGGTCGGTGTCGATGCGTGCGATCGGTTCGAGCTGCCGCGTAGCGAAGTCGTAGCGCGCGAAGCCGTGCTGCAGCGACACGAGCACCGCGCCGCTCTCGCAAGGCGCGGCGGCGCCAACGGGTGCGGGCAGGTCATGTCGTTCGGCCTCGCCGTCGGCGAGGCGGCGGCGGTGCAGCGTGCCGCCGAATGAATCGATCCAGCACAGCGTGCCGGTTCGCGCGTCCCAGAACGGGCTCTCGCCCAACAGGTCGCGGGTGTCCCCGAGGATGCAAACGGCCGGTTCCTTCATGGCCCGCAGTGTCGCGCCGACGCGCGCGCGGCCGGCTGCGGCCGTCGCAAAGCAGCTTTTCAGTCCTTGCAGCGCACCGGCGCCGCCGCTCGATAGACTGCCTCGGCGGCCAAAGAACGGCCTGGCCGGCCCCTTTTCGCCGGCCTCGATTCAAGCGCAACAGGAGACAAAAGATCATGGCTCGATTCAAGTTCATCGCACGCGCGCTGCTCGGCCTCTGCCTCGTGGCGGGCACGGCGGCCCATGCGCAGCAGCCGGTGCGCCTCGTGGTGCCGTTCGCCGCGGGCGGCGGCACCGACCAGTACGTGCGGCTGCTCGCCGCCGAGCTGACGAAGAAGGGCACGCAGGTCATCGTCGAGAACAAGCCCGGCGCAAGCGGCATCGTGGCGGCCGACCACGTGGCGCGCGCGAAGCCCGATGGCAACACGGTGCTGGTGTCCTCGCTGGGCACGCTGGCCAGCAACACGGTGCTGTTCGACAAGCTGCCCTACGACCCGAAGAAGGATTTCGCACCGGTCACGCAGATCGGCTACCAGCCCGCGATCGTCATCGGCCGCATGGACCTGCCCTACAAGAACATCAAGGAGATGGTGGCCTATGCCAAAGCCAACCCCGGCAAGATCAACCGCGGTTCGCCGGGCGAGGCGATCATGACCAACTTCGCGCCGCTGAGCTTCGAGAAGATGGCCGGCATCTCGACCACGCACGTGCCGTTCAACGGCGATGCGCCCGCAATCCAGGGGCTGCTGAGCGGCACCATCGACATCGACGGCACCTCGATTACGGGTTCGCTGTCGCTGATCCAGAGCGGCAAGCTGCGCGTGCTCGGCGTGATGGACAGCCGCAGGCTGCCGCAGGTGCCCGACGCGCCCACCTTCAAGGAGCAGGGCTTCGATTTCGAGGCGCTGCTCTGGTATTCGCTCTCGGTGCCCTCGGCGACGCCGCCCGACGCGGTCCAGCGTCTCAACAAGGCGGTGAACGAGGTCATCGCCGATCCCGCCTTCGTCACCAAGGCGCGCGGCATGGGCATGGAGCCGCGCGGCAGCACGCCCGAAGAGCTCGCGAAGTTCGTGCAGTCCGAGTTCGACCGCTGGGTGCCGGTGCTGCGCGGCCTGAACCTGCCCAAGCAGCAGTGAGGGCGTCGGCGAACCTTCAGTTCGCCGTGTAGCCTCCGTCCACCGGAAGAATGGCGCCGGTCACGTAGCGCGCCTGGTCCGACGCGAGGAAGACCACCGGCCCCGCAATGTCGTCGGGCGCGCCCGCGCGCTGCAGGAAGGTGCGCTCGACCATCCGCGAGAAGCGCGCCGTGTCCTGCGTGACCTGCGCCGTCATCGGGGTCATGACCAGGCCCGGCGCCACCGCGTTGACGCGCACGCCGTGCGGGCCGAAGTCGCGTGCCAGGAACTTCGTGAGCTGCCCGACCGCGCCCTTCGATGCGCCGTAGACCAGGTGCGCCCGGGTGGCGACCAGCGTGGTGATCGAGGCCACGTTGACCACCGCGCCGCGCGTCAGCTTGAGGCCTTCGGCACAGCACATCGTGAGCTGGAGCAGGCCCTTCACGTTGACGGCCATCACGCGGTCGAGGTCTTCGGCGAGTTCGGCCGCGTCCGCGGACTTGCTGCGCCCGCCGATGCCCGCGTTGTTGACGAGCACGCCAACCGGGCCCCAGGTGTGCTCGAGGTCGGCGACCACGGCCCGGCATTGCGCGGCGTCGCGCACATCGAGCGCGTAGGGGCGGCAGCGCCCGGCAAACGATTCATCGAGCGCAGCCGCCGCCTGCCGGGCGCTGTCGAGCTCAACGTCGGTGAGCGCCACGCGGCAGCCGGCTTCGAGCAGACGGTGCGCAATGGCCTGGCCGATGCCTTGGCTCGCGCCGCTGACGAGCGCGACCGTGTTGTCGAAGGTGGGCATCAGGGGCGTGTGTTGCGTCATCGGGTGAGGCCTTGAAGAGGGGTCGGCGCAGTCTAGGCACCGGCCCGCCGGATGGCGTTGATGAAAGCGAAAACCTCCTTTGCGGCCTTCGTTTAAGCTTCACCGATCCCACTTCCCTCGAGGTTTCGCCATGCTTCAAATGCGCCCCGGATGCGAGTGCTGCGACCGCGACTTGCCGGTCGATTCGGCCGATGCCCGCATCTGTTCCTTCGAGTGCACCTTCTGCAGCGATTGTGCGAGCCACAAGCTCGCAGGCACATGCCCCAACTGTGGCGGCGCATTGCTGCCGCGCCCAGCGCGGCCTGCGGCCAAGCTCGCGAAGTACCCGGCGTCGACCACGCGGGTGTTCAAGCCCGAAGGCTGCGCTGCGGTATCAGCAGCAGCTTCCTGACGCGCCCGCTGGCATGCAGCAACAGGTTCTTTCCGCGCACGACATCTTTCCGCACATCCGCATCGTCATGGGCATGGTGATCGGCCTCGGCCTCACGCGCCTGCTCTCGGGTGTCGCACGCATCGTGCAGCATCCGGCCCAGTACCGGCTCTATGCGGTGCACCTGGCCTGGGTCGGTTCCGTGCTGCTGGCGCTGGTGCATTTCTGGTGGTGGGAGTTCGGCTTGTTCCAGGTCCATGTTTGGACCTTCGGCACCTATGCCTTCCTCGTCAGCTATGCGGTCGTGCTGTTCCTGCTGTGCGCGCTGCTCTTTCCCGACAGCATGCGCGACTACGAGAGCTACGAAGACTATTTCTACGCGCGGCGCGCCTGGTTCTTCGGCCTGCTTGGCGCGACCTTCCTGCTCGACGTCGTCGACACCCTGATCAAGGGCGAAGCGCATTTCGCGCGCTTCGGGTTCGAGTATCTGATCCGCACGCCGGTGCTCGTGCTGCTCTGCGTGGCGGCGGCAATGACCAGCAGCCGGCGCTTCCACGGACTCTTCGTCGCCGCGATGCTGGTCTACCAGCTGTCGTGGATCTTCCGTCTCTTCGACACGCTGGATTGAGGTTCTTTATGAAAATGATTGCCCAACGCGCGGCCTGGTGGCTGGGCCTCGCGATGTCGGCGGCGCTCGTGTCGCCGGCGCAAGCCGACGATGCCTGCATGGACAAGGCTCAGACCCAGTCGCAGCTGAACGCCTGTGCCGCGGCCGACCTGAAGCAGGCCGACGCCCGGCTCAACCAGCTGTACAAGCAGATGCAGACGCGCTTGAAGGCCGACCCGCGCACCGGCAAGCTGCTGGTCGATGCCCAGAAGAAATGGCTCGCCTTCCGCGACGCCGAATGCACCTTGCGGACCGTGCGCAGCGCCGATGGCAGCATGCAGCCGATGAACGTGGCCAGCTGCGTGGCCGGGCTGACCGCCAGCCGTGCCAAGGATTTCGAAGACCTTCTGAAATGCAGCAGCTCGGCCGATGAGCAGGAACGCGCGAGCTGTGCGATACCAGGCGCACAGTGAGGCTGCACGGGTGAGGGGCGGCCTGGCCGTAAGGGCTTTGCTGCACCGGCCGCGTACACCCCCTCGATATACTTTGCCGATGCGCCGCTGGCTCCTGGTCTTTCTTCTGTTCGTGCTGCCGCTCCAGTTCGCCTGGGCCGGTGCGGCGGGCTATTGCCAGCACGAGCAGGACGCGAAGGCGTGGCACCTCGGCCATCATTCGCACGAGCATGCCGACGGGCAGGGCACCACGGTGAAAACCTCGCAGGCGGCACCGGACAGTGACGGCGACAGCGCCGCGCCGCTTGGCCTCGACCACGGGGACTGCAGCGTCTGCCATCTCGGCTGCGCCAAGCCGTTCGCGAGCGCGATGCCCGATTGCACGCTGGACCTGCGCCAGCACTTCGCCAGCGCATCGCCGCCACCGCATGCGGCGCTCGGCGCCGATCGCATCGAGCGGCCCAATTGGGTCCGCGTCGGTTAGTCCGGCGCCGCCCCCGACCCCTTTTTTCCTCCTCGTCATCGTCTTCGGATGATGCGTTGACGCGCGCGCCGGATTCCCCCGTTGTTCTTTTCACAACCTGGAGAATTCGATGCACAGGCTTCTTGTGCCGCTGGCTTTGCTGGCGGCATTGGCAATCAATTCCTCGCTCGCGCAGCCCCCCTTGGCGGCCGCGCCGGCGACTACACGCCCACTGACGCTGGCGCGCGCCGTCTCGCTCGCGCTCGACCGGCACCCCGACCTGCGTGCCGCGTCGCGCGAGATCGAGGCCGTGGACGCCGCCCGCGAGCAGGCCGGCGTGCTGCTGCCCAACCCGACGCTCGGCGTCGAGATCGAGGACACGCGGCGTGAAACGCGCACGACCACCATCCTGCTGAGCCAGCCGATCGAACTCGGCGGCAAGCGCGCGGCGCGCATCGATGCGGCCGAGCGCGCACGCGAAGTGGCACGCACGCAGCGAGAAGTGCGCGAAGCCGAGGTTCGCGCCGGCGCGAGCGCGGCCTTCTTCGCGGCGCTGGTTGCGCAGGAGCGTGTCGGGCTTGCTGAGGCGCTGCTGCGGCTGGCCCGAAGCGGCAGCGAGGGCGCCGCCAAACGCGTTGCGGCCGGCAAGGTGTCGCCGGTCGAGGAAACCAAGGCGAAGGTCGCCGCGGCCGGGGTGGCCGTCGAACTGGCCCAGGCGCGCAGCGAACGCGAAGCGAGCCTGCACAGCCTGCGCGCTGCGATCGGCATCGCCGACCTCGATCTCTCGCGGCTCGACGGCAGTGCGCAAAGCCTGCCGTCGCCGCGCGGTGCGGACCTTGCGCAGCGTCTCGCCGAGGCGCCTGCCATGCGGCTGGCATCGCTGGAGGTCGAGCGCCAGCGCGCACTCGCGTCGATCGAGCAGGCCAGGCGCATGCCCGACCTCACGCTCACGCTCGGCGCGAAGCGCACGCCGGACGCGGGCCGCGAGCAGGCCGTGATCGGTATCTCGGTGCCGCTGCCGATCTTCGACAGCAACCGCGGCAACCTGCGCGAGGCGTTGCGCCGCGAGGACAAGGCACGCGACGAGGCCGACGCGGTCGCGGTGCGCCTGCGTGCGGAACTGCTGCTCGCGCAGCAGCGGCTGGCGACCGCACGCATCGAAGCCGAGACGCTGCAGCGCGAAGTCGTGCCCGGTGCGCAGAGCGCCTTCGATGCCGCCACCCGCGGCTTCGAGCTTGGCAAGTTCAGCTTTCTCGAAGCGCTCGATGCCCAGCGCACGCTGTTCCAGGCCCGTGCCCAGCACCTCAGGGCGCTCGGCGACGCGCATCGCGCCGCCGCCGACATCGACCGTCTGATCGGCACGTCCACCGTGCCGCTCGCAGCAACCTCACTTCAGGACCGACCATGAAACCCGAACAGAATTCCCCGCGCCGGACCGGCCGCAAGCAGTGGATCGCGGTGGCGTTCATCGTCATCGCCGGCATCGTTGCCGGCGCGATGATGCTGCGCCCGCAGACCGGCGGCATGCCGGACGGCGAGCACGCGCATGAACACGGCCACGGCGAAGCCGAAGGGCACGAGGAGGCCGAGGGCGCTCACAAGGAGGAGAGCGCTGGCAAGGGCGAAGCCGAACGTGCCAAGGCGCCCGGCAAGGTCGCGATGTCCGAAGCCCAGGCCAAGGCCGCGGGCATTGCGCTGGAGACCGCCACCGAGGCCACCCTGCGCCAGGTGCTGCAGTTTCCCGGCGAGATCCGCTTCAACGAAGACCGCACGGCACACGTGGTGCCGCGCGTCGCGGGCGTGGTCGAGCGCGTGTCGGCCGACCTGGGCCAGCAGGTGAAGAAGGGCCAGGTGCTGGCGGTGATCTCGAGCGCCGCGGTCTCCGAGCAGCGCAGCGAACTCGGCACCGCGCAGAAGCGCCTCGAGCTCGCGCGAACCACCTACGCGCGCGAGAAGAAGCTCTGGGAGGAGAAGATCTCGCCCGAACAGGACGTGCTGCAGGCGCGGCAGGCGCTGCGCGAGGCGGAGATCGCCGTGGCCAACGCCGGCCAGAAGCTCAAGGCGCTCGGCGCCACGCCCTCGGCGGGCAACCTCGGGCGCTACGAGCTTCGCGCCCCCTTCGACGGCATGGTGGTCGAGAAGCACATTGCGCTCGGCGAAGCGGTCAAGGAAGACGCCAACGTCTTCACGGTCTCCGACCTCTCGACCGTGTGGGCCGAAATGAACGTCGGTGCCGGCGACCTGCCGCGCGTGCGCGTGGGCGAGCAGGTCATGGTGCGCGCCAGCGCCTTCGATGCGGCGGCCGAGGGCAAGGTGGCCTACGTCGGTTCGCTGATCGGGGAGCAGACGCGCACCGCGCGCGCCCGCGTGGTGCTGCCGAACCCCAGCCTGGCCTGGCGTCCGGGCCTGTTCGTGAACGTCGAGGTCGTCGCCGAGGAGACCCGTGCGCCGGTCACGGTCGCGACCGAAGCCCTGCAGACCATCGACGGCAAGCCGACGGTCTTCGTCAAGGTGGACGGCGGCTTCGCGGCGCACCCGGTGCAGACCGGGCGCACCGACGGCAAACGCGTGGAGATCGTCAGAGGTCTCGAAGCCGGCGCAGCGTATGCCGCCGCAGGCAGCTTCATCGTCAAGGCGGAGCAGGGCAAGGGCTCCGCGTCGCACACCCATTGAGCCCCACGGAACGAAGAACACATGTTCGAACGCATCATCACCTTCGCCATCGCGCAGCGCTGGCTGGTCCTGCTCGCGGTTGCCGCGATGGCGGGGCTCGGCGTCTACAGCTACCAGAAGCTGCCGATCGACGCCGTGCCCGATATCACCAACGTGCAGGTGCAGATCAACACCGAGGCGCCGGGCTACTCGCCCCTCGAGGCCGAGCAGCGCATCACCTATCCGATCGAAACCGTGATGGCCGGCCTGCCGGGCCTGCAGCAGACGCGCTCGCTGTCGCGCTACGGCCTGTCGCAAGTCACGGTGATCTTCGACGACGGCACCGACATCTACTTCGCGCGGCAGCTCGTCAATGAACGCATCCAGTCGGCGCGCACGCAGATGCCGGACGGCATCAGCCCGGCCATCGGGCCGATCTCGACCGGCCTGGGCGAGATCTACCTCTGGACCGTGGAGGCGGACGAGGGCGCGCGCAAGGCCGACGGCACGCCCTACACGCCGACCGACCTGCGCGAGGTGCAGGACTGGATCATCAAGCCGCAGCTGCGCAACGTGGCCGGCGTGACCGAGATCAACTCGATCGGCGGCTTCGAGAAGGAGTACCAGGTGGCGCCGAACCCGGAACGCCTGTCGTCCTACGGCCTCACCATGGCCGACGTGGTCAGCGCGCTCGAGCGCAACAATGCCAACGTGGGCGCGGGCTACATCGAGCGGCGCGGCGAGCAGTACCTGATCCGCACGCCGGGCCAGGCCCGCGGCATCGACGACCTGAACAACATCATCCTGGGCAATGTCGGCGGCGTCGCGATCCGCGTGCGCGACGTGGCCGAGGTCGGCATCGGGCGCGAGCTGCGCACCGGCGCCGCGACCGACAACGGCCGCGAAGTCGTGCTCGGCACGGTGTTCATGCTGATCGGGCAGAACAGCCGCTCGGTGTCGCAGGCCGTCGACCTCAAGATGCAGGAGATCAACCGCACGCTGCCCGCGGGGGTGAAGGCCGTCACGGTGTACGACCGCACGGTGCTCGTCGACAAGGCGATCGACACGGTCAAGAAGAACCTGCTCGAAGGCGCGGTGTTGGTGATCGCTGTGCTGTTTTTGTTTCTCGGCAACATCCGCGCCGCGCTCATCACCGCGATGGTGATTCCGCTGTCGATGCTGTTCACCTTCAGTGGCATGGTGAGCCAGAAGGTCAGCGCCAACCTCATGAGCCTGGGCGCGCTCGACTTCGGCATCATCGTGGACGGGGCGGTGGTCATCGTGGAGAACTGCGTGCGGCGGCTCGCGCATGCGCAGGCCCATGCCGGGCGCGCGCTGACGCGGCGCGAACGCTTCCACGAGGTGTTTGCCGCTGCCCAGGAAGCGCGCCGGCCGCTGCTCTACGGGCAGCTGATCATCATGATCGTGTACCTGCCGATCTTTGCGCTCACCGGCGTCGAAGGAAAGATGTTCCACCCGATGGCGTTCACCGTGGTGGTCGCCCTGCTCGGCGCGATGATCCTCTCGATCACCTTCATTCCTTCGGCGGTCGCCCTTTTCATCGGCCACAAGGTGGCCGAGAAGGAGAACCGGCTCATGCAGTGGGCACGCCGCGCGTACGCGCCGCTGCTCGATCGCGCGATGAATGCCAGGCCGGTCGTGGTCGCCTTCGCGATCGTGGCGGTGGTGCTGTCGGGCCTGGTCGCCACGCGGCTGGGCGGCGAGTTCGTGCCGAGCCTCAACGAAGGCGACTTCGCGGTGCAGGCGCTGCGCATCCCGGGCACCAGCCTGAGCCAGTCGGTCGAGATGCAGATGCAGCTCGAGCGCAGCCTCAAGGAGCGCTTTCCCGAAATCGACCGCGTGTTCGCGCGCACCGGCACGGCCGAGATCGCGTCCGACCCGATGCCGCCGAACATCTCGGACGGCTACGTGATGCTCAAGCCGATGGACCAGTGGCCCACCCCGCGCAAGACGCGCGATGAACTGCTGGCCGCGGTGCAGGAGGAGCTGACGGCGCTGCCCGGCAACAGCTACGAACTCTCGCAGCCGATCCAGCTGCGCTTCAACGAGCTGATCTCGGGCGTGCGCAGCGACGTGGCCGTCAAGGTCTTCGGCGACGACATGGACGTGCTGAACGACACCGCCAACGCGATCGCCGGCGTGCTCGGCGCCGTGAGCGGTGCGGCCGAGGTCAAGGTCGAGCAGACCACGGGGCTGCCGATGCTGACCGTGGACATCGACCGCAGCAAGGCGGCGCGCTACGGGCTCAACATCTCGGACATCCAGGACACCGTGTCGATCGCCGTGGGCGGGCGCGAGGCCGGCACGCTCTTTGAGGGCGACCGGCGCTTCGACATCCTGGTGCGGCTGCCCGAGGCGCTGCGCGGCGACATCGCGGCCATCCAGCGCCTGCCGCTGGCGCTGCCGCGTTCGGGCGATGCGGCCGGCGGGGCCAAGACCCACTTCATCCCGCTCGGCGAAGTCGCCATGCTGCGGCTCGCGCCCGGTCCGAACCAGGTCAGCCGAGAAGACGGCAAGCGCCGCGTGGTGGTGAGCGCCAATGTGCGCGGGCGCGACCTGGGCTCGTTCGTGAGCGAGGCCGGGGAGGCGATCCAACAGAAGGTCAAGGTGCCGCCGGGCTACTGGACCACCTGGGGCGGCCAGTTCGAGAACCTGCAATCGGCCACGCGCCGGCTGCAGGTGGTGGTGCCGGTGTCGCTGCTGCTGGTTTTCATGCTGCTGTTCGCAATGTTCGGCAACGTGCGCGACGGGCTGCTGGTGTTCACCGGCATTCCGTTCGCGCTCACGGGCGGCATCGTGGCGCTGTGGATGCGCGACATTCCGCTCTCGATCTCGGCCGCGGTCGGCTTCATCGCGCTGTCGGGCGTGGCGGTGCTGAACGGGCTGGTGATGATCTCGTTCATCCGCAACCTGCGCGAGGGCGGCATGCCGCTCGACGCCGCGATCCGCGAAGGCGCGCTGACGCGGCTGCGGCCCGTGCTGATGACCGCGCTCGTGGCATCGCTCGGCTTCGTGCCGATGGCCATCGCCACGGGCACCGGTGCCGAGGTGCAGCGGCCGCTGGCCACCGTGGTGATCGGCGGCATTCTCTCGTCGACCGCGCTGACGCTCTTCGTGCTGCCGATCCTCTACCGCATGGTGCACCGGCGTGCCGAGGAAGCGGAAGAAGCGCTCGTCGAGAAGGACGCCGCCGCGGGCTGAGCTCAGGCGTCCGCCGCAAGCGCAAGGGCGTCGGCGCCGGCCGGGAAGTGCAGGCGGTCGCCAAGGTCGTTGGCCGCCTGCCAGACGGCCTCGGCGACGTCCGCTTCGGTGGTCACGGCCGGCATCGTCGTGAACATCTCGAAGACCGACTGCGCGAAGGGTGCATAGGCTTCAGTCACCAGCCCCTGCATGCGCGCTTCGCCGTTGGCGGCGAACCGCGTGGTCGGTGCATAGCCGGGTTCGACGAGCTTCACGTGAACGCCGAAGCCCGCGAGCTCGTGCGCGAGCGAGGCGGTGAAGCCCTGGATCGCCATCTTGCTGGCGGTGTACGTGGCCACGAGCGGCATCGGCGCCAGTGTGGCGCTCGATGTCACGTTGACCACCACGCCGCGCCGGCGCTCGCGAAAGGCGGGCAGCACCGCCTGCGTCATCGCCATCACGCCGAAGGTGTTGGTCTCGAAAAGCTCGCGCACCGTGGCCATCGGCGTGGCCTCGAATGCGCCGAAGAGGCCGATGCCCGCGTTGTTGACGAGCACGTCGATGGGCCCGGCCGCTTCGAGCGCGGCTGCGATGCTTGCGGGCTGTGTGACGTCGAGCGGGAGCACGCGCATGCGCGGCGAGTCGGGCAGCAGATCGCCGCGCGGCGTGCGCATGGTGGCGACGACGTGCCAGCCCATGGCATGGAAATGGCGAGCGGTCTGCAGGCCGTAGCCGGACGAGCAGCCGGTGATAAGGACGGTGGCGGTGTTCATGGTGTTCCTTGCTGGTGGTGTGTGAAGTCTCGACGATAGAAGGACCGGGCCGGACTTTCTACAATCAACAGTCCACATTCCATTGGCAGGAGTCCAGGCATGACCGTCGATCCGTTGGCCGAGGTGATCGCCATCCTCCAGCCGCGCGCCGTTTTCTCGAAGGTGATCAGTGGCGCCGGACGATGGGGCGTGCGCTACTCGGCGTTCGAGCAACCGAGCTTCTGCACCATGCTCGAAGGCAGCTGTCTGCTCGCGCTCGATGGGCACGGGCCGATCACGCTCACGGCCGGCGACTTCGTCCTGCTGCCCGCAACGCCGGGCTTCACCATGACGAGCCTCGTGCCGGGCCCGGCCGTCGCCATCGATGCGCTGGCCGCCGCGGCCAGCAACAGCAGCAGCGGCGGCGCCGACGAGGTCCGACACGGCACGCGCACCGGCCGGGCCGAGGTGCGCATGCTCGGCGGCTACTTCGCGTTCGGCTCGCCCGATGCTGCCATGCTGGTGTCGTTGCTGCCGGCCGTGCTGCATGTGCGGGGCTCGGAGCGGCTGCCGCTGCTGGTTCGCCTGGTGCGCGACGAGTCGCTCGAGCGGCGGGCCGGCCGCGAACTGGTGCTCGCGCGCTTGATCGAGCTGCTGCTGGTCGAGGCCTTGCGCACTGCACCCGGCGACGCGGCGCCGCCGGGCCTGCTGCGCGGCCTGGCCGACGCACGGCTCACTGCCGCGTTCCGGCAGATGCACGGCCATCCGGGCCGCGCATGGACGGTGGCGCAGCTCGCCCGCAAGAGCGCACTCTCACGCTCGGCCTTCTTCGACCGTTTCACGCGCGCGGTCGGCATGCCGCCGATGGAATACCTGCTGTCGTGGCGCATGGCGCTCGCGAAGAACCTGCTGCACCGCGACGGCCTGGCGATCGCACAGGTGGCGGAACGCGTGGGGTACGGCTCCGCCAGCACCTTCAGCACCGCGTTCAGTCGCCATGTGGGGCAACCGCCAGGGCGGTACGCGCGGGTAGGCGAAGAGGCGCTTCGCGCCTGAGGGCCACGTCACTCCAGCAGCACCCGGTGCACGCGGATCGCCTCGGCCGACACGGGGTTGAGCGCGCTGCCTCCTTCCGTGTCCAGGTGCGCAAGCAGCGCCCGGCGCATGCGCGGCTCCCAGAAACGCTGGAGATGCAGTGCCAGGTCGTGCAGGGCTTCGCCACGGTCGGGCATGGCTTCGAAGAAGCTGCCCATCTGGTTCACCATGCGGATCAGTTGCTCGACGTGCATTGCAGCGCTTTCATTCGGTGCCGGTCAGGCTGTCCAGCCGGCCCGGATGGCTGTAAATGACGAGGTCGTCGCCGCGCACGAAACCCGCGAGCGTGAGGCCGGCCTCCTGGGCGACCGCCGCGGCCATCGAGGTCGGTGCCGACACCGCGGCGAGCAGCGGCACGCCGGCCGAGACGGTCTTCTGCACCATCTCGAAGCTCGCGCGGCTGGTCACGGCGATGAAGCCGTTGGCAGCGTCCACGCTCGTGTGTTTTGCGAGCGCGCCCACGAGCTTGTCGAGTGCGTTGTGCCGCCCCACGTCCTCGCGCACCAGCAGTGCCTCGCCTTCCGACGAGCACCAGGCGGCCGCATGCACGGCGCCAGTGATCTTCTGCAGCACCTGCGATGCGACGAGCTCCCGCATGCCGCGCGCGACCGCCTGCCTCGACAGCGCCGCGCCGGGCGGCAAGCGCGGCATGGCGCGCGCGACGTGCGCGAGGCTCTCGGTGCCGCACAGCCCACAGCCCGTGCGGCCGGCCATGGAGCGGCGGCGCGACTTCAGTCGCGCGAAGGCCGCGCTCGCCACGTCGAGCTTGAGCGTGATGCCCTCGGGCGCGTATTCCTCCTCGATCCCGTAGAGCTCGCCGCGCCCGTGCAGGATGCCTTCGCCGAGCGCGAAGCCCAGCGCGAAGTCGGCCAGGTCGGTCGGCGTTGCCAGCATCACCGCGTGCGCAATGCCATTGAACTCCAGCGCGACCGGAACCTCCACGGCAACCCAGTCGGGACGATCGAAGGCCTGCCTGTCGCGCACGCCGCGCACTGGCAGCAGTTCGGCCCCGCCGGGCCGCAGCGGCACATCGGCGAGGTTCACTTGGCCACCGCCGCTTCGGCCGCAGCATTACCGAGCCGCTTGCTCAGCAGCTCTTCCTGCAGCGCGTTGAACCGGCTGTACGCCTGCTGCCATTCGGAGGGCTGCATCACCGGCATGACCTGCACCGCGGTGACCTTGAACTCCGGGCAGTTGGTGGCCCAGTCGGAGTTGTCGGTGGTGATCACGTTCGCGCCCGACTCGGGAAAGTGGAAGGTGGTGTAGACCACACCGGGCTGCACCCGCTCGGTCAGCGTGGCGCGCAGCACGGTTTCGCCCGCGCGACTCTTGATGCCGACCCAGTCGCCTTCGCCGATGCCGCGGTCTTCGGCATCGCTCGGATGGATCTCGAGCCGGTCTTCGCTGTGCCAGCGGTTGTTCTCGGTGCGGCGGGTCTGCGCACCCACGTTGTACTGCGACAGGATGCGCCCGGTGGTCAGGATCAGCGGGTACATGCGCGTGACCTTCTCGTCGGTCGGCACGTACTGCGTGATGATGAACTTGCCCTTGCCGCGCACGAAACCATCGACGTGCATGGTCGGCGTGCCCTCGGGCGCGGCCTCGTTGCAGGGCCACTGCACGCTGCCGAGCTTCGCCAGTTTGGCGTAGCTCACGCCCGCGAAGGTCGGTGTGAGCGCGGCGATCTCGTTCATGATCTCTTCGGCGCTCGCGTAGTTCATGGGGTAGCCCAGTGCGTTGGAGAGCAGCTGCGTCACCTCCCAGTCGGCGTAGCCGGCCTTGGGCGGCATGACCTTGGTCACGCGCGAGATGCGCCGCTCGGCATTGGTGAAGGTGCCGTCCTTCTCGAGGAACGATGCGCCCGGCAGGAACACGTGGGCGTACTTGGCCGTTTCGTTCAGGAAAAGGTCCTGCACGACGATGCATTCCATCGCCATCAGCGCTTCGGCCACATGCTGGGTGTTCGGGTCCCGACTGCACCACGTCCTCGCCTTCGCAGTACAGGCCCTTGAAGCTGCCGGTGATCGCCGCGTCGAACATGTTCGGAATGCGCAGCCCCGGCTCGGCGCGCAATGCCACGCCCCAGGCCGTTTCGAAGCCGCCGCGGGCGGTGCTGTCCGACACGTGCCGGTAACCGGGCAGTTCGTGCGGGAACGAGCCCATGTCGCAGGAACCCTGCACGTTGTTCTGGCCGCGCAGCGGGTTCACGCCCACGCCTTCGCGGCCCACGTTGCCGGTGGCCATCGCGAGATTGGCGATGCCCATCACCATGGTCGAGCCCTGGCTGTGCTCCGTCACGCCCAGGCCGTAGTAGATGGCGGCATTGCGCTTGCCGTCGTGGCCCTTGGCGAACAGCCGCGCGGCGGCACGCAGGTCGGCCGCCGGCACGCCGGTCACGGCTTCCATGGCCTCGGGCGAATTGACGGGGCGGGCGACGAACTCGCGCCATTCGTTGAACGACTTGGGCTCGCAGCGCGCCGCCACGAAGGCTTCGTCGACCAGCCCTTCGGTCACGATCACATGCGCCATGGCGCTGATGACCGCGACGTTGGTGCCGGGCTTGAGCTTGAGGTGATGGTTGGCCTGGATGTGCGGCGACCGCACGAGGTCGATGATGCGCGGATCGATCACGATCAGCCGCGCACCGGCGCGCAGGCGCTTCTTCATGCGCGACGCGAACACCGGGTGGCCGTCCGACGGATTGGTGCCGATGACCATGATCACGTCCGACTTTTCCACCGACTTGAAGGTCTGCGTGCCGGCCGATTCGCCCATTGTCTGCTTGAGGCCGTAGCCCGTGGGCGAATGGCACACGCGCGCGCAGGTGTCGACGTTGTTGTTGCCGAAGGCCGCACGCACGAGCTTCTGCACCAGGTAGCCTTCTTCGTTGGTGCAGCGCGACGAGACGAGGCCGCCGATCGAATCGGTGCCGTACTTGGCCTGGATGCGGCGGAACTCGCTGGCGGCGTGGTTGACGGCTTCGTCCCAGCTCACTTCCTGCCAGGGGTCGGTGATCCTGCTGCGGATCATGGGCTTGAGCACGCGGTCCTTGTGGGTGGCGTAGCCCCAGGCGAAGCGGCCTTTCACGCACGAGTGGCCTTCGTTGGCCTTGCCGCCCTTCCAGGGCACCATGCGCACCACTTCGTTGCCCTTCATCTCGGCCTTGAAGCCGCAGCCCACGCCGCAGTACGCGCAGGTGGTGATGGCGCTGTGCTCGGCCTGGCCCAGCCAGATGACCGATTTCTCCTGCAGCGTGGCGGTGGGGCAGGCCTGCACGCAGGCGCCGCAGCTCACGCATTCGGATTCCATGAACGGCTGGTCCTGGCCCGCCGACACGCGAGACTCGAAGCCGCGGCCGCTGATGGTGAGCGCGAAGGTGCCTTGCGTTTCCTCGCAGGCGCGCACGCAGCGGTTGCAGACGATGCACTTCGACGGGTCGTAGGTGAAATACGGGTTGGATTCGTCCTTGGCGCTCTTCAGGTGGTTGGCACCGTCGTAGCCGTAGCGCACACCGCGCAGCCCCGTGACGCCGGCCATGTCCTGCAGTTCGCAGTCGCCGTTGGCGGCGCAGGTGAGGCAGTCGAGCGGATGGTCGGAGATGTACAGCTCCATCACGCCCTTGCGCAGTTCCTGCAGCCGGGGGCGTTGCGTGCGCACCTTCATGCCGGCTTCGGCCGGCGTGGTGCACGAGGCCGGGTAGCCCTTGCGTCCGTCGATCTCCACCAGGCACAGGCGGCAGGAGCCGAAGGGTTCCAGGCTGTCGGTGGCGCACAGCTTGGGCACCTGCACGCCGGCATCGATGGCCGCGCGCATCAGCGAGGTGCCCTTGGCCACCGTCACCGGGGTGCCGTCGATCTCGAGCGTGACTTCTTCGGTCGACTCGCGCCGGGGCGTGCCGTGGTCGATGTCTTGCGTTGGGTTCAGCATGGGATGTGTCTCCTGTTCGTCTCGTCGGTCATGCCGCGGCGCGGTCGGGGGCTTCGATGCCGAAGTCTTCCGGGTAGTGGTTGATGGCCGACAGCACCGGGTAGGGCGTCATGCCGCCCATGGCGCAGAGCGAACCGTTCAGCATGGTGTCGCACAGGTCGCGCAGCAGGATGACCTGCTCGGGCCGGTTCTGGTTGGCCGTGATCTTGTCGATGACTTCCACGCCGCGCGTGGAGCCGATGCGGCAGGGCGTGCACTTGCCGCACGATTCGATGGCGCAGAACTCCATGGCGTAGCGCGCCAGCTGCGCCATGTCGGCCGTGTCGTCGTGCACCACGATGCCGCCGTGGCCGACCACCGCGCCAACGGCGGCATAGGCTTCGTAGTCGAGTGGCAGGTCCCATTGCGATTCGGGCACGTAGGCGCCCAGCGGGCCGCCCACTTGCACCGCCTTGATCGGCCGACCGCTCGCGCTGCCGCCGCCGAAGTCGTAGAGCAGTTCGCGCAAGGTCAGGCCGAACGCCTTCTCGACCAGGCCGCCGTGCCGGATGTTGCCGGCCAGCTGAAACGGCAGCGTGCCGCGCGAGCGGCCCATGCCGAAGTGGCGGTAGAAGTCGGCGCCGCGCGCCAGGATCAGCGGCACCGACGCCAGCGTGATCACGTTGTTGATCACGGTCGGCTGGCCGAAGAGGCCCTGCAGCGCCGGCAGCGGCGGCTTGGCGCGCACGATGCCGCGGCGGCCCTCCAGGCTTTCGAGCAGCGCGGTTTCTTCGCCGCACACATAGGCGCCGGCCGCCTTGCGCACGCTGAGGCGGAAGCTGCGGCCCGAGCCGAGGATGTCGTCGCCAAGAAAGCCCGCCTGCGCCGCATGGCGGATCGCCTCGTTCAGCGTGGCGATGGCGTGCGGGTATTCAGACCGCACGTAGATGTAGCCCTCAGTCGCGCCCGTCGCAATGCCCGCGATGACCATGCCCTCCACCAGCATGAGCGGGTCGCCTTCCATCGTCATGCGGTCCGAGAAGGTGCCCGAATCGCCCTCGTCGGCATTGCAGACGATGTACTTCTGCGGCGCGTCGGCGGCCAGCACCGTCTTCCACTTGATGCCGGCCGGAAAGGCGGCGCCGCCGCGCCCGCGCAGCCCGGCGTCGAGCACCTGCTGCACGATCTCTGCGGGCGCGAGCGCCAGTGCGCGGCGCAGCCCCGCAAAGCCTTCGTGCGCTTCGTAGTCGGCCACGGAGACCGGATCGGTGATGCCCATGCGCGCGAAGGTCAGCCGCTCCTGCCGCTTCAGGTACGGGATCTCCTCGGTCGAGCCCAGGCCCAGCGCATGGTCGCCGCCCGCGAGGAAACCCGCGTCGAACAGGCCGGCCACGTCGGCCTGGGTGATCGGGCCGTAGGCGATGCGGCCTGCCGGCGTTGCCACTTCGACCAGCGTCTCGAGCCAGAAGAGGCCGCGCGATCCGTTGCGCACGATGCGCACCTGCAGGTTGCGCGCGAGGGCTTCTGCCGCAATCTGGCGGGCCACGCCGTCGGCGCCGACGGCCAGTGCCGCAGAGTCGCGGGGCACGTAGACGATGGCGGTCATGCGGCGCTCCGTGCTGCATCGACGAGCGCGTCGAACCGCGCCGGCGTGATGCGCGCATGCACTTCCCCGTTCACCGCGATGGCGGGCGACGAGGCGCACAGGCCGAGGCAGAACACGGGTTCCAGCGAATGCGCGCGATCGGCCGAGGTGCCATGCGCCGCGCAGCCCAGGCGCTGCTCGGCATGCGCGAGCAGCGCGTCCGCGCCCATGGCCTTGCAGGCTTCGGCGCGGCAGACCTGCACCAGCAGGCGGCCCGCGGGGGCGGCGCGGAAGTGGTGGTAGTAGCTGACCACGCCATGCACCTCGGCGCGCGACAGGTTGAACTGCTCCGCCACCAGCGGCACTGCATCGGGCGGCACGTGGCCCAGCGCGTCCTGTATCGCATGGAGTGCCGGCAGCAGCCCGCCCGGAAGGCTCTTGTGCGCCGCCGCGATGGTGGTCGCGATGCTCAGGTCGGTCATATGCTGTTCGTCTCCTATACCCGGCAGCGCCGGGCTCGTGGTTTGCGCGAGTGTATGGATCACTATCGGCTGCCACAATATGAAGTGTTCCGCCCGATACATATGCTTTGAAAAGCCCGGCCGCGCAAGTGCCGGGCGACCTGCGCTACTGCGGCAGCGAAGAGGCCGTGGCCTCGCTGCGGCACGGCAGCTGCGACGTCGCGGGCTTCCACGTGCCGCTCGGCGCTTTCGAGGCCGAAGCCGTGGCGCACTACGGCGCGTGGCTCGACCCCGCCACGCAAAAAGTCATCGGCATGGCCACCCGGCACCAGGGCTTGATGGTGGCGCCTGGCAACCCGAAGAAGATCTACACGCTGGCCGACCTGTCGCGCCCCGACGTGCGCTTCATCAACCGGCAGGCGGGCTCGGGCACGCGCTACCTGTTCGACTTGCAATTGCGCGAGCAGGGCATCGCGCCCGAATCGATCAGGGGCTACGAACAATGCGAGTTCACGCACGCGGCCGTGGCAGCCTTCGTTGCCAGCGGCATGGCCGACGCGGGCTACGGCGTCGAAACGCCCGCGCGGCAGTTCAAGCTGGACTTCATCTCCAACCAGGTGGAGCGCTACTTTCTGCTGTGCGACGAGCGCTCGCTCGCAGCGCCCATCGTGCAGCGCATGCTGGACATCCTGCGCAGCGATGCCTACCAGCAGGCGGTGAACCGGCTCGCGGGCTACCAGGCGGTGGACTGCGGCCGCGTGCTGTCGTTGCCGGAGGCCTTCGGTTCGCTGCGCCCGGCGGCGCCTGCCGCACGCCGGTCCAGGCCCAGTCGGCCGAAATCATGATGCCCCTCAGCCGCGCAGGTCCAGCCCCCGCCACGCCTCGAACACCTCGACCTGCTTGTGCAGCCAGTCCGCGGGCGCCGAGTTGGTTCCCCAGTGGTGCAGCCGTCCGGCGGCTTCGCCGATGTTCCACAGGTGCCGAAGCTGCACGAAGAGCGGCAGCGCCGCGATGTCGCGCTCGCTGACTTCGCCGCCGCCCGCCCGGTAGCCGCGCAGGTAGTGCGTCCAGCGCTCGCGCAGCACGTCGTCGGGTTCGTTGAGGGTCTTGCGCATCAGGTGCGACCACGGCAGCACGCCGAGCTCGTACGCGAGAAAACCGGGGCCCGCATCGTCGAAGTCGAAGAACACCGACCGCGCGATGCCGGTCGCGTCGGTGTACACATGGTTGTTGAAGCCGTGCGTGTCGCCATGGCAGATGACGCGCGTCAGTCCGCCCTCGACCGCGGCGAGCTCGTCGACGAGGCGGTGCACCAGCCGGCGGTACGCATCGAACAGCGCCGCGTCGAGCTCCGGATGCGTCCGGAGGTGGACCAGGGTCCGGCCCGCCAGATGGTGGCCGTCGATCGTGTAGCGGCTGGGCGGGCCCGCGTAGTCGCGCGCGGCCTCGTGGATGTGGGCCAGTGTGCGGGCTGTCAGTTCGTAGTCGGCGAGCGAGTCGGGCGTGGTGCCTTCGGCATGGCGGAACAGGGCCAGTGCGCGCGGTCCTTCGGGAAACCGCAGCCGGATGTGCGTGCGCCCGTCCGCCGTCGGCACAGGCGCCGCCACGCCCGCGCCCTTGGCCGCCAGGTGGGCGAGCAGCGCGAGTTCGAAGTCGATGTTGAAGTCGCCGCGCGGACGGATCGAGTACAGGCGCGCCACATAGCGGGTGCCGTCGATCGAATGCAGCGCATAGTTGTCGTTCAGGCCGCGGCGGATCAGGTGGCACTGCCGCACGGCGATGCCATGGTGCTGCGTCACCCACCGCGTCACCGAGGCGTGCGCGGCAGTGGTGTGGGTGGCGACGAGATCGGGGTCGTGGTCCTGGGTCTTGTTCATGGCAGAGGGCAGGGTCGGCAGCGCCACGATTTTCCGGCGCGGCACCTTCACGTCCCCTGAAGACGGCGCCTCGATGAGCGTGTCTGCCGCCTCACGCATCATTCGCTGCCGGTGCATGACAGACGACGCACAGCTTGTTCGCTTCTGGATCGCGAAAGTACACGCCGTGGTCGTTGTCGTGGTGGTGCGGGCGAAGGCCTGAGAAGCGCAGGCTGCGGTCGAGGTCGATGACGCCGAGGAAGACATGGGAGAACATTCGGGGTCCTTGGTTACACCCCCATTGTCTCAGTGCCGACCAGCGCAGGCATCGGCGGGCCGCCAGCCGCCGCCGCGCCCGCTCAGAACTTGTAGCTCAGCGTCGCCACGGCGTTGCGCGGCGTGCCGAAGAACGCCTGCCCTTCGATGTTGGTGTAGTAGCGCTTGTCGAGCAGGTTCTCGATGTTGAGCTGCAGCGACAGCTGCGGCGAGAACGCATAGCGCGCCATCAGGCTCACGACCGCGCGCGAGCCCTGGGTGTAGCGCATGTCGACGCCGCCCACGCTGTACGGGTGGTACACGCGGTTCTGCCAGTTGACGCCGCCGCCGACGGTGAGCCGGTGCCAGGCGCCCGGCAGGCGGTAGCTGGTGAAGAGCGTGGCCTGCGCGGTCGGCATGGTGGGGTTGATCCGGTCGCCGCTGCCGTCGCGGCCGAGCGTGCGTGCGATGCCGCCGTTCAGCTGCCAGCCTTCGGCCAGCTCGCCGGACACCTGCAGCTCGATGCCCTTGCTCCTCACGCCGCGCGCGCCGTAGTAGGCGCCTTCGGTCGAGTTGGGCACGAGCCGGGTGCCGTCGCGCTGTGCGACGTTCTCCTGCTCGGCGCGGAAGACGGCGATCGATGTGTTGAGCTTGCCGTTCAGGTGCTCGCCCTTGATGCCGACCTCGTAGCTGCGGCCGGTGACCGGGTCGAGGTAGGCGCCGCTCGCGTCGCGGTAGTTCTGCGGCTGGAAGATGTCGGTGTAGCTCGCATACAGCGAGACGCTCTCGTTCAGGTCGTACACCAGGCCCGCATAGGGCGTGAACACCTCGTGGCGGCGCGTGGCGCGGTCGTCGTCCGAGAGGCGGTGCGAGCGCCAGTTGTTCTGCCGGCCGCCAACGATGAGCTTGAGCGAATCGGCCAGCGACAGGCGCGCGGCGCCGTAGTAGCCGGTCTGGCGCGTCTTGTTGACGGCTGTCACGTCGAGCGCGCCCCAGCTCGGCTCGGCGTATGCGCCGTTCCAGAGATAGAAATTGCCGGTGCTGGGCAGCGGGCTGTTGCGCGCATGGTTGGCCTCTTCGTATCGCGAGACGCTGTGCGTGATGCCCACCACGAGTTCGTGCTGCCTGCCGAGCAGCCGGAACGGGCCGGTCGCTTGCAGGTCGAGGCTGTTCTGTCGGAACGCATGTTCGAAGTAGCCCGGCAGCGAGCCCAGGCCGGTGCCGCTCAGGCGGTCGAGCCCGCCGAAGAGGTACAGCAGCTTGGCGTTCTGCTTGCTGTCGCGATGCGACGCGTTGGCCTTGAGCGTCCACCCGTTGTCGAGCCGGTGCGCCAGGTTCGCGAACGCCGTGGTGCTGGTCGTGTCCCAGTGCGTCCACGGCGTGCCGATGGTCTTGCCCGCGTCCCAGCGCGTCGGCCCGCCGTCGGAAAAGGTCAGCGGCAGGCCGCCCCAGGTCGACGAGGTGGGCCGGTTGGCTTGCGAGTCGATGCCCACGCTCAGCGTCGTGTCGGGCGAAAGATCGGCGTCGACCACGCCGTAGAGCACGTGCTTGCGCCCGTGGTACATGTCGATGAACGAATCGCGGTCTTCCGTCATGCCGATGAAGCGCGCACGCACGCGGCCGTCGGCCGTCACCGGCGTCGAGAGGTCGATGGTGGCGCGGCGCAGGTTCCACGAGCCCAGCGCGAGCGACGCGGTGCCCGCGAACACGCGGCTGTCGGCGTGCTTGCGCACCAGGTTGACCGAGGCCGACGGATTGCCCGCGCCGGTCAGCAAACCCGTGGAGCCGCGCACCACCTCGATGCGGTCGTACAGCACCGGGTCATTGGTCGAGGCGCCGAAGAAGTCGGTCGTGACGTTGGTCGGCACGCCGTCGTACTGGTAGTTGTCGATGTAGAAGCCGCGCGCGTAAAGATCGGTGCGGTCGCTGTCGGAGCTGACCGAGAAGACGCCGGGAACGCTCTTCATCGCCTGGCCCAACGAGAGCAGGTTCTGGTCGTCGATCTGCTGGCGCGTGATGACGGTCACCGATTGCGGCGTTTGCCGCAGCGAGAGCGCAAGCCCGGTGGCGGCGGCCGTGGCGGGCGTGGTGTAGGCGCCGGTGCCTTCGGTGGTGCCGCTGCGGTCGGCCTCGGCCAGGACGGTGATCAGCGCCAGCGTGGCGACGCCCGCAGCGCTGCCGTCCGCACCGCTGCGGCTCAGCGTGTAGCTGCCGTCGCTGCGCAGGGCGAGCCGCAGGCCGCTGCCGGCGAGCAGCCGCTCGGCGGCCTCGCGCGCGGTGTAGCGGCCCGCCGCCGGGCTGCTGCGGCCCTGCGTGAGCGCCGGGTCGAACGACAGCGCGATGCCGCTGTCCGCCGCGAAGCTGGCCAGGGTGCGGCCGAGTGGGCCGGCGGGAATGTTCCAGCTCCGGGGCGTGGCCGCGTCGAGCGTCGCTTCGCCGGCCGCGACGGCGGGCATGCCCGCGCCCGCGAGCCCGCTGAGGGCGAGCGCCAGCACGGCCTGGCGAAGGGCGGAAAGGGCGCAAGGAGAAGGAGGAAGAGAAAGTGGCATGTCGTTCGGACCGGAGGAAGAAGGAGGCGTGTTCACTCCCTTGCCAGCCGAAACGAAAAAAAGTCTCACCCCGCCGCGGAAATATTTTTTCGAGCCGGTCCCGGCACCAGCGTGACCCAGTGCCCGCGGAGCCGGCGCACCGCATCCACCGGGTAGGTCGACACCAGCATGCGCAGCACGCGGTCGGTGTCGTCGAGGGGAAACGCGCCCGAGATGCGCAGGTCGGCCACGGCCGCGTCGCACAGCAGCAGGCCGGGCCGGTGGCGCGACAGCTCGGCCGCGAACTCCGCCAGGCGCATGCCATCGGCCATCAGCATGCCTTGCGCCCAGGCCGCGTCTGCCGCATCGGCCGGCGCGAAGTCGCCGATGCGCTCGGCCGTGAAGCGCGCCTGTTGCGGCGCCGCGAGCACGCGCGATGCCGCCCGGTGCGGCGCGATGCGCACTGCGCCTTCGAACACCGCGATGCGCGTCGTGCCACCGTTGTCGTTGTCGGTGCGCACGCTGAAGCGGGTGCCCAGCGCTTCCATCACGCCGCTTTGGGTCGCCACGCGGAACGGCCGGTGCGCGGCTGCGCTGGTGTCGGGCGCGGTCGCGACCAGGATCTCGCCCGTGCGCAGCACCACCAGGCGCTCGGCCGCGCCGAAGCGCACGTCGATCGCGGTCGCGGTGCCGAGCGTCACGCTGCTGCCGTCGGCCAGGCGCAGCACGCGGCGTTCGCCGGTCGCAGTCCGGTGCTCGGCGGTCCAGCCGCGCTCGGTGGCGAGTTGCCAACCGAGCCAGCCCGCCGGCACGGCCGCCGCCAGCGCGGCCAGGCGGCCGACCGCCGCGCGCCGTCCACGGTGCCGGCGTTCGGCACGTGCCAGCGACGGCATCGCGAGCGAGGCGGGCAGGGCGCCGAGCTTGTTCATCAGCAGCTCGGCACGGGCCCAGGCGCGGGCGTGATCGGGGTGGCTCTGGCGCCAGCGCTCGCAGGCGCGGCGGTCGTCGTCGGTGGCGGCGCTGTCGTTCAGCCGCATCAGCCATTCGGCGGCCTCGTCGAGCACGCGCGGCGCGAGCGCGTTCATGCCGGTCAGCCTTCCATCAGCGCCAGGCAGCCGCGAAAGCCCTGCTGCATGTAGCGCTTCACCGTGGCGAGCGACACGCCCAGTTCGCGTGCGATGTCCTCGTACTTCCAGCCATCGATCTGCGACAGCAGGAACGCGCGGCGCGCGGCCGGCTTGAGCGCGTCGAGCATGGCGTCGACCTCGTGCAGCGTCTGCAGGATGGCCAGGCGCTGCTCGGGCGACGGTGCCTCGGGTTCGGGCATGACAGCCAGCGCCTCGAGGTACGCGCGCTCGAGCGCCTGACGCTGGTACCAGTTGACGAGGATGTTCTTGGCCACGCTCGTGAGGTAGGCGCGCGGCTGCGCGATGACTTCGGGATGGCGCGCGGTGAGCAGCCGCGCGAAGGTGTCCTGCGCCAGATCGGCCGCATCGCTGGGATTGCCGAGCTTGCGGCGCAGCCACGACTGCAGCCAGCCGTGGTGGTCGCTGTAGAGGGTGCGGACTTGCGGGTGGGCAGCTTGGGCGGCGGGCATGGCTTGCGGCACGCCGGGAAGGCCGACGTTGTCAAATAAGAAGCATTCTCATTGTAGAGGGCGTACCGAAGTCAGCGCGAAGCCGATTCACGCCGGTGCAGCAAGTCCATGAAGGCGCGGCCGACGGGCGAGGGTGAACGCCCTGCGCGCGTGACCAGCCCGATGGCGCGCGACATCACCGGGCGCTGCAGCGGCACGGTGGCCAGCTCGTCGTTGCGCGACAGCTGCAGCGCCAGCCGGGGCAGGGCGGTGAGACCCAGTCCCGCCGCGACGAGCGCGCCCGCCACGGCCACGCTCGGGTATTCGAGCGCGGGTTGCACCGGCATGCCGCGCTGCAGGAAGGCGGCGTCGGTGATCGGTCGGATGCTGCTCTGGAAGCCGCTCGCGATGAAGGGCCGCGTTGCGAACACCGACCACGACACCGAGGCGCGCGCGGCCAGCGGGTCGTCGCGCCGGCACAGCAGCACGAAGGGGTCGTCGCGCAGGTGCCGGTAGAGCAGGGGTTCGTGCCGGCCGGGGCGCACGCTGAGGCCGAAGTCGGCGCGGCCCTCGTCCACCGCGGCGCGCACCGCCTCGGCCGGCCCTTCGATGAGCGAGAACTGCACCTGCGGATGCTGCTCGCGAAATTCGGCAATGGCATGCGGCAGGAGCGCCACGCCGGTGGAGGGCAGTGCCGCGACGGTCAGGTGCCCGCTGCGGCCTTCGAGGAACTGCGACAGCTCGCTGAACGAGCTGTTGAAGTTCTCCAGGATGCGCAGTGCAATCGGCAGCAGTTCGCGCCCGGCCGGCGTGAGCGCGACGTGCCGCGTGTCGCGGTCGAACAGGCGTGCGCCCACCAGGTCTTCGACGATGCGCACCGTGCGGCTCAGCGCCGGCTGCGACACGTGCAGGGCCTGCGCGGCGGCGCGGAAGTTGGTGGTCTTCGCGACTTCGGCGAAGGCCTCGAGCTGCTGCAGCGTGATGTCGACTCGCACGAACGCGGCTCCCCAAGGTAAGGGTGGATTGATCCATCCAAGTTATCACAGATATAGGAATATTGTTCTTCTCAGATCAATGCGTGGCGCCCAGACTGGAACAACTCGAACCAACGGAGACGAGCGGCCCGCGGGCCCCTGCGACATGGACCCAAAGATTCTGGAAGGCATCCGGGTGCTCGAACTCGGGCAGGTGCTGGCGGGGCCCTTCGCGGGCGCGATCCTGGCCGACCTCGGCGCCGACGTCGTGAAGCTCGAGCGCATCGAAGGCGGTGACGATGCGCGCCACATGGGCCCGGCGTTCCGCCACGGCGATGCGCTCAACTTCCATGTGTTCAACCGCGGCAAGCGCTCGGTGGCCATCGACCTGAAGAGCGCGCAAGGCATGGCGGCCTTCGAGGCGCTCGCGGCCGATGCCGACATCCTCATCCACAACCTGCGACCGGGCGTCACGCAGTCGATGGGCATCGACGGGCCGTCGCTGTGTGCGCGCCATCCGCGGCTCATCTACTGCGAAATCTCGGCCTTCGGCCACACCGGGCCGCTCTGCATGCAACCGGGCTACGAGCCGTTGATCCAGGCCTTCAGTGGCCTCTCGAGCATCAATGGCGGGCCCGACGATCCGCCCATGCGCACCGGCGCTTCGGTCTGCGACCAGGGCACCGGCATGTGGGCCGTGATCGGTGCGCTGGCGCTGCTGCAGCGGCGCCACCTGACGGGCCGGGGCGGCGTGGTGAGCACCTCGCTGCTCGAGACGGCGCTGGTCTGGACCGGGCAGAAGGCCGATGCCTACGTCAACGAAGGTCGGCTGCCCGAGCGCCACCGCTCGGGCCACCCGGGCTTCGTGCCCTACGAGGCTTTCGACACCGCCGATGCACCGCTTTTGATCTGCTGCGGCAACGACCGGCTCTTCGCCAAGTTCGCGCACGAACTCGGGCGCGACGACTGGACCACCGACGCGCGCTTTGCCAGCAACCGCCAGCGGTTGCAGCACAAGGCCGCGCTGTTCGAAGAGATCGGCCCGCTGCTGCGCGCGCACCCCCGCACCGACTGGATGGCGCGCTTCACCGCGGCGGGCGTGCCCTGCGCACCGGTGCACACCGTGCCCGAAGCGATCGCGCACCCGCAGGTCGAGGCGCTGGGCATGTTGCAGCCAGTGCCGGGCGAAGACTTCCGCCTGACGGCGCTGCCGATGTCCATCGACGGCGTGCGGCCCGCGCACCGCGCGGTCGCGCCCCGGCTGGGCGAGCACAACGCGGCGCTGGGTGCGCCGCCGGTGCCGCAGCGCGGCGAGGCTTAAGCGACCGCACCATTTCCCTTTTCAGAAAAAATCCACCGGAGACATCACCCATGCGCACTTCCATCTTCCGCCTCAGCGCGGTCCTGGCTTTCGCGGCTGCAGCAGCGGCAGCACCTGCCCACGCGCAGGACTACCCCGCCAAGCCGCTCACCGTCGTCGTGCCCTTCGCGGCCGGCAGCGGCACCGACCAGCAGGCGCGCAGCATCGCGCAGGCCCTGACCGCCGAGTACAAGGTGCCGGTCATCGTGGAGAACCGGGCCGGTGCCAGTGGCTTTCTCGCCGCGCAGTACGTCGCCAAGGCCGTGCCCGACGGCTACACGCTGCTGATGACCACCAACACCACGCACGCCGCCAACGAGCACCTGTACAAGAAGCTGCCCTACGACCCGGTGAAAGACTTCACGCCGGTCACGCTGCTGTCCAAGGGCCACATGCTGCTGCTGGTGGGCGCCGACTCGCCGATCAAGTCGGTGGCCGACCTCGTGGCGGCGGCGAAGAAGTCGCCGGGCAAGCTCAACTTCGGCAGCGGCAGTTCGTCCAGCCGCGTCGCGAGCGAGCTGCTCAAGCAGATGGCGGGCATCGACATGGTGCATGTGCCGTACAAGAGCAACCCGATGGCCATCACCGACCTGCTGGGCGGGCAGATCGACTTCATGTTCGCCGACGCGCCCACCGCGCTGCCGCACGTCAAGAGCGGCAAGCTGCGCGCGCTGGCCGTGAGCGGCGACAAGCGCCTGGCCGCCGTGCCTGCGCTGCCCACCGTGGCCGAGGCGGGCGTGAAGGGCTACGACATGTCGTACTGGACCGCCGTCTACCTGCCGGCGGGCGCGCCCGCGGCCGCGACGCGCAAGCTCAACGAGATGCTGGTGAAGGTGACCGCGTCGCCGGCCATCGTCGCCTACCAGGCCATCTCCAGCGGCGAGGCTGCCACCGGCACGCCGGAGGCGCTGGCGCAATTCCAGGCCGCCGAGTCGCAGAAGTGGGGTCGCGTGATCCGCGCGGCCGGCATCGAGCCCGAGTGAGCACGCGATGAGCACCACGCACAAGCAGAAGAAGACCGTGCGCATCGGCGGCGCCTCGGGCTTCTGGGGCGACAGCAGCACCGGCGCGCCGCAGCTCGTGGCAAAGGGCGACGTCGACTACCTCGTGTTCGACTACCTCGCCGAACTCACGATGTCGCTGCTGGCCGGCGCGAAGCTGAAGAATCCCGAGGCCGGCTTCGCCACCGACTTCGTCACCACCGCGATGGCGGCCGTGCTGCCCGACGTGATGCGCCGCGGCATCCGCGTGATCGCCAATGCCGGCGGCGTGAACCCGCGCGCCTGCGCCGCCGCGCTCACGCAGCTGGCGGCCGGCATGGGGCTCGCGCCGCGCATCGCCGTGGTCACCGGCGACGACGCGCTGCCGCACGCCGACGCGTTGCGCGCCCAGGGCATCGGCCACATGAGCACCGGCGCACCGCTGCCCGAACGCCTCGTGAGCGCCAACGCCTACCTGGGCGCCGTGCCGATCGCGCGGGCACTCGATGCTGGCGCGCAGATCGTCATCACCGGCCGCTGCGTCGACAGCGCCGTCACGCTCGGCGCGCTGATGCACGAATTCGGCTGGGCCGACAACGATTGGGACCGCCTCGCGGGCGGCAGCCTGGCCGGACACATCATCGAATGCGGCGCGCAGGCCACCGGCGGCCTGCACACCGACTGGGAACAGGTGCCCGACTGGGCGCACATCGGCTACCCGGTGGTCGAATGCGCGGCCGACGGCAGCTTCGTCGTCGGCAAGCCGCCCGGCACCGGCGGGCTCGTGAGCCGCGCCACCGTGGGCGAGCAGCTGCTGTACGAAATCGGCGACCCCGCGGCCTACCTGCTGCCCGACGTGACTTGCGACTTCCGCGGCGTGCAGATCGAGGCCGTGGGTGCCGATGCGGTGCGCGTCTGCGGCGCGCGCGGACGTGCGCCGTCCGGCCGCTACAAGGTCACGGCCACCTACGCCGCGGGCTACCGCTGCAACGCCGAGCTGCTGATCGTCGGCTTCGATGCCGCGGCCAAGGCACGGCGCAGCGGCGAGGCGATGCTGCGCCGAACGCGCGACCTCTTCGCGCAGCGCGGCTGGGCCGACTTCTCGGCCACCCACATCGATGTGCTGGGCGCGGAGCAGTGCTACGGCCCGCACGCCACTGACCGGCCGCCGCGCCAGGCGGTGCTCCGCGTGGCCGTGACGCATGCGGAAAAGGCAGCGCTCGAACTCTTCGCACGCGAGATTTCGGCGGCCGGCACCTCGTGGGCGCCTGGCACCACGGGCCTCGGCGGCGGCCGCCCCTCGGTGGCGCTGTCGATCCGGCAGTTTCCGCTGCTCGTGGACAAGGCGCTGTTCACGCCCATGGTCGAGATGGCGGGCGAGGCGTGGCCCGTGGCGGTGGCGGCGCATGCGGCGGATGTTGCGGCTGCGGCGTCCGATGACACGGCGCCGCAGGCAGAGACAACCGAGTCGGACGCCGACGATGAATTTCTCGAGGTGCCGCTGATCCGCCTGGCCTATGCCCGCAGCGGCGACAAGGGCGACGTCTCCAACATCGGCATCCTCGCGCGCGATCCGCGCTACCTGCCCGTGCTGCGCGAACAGTTGACTGCCGAGGCCGTGCGCGCCTACATGGCGCATCTGGTCGAGGGCCGAGTGACGCGCTACGCGCTGCCCGGCATCGGCGCCTTCAACTTCGTCTGCGAAGAAGCGCTGGGCGGCGGCGGCATGGCCTCGCTGCGGACCGACCCACTGGGCAAGAGCATGGCGCAGATCCTGTTGTCGATGCCGGTGCGCATCGCGGCGCGGCGGCTCTAGCTGGATCTGGCTAGAACTTCCCGCGCAACGTCACCATCGCGCTGCGCGGCTCGCCATACACATTGCCCCATGCCGGCGCGCCGATGGTCTGGTAGTAGGTCTTGTCGAACAGGTTGCTCACGTTCAGCGCGGCCGACCAGTTGCGGTTGATCTGGTAGCCGATGCGCGCGCCCCAGACGGCGTAGGAGGCCTGCTCGAGCGTGATCGCGCCCGTGGTGCGCGAGCTCGCGGTCTGGAAGTTGACGCCGCCGCCCACGGTCCACGCGTTCAGCGCGCCGGGCAGGCGGTAGTCGGTCCACAGGCGCAGCATGTGCTTCGGCGAATAGGTGCTCGCGAAATCGATGCCGGCATTCGCGGTGTCGTTCAGGTACCTGAATTCGTTGAAGGTGTAGCCCGCGAACACCTGCCAGCCGCGCGCCACCTCGCCGCTGATCTCGGCGTCGAAGCCCTGGCTGCGCACCTTGCCGGTGGACACGTAGCAATAGGTGCTGCGCGAGCAGACGTTGGTCAGGTCTTCCTGTGCGCGGTTGTTCTGGTCGACGCGGAAGAGCGCGAGCGACGCATTGACCTTGCCGTCCATCAGCTCGCCCTTCAGGCCCAGTTCGTAGTTGCGGCCCTTCACCGGCGGCAGCATGTCGCCGGCCGCGGTCAGCGCGTTCTGCGGCTGGAAGATGTCGGCGTAGCTCGCGTACGCCGACCACTGCGGGTTGAGCGCGTAGACCAGGCCGCCATAGGGCGTGAGGACGCCGCTCTCGCGGTATGGATCGACGGTGGCGGCGCCGGTCATGCGGTCGCGCTCGTTGGCCCGGTAGCGCGTGACACGGGCGCCGAGCACCAGCGTCAGCGGATCGCTGAGGCTCAGGCGCGCCACGCCGTAGGCGCCCGACTGCGTGATGCGCGTGTCGGTGTCGCCGCCGCGGTAGCGGTTGGCGAGGAAAGTGGCGCGGCTTGGCTCGGGAATGGCCGAGACCGGCGCGAAGACGTTGTTGGCGACGCCCGGCAGCTGCATCAGCGAGAAGTCGCTGTGGTTGCGCATGCGGGCGGTGTTGGCGCCGAAGTTCACCGAGTGCTTGCGGCCGAAGGCCTCGAACTTGCCGTCGACGGCGACGTCGAGCGTCTTGTTGTCGGTCTCGAAATCGAACAGCCCCGCGTACATCACGTTGCCCTTCAGGGTCGCCGGGTTGACGGCCCCGAGCGCGAAGGCGTACTTGATGTCCTGCGCCTCGCGCACGTAGCCCGCCGTGACCTTGAGCGACCAGTCGGCGTCGAAGCGGTGCGCGAGTTCGGCGAAGGCCGAGGTCTGCGCGCTTTCCCAGCGGTTCCAATCGGCCGCCAGCGAGGTCGAGCGGCGCAGGTGCAGGTCGGCGCCGTTGCTGTAGCGCGGCAGGCCCTGGAAGAACGGCCGCGCGCGCAGCGTCTCGTGGCTGGCGCCGACGGTGAGCAGCGTCTGCGGGCCGAGGTCGGCTTCGAGCACGGCGTACAGCACGCCGGTGCGGCTCTTCGCGTGGTCGTAGAAATGGTCGCGGTCGTTGGCGCTGCCGACGACGCGGCCGCGCAGCGTGCCTGCTTCGTTCAAGGGGCCGCTCGCATCGACGTCGGCGCGGTAGTTGTTCCACGAGCCCGCGCCGGCCGACACCTGCAGCTGCCTGTCGGGCGTCGGGCGCTTGCGCACCAGGTTGATGGTGGCGCTCGGCGAGCCCGCGCCTTGCAGCAGGCCGGTGGCGCCGCGCACCACCTCCACGCGGTCCAGCGTGGCGGCATTGCTCGTGAAGCTGTTGGCCTGCGGATAGTAGAAGGCGCGGTTCACGCCGTCGTACTGGTAGCTGTCGACGCGAAAGCCGCGCGAGTAGACATAGCGCCCGCCCATCGGGCTGTCGTACATCGTGATGCCCGTCGACTGGGCCAGCACGTCGTCGATGGTGTGCAGGTTCTGGTCGTCCATCTTCTGGCGCGTGACCACCGTGACCGACTGCGGGATCTCCTTGAGCGTCTGCTCGCCCTTGCCCACGGTCACGCGGCGGCTCGCATACGAGCCCGAGCCCTCGGTGACCGCGCTGCGCTCGGCCTGCGCGGTGACGCGCACTTCGCTGAGCATCGGCGCGCCCGCGCCTGCCGATGCGGCGGAGGGGCTCGCGCCGGCCGCCTGCTGCTGGCGCAGCGTGTAGCCGCCGCCTTCGCGCGGCACCGCTTCGAGCCCCGTTCCCGCGAGCAGCCGGGCGAAGCCTTCGCCCACCGCATGGCTGCCGCGCAGGCCACCGGTGCGGCGGCCTTCTGTCAGCGACGGGTCGAACGACAGCGTGACGCCGGCCTGGGCGGCAAAGCGCGACAGCGCCGGGCCCAGTGCGCCCGCGGGAATGTCGTGGGCCGCGATGGCTGTGGTGGCGGGCGGGTTGGCCTGCGCTGCGGCCGTGCCGCCCGAAGCGGCGAGCATGACGGCCAGGCAGAGGGAAGATGGGCGCAGGGCTGCGTTGCGGGAAGAGGGCGTTGGCATGGTCGGTGGTGGTCCTGTTCTTGCCGCACTTGCAGTGCGGCTCCATGGCTTGCCCGACGAACCACCAAAAGGGGACAGGGCCGGCGAAAAAACCTCAGGCCGGCGCCACCGTCACCCACCACCGCGTGCGCGTGAGCACCTGAACCGGCAGCGTGCTCGCCACCATCGACAGCACGTAGTCGGTGTCGCGCAGCTGGAACGCGCCGGAGATGCGCAGGTTCGCGACCTCCGGGCTGCAGTGCAACAGCCCGGGCCGGTAGCGCGACAGCTCGGCGCAGAAGTCGGCCAGGCGCATGTTCTCGGCGTAGAGCACGCCCTGGGTCCAGGCCTGGCTCTCGGGGGAGACGGCGGCGAGGGCCGATGCGCCCTGGCTGCTCAGCACGGTCTGCTGGCCGGCGGCCACCACCGCGGCCGGCGACGAGGCACCGCGCAACGTGACCTCGACGGCGCCTTCTGTGACGGCCAGCCGCACGGTCGGCCGTTGCGTCGCCGCGGTCGCCGCGTCGTCCTGCCGCACCGTGAAGCGCGTGCCCAGCGCGCGCAGCCGACCCTGCACGGTCTCGACGACGAACGGCCGCGCATCGGCGGCGGTCGTGACCCCGATCGCGCCGGCGCGCAGTTGCACCGTGCGCTGCAGGCCGTCGATGCGCACGTCGATCGCGCTGCCGGTGTCGAGCAGCACGCGGCTGCCGTCGGCCAGGTGCACCTCGCGCCGTTCGCCGGTGACGGTGGCGTGGTCGGAGGTCCAGCTGTCCCATGGCGCAAGGCGCCAGCCGAGCCATGCGGCCGGCGCGGCCGTGGTCAGGAGGGCCAGCGTGCGCAGCGCGGCCCGTCGGTTGCCGCGGGCCTGCCGCGCGAGCACCGGCACGCCGACCGCCGCGGGCACGGCACCGAACTTCTGCGACAGGCGCTCGGCGCGCCGCCATGCGTGCTCGTGCGCGGGGTCCGCATGGCGCCAGGCCGCGCAGGCGGCGTGGTCCGCTGCGCCGGCCTGGCCCGAGTGCAGTCGCACCAGCCACTGTGCGGCCTCGCGCAGCACGGCCGCGTCGGGGGACGGCGGCAGCGCACTCACTCGATCAGCGCCAAACAGCGCTCGAAGCCCAGCGCCATGTGGCGCTTGACGGTGCGTTCGCTGATGCCGAGGCGCTCGGCGATCTGCGCGTAGGTCAGCCCCTCGAGCTGCGACAGCACGAAGGCCTCGCGCGCCTTGGGCGGCAAGCCGTCGAGCATCGCGTCGATCTCGTCGAGCGTCTGCAGCAGCTGCAGGCGGTCTTCGGGCGACAGCGCCAGCGCCTCTGGCATCAGCGCGAGCGCCTCGAGGTAGGCGCGCTCCAGGGCCTGCCGGCGCCAGTGCTCGCTGACCACGCCCTTGGCGAGCGTCGTCAGGTAGGCGCGCGGTTCGCGCAGCGTGGGCAGCACCTGCGGGCGCAGCAGCACGCGCACGAAGGTGTCTTGCGCCAGGTCGGCGGCGCTGTGTGTACAGCCCAGGCGCCGGCGCAGCCAGGTGCTGAGCCAGCCGTGGTGCTCGGTGTAGAGCGCCTGCATGGCGCGGGTATCGGCGGGAGACATGAAGGAGGAAGAAGACGCCAATGCAATTGAGAACTAATCTCATTTTATAAGCATCGATGCCCGGCCGCACCGCGCGGGCTTCCGGATGGCCCTTTTTCCGGTCTCGTTGTGCATGCAGGGGAGAGGTGCTTTTTTTGTTGGCGCCTCGTCCGCCCACTTACCCCGCCCTGATGCCTTCTTCCATCTTCGCCCATCCGGGCCTTCCCGTTCTCTCCCGCCTCGCGGCCGCCGTGCTCGGCGGCTATGCGCTGGCTGCCGCGCTGGCCGTGTTCGTGGGCGCGGTGCTGCCGTCCGCGCGCGCCGATGCGGTGCTGGCGGGCATGCAGCTCGGCTTTGTCGCCTATCCGCTCGCCGTGGTCTGGGCTTTCTCGCCGGTGCCACTGGCCCGCATGTGGGCGGGCCAGCTCGCGCCGGCCGCCGCGCTCGCAGCATGCGGCTGGCTGTGGCCGCGCGTGGGAGGCTGAGATGAGCAGTGCTGGCGAAGGCGGCTTCCGCCAGGCGCAGGCCTGGCTGCACACCTGGTGCGGGCTTTGGTTCTCGTGGCTGCTGTTCGCAGTGTTCCTCACCGGCACGCTGGCGGTGTTCGCGGAGCCGATCTCGCACTGGATGACGCCCGAGCACCATGCCGAGGAGGAGAAGGCGGCGGACACGTCGAACGCAATGAACACCGGCCGCGCGCAGCGCCTTGCCTGGGGCGCGGCCTACATGGCCGAGCACCACCCGTCGGCGCCGATGTGGGAGATCTGGCCTTCGGATGCGCAGGGCGGCGGCGGGCTGACCGTGTACTGGTTCGATGCCCGGCAGCAGTACGTGGCCGCCAAATTGGACCCGCGCACCGGCGCGCCGATGGCCGCACAGACGCAGACGCACAGGCCGACGCGCGACACCTTCGGCGGCCAGCATTTCATCGACTTGCACTACGAACTGCATGCGGGTCGCATCGGCCTGTGGACCGTGGCCATCGCCACGCTGGCCATGCTGGTGGCGCTGGTCTCGGGCGTCGTCACGCACAGGCGCATCTTCAAGGACTTCTTCACCTTCCGGCCGAAGAAAGGCCAGCGCAGCTGGCTCGATGCGCACAACACCGCCGCGGTGCTCACGCTGCCCTTCCAATTCATGATCGCCTACACCGGCATCGTCATCTCGGGCATGACCTTCCTGCCCGCGGGCAAGCTCGTGCACTACGGCAGCGACCCGGCCGCGCAGCGGCAGTTCGTGGCCGAAATGAACGGCGGCGGCAGGCCGGCGCCGAGCGGCAATGCGATGCCCGTGCCCGATCTCGAAGCCTTCGCCGCGCGCGGCCAGGCGCTCATCGGCCAGCCGGTGCGCGCGATCGTGATCGACCACCCCGGCGATGCCGCGGCGCGCATCGGCGTCTACGGCTGGAACGGCGACGTTGACACGCTGCACCGGCTGAGCGCCACCACCGGCATGGCCATGTTCTCGGCCGCCAAGGGCGAGACGCTGCAGGTGCGCCTGCCCGGCATGGCCGACGGCGGCACCGCAGCGCGCGCGCAGTCGGCGATGGGCGGCCTGCACAAGGCGACCTTCGGCGGCTGGGCCGTGAAGTGGCTCTACTTCGTTTGCGGCCTGGCCGGCGCCGCGATGATGGCCACGGGCGCGATCCTGTTCATGGTCAAGCGCCGCGGCCGGCACGGCGGCGAGTTCGGCAGCGCCAGCGCGCGCGTCCATCGCTGGATCGAGGGCCTGAATGTGGCCGCCACTGCGGGGCTGGGCATCGCCTGCGTGGGCTACCTCTGGGGCAACCGGCTGCTGCCGCTGGACCTGGCGCATCGCGCCGAATGGGAACTGGGCGTCTTCTTCGCGCTCTGGCTGCTCGCACTGGTCCATGCGCTGCTGCGCCGGCCGAGCGCTGCCTGGCGCGAGCAGCTCGCGCTGCTGGCCGGGCTGTGCCTGCTGTTGCCGGTATTGAACTTCGCCACCACCGGCGACCACCTGCCCGCGCAATGGCTGCGCGGCGACTGGGAAAGCGCGGGGGTCGAGGCGGTGTCGCTGGCCTTCGGCCTGGCCGCCGCGGGCGCCTTGCGTTTCATGCGCGGGCGCCGCGCGCAGGACACCGCGAAGGCATCGCCATGAGCACCCTCGCTGCGTCGCTGTTGGCGCTTGCGCTGGCCTTTGCCGGCATGGCTGCGCTGAGCTTTGCGATGGACCGCCACTTTGAGCAGCTCACGCGCCGGCGCGACACGCCGCGTCCGCTGCGGGCGCTGCTGCGCGCGCTCGGCAGCCTGCTGATCGCCACCGCGCTGGCGCCTTGCCTGCTCGCCTGGGGCGCCAGCGTGGGCATCGTCGTGTGGCTGTGTCTGCTGAGCGCGGGTGCGTTGGGCGTGACGGTGTTGCTGTCCTGCCTGCCGGGCCGCGCGCCGGTCAGGCCAGCTTCGCCCCCTCGCTGAGCAATTGGTCGCGCAGCGCGGGCATCGGCACTGCGCGGACCTCGGCGCCGTGCGCCGCCGCCGCCATCGCCGCGGCCAGCCCGGCGGCATGGCCCACGGCCATCGAGATGGTCATGACGCGAATCGCCGCGTGTGCGCTGTGCGTGGCCGAGATGCCGCGCCCCACCACCAGCGCGTTGTCGAAGCCCACCGGGATCAGGCTGCGATAGGGGATCTGGTAGGCGTGGTCGTCGCCGAGGCCTTCGTACTGCAGTGCGCCGCCGGTCGCGGGGTGGATGTCGATCGGGTAGGCGCCGGCCGCAATGGCATCGGGAAACTGTTCGGGCAGCAGGAGTTCCTCGCTCGTCAGGATGTGGTCGCCGACGATGCGCCGGGTCTCGCGGACGCCGACCTGGGTGCCGAATGCGCGCAGCTGGCCGTCTTCGCAGCCCGGCACGCAGCGCCGAAGGTACTGCGCCGCTTTCCAGGCTTGCCTGCGGCCCTCGATCTCCGCAGCGCCCAGCGCCATCGCGTCGGTCGCGTCGATCCCGAGGCGGCTGATGTTGAACCAGGCATCGTCGCTGAACGGGTCGCGGCTCGAATGCAGTGCGGCGCGCGCGAGCTGCCCGTCTTCGTAGCCGCGTGCGGCCAGGGCGGCCACCTCGTCGCGCGAGAGCGCGTCGAAACGCGCAAAGTCGATCGGCCCGAAGCGGAACATCATCGTGGCCGGCTGCAGCGCCTCGCCGGCCTCGAGTTCCTGGAAGGCCGCGCCCGCGCGCTTCATCGCGTCGATATCGCCCGACGCGTCGATGAGCACATGGCCTTTCAGCGCGACGACCCCGCTTTTCGTCAGCACCTGCAGGCCGTCGACGCGCCGCCCGGTCACCACGACGTCGAGCACGCTCGCGTGCAGCAGCGGACGCACACCGGCCCCACGGACCATGTCGTCGAGCACCAGCTTGAGCACTTCGGGCGCGTACTCGACGCGGTCCATCCGGTGGCCCGTCGACATCGTGAAGGTCGCATGCGCGCCGGCACCCCCGTAGCGCGCCAGGCGCTCGACCACTTCATCGGCCAGCCCTGCGACCACGCGGCGTCCGTTGGCGGTCTGCCAGCTGTTGAACTGCGCGACGGCGCCGGCCGTGGCATTGCCACCGAGGAAGCCGTAGCGCTCCACCAGCACGACGGACGCACCCGCGCGTGCCGCCGCGACCGCAGCCATGGCGCCCGCCACGCCGCCGCCGCAGACGATCACCTGCGCATCGATCGTGGCGGCAACGCGATAACCGATGGGTGCTTGGTCCATCACCGCTCCACCTTGATGCCGCGCGCCTGGATCACCTGCCGCCAGCGCGCCGCTTCTTCCTTCAGCAGCTGCGCCGTGGCATCGCGGCTGCGCACGACGGGCTCCAGGCCGCTGGCCGCGAAGCGTGTCTTCACGGTGTCGCTGGCGAGCGCCTGCGCGAGCAGGCCCTCGAGCCGCGCAAGGCCGTCTGGCGGAATGCTGCCCTTCGGCGCGACGATGGCGGCCCAGCCCTGCACTTCGAGGCTGGGCCGGCCCAGCGAGCGCAATGTCGGCACGCCGGGCAGCTCGGCCACCGGCGCCGGCGCAGACACGGCCAGCGCGCGCAGCCGGCCCGACTTGATGTGCGCGATGACGCTCGGCAGGTTCAGAAACCCGCACGACACCAGCCCGCCGATCAGGTCGGGCAGCAGCGCGCTCTCGCCCTTGTAGGGAACGCTGGTGACCGCGGTCTGGGTCTCGAGCGCAAACAGCTCTGCCGTGAGATGCGCCAGCGTCCCGTTGCCGCTGTTGCCTGCGGTGATCGCACCGGGGCTTGCCTTGGCCTGGGCCACGAGCTCGGCATAGCTGGTGATCGCCGACGTTGCCGGCACGACCAGCACCAGCGGCTGCGCCGACACCATGCCCACCGCGTCGAAGTCGCGCGCCACGTCGTAGCTGATCGCCGGGTTGAGCACCGGGTTGATCACCATGCTGTTGCTGCCCATCAGCAGCGTGTGCCCGTCCTTGCTTTGCGCGGCGGCCATCACCCCGATGGCGCTGCCGGCGCCGGGCCTGTTCTCGACGATCACGCTCTGGCCCAGCTTCGGCGCCAGCAGTGCGGCCAGGATGCGCGCCGAGCTGTCGGCGCCGCCGCCCGGCGCGAACGGCACGATGATCCGCACCGTCTTGCTCGGCCAGGCTTCTGCGGCCCAGCCCGATCCTGCGTGTGCCATGGCCGCGGCAAGCACGATGCTCGAAAGAACGGCGCGCCGGTTCGGGCGCGAAAGCGATGTGTCCATCTGTGGTGTCTCCTTCGTCGGTGTGATGCGGGCATCTTAGAAACCGCCGCCCAAGCCAGCCAATACCAAGATCGGCCTCTCCCATAACATGAGGGTATGTGGAGGCTCCCATGAACCTGAGGCAAATCGAGGTGTTCCGCGCAGTGATGCTCGCGGGATCGGTCACCGATGCGGCGCGGCTGCTCCATGTGTCGCAGCCCGGCATCAGCCGCATGCTCGCGCACATCGAACTGCAGTCGGGCCTGCGGCTGTTCGAGCGGCGCAAGGGCCGGCTGCTGCCGACGCCCGAGGCGCAGGTGCTGCATGCCGAGGTCGCCGAGGTGTATGGCGGCATCCGCCGGGTGAGCGAACTCGCCGAAGAACTCAAGGCGGGCGCAAGGCTCTCGCTGCGCGTGCTCTGCAGCCCCAGCACGGCCCTCGTCGCGATGCCGCGCGCCGTGGCCATGCTGGCGGGCGAGTACCCGGCGGCCAGGATCTTCATCGAGACGCTGCCCACGCGGGAGATGCTGGCGCGCCTGACCCACCGCGAAGCCGATCTCGCGATCTCGACCATCCCGACCGACAACGCACTTCTGGCGTCGAAGGCCATCGGGAAGTGGCGCCTGGTCTGCGTGTTTCCGAAGGGCCATGCACTGTCGGCGAAACGCCTGCTGCACCCGCGCGACGTGCTCGCGGAGCGCCTGATCTCGTTCAGCCGCGACACGCCGCAGGGCCGCATCATCGACGACTGGTGCAGCAGCCGGAAGGTGAAGCCGGCGTCGTCCGTGGAGGTCCGCTCGGGCCAGATCGCCTGCGCGCTGGCCGCGAGCGGTGCGGGCGTCGCGATCGTCGACGACCTGACGGCGCACGCTTTCCGGGGCCAGGAACTGGACTTTCGCCCGATCGTCGGCAGCCCGACGCTCGGCATCTTTGCGCTCACGCACGCGGGCTTCGCGGGTTCGGCGCTCGGCGACAGGATGATCGCGCTCGCGGCGGCGTCGTTGAAGAAGGCCGGCCGCGATTGAGGCGATTGCGCAGCGGTCTACCATTGCAGGGTCTTTCACAAGGATTTTTTCCCCATGACCATCGAAACGCAGGACGACGTCATCGCCCTGAAGCGGATCGGCAGGATCGTCTCGCTGGTGCTCCGGCAGATGCTCGATGCCGCAGAGCCCGGCATGACCACGCGCGAGCTCGACCGGCTCGGCGAGCGCCTGCTCGACGAAAACGGCGCGCGCTCCGCGCCGCGGCTGACCTACAACTTCCCGGGCGCGACCTGCATCAGCATCAACGAGGAAGCCGCCCACGGCATTCCGGGCGACCGCGTGATCCGTGCCGGCGACGTGCTGAACATCGACGTGTCGGCGGAACTCGGCGGCTACTTCGCCGACACCGGCGGCACGCGCGTGGTGCCGCCGAGCACGCCGCAGAAGACGCGCCTGTGCCACGCCACGCGCACCGCGCTGGCCGAGGCCATGAAGAGCGCCAAGGCCGGCATGCCGATCAACGGCATCGGCGCCGCCATCGAGCGCACCGCCAAGGCCTACGGCTTCAAGGTCATCGAGAACCTCGGCAGCCACGGCGTCGGCCGCGCCCTGCACGAGGAGCCGGAACACATCGCCGGCTACTTCGATCCGTCGGACCGGCGCCTGCTCGAAGAAGGCATGGTCATCACCATCGAGCCCTTCCTGTCGACCAAGAGCCGCATCGTGTCGGAGACCGGCGACGGCTGGACGCTCGCGGGCGCCCGCGGCAACCTCTCGGCCCAGTACGAGCACACGATGATCATCACGCAGGCTGCACCGATCGTCGTCACGCTGCACTGACCCCACTGGCGGTCTGCTGCTGCACCCACCGCAGCGAAACCCAGGTGCCTTCGCCGCGGCGGCTCTCGATGCGCAGGCTGGCGTCGATGGCATCGGCCTGCTCCCGCAGGCCCACGAGGCCGTAGTGCCCCGGCGCGCCGGCGCTCGGCTCGAAGCCGACGCCGTCGTCGCCGATCTCCAGTTCGACTTCGTCCTCGCGCGCGCGCCGCAGCCGGATCAGCAGGCGCCGCGCGCCCGCATGGCGCTCGACGTTGCGCAGCACTTCCTCGCACATGTGGAACACGGTCTCGGCCGGTTCGGCGGCGAGCGCGGCCAGGGCCGGCTCGATCTGGCAGTCGAGCTCGAGGCCCGAGCGCTCGCTGAGGTTCTTGGCCAGTTCGGCCAGCGCTGCGCCGAAGCCGATGTCGCGCACCGGGTTGCTGCGCAGCTGCTCGATGGCACGGCGCGCCTCGTCGAGCCCGTCGCGCGCGGCGCGTTCGGCGCGCACCAGCTCGTCGGGCAGCGCATCGGGCCGGCTCGATGCGAGCCGCTTGAGCACGCGGATTTCGGTGAGCATGGCCATCATCGAATGCGCCAGCGTGTCGTGCAGCCCGCGCGCGAGGCGCAGGCGCTCGCGCACCACCGCGGCATCGCGCGACTCCTGTGCGAGCCGGTTGATCTGGCCGGTGCGCTGCTGCACGCGCTCGTCCAGTTCGGCATTGAGGCGGCGCAGCTCGTCGCGTTCGCGCTGCAGCGTGTCGAGCAGGCGGTCGAGCGCGCTGCCCAGCCGCGCGGCTTCGTCCACGCCCTGCGGCACCTCGATGCGTGTCGCGCTGCCGGCCAGCACCGCGTCGGCCGAATGCGCGATCAGGCTCACGCGGCGCGTGAGCCGGCGCGCCACGATGATGCCGGTAACGGCGGCGCCCATGCCGAGCAGGCTCAGCACGATCGAGATGCGCCATTCGATGGCCGTCGCGAAGGCCGCGACCGATTCGACCGGCTGGATCACCACGCCCTGCCAGCCGAGCCGGCGCAAGGTGCCGTCGCGCGCACTCGGCGGGCTCGCGATCAGGTAGGGGCGGTTGTCGAGCAGCCGCCGCGTGCGGATGCGCGTGGGCAGGTCGGAGCCGTCGTTGCCGAGCCCGGCGACGGCGGGGTCGAAGGGCGTGACCGGATCGCCTACGTCCTCCCAGCGCTGGCCCAGCAGCGCGGGCGGCCCATGGCGCACGATGCCGTCGCGGTCGATCAGCAGCCATTCGCCCGGTGAGGCGCGGATCTCGGACACCATCTTCTGTACCCAGCGCCAGGTGAGGTTCGCAGCGACCACGCCGATGATCGCGCCGTCGGCATTGCTGACCGGGGCAGTGAGTTTCAGGAAGCGTTCGACCGGCGAGCGGCCTTCCTCGATCCATGCCGCGTCGAGGCCCTGCGAAAGCCACGCATGCTGGTTGACGTTCTGGCCTACCACCTGCGGGTCGGTCGCGGCCACGATGAAGCCGTCGGCGTCGGTCACCGCGAGCCAGATCAGGTCGGGCACGCCCTGGCGCACCGCCGCGAGCGAGCGCTTCAGGCGCTCGCCCTCGCTTTGCTGCACGTCCTCGGACAGCATGGCCGCCACCACGCTCACCGCCTGCAGCCGCAGCAGCAGCGCGGTGTCGAGTTCGGCGTTGACGTGCTCGGCTGCGGCCTCGAGGCGCTGGCTGTGTTGCTCGAGCAGCGTCGCGCGCACGAAGCTGCGCAGCCAGAGGTTCGCCGCCAATGCCAGGCACAGCGTGAGCGCAATCAGCAGCCAGCCGATGGCGGCGGCCATGGATCGTCGGGGGTCGATGCGGCGCGCGAGGTTCATGGGGCCCGCGCATTCTCGCAAACGGAGACCATGACTTTCGGCATGGGTAGTTCCCCCAAGCCCTCGGGGTTTGTCTCGATTCGGCGCGTGACTTCCGGCAGGCGCGGCGGCGGCCGATTGCGGCAACAGTTGCATCCCATCGCGATCCGTGCCTCAGCGCGATGAAACCAACCCCCCGAAACGTGCCGCAACGCGATCGGCATGACATCGAATGGAGACAAAGCGAATGAACCCTTCCTCCCCGACCCAGACCGTGTCCGGCGCACCGCCGCGGCTGTTCGACAACCGCTGGTTCCAGCTGGTGGTCGGCATCGTCTGCATGATCGCCACCGCCAACATCCAGTACGCCTGGACCCTGTTCGTGCCCGAGATCCAGGGCAAGTTCGGCTGGGAGCGCGCCTCGATCCAGATCGCGTTCACCATCTTCGTGCTGGTGCAGACCTGGCTCGCGCCGATCGAAGGGTATTTCATCGACAAGTTCGGGCCCCGGCTGATCGTGGCCTTTGGCGCGCTGTTCATCGGCGCGGCCTGGATCATCAACTCGCAGGCGACGACGCTGCTGGGCTTCTACATCGGCGCGGCCGTTGGCGGCATCGGCGTGGGGTCGATCTACGCCACCTGCATCAACAACGCGCTCAAGTGGTTCCCCGACCGCCGCGGCCTCGCGGTGGGCCTCACCGCGGGCGGCTACGGTGCCGGCTCGGCCGCCACCATCCTGCCGATCGCGGCGATGATCGAATCTTCCGGCTTCCAGGAAGCCTTCCTGTTCTTCGGCGTGCTGCAGGGCACGCTCGCCTTCCTGGCCGCGTGGTTCCTGCGCCAGCCCAAGGGCAACGAGGTGCGTGCATCGTCCAAGCTCGCACAGAGCCGGCGCGACTACACGCTGGGCGAGGCGCTTCGCACGCCGCTGTTCTGGCTGATGATCGTGATGTTCTCGTGCGTCGTCACGGGCGGCATGATGGCCGTGGCACAGCTCGGCGTGATCGCGCAGGACCTGGGCGTGAAGGACTTCAAGGTCGACCTGTACTTCGTCACCATGGCCGCGCTGCCGCTCGCGCTGATGCTCGACCGCATCATGAACGGCATCTCGCGCCCGCTGTTCGGCTGGATCTCCGACCACATCGGCCGCGAGAAGACCATGGTGATCGCCTTCACGCTCGAAGGCTGCGGCATCATCGCGCTCGGCTACTTCGGCCACAACCCGTGGGCCTTCCTGATCCTGTCGGGCGTGGTGTTCCTGGCCTGGGGCGAGGTGTATTCGCTGTTCTCGGCGCTTGCCGGCGACGCCTTCGGCACCAAGCACATCGGCAAGATCTACGGCGTGCTGTACTGCGCCAAGGGCATCGGCGCACTGTTCGTGCCGCTCGGCAACCTCATGATGGAAGCCACCGGTACCTGGTCGTCGGTGCTCTACACGGTGGCCGCGCTCGACCTGTTCGCCGCGTTCCTCGCGATCGTCGCGCTGCGGCCGATGCTCGCGAAGCACACCGCGGGCAATGCGGCAGCGGCCCCGCCACCGCACGCGCCCGATGCCGGGGCTCACGCCCGCTGGTCGCACGGCCTGACAGACGCACCCTCGCCCGCCTGATCGGGCGGGCCAGCGCACCCGTGGAACCGGCGATGCCGGGTCTGCGGGTGCGTTCCCTTTTGGGAAGGCGCTTCGGGGGGTTACTTTTTCAGGACCAGCACGGCGAGTTCGGTCCGGGTGTTCGCGTGCAGCTTCTGCATGATCCGACTGACGTGGTTCTTGGCCGTTCCCTCGGCCAGGTTCAGCGCGGTGGCGATCTGGCGATTGCCGTAGCCCTTGGCGATCAGTTCGAGCACCGCGACCTCGCGCTCGGTCAGCGGCTTGGTCGCGTCTGCCGGCGACAAGGGCTGGCCCGCCGCCGGCGCTTCAGACACAGGCACGGGCGCCGGCTCCTGGGCCACGCGGTCGGCCAGAAGCCGAAACTGGTCCATCACCTTGCGCGCGATCTGCGGCGTGAGCCGCGACTCGCCGCGGTGCACGGCCCGCACCGTGTCCAGCACCTCTTCTTCCGAAGCGTCCTTGAGCAGGTAGGCCTGCGCGCCGGCGCGCACCGCATCGAAGACCAGGTCGTCGCGGTCGAAGGTGGTCAGCACCATCACGCGCGTGTGCGGCAGCGCGGCCGAGATCTCGCGCGTGGCGAGCACGCCGCCCTTGCGCGGCATGTGCAGGTCCATGAGCACCACGTCGGGCAGCAGGCGGCGTGCGAGGTCCACGGCCTCAATGCCGTCGGCGGCCTGGCCGACGACCTCGATGTCGGGGTCGGCGTCGAGCAGCATCGCCATGCCGCGGCGTATCAGCGCCTGGTCGTCGGCGATCAGCACGCGGATGCGCGGCGCAGCGCGCGGGGCGGGGGACGAGAGTTCGGCGGTGGTGCTCATGGCGCGGCCATTGTGCCCCGATGCGTACGGGGCCGGCGTGTTTCGGCGCGCAAAAAGAGACAGCGCGTTCGACCCGCGCGCGCGCTCAGGCCGGCCGGTCGGCGCCCATGGCTGCAGGTGACGCCGCAGCCTCGGTCAGCGCGACCGAGACGCACTCGAGCGCAATGGCCAGTTCGGTGACCGTGGGCAAGCCGAAGCCCAGCCGGAACACCAGCGGCTCGTCGCCGAACCAGGGCCCCGGCGCCACGCGCGTGCTGTACCGGGCGAGCGTGGCATAGAAGCGCGCGACGGCCGCCGCATCGAACACCTCGCGCTTCAGCCGCACGCAGCACAGCGCGCCGGCGTCGGGGCGCACCCATTCGATCTGCGCGGCATGGCGGCCGACCCAGTTGGCGACCACCTGCAGGTTCTGCGCGAGCAGCGCGCGCCGCTCGCCGATGATCCGGCCGCGCTGGCGCAACACCGCGAGCGCGAGCGCCTCGTCGACCGGCGAGCACGAGATCACGGTGCTGAACTTTGCCGTCACCAGCGCCTGGCGCAGCGACGCATCGCGCGTGATGGCCCAGCCGATGCGCAGGCCCGCCGCGCCATGGGACTTGGACAGCGACGACACCGAAATGACCTTCGGGCCCAGGCAGGCTGCGCCCGGCGCCACGTCGTCGTTGCCATAGGCGGCCTCGCGGTAGGTCTCATCGATGACCAGCCAGGCCTCGGGCGCATGCGCGGTGAGCATCGCCGCGATGGCGCGCAGGGTGCGTGCCGGAATCGCGACGCCCGAAGGGTTCTGCGGCGAGGCCAGGCTCACGAGTTTGGTCTTCGGCGACAGCAGCGCGCGCAGCGCTTCCAGGTCGACCTGGTAGCCATCGTCGAAGCTGAGCGGCAGCGCGCGCGGAACAGCGCCGACTGCCGTCAGTGCATTGCGCGCGAGCGGAAACACCGGCTCGGCCACGATCGCCTCGTCGCCGGCCTGGCACAGCGTGAAGGCAATGAGGAACAGGGCATGCATGCCACCGACCGTGACCACCACGTCATCGGCATCGACGCCGTTGTCGGCCGCGATCTCGCCGCGCAGCGCGGGGCTGCCCGCGGCGGTGCCGTAGTCGAGCGCAAAGCCGGCATCGGCGCTGTCGCCAGCGCCAGCGCCGAACGCCATCTCGAACAGTTCCGCCAGCCGCACGCTCGGCCCCACGCTCTCGGCAAGGTCGAAGCGCGGTGCCTTGCTCACCAGGGAGATGATTTCGTTGTCCGGAAAACGTGCCATGTGCTGTTGCTGCTGCTGCGCGATGCGTCGATGAGGTGTCGGGATGAGGCCGGCATCGATGATGCAGATTTGGTGCTCGCGATAACAGCCACAATTTTCCTGAATTCGATGCAGTACAGTTGGGCCCTGCGACGCTGCCGCGGTCGCGACAAGCCAAGGAGCAGCCCCGTGTCCCAGTTGCCCCGGTTCCGCTATGAACAAGTCGCCGATTTCGTCGCCGGGCTGGCCGGACGCGGCGCGCTGCAGCCGGGCATGCGCGCGCCGTCGCTGCGCGAGATCAGCACGCAGCAGCGCACGAGCCTCAGCACCGCGGTGCAGGCCTACCGCCTGCTCGAGGACCGCGGCATCCTCGAGGTGCGGCCGCAGTCGGGCTACTACGTGGCCAAGCCGCCGCCCGCGCTGCCCGTGCCGACGACCCCGCGGCATTCGGTCCGCGCGGCCAATGTCGAACTGTCCGGCCTGATGCAGCACCTGCTCGAGCACGCGTCGGACGAGGCGCTGGTGCCGCTCGGCTGCGCCATCCCCAACCAGCGCCTGCTGTCCTCGTCCAGGCTCGACCTCGTCCTGGCGCGCACGGCGCGCATGAAGGGCAGCCGGTGCAACACCTACTCTCCGCCGCGCGGCGAGCTCTCGCTGCGCCAGGAGATCGCCCGCCGCGCGCTGCGCTTCGGCCAGGCGCTCGCGCCCGACGACATCGCCATCACCTGCGGCTGTACCGAGGCGCTGGCGCTCGCGCTCGACGCGGTCACGGCACCGGGCGACACCGTCGCCATCGAGTCGCCCACCTACTTCGGGCTGCTGCAGGTGCTGCGCGCCAAGAAGCTCAAGGTGGTCGAGCTGCCGACCGATGCGGTCAACGGTGTCGACGTCGAGGCGCTCGGCAATGCCGTGGCCTCGGGCAGGGTGCGCGCCTGCGTGCTGGCGTCGAGCTTCAGCAATCCGCTCGGCTGCACCATGCCCGAGAAGAACAAGCGCGCCGTGCTGCGCCTGCTCGCGGCGCACCGCGTGCCGCTGATCGAGGACGACGTCTACGGCGACCTGCATTACGGCGAGGAACGGCCCAAGCCGTTCAGCGCGCTCGATACGCACGACAACGTCATCCATTGCGGCTCGTTCTCGAAAACGCTCGCGCCCGGCTACCGCATCGGCTGGATCTCGACCGGCCGCCACATGGCGCGGGTGCTCGAGACCAAGTTGGCCACCAGCCTCGCCACGCCGGTGCTGACGCAGGTGGCGCTTGCCGACTTTTTGTCGACCGGCGACTACGACCGACACCTGCGTCGCATGCGGCGCGGCTTCGCCGACACCCTGGCGCACATGACCCAGGTGATCGAACAGGCCTTTCCGCCGGGCACCAAGGTGTCGAGGCCGCAAGGTGGCTTCGTGCTCTGGGTCGAGCTGCCGGCCGCGGCGGACACACAGCGCCTGTTCGCGCACGCGCTCGACAAGGGCATCTGCTTTGCGCCGGGCGTGGTGTTCTCGGCCAGCGGCAAATACGCACATTGCCTGCGGCTGAGCGGCGGCCATGGCTGGGATGCACGCATCGAGAAGGGCCTGCGCACGCTCGGCGCGATGGCGGCAAAGGCGCTGCGCGCCGAGGGCGGCGCTCAGTAGCGGCTGTTGATGTCGCCCGGCACCGCGTCCGCGATCTGCTGGCGCCGCGATTCGCCCGGGTTCTCGCGGTAGTAGCGCGTCTTGTCCTCGTACATCGCGCGATCGGCGCGCTGCATCGCGGCATCGAGCGGCTCGCCGGCCTCGCAGGTCGCCATGCCGATCGCAAGGTGCAGCAGCCGGCCCGTGTGCCCGGCGTAGAACTGGTTGTTGAGTTCGAGCATCGACACGATGCGCTCGCGCACCGCCTCCGCGCCGCGCTCGTCGGTCTTCGGCAGCACCACGGCGAACTCGTCGCCGCCGATGCGCGCGGGCCAGCCCGGCGCCTCGATCGCCTTGGAGAGCACCTCGCCCACCCGGCGCAGCAGGGCGTCGCCGGCGGCGTGGCCTTCCTCGTCGTTCACCGGCTTGAGGCCGTTCATGTCGATCACCAGCACCGACACCGGCCATGGCCCCTTGCGCGAAAGCCGATTCAGCTCTTCGCTGAAGAACGCACGGTTGCGCAGCTGCGTCAGGACGTCGTGCTTGCCGAGGTATTCGAGGTAGGCCTCGGCCTTCTTGCGCGCGGTGATGTCGATCAGCGAGACCAGCACCAGGTCCCAGCTGTCGAGGCGGTCGTCGAGCACCGCGAACTGCATGTGGATGTTGACCAGCTCGCCGGTCAGCGCGTAGTTGACCACCTCGCGCTGCTGCTGCATCTTGCCGTTCCACAGATCCTGCAGCTGCTCGGCGAACGAGTCGTGCATCTCGTCGCGAAACACGTCCGACAGGTTCTGCAGCAGCGTCTCCTTGTCGGCGGCGGCGAACATGCGCAGCGTCTCGCGGTTGACGTCGATGACGCGGATCTCCTTCATGCAGCGCGTCACGAACTCGGGGTGCACCTTGAGGAAGGTTCCGAAGTCGGTGATGCCGCGCGCGCGGATGTCGTCGAGCAGCACCTTGACGGCGCTGAAGTCCTCCACCCAGAGCGACACCGGCGAGCGCTCGAACAGTTCGCGCGCATAGCGTTCGCTCTCGTCGCGCAGCCGCTCGGCCTGCATGCGGGCCGTGACGTCCTCGAGCGACACCAGCACGCGATCCCACGATGCCTCGTGGCCCGGCAGCACGCGCACGCGCACATGCACGTCGAGCCTGCGGCCATCGAGCGTGTAGTTGAAGCTCTGGTTGTCGAAGCACAGGTTGCCGCGCCAGAGCTGGTCGAGCTCGACGATCACCGGGGCCGCCATGTCGTCGCGGAACACGCTGTGCAGCTGCGACAGCAGCTCGGCCTGGTCGCGCGCGCCGAACAGCGCGAGCGTGCTGCGGTTGACGCTCACCACCTTGAGCTGCGCCATGCAGTCGCGCACGCGCTGCGGGTCGGCCTTCAGGTGCGCCACGACATCGACCACGCCTTCGGCGCGCCAAGCCTCGAACAGCCGCTGCAGGCCGCTGTAGTCCTCGAGCCACAGCGACATCGGCGCGAACTCGAACATGGACTCAAAATGGTTGGCAGATGGCATCGCACGCTCCTTTTGTTAAGGATTGTGGATGCAAACGCGGCATAGGTACCCCGGTCGTGCGCTCACATCAGTTGCAAGCCCCGTCGTGGTCGCGGGCGCGGATGCGGGGCATACGGCCGCGGCGCGGGCGGCCGGTTCATGGCCGCAAGCTCGGCGCGCCCTGCCTCGGTGATGCGAAGCACGGTCGCCAGCCGCGGCAAGGCGTAGCGCCCGGACGGATCGGCCGGCGCGATCTCGGCCTCGATCAGGCCGGTGGCGACGAGCACCGAGACCTGGCGCAGTTCATCGGGGCACCCCACGCGGACGGGGAGGCGCACATGCTGCAGTCTCATCAGGAAAAAAAGCGGCATTCATTCCTCCGGTTGCTGGCCTCCAGGACGGCGCAGCAATGGCGGCACCGGCGGGACAGTTGGTTTGTTGACACATGTCTGTCAAAGAAAACACAAACTATCTGCCTGCCTAACCAGGCGCATTGCGCCATCACCCTGCGGTCATGTAGGCCCAAAGCCTTACAAAAAGGAGGCCGTCGACTGCGCCGCCCGAAGGCCGCGGCGGCGCCTAACTGCCGGCCGCGAGCCTTTCGCAGCGCGCCACGTCGATGGGTTGCCCGGCATGGCGATAGGCCGCTGCGGCGGCGGCGAAGCGGTTGCTCGCTTCGGCTGCAGGCGCACGCCGGGCGAGCGCGATGTGGCCGCGCACCTCGTCGTGCGCGGCATGCCAGGCCGGCAGCCGCATGACGACGTCGGCGAGGTAGGCGCACTGCGCTTCGTGGCGCTCGGCCAGCGCGACCTCGCCGGCCCGTGCTGCAGCAAGGCCGCCGGAACCGCAAAGGTGATGCGGCAGCCGGGGCAGGTTTCGAGCGGCCCGCGCACCGACTCGGCGGCATCGTGCATGACGTGCAGCGCCGCCGCGGGATCGTCGGCATACAGCGCGATGCGCGTGCCGTAGATGCGGTCGAGCAGGTGAAAGCCGATGTCGGTCTGGCGCGCCAGGTCGAGCGCCTCGTCGACCAGCATCCGCGCCTCGTCGCGCCGGCCCTCGTGCAGCGACACCTCGGCGAGCCGCTGCAGCGACAGCGCCTCGCCCACCGCGCCGCCGATCGCGCGGTGCAGGCGCGCCCCTTCGCGCAGGCTCTGGCGCGCCGCCGGGAGATCGCCAGCGAGCCACTGCGCCTCGCCGCGCAGCGTGGTGCCGAAGGCATGGCCGCGCGCGGCACCCAGCCGCCGCGCCTCGGTCGCCAGCGCATCCGCGAAGGCGATGACTTCGGGGTAGGGCCGCGCACCATAGAGAAAGCGCTGGGTGATGCACAGGTGGCCGTCGAAGACGCGCACCGCCAGGTGCGGGATGTGGCGCGTCTCCTGCAGGTCGGCCCAGACGCTCTGGTGCAGTTCGCCGCGCGCATGCGCCGCTGCGGCCTGGGCCCACGACGCGACGACGATCGAGGCGGTGTCGCCCGACTGCAGCGCGAGCCGGCGCGCGATGGCGGCCTTCTCGGTGCCGATGGCCGGGTCGGCCACGCCGAGTGCCGCGGCGCCGCTGTAGGCGAGCGCCTCGCAGAGCCGGCCTTCGACGCTCTGCGGCCGCAGCGCGGCGAGCAGCACGAGCGCGCCCTTGGGGTCGCCCTGCTTGACCTGTGCGAGGGCGGCCTTGGCGAGCAGGTCGTGCGCGTCGGAGCCGGCCGCCACGGCGGCAGCGCGGTGGTAGGCCGCGAGCGCGGCCGGGTCGCCGCGCGCGTCGAGCGACTCGGCCCGCAGGCGCAGTGCCTCGGGGTGTTCCGGCGCGCCGGCGAGCAGCGTGTCGAGTTGCGCGAGCGCGTCGCCAAAAGCCGCCAGGCGCACCGCATCGCGCGCCGAGGCGAGCAGCCACGGTATCGCATTGCGTGGCTGCCGCGCCTGCAGCCACTGGTGCGCGATGTCGCTCGGCACGCCATCGTGGTCGGCCAGCGTCTGGGCGATGGCCGCATGCATCTTCACGCGCCGGTGCGGCGCCACCTGGTCGAACAGCGCCTGGCGCACCAGCGCATGCCGGAAGCGGTAGCGCCCGCCCGAAGGCACCAGCACGCCTTCGGTCAGGCAGGCATCGAGTGCGGCCATGGGCGCTGCCACCTGGGCGGCGGACGCGAGCGCCTCGACGGTGGCGACCTCGAAGCTGTCGCCCACGAGCGCCAGCCACTTGAGCAGCGCCATCGGCTCCTGCGGAACGTCGCACAGGCGGGCGAGCACGGCGTCGGCGGTGCTCGTGGGCAGCCGGCCGTCGACCGCCGCCACGGCGCAGTGCGCCAGCTCGATGGCGGCGAAGGGATTGCCCTCGGCCGCCGCCACGACCCGCGCGACCGCGCCAGCGGCGAGCGGCCCGCCCGCGGCGCGCAGCACGAGCCGGTGGCACTCCTCGTCGTCGAGCGGTTCGAGGTCGAGCAGTTGCATCGCGCCCGCGCGATGCAGCCGTGCAACGCCTTGCGCGAGCGCGCTCTCCGGCATGACCGGCCGCAGCGACAGCAGCACGCAGACCGGCGTGCCGGCCATCGCGAGCTGCAGCAGCACATCGATGTCGGCCTCGCCGGCCCGGTGCGCATCGTCGACCTGGAGCAACACGTCGGCGCCGGCCGCAGAAGCGATCAGCAGGCGCCGCACCGCGCCCACCACCTGGTGCCGCCCCAGCGGCCCGGGCAAGGGCTCGGCAGGCGCCGCGAGCGGACTGATCAGCGCCAGCACGTTGCGTGCGCTGGCACCGATGCGGTCGAGCAGCGACCGGTCGGCCACCAACAGGCGTTCGGCCAGCGCGGCGACCATCGCATAGGCCTGGCCGCTGCGCGCCGCGTCGACCCGCAGCACCGACCATCCGCGCGCCCGGGCCTGCAGGCCGATCTCGCGGCACAGGGCACTCTTGCCGATGCCGCCGGGGCCGCGCAGCGCGATGCCACCCGGCCGCTCGTCGGGTGCCGTGCCAAGCCAGGCCATGGCCTGCGCCAGCGGCAAAGCGCGGCCCACGAAGGCCGGCCCGTTCGCGCGCAGGCCCGACAGGCAGTGTTCGTAGAGGGCTTCGGTCTGCCGGTCGGGCGCCACGCCGAGTCCCTCCTGCAGCGCCTCGCTCAGGTGCGCATACCAGCGCAGCGCGGCGGCGCGGTTGCCCGACGCGAGTTCGCGCTGCATCAGGGCGCGGTGCGCGGGCTCGTCGGTGGGTTCGAGCTGGGCCAGCCGCTCCCACTGCGCACTGGCGCGCAGCAGGTCCACGTGGGCGGCATGGAGGCGCTCGCGCGCGGCTTCGGTCCAGGCCTCGTAGCGCGCGCCGGGCAGCAGTTCGCTGGCATAGCCGCGCGCCGCCTCGGCGCATTCGGCCGGGTCGCGGCGGGCGAGCGCGGCTTCGGCCTGGCGGGCGAAGTGCTCGGCATCGACATGCACCGGCCGGTCGGGCCAGAGCACGAGCTCGCCGCCCTGCACCACGATCGCATCGTGGCGCCCGAGCGCCTGCCGCGCATGGTGCGTCGCCTTGCGCAGGTTGGCCGCGCCGGCCTCGGGCTCGAGCTGCGGCCACAGCGCATCGATGAGCCGGTCGCGGCTGAGGCGCCGGCGCGGCTGCAGGCTCAACAATTGCACGAGGTGTGCGGCCCGCAGGCTCGGCCAGCGCGAGGTGGCGAGTTCGTCCGGGCCGATGCACACCGCAAAGCGCCCGAGCAGCCGGACTTCCATCGGGACGGGCGCGTCGTCCGGCGCCAGCAGCAGCAGCGAGGTGGCCATGCGCTGCAGTCTGCGCGCTGTGCATCGCCGCCGCAACCGGCCATTCGGCCAGGAACATTCCAGGAACGGTCGTGCGCGCATCGTGCGCCTTCCCTTCCTCAGCCCTCCACAGGAGAAACCCAGATGAACCCGATCACCCCCGCCCCCGCCACCCCCGCCGCCTCGCTGTACGACCGCCTCGGTCGGCGCGAAGGCATCGCGCGCATCACCCGCAGTCTGATCGAGAACCACATGGCCAACCCGCTGGTGCGCATGCGCTACGAAGGCAGCGACATGGCGCGCGTCGAGACGCGTGCCGTCGAGTTCTTCTGCGCCGGCGCCGGCGGTCCCGAGTCGTACAGCGGCAAGGACATGCTGGCCACCCATCGCGGCATGAACATCAGCGAGCAGGAGTTCGTCACCGTGGTGGACGACGCCATGGCGGCGCTCGAGACCCACGACATCGACGCCGGGACGCGCAACGAAGTGCTCGGGATCCTCTGGTCGCTGAAGGGGCAGGTGGTCCGGGTCTGAAATAGGCCTGCCGGGAGCGCCGCGCGCGACTGGCGCGCGAGCGTTCTCGGCATTCCCGGCCTGGTCATCTCTGTACGAGATGGTGCCTTCTCCCATCGGTATGAATTTCGCGAGTTAACCCGGTACATCCGCTCGCCGCGTGGATCGACCATCGGTGCCGAGCAAGCAATGCGAGGCACACGAATGACCACCAGTACCCTGTCGGCGCCGCACGGCGATGCGGATTCTCTTTCTTCGGCCGCGGATGCGGTTTACCGCAAGGTCAGCTGGCGGCTGATACCGCTGCTGTTCCTCTGCTACATCGTCGCGTACCTGGACCGCGTCAACGTCGGTTTCGCCAAGCTGCAGATGCAGGATGCGCTTCAGTTCAGCGAGGCGGTGTATGGCCTGGGGGCGGGCATCTTCTTCGTCGGCTACTTCCTCTTCGAAGTGCCCAGCAACGTCGTCCTGCACAAGGTGGGCGCGCGCCGCTGGATCGCCCGGATCATGGTCACCTGGGGCCTGCTGTCGGCGGCGACCATGTTCGTGAATTCGCCGATGACCTTCTACGTCATTCGCTTCCTTCTGGGCGCGGCCGAGGCGGGCTTCTTCCCCGGCATCATCCTTTACCTCACCTACTGGTATCCGGCTGCCCGACGCGGCAAGGCCACCTCGCTTTTTCTGGCGGCGATTCCGTTTGCCGGCATCCTGGGTGGGCCTGTCTCTGGCTGGATCCTGCAAAGCATGGCGGGGGTCAACGGCTGGCAGGGGTGGCAGTGGATGTTCCTGTTGCAGGGGCTGCCCACCGTGGCGCTTGGCATGGTGGTCTGGCGCTACCTCGACGACCGCGTGAAGGATGCGGCCTGGCTGAGCCCGGAGCAACGCGAGCTGATCGCACGCGAGATCGCTGCGGATGGCACGGGCAAATCCGAAGCGAGCGTATGGCGCGTGGTTTCGAACGGCCGCGTCTGGCTGCTGGCCCTGGTCTACTTCTCCTTTGTGGCGGGCCTGTACGGCATCTCGTTCTGGCTGCCCAGCATCATCAAGGCCATCGGGGTGAAGGGTGCGCTCGACATCGGCCTGCTCAGTGCGATCCCCTGGTCCTTCGGCGTCGTTGCGATGTACCTGACGGCACGCAGTGCCGACCGTCGCCTCGAGCACCGTTGGCACTCGGCCATCGCGGCCGTGGTCGGCGCGGCGGGCCTGATGATGAGCGTGGCAATGCATGGAAGCGCCACCTGGTCGATGGTCGGCCTGACCATTGCGACGATGGGCATCATGTCGACCTTGCCTGTGTTCTGGGGCATGCCGACCGGCTTTCTCGGTGGTGCCGCGGCAGCGGCGGGCATTGCCTTCATCAACTCGTTCGGCAACCTGTCGGGCTTCGCCGCGCCTTTCATGATCGGTGTGATCAAGGATGCGACTCAGAGCACCGACGCCGGGCTGCACATGCTCGCAGCACTACTGGTATTGGGTGCGGTGCTGGTGTTGTGGGTCAAGCCGTCGAACCGGACCGCCGAACGCGCGGCGCGCTAGCACCATGGATGCCCAACTGATGAACCCTGTGCGCCCCGTTGCCGCGCCGCTCGGCCGCCGCGCACCGTCTGCCGAACTCCTCGCGTCGTTGCGGCACCGCTTCGGCGCGCGGCTTTCGACGGCCGAGAGCGTGCTGCTGCAGCACGGCAGCGACGAGTCGAGCTACCGTCCCGCACCGCCCGACGCGGTGGTCTACGTGCACAGCACCGACGAGGCGGCCTTCGTGGTGCGCGCCTGTGCACGCGAGCGGGTGCCGGTGATCGCCTTCGGTGTCGGCTCGTCGATCGAGGGCCACCTGCTGGCCGTCGAAGGCGGCATCTGCGTGGACTTCTCGCAGATGAGTGAAGTGCTGGCGATCCGCACCGAGGACCTCACCGCGACGGTGCAGGCGGGCGTGACGCGCAACATGCTCAATGCGGCGCTGGCGGGCACCGGCTTCTTTTTCTCGGTCGACCCCGGCGCCGATGCAAGCATCGGCGGAATGGTTGCCACGGCTGCTTCGGGGACCAACACGGTGCGCTACGGCACGATGCGCGACAACCTCGTGAACTTGACGGTCGTGACGGCGCAGGGCGATGTCATCCGCACCGCGTCGCATGCACGCAAGAGCTCTGCAGGCTACAACCTGACGCAGCTTTTCTGCGGTTCCGAAGGCACGCTCGGGCTGATCATCGAGGCGACCGTGCGCATCCATCCGCACCCCGAAGTGGCCGCGGCCGCCGTGGTGCATTTTCCGACGGTGCGCGCGGCGGTGGATTGCGTGATCGAATCGATCCAGCTCGGCGTGCCGCTGGCGCGCGCGGAGATGCTGTGCGCATTGACGATCAAGGCCGTCAATGCGCACAGCCGCACCACGCTGACCGAGCGGCCGACGCTCTTTCTCGAGTTTGCGGGAAGCCAGGCGCAGATCGACGAGCAGTCTGCCGTTGTGCGCGACATCGCAAACGGCCATGGCGGTGGCGAATTCCAGTGGGCCATCCAGCAGGAAGAGCGGTCGCGGCTCTGGACGCCGCGGCACCACGCCTATTTCGCCTCGCTGCAACTCAAGCCCGGCAGCCGGAGCCTCACCACCGACGCATGCGTGCCGCTGTCTGCGCTGGCCACCTGCGTGGAAGAGACGCTGGACGACATCCACGCCCACGGCTTGCTGGCGCCCGTCTTCGGCCACGTCGGCGACGGCAACTTCCATTGCCTCGTGCTGGTCGACCCTGACGCGGCCGAAGAGGTGGAGGCGGCCGAAGCCTTCAGCCATCGGCTGGTCCAGCGTTCGCTGAAGCACGGCGGCACCTCGACCGGCGAGCACGGCGTCGGCCTCCACAAGATGCAGTACCTCGTCGAGGAGCACGGCCCTCACACGGTGGCGCTCATGCGCGCGATCAAGCGGAGTTTCGATCCGCACAACATCTTCAACCCGGGCAAGGTTGTTCACTTCGGCTGAGCGCAGCACCCTGCAGACAGCCGATCACTTCACGAAGGCACGACCATGCATTTCTCACGCAGCGCTTGTTTGATCGCCGTGCTGACGACCGCAGCATGCGGCGGCGGTGGCGGACACGGGAACGGCTTCGTTGCCCCGATGCCCGCACCGGCGCCAGCGCCAGCGCCAGCGCCAGCGCCAACGCCAACGCCAGCGCCAGCGCCAACGCCAGCGCCAACGCCAACGCTCGCCCAAAAGTGCCCCCTGCTGGCCGGGCAGGCCCTGGGCGGCGGCGCCACTGTGCAGAGCGCACAGGTTGTTGCCGCCACCGGCGCGCAACCCGAATACTGCGTGGTGCAGGCCGGGCTCAATGGCTCGACCCTGCGCTTCGAGGCCCGCATGCCGACCAGCGGATGGAACGGCAAGATCGCTTTTCTCGGGGGCGGCGGTTTCGACGGCACCATGCCGGTCGCCACCGACCTGCAGTTCAGCCCCTCGATCGTCGGCGAGCGCTACGCCACGCTCGGTACCAATGGCGGCTACGACTACCCGGGCGCGCGCGGCGCCGACTATTTCAAGGCAGCATTCGCGCTCGACCCCGAACAGCTGGCCGACTTCACGCACCGATCGGAACACCGCGCGCTGCCGGCGGGCAAGGCGCTCGTTGCCGACTTCTTCGGTGCGCCCGCGACGCACAGCTACTTCGAAGGTTGTTCCATGGGCGGGCACGATGCATTGGTGCAGGCACAGCGCTACCCCGACGACTTCGACGGCATCGTTGCGCGCGCGCCGGCCGGCAACATCATGGGCCTGTTCATGCAGTTCAACCGCATCGCCAAGCAGGTGCGCACGCCCTCGAACACGCTCGACGCGCCCAAGCAGAGCCTGCTGGCGAACGCGGTGCTTGCGCAGTGCGACGCGCTGGACGGCGCCACCGACGGCGTGATTTCCAGGCCCGGCGCATGCCACTACGATCCGGCGCCTCTGCGCTGCGCGGCGGGCGCAGACACCGGCGACAGCTGCCTGTCCGATGCGCAGATCGCCACCGTCCGAACGGTGACGTCGGCCATCACCACGGCCGACGGCGCCTGGTCGCATCCGGGCTACAACCCCGGTGCCGAGAACGCGGCCAAGGGCTGGGGCGAATACATCTGGCCCAGCATGGCGCTCGGTGGCAATTCGGTGCAGGGCATGTTCTCGGACGGCTTCGTGCGCTCCTTCATCACGCAGGATGCGGGCTACGACACGGCCGCCTGGAACTACGACGACTGGCTGCCGCGCATGGGCGTGGTTGGCGGCATGTTCCAGGCCTTCGATCCCGACCTGACGGCGCTGAACGCCCGGGGCGCCAAGATGATCCTGTGGAACGGCACGACCGACAGCTCCGTGAGCGCGCGCGACACCGAGCGCTACTACAACGATGTCGTGGGCTCTATGGGGCAGGGCAAGGCCGACCAGACCGTCGAGCTGTTCCTGGCGCCCGGCGTTGGTCATTGCTACGGCGGCGCCGGCCCCGACCGGGTCGACCTGCTCAAGGCCCTCGCGACATGGGTGGAGCAGGGCACGCCGGCATCGGCGCAATCGCTGGTCCATCGCAAGGTCGATGCGGGTGGCGCGACCACCGCTTCGCGCCCGCTTTGCAAGTACCCGGCCTACCCGCGCTACAAGGGCAGCGGCGACCTGAACGACGCGGCGAGCTTCGTCTGTGCGAGCCCCTGACCGGGATCGGTTCAGAATCCGGGAATGGAACTTCGCCAGCTCAAATACTTTCTTGCAATTGTCGAGAACAAGAGCCTGTCGCGTGCCGCCGAGCACCTGCACGTGGCGCAGTCGGCGCTGAGCAAGCAGGTCGCCGAACTGGAGTCGGAGCTCGGCGTGCAGCTGTTGTTGCGCAGCCGCAGTGGCGTTGCAACGACGGAAGCAGGCAAGGTGTTCTACGAGTACGCCCAAGGCATCACCAAGCAGATCAGCGATGCCCGGGCGGCAGTGCTGCGCTCCGCCGACACGGTGGTCGGCTCGGTGGTGGCGGCATTGCCGCAGAGCGTGGCCGCCACGCTCGCGCTGCCGTTGATGCGCGCGGTGTCGCGCCGCTATCCGAACATCCTGTTCCACCTGAACGAGGAGCTCACCGGCAACATGGCGGACCAGTTGCTCGGCGGCCGCGTCGACGTGGCCATCTTCACCGACACCATGCCGCCGCGCGACATCGTCTTTACGCCACTGGTCGAGGAAGCCTTCGTGCTCATGCATTCGCCCCAGGACCCGCAAGCGCCGCCGGCGGGCGACGTGTCGCTGCACGCGGCCGTCGCGCGACCGCTCGTCCTGCCGAGCCCGCAGCATGGCCATTGCACGCGCTGGACCGTCGACAACGCCTTGAAGCGCGCCGGCCTTCCGCCGCAGACCATCGCGGCCGAGATCAATTCGGTCTACGTCCTCAAGAGTGCCGTCGAGGCCGGCATCGGTCCCACCATCATGCCGTTCGGCCTCGCACAGCGCGAGGTGGCGGACGGGCGCCTTGTGGCCCACCGCATCGACTCGCCGGACATGGTGCGCGTGCTCGGCCTGTGTGTCTCGCGCCACATTCCGGCGACCAACGCCAAGCTCGCGATCTGCCGGCTGATCTGCGAGCTGGTGCGCGACCTCTGCGAGAGTGGCCAGTGGTCGGGCGCGCGCTACGTCGCCGAGGCAGCGGGCGCGAAGCCAAGGTGCGATGGCATACAGGTCGTTTCGGAATTCAAGGAATAGTCTGGCAAATCACGGTACGCGACCTTAAAATTCGGAATTCCAGAAAAAATAGTTCGTGGTGCAGTTTTTACACGGACATTTCCAAAATTCCGAAATGAACTCTCGCCCCGTCGAAGACGGCCCGGTTGGCACTGCCGGTCCGGTCGCATCACCCCCGGTTTTGGTGGGCGAACCCGGCGCCCTCGGTCAATACGTGCGCGGGACGCGAAAGCAGCAACAACTTCGCATCGACGACGCGGCGAGCCTCTTCGGAGTCTCTGTCGACCTGGTCTCGCGGCTCGAGAATGGATCGGGCTCCGTCCGGCTGGACAAGCTGCAGGCAGTGCTGGACGGGCTTGGTCTTGCCCTTGTGGTCGGACCGAAGAGCGACTTGCTGAGTTTTGTGGGCGGACGGACCGCGTCGGACGATGCGCGAATCTGAGGACAACGCGCATCGCTTGCGCGTGACCCACGATGGCGGCACGCCCGTCGGCGAACTCGCCTACGCAATCGGTGAAGACCGTTGGTCGTTCCGCTACGACCGGGCATGGGCGCGCCAGGGTGCATTTCAACTCTCGCCGGCATTTCCCTTCGAGCCGCCGCCTGAGGGCTATGACACCCACGCCATCCGACGCTTCATCGTGAACCTCTTTCCGGAAGGGGCGCCCCTTCGCGCCGCGCTCGAGCAACTCCATGTGGCACCGAGCAACGCATTCGCGCTGCTGCGCGGCATGGGAGGGGAGACGACCGGCGCATTGGCGTTCCATCCCGTCGATCAAACAGCGGCTGCGCCGGCCCCCCGAGAACAACGCTTCCTCTCGCGAGAGGAGCTCAGAGGCCGTGTCGATGTTGCCAAGGAGGGCGGCCTCACGGTGTGGGACGGCCGGGTCCGAATGTCGATTGCGGGCTATCAGGACAAGCTGGCCGTATGGGCTGCGCACGACCTCGTCGACGACACGGAGGCCGGCATGTGGTTGCCGGAACCGCCACTGGCCTCGACTTTCATTCTCAAGCCGCAGCCGGCGGGACCACGCACGCCGCACCTCGTGGCCAATGAGCACTACTGCATGAGGCTCGCAGAGGCCTATGGCGCTCAGGTCGCCCGCGTGGCCATCATGCGCCTGCCGGTCCCCGTTCTGGTCGTCGCCCGGTTCGACAGGCAATGGCGCGCCGATGAAAACCAAGCTTGGGTGTCAAAGCTGCACGTCATCGACGGCTGCCAGGCCGCCGATCTTTCGGTGGACTCCAAATATGAGCGCCACCTGGGCAATTCCCCCGAGCTCGCACGATATCGCGATGGGATGAGCCTGCCGAAGCTGTTTGGTCTTGCCACGCTCATGCGCCGCCCGGCAGTGGCGCGCCTGGAGATGTTGCGTTGGGCGCTGTTTCAGCTGGCGGTCGGTAACTCTGATGCGCACGGCAAGAACTTTTCGTTCTTCGTCGACCGAACCATGCTCGAGCCCGCGCCGTGGTACGACGTCGTGAGCGTCGCCCAATATCCGGAACTCGACCAAAGCTTCGCAATGTCCATCGGCGACGCGTTCGCATGGGACGAACTCAACGCGATGGAGCTTGCGCATTTCGCCTACCAGTGCGGCATCCATCAAAAGTTGCTGCACCGGGAGACCGAGCGGCTGTCCCGTGCGATGAGAAGAGCGCCCGAACTTCTTAGCGCGCCGGTGTACACCGAAGAGGAGCGTGACTTTCTGCGTCCGATATGCGAACGGGTGCAGCAGCGCAGCCAAACGTTGGTGGGTCTGGCGGCCGGTGCCAGCGTCTTCACCGCCGACCACTTCTAGCGGTGGTGGCGTGGACATGGGACGCTGCTGCCCCTGTCAGAACGGATAGTGCCGAGGCGCCATCTGCACCGTGATCCAGCGCAGTTCCGTGAACGCCTCCACGCCGGCCCGCCCGCCGAAGCGCCCGTAGCCTGACGCCTTGACACCCCCGAACGGCATCTGCGCTTCATCGTGCACCGTCGGTCCGTTGACATGGCAGATCCCCGCCTCGATGCGCTGCGCCACGCTCCACGCGCGCGCCACGTCGCGGCCGAACACCGCGGACGACAGACCGAACTCGTTGTCGTTGGCCACGGCCACGGCCTCTTCGACGCCGTTCACGCGCACGACCGCCTTCACCGGCCCGAAGGACTCTTCGCGGTAGATGGCCATGGCAGGCGTGACATGGTCGAGCACGGTGGCGGGCATCAAGGTGTTCTGCGCCTTGCCGCCGCACACCAGCACCGCGCCCTTGGCGAGCGCGTCGTCGATCAGTGCGTTGCAGCGCGTCACGGTGCCCATGTCGACCACCGAGCCCAGCACCACGGGCCCTTCGCGCGGGTCGCCCAGCAGCAGGGCCTGCGCGCGGGCCGCGAACTTCGAAACGAACGCGTCGGCAACGGCGTTGTCGACCACGATGCGTTCGGTCGACATGCAGATCTGCCCCGAGTTGGCGAACGCGCCGAAGATCGCGCCGTCCACGGCCGCGTCGATGTCGGCGTCGTCCAGCACCACGAAGGGCGCCTTGCCGCCGAGTTCGAGCACGGCGGGCTTCAGGTAGGTGGCGCAGGTCTGCGCAATGAGGCGGCCGACGCGCGTGGAGCCGGTGAAGTTGACGCGCCGCACCGCCGGGTGCGCGACCATGGCCTCGACCACGGCGCCGGCATCGGCCGGTGCGTTGGTCACGAAGTTGACCGTGCCCTTGGGCAGACCGGCCTCGGCGAGCGCTTCCACGATGAGCGCATGCGTCTCGGGGCACAGCTCGGAGCCCTTGAGAACGACGGTGTTGCCGCAGGCCAGCGGCGTGGCGATGGCGCGCGTGGCCAGGATCACCGGCGCATTCCATGGTGCGATGCCCAGCACGACGCCCGCGGCCTGCCGCACGCCCATGGCGAGGCTGCCGGGCACGTCGGAGGGAATGACCTCGCCCGCGATCTGCGTGGTGAGCGAGGCGGCCTCGGTGAGGATGCCGGCCGCGAGGTGCACGTTGAAGCCCGCCCACAGCGCCGAGGCGCCGGTCTCGCGCGCCATGGCCTGCACGAAGGCGTCGGCGCGCGCCTCGAGCGCGTGTGCGGCCTTCAGCAGCAGGGCGCGGCGTTCGTTGGGGCCGGTCTGCGACCAGGTGGCGAAGGCGCGTTGCGCGGCCTCGACAGCGGCCACGGCGTCGGCCGGCGTGGCCGCGGGAGCGCGCGTGGCGATGCAGCCGTCCAGCGGGTTGCGTCGCTCGAAGGTCGCCCCGCCGGTGGCTGCGCGGCGTTCGCCGTCGATGAGCATGGAGATGTCGGTCATGGGTGTCCTTTTCGAATAAAGAGAGGAAGAGGGGTGTTCAGGCCACGCCCAGGTAGGCCTGGCGCACGGCGTCGGAATGCAGCAGCGCCTGCGCCTCGCCCGCGGCGACCACGCGTCCACGTTCGAGCACGTAGCCGCGGTCGGCGGCCTGCAGCGCCTTGCGCACGTTCTGTTCGACCATCAGCACGGTCACGCCCTGGCCGGCGATGCGGCGCACGATGGCCAGCAGTTCGTCGACCATGCGCGGTGCGAGGCCGAGCGAGGGCTCGTCGAGCATCAGCAGGCGCGGCCCGCTCATCAGGGCGCGCGCCACGGCCACCATCTGCTGCTCGCCGCCGCTCATGGTGCCGGCGAGCTGCGTGGCGCGTTCTTTCAAACGCGGAAAGTCGTCGAAGGCGCGCGCCAGGCGCTCGGCCCGCAGCCGCGCGGGAACGAGCCAGCCGCCGAGTTCGAGGTTCTCGGTGACGGTCATCTGCGGGAACAGCTGCCGGCCTTCGGCCACCAGCGCCAGACCGCGCCGCACGCAGGCGGTGGCGTCGGCGGATGGCAGCGCCGCACCGTCGAGCACTGCGTCGCCCGTGCGCGCAAGCAACCCCGCGAGCGCCTTGAGCAGCGTGGTCTTGCCCGCGCCGTTGGGCCCGAGCACGACGGTGACGCCGGGCGCCACGTCGAGGTCCAGGCCCTGGATGACCTGGAAGCCGTGGTAACCCGCGGACAGGCCGCGCACGGTCATGGAGGTGCCGCTCATGCCGTGGCCTCCATCTCGTCGCCCAGGTAGGCCTCGACCACGCCGGCATCGCGCACCACCTCGGCCGGCGTGCCGTCGGCGATCTTGCGGCCCTGGTGCAGCACCAGCACGCGCTCGACGTACTTCAGCAGCGTGGTCACCGCATGCTCGATCCACACGACCGTGAGGCCGTGGTCGTCGCGCAGGCGCCGGATGCGCCTGGCCATCGCATCGACCTCGGCCTCGGTGAGGCCGGCCGCCACTTCGTCGAGCAGCAGCACGCGCGGCCGCGTGCCGAGCGCCATGCCGATCTCGAGCAGCCGCTGCTGCGAGGGCGTCACGTCGGCCGCGGTCTGCGTTGCCAGGCCGGCCAGGCCCAGCATGTCGAGGATCTCGCCGGTGCTGCCCAGGCCCGCGATGGGCGCGCGGTGGCGTCCGGCGAACTGCATGCCGAAGCGCACGTTGTCTTCGAGCGTCATGTCGGCCATCACGCGCGGCGTCTGGAAGGTGCGCGCGATGCCGTGCGCGGCATACAGGTGCGGCCCGCGCCGTGTCAGGTCGACATCGCCTTCCACCAGCAATCGCCCCGCGCTCGGCATGACCACGCCCGAGATGGCATTGAAGAAGGTCGTCTTGCCGGCCCCGTTGGGGCCGATGATGCCGACCAGCTCGCCCGTGTGGAAGGTCGCGCTCACGGCGTCGACGGCCGTGAGTCCGCCGAAGCGCACCGTGAGGTCACGGGCTTCGAGAAGCGGGGTTGCCGTCATGGCGCATGCCTCCGCAGGGCCGCGCGCTTGCGCTGCCACAGCGACGCAAGGCCGTTGGGCAGGTACATCACGCACAGGATCAGCAGCAGCCCGAGCACCATCATGTAGCCGTAGGGCAGCTGCAGCCGCAGCGTTTCCGACAGCAGGCTGAACACGATGGCCGCGGCCACCGGACCGCCGATGCTGGCGGCGCCGCCGATCATCGCGATCAGCACGGTCTGGAAGCCGATGAAGGGGCTGAACACGGCCGCGGGCTCGATGTAGGTCCAGCGCACGGCCATGGCCGCGCCGACCGCACCGGCAAAGGCGGCGGTGAGCGCGAAGCCGGCGATCTTCACGCGGCGCGTGTCCACGCCCAGCGTCTGCGCGCGCTGCTCGTCGGCGCCGATGCCGGCCAGCGCAAGGCCGAAGCGGCTGCGCTTCACGAGCAGCGCGGTGGCAATGGCCGCGCCCGCAATCGCCAGCACGGTGAGGTACACCGTCTCGTTCGAGGGCACCACAGTGAGCACGCGACCCACGGTGCCCGAGACCTGCTTCTCCACGAAGGTGACCGCATGGCGGATCAGCTCGGTCATGCCGAAGGTCAGCACCGCGAAGTAGGTGCCGCGCAGGTGCAGCACCGCCGCGCCCATCAGCACCGCCACCGCGCTCGCAATGGCCGCGCCGCTCAGAATGACCAGCGGCCAGGGCAGCACCTCGAGCAGCGTGGCGCTCGCATACGCACCCAGGCCGAAGAAGGCCGAGGTGGCGAGCGACAGGTACCGCGTGGCGCCGCAGAACAACGACCAGCTCGTGGCCAGCGCGATGTACATCAGGCAGCCGAGCGCGACCGATGCGATGAATTCGCTCGCGATCCACGGCAGGGCCGCCGCCAGCGCGAGGCCGATGCACAGCACCCACCACGGCTTGTTTTGAAAGAGTGAAATCATTTGCGGGAGAACAGTCCGTTGGGCCGCCAGATCAGCACGCCGATGAACACGGCGTACGACAGCAGCATCTTGAGCGAGGGGCTCGTGTAGTACATGCCCAGCGCCTCGACCACGCCCAGCAGCAGGCCGCCGACGAGGCTGCCCGCGATGCTGCCGAAGCCGCCGAGCGTGATGACGATCAGCGCCGTCACCGTGTAGGGCTCGCCCATCGACGGCGAAATTTCATAGGTCATCGACAGCAGCGCGCCGGCCACGCCCGACAGGCCCAGGCCGATGCCGAACATCAGCGGGTGCAGCCGCTTCGTGTTGATGCCCACGAGCTGCGCGCCGGTGGGCGACTGCATCAGCGCACGCACCGCCTTGCCCAGCAGCGTGAGCTTGAGCAGCGCGATGAGCACCATGCTGAGCGCCAGCGCCACGCCGAACAGCACCAGCTTGTTGGCGGTGAAGCGCATCTCGCCCAGCTGCACCGGTTCGGCCAGGTAGTCGTAGCCGCGCAGGTCGCCGCCCCACACGAGCAGGGCGGTGTTCTGCACGAAGAACATCAGGCCGAAGCCGACCATCAGGCTGCGCGCCTCGAACACGTCGACGTTCGGCGCACGCGCCGCGACCTGCCGGAAGCACAGCCAATGCACCGCCATGCCGAGGGCCATCAGCAGCGCGAAGGCCACCGGCATGAACAGGAGCGGCGAGATGCCCAGCGCCGTGTGGGCCCACCATGTGAGAAAGGCGCCGAGCATCAGGAACTCGCCGTGCGAGATGTTCATGATGCGCATCAGCCCGTATTGCAGGTTCAGCCCGATGGCCACCAGCGCATAGATGCCGCCCGTGATCAAGCCGCCGGCCAGCAGTTCGGCCCATCCAGAGAACGACACGTTGTTATTTCCAGGCCGGCTTGGGCATCAGTTGCGCGGTGGCGCGGTCTTTCGGCCACACCACTTCGAAATCGCTGCCTTGCCACTGCGAGACGGTGCCGGGAATCGACGCGTTCTCGCTGCCCTCGAAGCGGATCGGCCCGAGGATGGTCTTGAACTCGTTCTTCGCGATCTGCTCGCGCAGCGCCTTGCGGTCGAGGCCCACCTTCTCCACCGCCTGCTGCAGGATCTGCAGGCCGGCCCACGCGTGGCCGCTGGCCCAGCGGTCGGGTTCCTTGCCGAACTTCTTCGTGTGCGCATCGAAGTAGGCGCGGGCCTCGGGGCTGGTCTTGCCGTTCCACGAGCCCATGCCGATCACGCCCTCGGTGTTGGCGGCCATCACGTTCTTGTAGAGCTGGAAGGCGGTGCCCACCGAGGCGTAGAAGTACTTTGGATTGAAGCCCACCTCGCGCGCCTGCCGGCTCGCAAGGATGGTGTCGGGCGGGTAGGTGATGCCGATGAAGGCATCGGGGTTCAGGTCCTTCATGCTGCGCAGCACGGGCGCGAGGTCTTTCACGCCCAGCGGGTAGCTCTTGCGGTCGAGCACCTGGATCTGCGTCTTCTTCAGCGCATTGTTCAGCGCCGCGAAGTTCTCCAGCCCGAACAGGTCGTCCATGTAGACGATGGTGATCGTCTTCACGTTCTGCGCCACCAGCATGTCGACCAGCGCGCCCATCATCTTGTCGGGCTGCTGCAGCAGCGAGAAGAAGAAGGGCAGGCGCATGTCGATGAGCTTGCGCGACAGCGCCGTGGGCGCCAGCAGCGGATAGCCGAAGCGGTTGGCCAGCGGCGCGACCGCGAAGTTGGCGCCCGATCCCCAGGGCGGCAGCACGAGGTCGACCTTGTCACTGCCCATGAGCTTTTCGAAGGTGCGCACGCAGGTCTCGGTCTCGCTGCGGTCGTCGTAGCCGATCAGCTCGATCGGCCGCTTGGCGCCCTTCACCGACAGGCCACCCGCGGCGTTGACCTGCTCGGTCCACAGCAGGTAGTTGGGCTCCTGGCTCACCTGGGCGCCCGCGGCCCAGGGGCCGGTGCGGGCGATGGCGTAGCCGATGCGCACGGGGGTGCTTTGCGCAAACAGCTGCGGGGCGACGGCGGCCGCGCCCAGCGCGGTGGCCGTGCCCTTGATCCAGTGGCGGCGGGTGGGGTGAAGCATGAAGGTCTCCTTCCGGGCGTCGGTATGCGCCCGCTGACCGGGATCGTAGAAACGGACGCCTTCGGCCGCTGTGCCCGCCGCGCACAAAGCACTTGACGCAGCGTGCAGGCGCCTAGTGGTTAACCCGCAAGGGCGAGGGCCTTCCGGGCACTCCACAATGCGCGGCACCCGGCTCCGTGCTGCAATCTTTCGTTCGTCTTCACTGCTTTCGCCCATGACCGCGTCCCTGCTCCTGTCCACCGACCAGATCCCGTCGAAGGAGCGCGGGCCGCTGTGGTGCGAGTGGGTGTGGCGCCACTTCGGCGGGCTGGGCTCCGACCTGTACGGCGATAGCGATTTCGACGGCCACCTCGCGTCCTCGCATGCGGGCGACGTGATCCTCACGCGGCTCGAGGCCAACCGGCATCGCGTCTTGCGAACCCCGCAGATGGCACGCCTGAGCGACGCGCCGTACCTGAAGATCGTCGCGCCCTGGCAGGGCTCAGCCGAGGTCACGCAGCGCGGGCGCGCGGCGGCGGTGCGCGCGGGCGGCTGGACGCTGTACGACACCACCCTCGACTACACCGTGGCCAACCCCGAGCGCAGCGACCATCTCATCGTGATGCTGCCGAAAGACCAGATCGCCTCACCCGCGCTGCCGCTTGGCGACCTCGTCGCGCGGCGCATCGGCGGTGACAGCGGCATCTCGCGCGTGGCGCTGGAAACCATGCGCAACACCTACCTGGAGCTGCCCTACATGAGCGAGGCCGCCGCGCGCGGCGCGGGCGAGTTGCTGATCCAGCTGGTGCGCCTGTCGCTCATGGAGCTCGCCGGCCAGGGCACTGCCCAGACGCAGCGCGAGGCGCTGAAAGACCGCATCCAGCGCCACGTGGCGCAGAACCTGCGCGACCCCGCACTGTCGATCGACGGCATGGCGCTGGCGCTGCGTTGCAGCAAGCGCCTGCTGCACCAGGCCTTCGCAGGCGACGACGACACGCTCACCGGCTACATCCAGCACCAGCGGCTAGCGGTCAGCATCCGCGACCTGATCGATCCCGCGAACGCCGCGCGCTCCATCACCGACATCGCGCTCGGCGCGGGCTTCGGCAACCTTTCGCACTTCAGCCGCGTGTTCCGCGCGCACACGGGCGGCAGCCCGAGCGAGTTCAGGCGGCAGGCGGGCTCGCCTGCAGGAGTCCATCGCACATGAATGCCTCTCACCGCCGGCCGGTTCCGTTGAACAAGGCCTACCGTCTGCTGAACCACGGACCCACCGTGCTCGTGAGCGCCGCGCACGACGGGCGGCGCAACATCATGGCAGCGGCCTGGGCCATGCCGCTGGACTTCGACCCGCCCAAGGTCGCGGTCGTGCTCGACAAGAGCACCTGGACGCGCGTGCTGCTCGAAGGCGCGGGCAGCTTCGCGCTGCAGGTGCCCACGCGCGCGCAGCTCGACCTGACCGATGCGCTGGGCAACAGCTCGGGCCGCGAGATCGCCGAGCGCGACGGCAGCGACAAGTTCGCGGCCTACGGCCTCTCGACCTTCACGGGCGAGGCCACCGGTGCGCCGCTGCTCGAAGGCTGCGCGGCCTGGCTCGAATGCCGGCTGCTGCCCGAGCCGCCGATCCAGCAGCGCTACGACCTGTTCCTGGGCGAGGTGATCGCGGCGCAGGCCGACGCGCGCGTGTTCTCCGAAGGGCGCTGGCATTTCGAAGGTCATGACGATCTGCGCACGCTGCACCATGTGGCGGGTGGGCACTTCATCGTCGATGGCGAGGCGGTCGATGCGCGGCCGCTGCCGCGAGCGGCGGCGTAGCGGGCGTGCGTCAACTGAAACAACGCTAAGCAGCCGCGTCGTCGCCGCGCTGCGATGCTTCGAACTCGGCGCGGTTGAACAGGCCGAAGTACAGAACCTCTGACCACTGCAGCCCCAGCGGATATTCCGTCGCGCGGCTGCGCGTGCTGTCGCAGTCGTCGTCGAAGCGCAGCCCGAAGAAGGCATCGAGCGGCGCCGCCTGCTTGGCCGCACCGGCCTCGCGCAGCAGCTGCGCCGCCGCCGCGATGTCTTGCGGCAGCGCATCGAGCGCGGCGCCGGCCTGCTGGCAGCGCGCCAGCTCCTGCTCGACGCAGGCCCGCAGCGGGGCTTCTTCCGATTCGGACATGGTGTCGAGCTCGACCGTCTCCAGCAGCAGGTGCTCATCGCGGTGGGCTTCAAGAAAAGCCAGGGTCTCGTCCAGCCATGCTGGCAGCTGCGTCGAACCCGTCGCGGGTGTGGTGGCTGCGGGCGCGGCAATGGCAGGAGGCGCCTTCGATGCGGCGGACGACGAAAGGCGGCTCTTTATCCTGTCGATCAGCGAGAGGGCCTTCGGCGCCGCTGCAGGTGTCGCAGGCTGAACTGCGGGCGATGGCATCGGCCCCTGCGCTGCCAGGAACCGCACGATCTCGATGAAGCGCTTCACCCGCGCAAAGCCGGGATCGAAGCGGCTGCTGATCGCATACAGCTTCACCTTTTCGTCCGTCTCGTCGTCGTCGAGCCCATCGGCGATCAGCGATGCGCACAGCTGCGGGTCGCCCGACATCAGCAGCCGGTACATGAACGGCACGTCGTAGTTCCACTCGGACACACCCGAGATCGTTTCGGGCCGGTCCGCATACGACGTGGGCCGGTTGCTGAGGCTGTACAGGTAAGAGCGATTGGCCATGGACTCAAAGTGTGAATGGCGGCTGCAGTGCGAGTGCGCCGCCGTTGCAAGAATGAAGAAGTGCCGCTCCTCGAGAAGCGGTCTTCGGCCTGGTCGGCTGATTCTGCCCGCGCCAAATCTGCACAGCGCCTCATGCGGCGGCGATTGCAGGTGCAGCGTTTGGTTGCTAGACTGGTATTAACGAAAACCTTAATGGATACCGAAACATGCCACTGAGAGCCTCAGACATTGTTCCCATCAGCGAAGCGCGCGCCCGGCTCACCGAGCTGGCCGAAGACGTGGTGGGCAGCGGCTCGGAGAAGGTGCTGACCAAGAACGGGGCGAGCTATGTCGCCTTGGTCGATGCACGCCGGCTGGACTACTACCATGCGCTCGAGGCGGAACACGCCAGCCTCGTGCTGGCCGAAGACGCCATCACCGGCCTGCAGCAGGCCTCGGCGGGGCAGTTCGTGTCCGACGAGGAACTGGACCAGGCACTCGGCGTCGCATCGGCACCGTGAGCATTCCCGTCAACGCGAGGGTTCGGGCGGTTCCGAACTTTCTGGCATGCCTGTACGCTGCACGTCGCTTCATGGAGGCGCAGGACGCCGCTTCCGCGCCAGCGCGCTTCAAGAAATTGCAGGCTGAAGTGGTGAAGGCGCGGGCGCTTCTTTCATTCGCACCCCCAAGCGGGCGACCTGCTCGATTCCTCGATGCCAAGTCGGGCTGGGGAAAGTTTCAAGCCGAGCAGGCACGGCAAGCTGCCCGTGCAGTCGGCCAGCCCGAGTTGCGGGAACTGGTGCTGGCGCGTCACGTTTTGCTGTACGCACATTCCGAGCGAGAAGTGGTGCTGCTCTCCATACGGCACGAACGTTAGTTGGGTTACGGCTTGTCCAAGCCACCCTGCTGACGAATCGGTCGCTGTGACCCTTCGACCAGCCGCCGCTCAGAACCGGTACGTCGCGTTCACCGTGGCCGTGCGCTCCGCGCTGCGATAGCACAGGTTCTCGAGGTAGCCGCAGTCATACAGCGCCTGCTTGTTCAACAGGTTGTTGATGTTGAGCGACACGCGCCAGGGGCCGCGGTCGAAGCCCATGGCCAGGTCCAGCAGCGTGAAGCGCGGGTTCGTGAGGTTGGCGTTGCCGTTGTCGGTGTTGGAGCGCATCTTGCCGAGATGGCGCACGCCGAGCGCCACGAACGAAGGCGTAGCCTCGCCGACCATGAACGCGTACTTCGCCCACACCGACGCACTGTGGCGCGGCGCGCCCTGCTGCGGCAGCCCAAGGTCGCCGTTGTTGCTGCGCGTGATCTTCGTCTGCAGGTAGGTGTACTGAGCGATCAGGCTCAGGCTGCGCGTCAGCTCGGCGCGCGCCTCGAGCTCCAGGCCGCGAGCAGACACTTCGCCGGTCTGCAGCAGCTTGCCGGGATTGCCCGGCGCGGAGGTGGTCACGTTCTGGCGCACGAGGTCGAACACCGACGCCGTGTAGCTGCTCTTCTGGTCGTTCGGCTGGTAGCGCAAGCCCGCTTCGATCTGGCGTCCCTTCGACGGCACGAGCGGCTGGCCGCTGACAGCGGTGCCGATTTCCGGCGAGAACGAGGTCGCATAGCTGAGGTAGGGCGCCCAGCCGCTGTCGAAGAGGTACGTCGCGCCCAGGCGGCCGGTGGTCGCGCTGGCCGACTGGTCGTAGCCGGTGCTGCGCTCACCCGTGGCCAGGTAGCTCGTCGTGCTCGACTGGTGCACCTTGTCGTGGCGCAGGCCGGCCGTGACCACCCAGCGGTCCCACTTGAGCTGGTCCTGCAGGTACAGCCCCAGTTGCCGCGCGGGCAGCCGCTCGACGCTCGGGTCCGACGACGGCACCAGCGCCTGCCGGCCATACACCGGGCGAAAGAGATCGATCGGCGCCACGAAGCCGATCTCGTGCGGGGAGCGGTCGACGTTGCGGATGCGTGCATAGTCCAGCCCGACCAGCACGTTGTGGGCGAGCGGACCGGTGCGAAAGCGCGCCGTCAGCTGCGTGTCCATGAACAGGCTCTTCGACTCGGCCTTCACGGGCCAGAAGTAGCGGTCCACCATGCCGTCTTCGCTCAGCCCCACCGGGAACATGTCGGTGCGGTCGTTGGAAAGATTGCTGTAGCGCAGGTTCTGCCGCACCGACCAGGTGTCGTTGAAGCGGTGCTCGAACTCGTAGCCCAGCATCTTGTTGGTCCGGCGAAAGCGGTTGTCGTCGCCGGAGACGTTCACGCGCGGATCGACCTGTCCCATCCAGCCTGGCACCTGCAGCTGGTTCGGAAAGGCGTACTGCTGGTTGTCCTTCTGGTAGCGCGCCAGCAGCGTGAGCTTGGTGTCTGCGTTGGGCTGCCAGGTCAGTGCCGGTGCGATGTACAGGCGGTTGTCGTGGTCGTGGTCCAGCCGTGTGTTCGCTTCGCGCCCCAGCATCGTGACGCGGTAGAGCCAGGTGCCCTCCGCGTTCAGCGCACCGCCGACGTCGGCCTTGAGCTGCCGACGGTTGTAGCTGCCGTACGCCACGCCGACCTCGCGCACCATGTCCGCGCTCGGCCGCTTGCTGACGGCGTTGACCATGCCGCCGGGCGGGATCTGCCCGTACAGCACCGAGGCCGGGCCGCGCAGCACTTCGAGCCGCTCCAGACCGTAGGGCTCGATGGTGGCGCCGAAAGTGCGGCCCGAGTTGCGCAGGCCGTCCTGCAGGATTCCCGTGGTCTCGACCGTGAAGCCGCGCAGCAGCGACGCATCGTCGCTGCCCAGCGAGCGCTGGTTGGGCGTGACACCTGCGGTGTAGCGCAGCACCTCGTCGAGCGAGTCGGCCTTGCGGTCCTGGATCTCGTCGCCGGTGATCACCGATACCGACTGCGGGTTCTCGATCAGCGGCGTGTCGGTCTTGGTGGCCGTGGCGCTGCGGCGTGCCACGTAACCGGCGACCGGTCCGCGCACGGTCTCTGGCAGGGCGTCGGCGGCTACCACCACTCCGGCCAGCGACACAGGGCCCGTCGGCGGTTCGGCCGCCTTGCGCAAGGTCACGGCCTGCCCCTGCGAAACGGCCTCGAGCCCGCTGCCCGCCAGCAGCTGCTCGAGCGCCTGTCGCGGCGTCAGGCGCCCGGCGACGGCCGGCGCCGTCTTGCCAGCGACGAGCGACTGCGGCATGGCGATCTGCGCGCCGGTCTGGCGCGCCCATGCATTGAGCGCGTCGCCGAGCGGTTGCGCCGGTATGCGAAGCTCGCGCGCCTCGGTCGAGGCCAGGCCGCCCGTGCTGCCCTGGGCCCAGACGGGCGTGGCGGAGAACGCAAGCGAAAGAGCCAGGGCGAGCGTCGCCGGTGGCGGGAGAAGGCGGTTCATAGAAGTCCAGCAACAGAGAAATGAAGGTCTTGTCCATGTAGACGCGCGGGTCTCATCGATGCCGGATGCATGTCGCCGATTTTTTTGACGCGGCTGCCGCCGCAAGCTCGGCGTCGGCGCGTTCAGCGCGCGGGGCGGACTTCGAATCCCCGGTGGCCCGGCACCAGCTGCACGGGCAAGGCACTGGCCAGCAAGCGGCGCGTCGCGGCAGCATCGCGTGGGTCGAAGGTGCCGGTCAGACGCAGGTTCGCCACGGCCGGATCGACGGCCACGATGCCCAGGTCGGCATGGCGCGCCATTTCGGCCAGCGCGCCCGCGAGCGGCGTGTTGCTGAAGCTCAGTGGTGCGCCCTGGCGGGGCGCCACGCTGTCGGCTGCGATCGTGCCGAGCGTCGGCAGCGCGCCCATCACCACGCGCTGCCCGGCCACCAGGTCGAACGGCGGCGCGGCGGTGGCATCGTCATCGGCGGTGCGCGCCACGCGGACCTTGCCATGCGCCACCGCCACCTCGGTGGCCTCGCGGCCCGGCACCGCCGGGGTGCTGCGCACCGAGAACCGCGTGCCGACCACCGTCACGCGCACACCGCCCGCCTCGACGCGGAACGGCCGCGCGGCATTGGCCTGCACCGTGAACAGGGCCTGCCCTTCGGCCATGCGCACCTCGCGGCGGCCCCGGAAGAACACGACCTTCAGCGAGGTCGCGGCGTCCAGGTGCAGCGTGGAGCCGTCCGGCAAGCGAACCTCCGACTGCCGCCCCCGCGCCGTCTCGAACGCCTGTTCGTAGACCGGCTGCGCCTGCCATTGCGCCCAGCCGAACCAGCCACCGCCCACGGCCATCGCCGCGAGGCCCGCCATCGCGAAGCGCGACACCAGCGCGCGCCGGCGCGGGGCCAGTTGCGCGCGCCTTGCGGGGGCCGCTTCTTTCGCCCGGTCGGCCGCGACCATGGCGCGCAACCGATCTGCGGCGTCCTGCGGCATTCGTTCGATCAACGCCCAGTCGGCCTCCCAGCGCGCATAGGCGTCGCGGTTGCCGCGGTCGGCGTCGAGCCAGTGCTGGAACGCGCGCTCGTCGGCTTCGGTCCATGGTGCCGCGTGCCGGCGCAAGAACCAGTCGAGCAGCGCCTCGTGCTGCGGCGACGCATCGTGCGAATCGGCGGCAGGTGTCATGGTTCGAGGTTCTCTTTTCTTCTTGTTCTTTTTGTAGACGCGCGAGCAGGGCCGATGCCGGATGCGGATGTGCCGGGTGTGCCTTGGGTGTCGAGCGCCTGCAGATGCCGCAGGCAGGCCGCCATGGCGATCTGCAGGTGCGTTTCAACCGTCTTGACGCTCACCCCCATTTTCGCGGCCACCTCGGCACGGCTCAGCCCGTCCAGCTTGTAGAGCACGAAGGCCTCGCGCGGCCGGGGCGCCAGTTGCGCCACCGCACGCTCGACGGCGGCCAGCCGCTGGCGGCCGGCGAGCAAGGCGTCGGGCTCGAGCGAAGCGGGGCCCGGCGCGTCCGGTCCGCTGTCGGTATCGCCGTCGTTGGTCGGCAGGTCGGCATGGACCTGTGCGCGCACCGCCGAGCGGCGGTGGTGGTCCGTGACCAGGTGGCGCGCCGTCGTGTACAGCAGCGCACGCGGCTCGTGCACCTCCCCGCTCTTCGAGGCGTAGACGCGGGCATAGCTTTCCTGCGCGAGGTCGGCGGCCAGGTCTCGGTCACCGACCTTGCGTGCAAGGAAGTTCAGCAGTTCTCGGTAATAGCGTTCGAACAAAGCGCACCACACCCAGGGGATTCAAAGCCGGAAAACCCATGGCTGAGGCTGGCTTCGACGGGGCGTGGCTGACCTGACGTGATCTGCGCATGGGGAGGGGCATTATCCTTCGGCGCGTTGGCGCTTTGCCCAGATCGCAGAGTCGACCGGTGTGCGACCGGCCGTCGCATGGGGCCTGCCCAAACTCTCGGGCAGGGTCACTTCATCAGAACTGCATCGTCTCGCCGTCTTCCGGGATCGTCACGCGGTTTCGAATCTTCTTCTCCTGCACGAACTCGCGCAATTCCTTGCGGCTGAGCGACATGTGGTTCACCGAATCCATGTGTACCGCCACGATCGCGGCGTTGGGGGCTGCCTGGGTGGCTTGCAGCGTGTCCTGCTTGCCCATGATGATGGGGTGCTCCTCGAAACCGCTCATGAGGGCGCTGCCCGTGTTCAGGATCACGACGTCCGGCTTGTGCTGCTTCAATGCCTGATCCACTTCAGGACGCCATACGGTGTCGCCCGCCACGTACACCGTCTTCGCACGGGGCGCAGAAAACACGACGCCCATGACGGGGCCCATGGCCTCCGCACGTGCAGGGTCTGCAAACCACAAATCCGTGCCGTGCTGGCCGCCGGTCTTGCTCAACGTCACGCCGTTGAAGGTGGCGCTGCCCCCGAGGACGCGCACATCCTTGAAGCCTTGACCACGGATGGTCTTCGCATCCGTTTCGTTCTGGACGAACACGGGCATGTTCTTGGGAATCCGCCGCTGCGCCGCGTCGTCCCAGTGATCGGTGTGGGTGTGGGTCACGACGACGGCATCGACGCTCTTCATGACGTCGTCGGCGGAGAACGGCAGTTCCACCAATGGATTGCGAAGTTCGCTGCGGTAGGTGTTTGGAAAGCCTGGAAACGCCCCCTTGGGTGAGAGCATGGGATCGACCAGAAACGTGGTGCCGGAGTAATCGATCTTGACGGTGGCGTTTCGAATTTGCTGGACCTCGACGGTCTTCGCCGAAGAAATGGGAGTCGTCGAGGCGCTGGTGCCGGAGTAGGTTGTGCCGCAGGCGACAAGCATGGCGGTGCCACCCAGGGCGACGGCGCTGCGCAAAGCGTTCAAGACTTGCATGGGTTTTCCTTTTGGATGATGGGTGGTTGCGCGAAGTGGTGGTTCCGTTCGCGCGATGGGATCCAGTTTGCGGACGGACGGGGCTTCGCACCAGTGGCCCAACGGGCGCTGTTCGATACAATCGGGCCATTTGCAAGCTTTGTTCATGGAGGCGTCATGCAACCCGTGCGAGTCATCGTTCTGGCGTTCGAGGGCGTGAGCCTTTTTCACCTCTCGGTCCCGAGCATCGTTTTCGGCATGGAGCCGGCACCCAGCGGACTGCCTCCGTACGAAATCCGGTACTGCGCGCCGGTGCCCGGCCGTGTTCGCTGCGACCAGGGCGTGGAGATCGAGGTGCCCAGTGGCCTCGACGCCATGGCCGATGCCGACCTTGTCATCGTTCCTGCCTGGGACAGCCCCGAAACCATCTCACCCGCCGTGCTTTCGGATGCCCTGCGCAAGGCCCATGCCCGAGGCGCCCAGGTCGTCGGGCTGTGCCTGGGGGCCTTCGTGCTGGGTGATGCCGGCCTGCTGGATGGGCGGCGTGCGACGACCCACTGGGCTTGTCGTGAACTCTTCGCCAAGCGCTTTCCGCTGGCCAACTTTCTTCGTGACGTGCTCTATGTAGACGACGGCAACGTCACTACGTCTGCCGGGACGGTGGCTGCGATCGACTGCTGCTTGAACCTCGTGCGTCAGCGACATGGCGCCGACGTTGCCAATCGCGTGGCGAGGCTGCTGGTGACACCTCCGCACCGCCAGGGCGGCCAAGCGCAATACATCGAGCAGCCGGTGCCTGCACTGCCCAGCGAGAACCGTTTGCCGGGCGTGCTGGAGTGGGCACGGACGCATTTATCGGAGTCGTTGACGCTGGATGTACTCGCCGACACAGCGAGGATGAGCCGGCGAACCTTCACCCGGCGTTTTCGTGAGGCCACGGGAACCACCTTCGTCAAGTGGCTGATTGCCGAGCGCATTGCGAGGGCGCAGCAGCTGCTGGAAACCACGGACTTGTCGGTTGAGCGCGTTGCCACCGACGTGGGATTTGGCACCGCGCTGTCGCTGCGCCAGCACTTTGCAAGCCAGCTGCACACATCGCCATCTGCCTACAGGCGGCTCTTTTGTGAAGGCCTGCAAGGCGATTCGACGGCCCTGCGCAGGCCATCCGCTCGCCGCATCAGTCAGCGTACTCGCCCGCTTCCTTGATCACCTTCGACCACCGCACCTTCTCGGCTTCGAGGTACTTCCTGTGGCCCGCAGGCTCGAGACGGTCGTCGTTGACGATGCTGAGCCCGAGCGCTTCCTCGCGCTTGATCAGCTCGGGGTCCTTCAAGGCGGCGCGCAGCGCGGCGTTGAGCTTGTTAAGCACCGCGGGCGGCGTGCCGCGCGGTGCGTACAGGCCGTGCCACACCTGGACGTCGAAGTCCTTCAGTCCGGCTTCGGACAAGGTCGGCGTGTCCTTCAGCGCCGCGAGCGGCAGCCGCTGCAAGCTGGTGACGCCGTAGACCTTCACCTTCTTGCCTTCGATCTGCGGCACCGCGTTGGTCGCCTGTTCGCACATCACATCGACCTGGCCGCCGATGAGGTCGGTCATCGCCGGTGCGGTGCCCTTGTAGGGCACGGGCGTCATGCTCGTCTTCAGTGCGCTCTGGAGCATCAGGCCGCACAGGTGCGATGCGGAACCGACCCCCGCGTTGGCGAGGTTGACCTTGCCGCCGCTCGACGCGATCCATTGGCGCAACTCGGCAAAGCTGCCTGCGGCCAGGCTCGGCCTGCCGATCAGCACCGAGGGCGCTTCGTTGATGAGGCCCAGGGTCTCGAAATCTTCCGGCACCTTGTAGCTGAGCTTGCGGTACAGGGCCGGTGCGGTGGCCATGCCGATGTGGTGCACCAGCAGCGTGTAGCCGTCCGGCGTGGCACGGGCGGCCTTGGCGGAGCCGATCGTGCCGCCCGCGCCGGGCGCGTTGTCGACCACCACGGTCTGGCCGAGCGGCTTGCGCAGCGCCTCGGCGAGGTCGCGCGCGATCTTGTCGCTCGGGCCGCCGGCCGCAAAAGGAACGATCAGCGTGACCGGCTTGTCGGGAAACTCCGCGCAGGCCAGCGAAGCAAAGCCGAGTGCGGCGAGGGCGGCGCCGCAGCGCCAGAAATGGGTCATGGTCTTGTCTCCTTGGGTTTTTCTTGGATCGGGCGTCAGGCCGACAGCGCCTGCATCTCGCGGTACAGGTCGGCCTTGCCCTCGAAGCCGATGCCGGGCAGGTCGGGCAGCGTCACAAAACTGTTCTCGACCTTCACGCCGTCCGGGAATCCGCCGAAAGGCTGGAACAGATCGGGGTACGACTCGTTGCCGCCCAGGCCGAGCCCGGCGGCGATGTTCAGCGACATCTGGTGCCCGCCGTGGGGAATGCAGCGGCTGGCCGACCAGCCGTGCTCCTTGAGCATGTCGAGCGTGCGCAGGTACTCCACCAGGCCGTAGCTCAGTGCGCAGTCGAACTGCAGCCAGTCGCGGTCGGGGCGCATGCCGCCGTAGCGGATCAGGTTGCGCGCATCCTGCATCGAGAAGAGGTCCTCGCCCGTGGCCATCGGGTTCTTGTAGAAGTTGCGCAGCGCCGCCTGGAGTTCGAAGTCCAGCGGGTCGCCCGGCTCCTCGTACCAGAACAGGTCGTACTGCGACAGCGCCTTGGCATAGGCGATGGCGGTCTCGAGGTCGAAGCGCCCGTTTGCATCCACGCAGAGCTTCTGGCCGTCCTGCAGCACCTCCATGATCGAGTCGATGCGGCGCAGGTCTTCGTCGAGCGAGGCACCGCCGATCTTTTTCTTGACCACCGTGTAGCCGCGGTCGATGTAGCTGCGCATCTCGTCCTGGAGCTTTCGGTGGTCCTGCCCCGGGTAGTAGTAGCCGCCCGCGGCGTAAACGAAGATCTTGCGGTTCGGCTTGCCGTCGCCATAGCGGTCGGCCAGCAGCTGGAAGAGGGGCTTGCCTTCGATCTTGGCCACCGCGTCCCACACCGCCATGTCGATCGTGCCGATCGCGACCGAGCGCTCACCATGGCCGCCGGGCTTCTCGTTGGTGAACATGGTGTTCCAGATCTTGTGCGGATCGAAGTTGTCGCCCGTCTCGTCGACGAGCGATGCCGGGTCCGCTTCGAGGATGCGCGGAATGAACCGCTCGCGCATCAGCTTGCCCTGGCCGTAGCGTCCGTTCGAATTGAAGCCGTAGCCGACGACCGGCTTGCCGTCGCGGATGACGTCGGTGATGACTGCGACCAGGCTCAGCGTCATCTTGCTAAAGTCGATGTAGGCGTTGCGGATGGGCGAGCTGATGGGAACGGTTTTCTCGCGGATCTCGACGATCTTCATGCTTGGGCTCCAGGGGGTCTTTGATTGAGCCTGTATGCTCCGCCGCCCGGGCTTGCAGCGCCAATGCTCTTTTTCGCTGCTTCCATGCACCGGACGAACCGCACATGAACCTGATCTGGCTCGAAGACTTCGTGGCGCTGGCCGCCACGGGCAATTTCTCGCGCGCGGCGGAGGACCGCCACAGCTCGCAACCTGCGTTCAGCCGGCGCATTCGGGCGCTGGAAGAGTGGATCGGCGCCGAGCTCTTCGACAGGCGTTCGCAACCGGCCAGGCTGACCGAGGTCGGCGAATGGTTCACCGGCGTGGCACAGGAAATGATCGCCCGGGTCGCGCGGGTGCCCGGTGATGCGAAGAGGGTCGCCGAGGCCAGCTCGGTCACCCTGCGCATCGCGTCGACGCATGCGCTCTCCTTCACTTTCCTGCCGCGGTGGTTGCGAAGCCTCGAATCGAGCACGGCACTCGGACCGGTGCAACTGATGTCCGACGTGCTCTTGCGTTGCGAAGCGCTGATGCTGCAAAGCAAGGTCCAGTTCGTGCTGAGCCATGCGCACGGCAAGGCCCAGGGGGCGCTGGACGCGGAGCCCTACAGGTCAACCCGGGTCGGTGAGGATCTGCTGATTCCGGTGTCGGCGCCGGATGAGGCAGGCCGCGCGCGCCATCGTCTCGCGGGCCAGGGCGGCCCCGCAGTGCCCGTGCTCCAGTACACCGAGGAATCAGGCCTGGGGCGCATCCTGCGCGCGGTCATCGGCCGCAGGCTGGAGTCGGTTCCTGCGCAGGTCGTCGTCACCGCCCACCTTGCGTCGGTCCTCAGAACGATGGTGCTCGACGGCAGGGGCATCGCCTGGTTGCCGAAGACGCTGGTGGAGGACGATATCGATCAGGGGCGGCTCGTTGCCGCGGCGAGCAGCGATTGGGAAGTGCCGCTGGAGATCAGGCTCTATTGCGACAGCGAGCTTCTGGGCAAGGCCGCCAACGTTCTGGAATGCCGCGGTCGGCATGTGACCGCGGCGTCCTCTCAGCGGTCCCCCATGTCTCCGTGTGGTAAGTGCGCCCTTCAGGCCGTGGCGGTCTGCCGCGCGAGGACGTCCAGCAGGTTGCGGGCCGCGGCGACGCCCATGTTGACGTAGGCGTCGCCGGTCACGCCGCCGATGTGTGGGCTCAGCACCAGCTGGACCTCGCTCTGGAATGGATGGCCCGGCACCATCGGTTCGACAGCAAAGCTGTCGAGTCCCGCCGCCGCCACCTGGCCCGAGTGCAGCGCCGCGAGCAGCGCCGCCTCGTCGATCAGGCCGCCGCGCGCGGTGTTCACGACAATGACGCCGCGCTTGCAGCGCGTCAGCGTTTCGGCGTTGACGAGGCCGCGGTTGTCCTCGGTGAGCGGGCAGTGCAGCGAGATCGTGTCGGATTCGGCCCAGAGCGTGTCGAGCTCGACGCGCTGCACGTACGGCGGAAGCTCGTTCACGAACGGATCGGAACCGAGCACGCGCATGTTCAGCGCATCGGCCATGCGCGCGAAGCGCAACCCTATCGCGCCGAGGCCGACGATGCCGACGGTGCGCCCGCCGAGTTCCAGGCTCTTGTGCGTGGCCTTGTCCCAGTGCCCCGCGTGCATGCGCGCGTCGAGTGCGGTCACCGATTTCGCGCAGGCCAGCAGCAGCGCGAGCGCCTGCTCGGCAACGGCCGCCGCATTCGCGCCGGCGGCCACGACCACCTCGATGCCGCGCGCACGCGCCGCGGCCTTGTCGATGGTGTCGGTGCCGCTGCCGTGCTTCGAGATCACCTTGAGTGAAGGCGCAGCGTCCATCACCGCGGCTCCGACCTTGCCGTAGCGCACGATGATCGCGACCGGATCGTGGGCACGGCAGAGCGCGACCAGGTCGTCCTCGTTCGGCGTTCGGCCCGCAAAGACGAGTTCGTGGCCCGTGAGCAGCGCGGCCGCCTGGCGCGCCAGGTCGGCGCCCGTGACGAGGATGGCACTCCGTCGTGCCCCCACGCTTGCCACTTCGTGTGCTGCGCTGCCCCCCAAGGGGGCCTTCGCACCTTCGGGCGGCCGGGCGGCGCTCACAGCGTCTCGCCTTCCTTCAGCACGCCGGCCGCGCGCAGTGCGGCGTCGAGCCATTTCGCCGTGGTGTCGCCGCGGCCGATCGCGGCGACGCGCGCATTCTCGTCGGCCACCTTCTTTTCGGCGAGCGGCAGCAGCGACTCGATCTTCTCGCGCTCGACCACCACCACGCCGTCGGCATCGCCGATCACGAAGTCGCCGGCCTTCACCGTCGCACCGGCCACCGACACCGGATGGCCGATGCGCCCGCCGATGCTCTTGGTCGGACCGTTCGGATTGGTGCCCGCCGAGAAGACCGGGAAGTCCATCTCCTCGATCTCGAGGCTGTCGCGGCAGGCGCCGTCCATCACCACGCCGGCGATGCCGAGCTTGCGGCAGGCGGTCATCATGATGGTGCCCATCAGTGCCGCGCCGAGGTCGCCCTTGCCGTCGATCACGAGCACGTCGCCGGGCTTCGCCATCGCGATTGCGGCGTGGATCATGAGGTTGTCGCCCGGGCGAACCTCGACCGTGAGCGCGCTGCCAGCGAGCTTCATGCGCGGGCGCAGGGGCTTGATGCGGCCGTCGAGTGCGCCACGGCGGCCGGCCACGTCGGCAAGGATCGCGCTCTGGAATTCCGCGGCGCGCGAGACGATGGACGCGGGCACGCGCTCGAAGTCGCGCAGGATGTCGGGAAGGGGCGATGACATGGATGCTTTCAGGAATGGTTGAAGAGAAAAGAAGGGCGTCTTGTTCAATGGGCCCGGATGTCGGCGGCCTTGATCACCTTGGCCCACGTGACGAGGTCGGTCTTCTGCGTTCCGGCGAGCTGCTGCGGCGTGCTCCCGACGCCTCAGTCGATCTTGGCGCCCGAGGCCTTGACGATCGCGCCCCAGCGCTCGCGGTCGGTGCGGATCAGCGTGGCGAACTTCTCGGGCGTTCCGGCCATGACTTCGGCGCCCTGGGCCGCGAGCTTCTTCTGCACCTCGGGCGTGAGCAGCGCCTTGTTGAAGGCGGCGTTGAGCTTGCCGACCGCGTCCTTGGGCATCGCAGCCGGGCCGGCCACGCCGAACCACGTGACGGCCTCGAAATCCTTGTAGCCCGACTCGGCCAGCGTCGGCACGTCGGGCAGGTCGCGCGTGCGCTGCAGCGAGGTCACGGCGAGCGCGCGCAGCTGGCCGGTCTTGATCTGCGCGATCAGCGTGGGCACCGATGACACGTACATCTGGATCTGGCCGCCGACCAGGTCGGTCAAGCCCTGCGCGGCGCCCTTGTACGGCACGTGCGTGAACTGCACGCCGGCGGCCTTCTGGAACTGCACCGCCGCGAGGTGCGCGACCGTGCCGTTGCCCGAACTCGCGTAATTGAGTGCGGTCGGCTTCTCCCTCGCCGCCGCGACCACGTCGGCGAGCTTCCTGTAGGGCGAGCTGGACGAGACCACCAGCACCAGGGGCGCCGAGGCGACCAGGCCCACGGCCGCGAGGTCCTTCACCGGGTCGTAGGGCAGCTTGGCGTAGAGCGAGGGATTGATCGCAAGGTTGCTGGTCTGGCCGAGCACCAGGGTGTAGCCGTCGGGATTGGCCTTGGCCGCGGCATCGACGCCAATGTTGCCGCCCGAGCCGGGCCGGTTGTCGATAACGATGGTCCAGCCCTCCGAGGTAGCGACCTTGTTTGCCACCTCGCGCGCGATGATGTCCGTGCCGCCGCCGGGCGGGAAAGGCACGACGAGGCGGATCGGCCGCGAGGGATAGCCCTGCGCCAGGGCCATGCCCGAAGCGAGGACGAGTGCGAGGCCGAGGGCCGAGCGGCGATGGAGGAAGCCGGGGCTTGAGTTGCGCATGGGGTTGTCTCCGTTTGATGGTTCGAGGCCTGTGGGCGGCACGCCCGGGGCATGGGAGCGACTGTAGATTTGCGTTTCGTTCCATACAATGGTGGTCCACGCCACGGACCATGGACCACTGTGCGAAACAAGACATCCACCCAGAAACGCGCCGAGGTGACCGAGGCGCCGCGTGATGCCGAGGTCGAGGCCAACGGCGGTGTCACCGCCGTCGCGCGCGCGCTGCAACTGCTCGATGCCTTCGGAATGCAGGACGAACGTTTGTCGCTGGCCGAACTGACCCGGCGCAGCGGCATGCACAAGACCACCGTGCTGCGGCTACTGCGCACGCTCGCGATGGCCAAGTACGTGGTGCAGCGCGACGACGGCGAATGGCGGCTCGGCCCGGCTGCGGGCTGGCTCGGTGCACGTTACCAGGCCAGCTTCGACGCCAACAACGTGGTCGAGCCGATGCTGCTCGCGCTCTCGCAGGCCACCGGCGAGAGCGCCGCTTTCTACGTGCGCGAGGGCGATTCCAGGACCTGCCTGGCGCGCGTGGAGGGTCCGCAGCCGATCCGGCACCACGCGCGCATGGGCGCCATGCTGCCGCTGGAACTGGGCTCACCCGGCCGCGTGATCCTCGCGTTCTCGGGCGCGCCGGGCAAGCTCTACGAGGAAATTCGCAAGAAGGGCTACCACTACTCCATCGGCGAACGCGAGAAGAACGTCGCGACGGTCTCGGCGCCGGTGTTCGGACTACGCTGGGCGCTGCTCGGCTCGGTCTGCATTTCGGGGCCTGCGGACCGCCTGCCGAAGGCGAAGCTGATCGGCCTTGCGAAGACGATCATGCGGGCCGCCAACGAACTCTCGTACGCACTTGCCGGACGGCCGACGGCGCAGACGCCGGCGGTGGTGTCGACCTGGCATCCGTAACAGGGCCTTAGATCACGCCGGTTTCCCGCAGCCGCCCGATCTCTCCGGGTCCGAGCCCCAGCGCGCCATACACCGCCTCATTGTCCTGCCCCGTCCGCGGCCCCACCGCTGGCGGCGCAGCGGCCGCGCGGCCCACGAAGCGCGGCACGGCCGCGGGCGCCGGTATCGCGCCCAGCTCCGGGTCCTGCAATTCGACGAACGCCTCGCGCGCACGAAAATGCGGGTCGTCCATCACATCGGCGATCGAATAGACCTTGCTGAAGGGCACGTCATGGCGCTCGAGCCGCGCCGAGAGCGCCTCGAGCGAATGGCCCGCGGTCCACGCACCGACGATGTCGTCGATCTCGACGTGATGCCGCGTGCGCGCCACGTTGTTGGCAAAGCGCGGGTCGGCCGCGAGCCCGGGCTGCGCCATCGCCGCGCACAGGCGCACGAAGATCGGATCGGACGAGCCGACCAGCGTGATCCAGGCGCCGTCGGCCGTGCGGTAGACGTTCGACGGCGCGGTGTAGCTGGCGCGCGAGCCGGTGCGTTCGCGCGCGCTGCCCGAGAAGCGGTATTCGGCCGCGAGCGGGTCGAGCAGGCGCAGCAGCGCCTCGGTGGCCGAGAGGTCGATCTCGGCGCCGCGCTGCGCCTCGCGCGGCAGCGCGTTGCGCTCAGCCAGGGCGGTGCTGATGGCGAAGGCGCCGAACAGGCCGGCGATCGCATCGCCGAGCGGATAGTTCATGTGCTGCGGCGGCCCGCCGGGTTCGCCGCTCAGGTGCGTGAAGCCGCTCATGGCCTCGAAGATGCGTGCGAAGCCGGGCTTGCGCGCATTGGGTCCGGTCTGGCCGAAGCCGGTGAGGCGCAGCACGATGAGGCGCGGGTTGTGCGCATGCAGCGTCGCGAGGTCGAGGCCCCATGCATCGAGCGTGCCGGTGCGGAAGTTCTCGACCAGCACGTCGAAGCCCGCGACGAGGCGCAGGAACAGCGCCCGCCCCTCGGGCTTGCGCACGTCGAGCGAGATGCCGCGCTTGCCGCGATTGGCCGTCTTCCAGAACAGCGCGTGGCCCTCGTGCACCGGTGCGAGCCCGCGCAGCGCGTCGTTGCCTTGCGGCAGCTCGAGCTTGACGACCTCGGCGCCCATGTCGCCGCACAGCGTGGCCGAGAAGGGCGCCGCGAGCACCGTGGCCATGTCGAGGATGCGCACGCCTGCGAGCGGCAGGCCTTGTTGGAATGCGCTCATCAGTTGGTGCTCAGGTCGACGGCCTTGAGCACCGGGTCCCAGGTGCGGCGGTCGGTCTTGAGGCGTTCGTTCCAGGCCCCGAGGCTCGGGTCCAGCGTGGTGGCGCCGAGCTTGGCCAGCTTCTCCTTCATCGCCGGCGTGGCGAGCACCTTCGCGAGCGCCTGGTTCAGCGTGTCGACCACGTTCTTCGGCGTGCCCTTGGGTGCCGCCAGGCCCATCCAGAGGCCGGCGTCCATGCCCGGAAGGCCGAGCTCGGCGAAGGTGGGCACATCGGGCACGGCGGCCGAGCGGGTCTTGCCCGTCTGCGCGAGGATGCGGATCTGCCCGCCCTGCATGTAGGGCAGCGTGCCGCCGAGGTTGTTGCACATCACCGGGATGTGGCCGGCCATCACGTCGTTGACCGCGGGTGCATTGCCCTTGTAGGGCACGTGCTGCATCTTGATCTTGGCCTGGTGGTTCACCATCTCGCAGACCAGGTGCGACGGCGTCGCGACGCCGGCCGATCCGAAGGAGAGTGCGTTGGGCTTGGCCTTGCCCGCGGCGATGAGGTCGGCCAGTGTCTTGTAGGGCGTCTTCGCATTCACCGCGATCACGTTCGGCAGATCGGCCACCAGGCCGACGCCCGTGAAGTCGTCGGCCAGGTTCGACTTGAGATCCTTGTGCACGTAGGGCAGGAACACGTTCGTGAGCCCGGCCATCAGCAGCGTGTAGCCGTCGGGTGCCGCCTTGGCGACGAACTCCGAACCGATCAGGCTGCCGGCGCCCGGCTTGTTCTCGACCACGATCTGCTGGCCCAGCGCGGCACCGAGGTCCACGGCCAGCACGCGTGCCACCAGGTCGGTGCTGCCCGCGGCGGAGAAGGGCACGATGAGCTTGATCGGCTGGTCGGGGTAGGCGGCCTGGGCCGCGGAGGCCACGAAGGCGGCGGCCGCGAGCACGGTCGCGAGGCGAAGAGAAGCGCTGGCAATCATTGGATGTCCCTTGGTGTGTTGGAAAGCTGAAGAAAACGGCGCCCGAGCGTGGCCCGGTGCACCTCGGAGGCGCCGTCGTAGATGCGGAAGGGGCGCAGTTCGCGCAGGACCAGCGCCACGGGCGCGTCCTCGCACATGCCCAGCGCGCCCATCAATTGCGCCGCGCGGTCGGCCACGCGGTACAGCGCCTCCGAAACGAAGACCTTCGCCATCGCTGATTCGGTCTTCACGGAAACGCCCGCGTCCATGCGCGCTGCGCAGTCGAGCGTCAGCAGCCGGCTCGCATGCAGGTCGATGTGGCAGTCGGCCACCATCCCCTGCACCTGCTGCAGGTCGGCGAGCCGGTCGCCGAAGGCATGGCGCGCGTTCACGTAGGCCTCGGCGAGCTCGAGCGCGCGGCGCGCGCGGCCGATCAACCGCATGCAGTGCGACACGCGCGCAGGCTCCAGGCGCTGCTGCGCATGGACCAGCCCCTGGCCGACCTGGCCCAGCACCGCGTCGTGCGGCACCAGGCAGTCGACAAGCGCGATCTCGCCATGCCCGCCGATCGCATACGGATCGATCGCGGCAATCGCGCGCTGCAGCCGGAAGCCCGGGTTCGCGCATTCGACGATGAACTGCGTCGGGCCGTCGTCGGTCTGCGCGAGCACGACCGCGAAGCGCGCGCCGACCGCGCCCGTGATGAACCACTTGTGGCCATCGATCACCCAGCCCTCGGCCGTGCGCCGCGCCCGCGTGCGCAGCATCGAAGGATCGGAGCCCGCGCCGGGCGCCGGCTCGGTCATGGCGAAGCACGAGCGGAGTTCGCCGGCCGCGAGCGGCGCGAGCCACGCCCGCTGCTGCGCGGCCGTGCCCAGCGCCAGCAGGCTGATCATGTTCGGCTGGTCGGGCGCCGCGCAGTTGAGCGCGCCGGGGCCCAGGTAGCTGCGGCCGGCTTCTTCCAGCACCACGCTGCGGGCGATCCAGCCCAGGCCGAGGCCGCCGTGTTCGGGCGGCAGCTGGGGCAGGTAGAGGCCATGCGAGCGCGCCAGCGGCCGCAGCACGGCGAACGCGGCATCGAGTGCCGCGGGGTCGTGCACATGGCCGCGGTGCTCGAGCGGGATCACCTGCGTGTCGACGAAGGCGCGCACGCGCCGCCGCAGCGCCGCCAGCGCCTCGTCGCGCTCCACGTCGAGCAGGTTCATTGCGCGGCCGCCTTCTTCTCGTGCTCGCGCAGCGTGAGCTTGGCGATGTTGAGCTGGTGGATCTGGCTCGTGCCTTCGTACAGGCGGAACAGCCGCACGTCGCGGTAGTAGCGCTCGATGGGGCTGAAGTCGGCCACGTAGCCCGCGCCGCCGAACATCTGCACGCAGCGGTCGGCCACGCGGCCGCACATCTCGGAGGCGAAGTACTTGCACATCGACGCCGAGAGCGCCACGTCCTCGCCGCGGTCGCGCGCCCGCGCGGCCTCGAGGATCATCGCGCGCGCCGCGAAGATCTCGGTGCGGCAGTCGGCGATCATGGCCTGCACCAGCTGGAAGTTCGCCACCGGCTGGCCGAACTGCGAACGCCGCGCGGTGTGCGCGACGGCCAGGTCGAGCATCCGGATCGCCGGCCCCGTGCACAGCGCCGCCAGGTGCAGCCGCTGCTTGTTCAGCACCTTCATCACGGTGCGGAAGCCCACGCCCTCCTGCTCGCCGATCACATGGCTGGCCGGCACGCGGCAGTTCTCGAAATGCACGTCGGATACCGGCGAGCCCGCCTGGCCCATCTTGCGGTAAGGCTCGCCGGTGCGCAGCCCTGGCCCGCGCGCCACCAGGAAGGCGGTCAGCCCGGCATGGCCTTCGGTGCCTTCCTCGGTGCGCGCGATAACGGTGAACAGGTCGGCCAGCGGCGCATTGGTGATAAAGCGTTTGGTGCCGTCGAGCACGTAGTGGTCGCCTTCGCGGCGCGCGGTGGTGTGGATGTTGGTGGCTTCGGAGCCGGCCTCGGGCTCGGTCAGCGCGAGGCATCCGGTGAGTTCGCCGCTGGCCATGCGCGGCAGCCACTTCGCCTTCTGCTGCGGCGTGCCATCGGCCACCAGCGCCTCGGAGCCGATGCCGGTGTTGGTGCCCACGCGGGCGCGCAGTGCCACCGAGGCCTGCGACAGTTCCATCGCGCACAGCACCAGTTCCTCGGTGGTAAGGCCGAGGCCGCCGTGTTCTTCGGGAATGCTCCAGCCGAAGTAGCCCTTGCGGCGCAGCAGGTCGACCGTGGCGGGCGGGATCTCGCCGCGCTGCTCCACCTCGTCTTCGAGCGGATGCCAGGTGGTGCGCACGAAAGTGCGGATGTCGTCGAGGAGGGTGTCGAGTCGGGTGGTGTCGCGGATCATGCGGCGGACTGTAGGCCGCAGGTTCTCATCGGCGAACACGCGTTTCGCATATTGGAACGACGATGCGCAAACGTGCGCCGGCGTGGAGAATGCGCAGCATGCGTGCCGCCCGACCCCTCCACCAGCTGAAGAACCAGCAGGACCTGCGCCGCGTGCGCGCCGACGATCCCGACTTTTCGGGGACGCTGGCCAAGGGGCTCATGATCCTGCAGAGCTTCGTCAGGGATCCGCGCGCGCATGCCAACAGCGAGTTCGCCGAGCGGCTCGGCATTCCGAGGCCCACCGTCAGCCGGCTTTGCCGCAGCCTGCAGGCGCTGGGCTTTCTCGACCACGACGAGCGCCTCGACCGCTACTTCATCGGGCCCGCCGCGGTGACGCTGGGCTACCCCTACGTCATCAACACACCGCTCTTGGCCCAGCTGCGCCCCGCGATGCAGTCGATGGCCGAGCGCTTCGAGGGCGCCGTCTCCGTGGGCGTCACGATGGACCTCGACGTGGTGTACGTGGAAACGTGTGCACAGGAGCACGGCACGCTCAAGCGCCCCGGCGTGGGCGCCGTGCGCGGCATCGTCGAGACCGCCATGGGCCGGGCCTGGCTGGCGCAGCTGGCGCCGGCGGAGCGCAACCGCTTCCTTGCGCGCGCCAAGCGCGAGCGTGCCGACGAATACGTGCGCAGCACCGAGGGCCTGGCGGCCAGCTTCGCCAACTACGAGAAGCGCGGCTTCTCGATCAACATGGGCGATGCGGGGCTCGGCGTGCTCGCGGTCGGCGTCGCCTCGGGCATTCGCTATGGCCCGCGAAGGCTGCTGTTCAACTGCGCCGTCCCGGGCTACCGCGCCAAGGCCGCCGACCTGCTGAAGACCATCGGGCCGGCGCTGGTGCAGCTGGTCAACATGGCGGGCCGGCAGGGCGCGTGAGGCGCAACGCCGTCGCGCACGTTCCGACGCCCCGAGGCGGAGCGCGCCTACGAAGCACGCGTGCGCCGCCGGCCAAGCTCCCGGCTTCGACAGCACCCCGGGGAGACTGCATGACGACCAGCGCCAGAGCACCACATACCGCGGCAGAAAACGCGCTGCTGGTCTGTCCCGGCTGGGACGACCATGGCCGGCCGCAGTACGAGAAGCTCAGGGACGAACTCGCGGGCCGCGGCTGGGCCTGCCGGCGCGCGCGGCTGCCCGACGCCAGCTGGCGTGACGAGGAGCGCGCGGGCATCGTGCCGCGCGACAGCCTCGACCAGGTGGTGGAGGACCACGACACGCTGCTGCAGGCCATGGAGCGCCCGCCGCACCGTGTCGCGGTGCTCGGCTTCAGCTATGGCGGCTACATGGCCGCGCTGCTCACCTCGGTGCGACGCGTCGACCTGCTCGTGCTGCGTTCACCCGCGCTCTACCCCGACCACGACTGGACCGAGGAAAAGGAACAGCTCGATGAGGCGAAGCTGCGCGACTTCAGGATGCGGCCGCATGCGCCTTCGGACAACCGCGCGCTGGCCTGCTGCGCAGCGTTCGAGGGCGATGTGCTGCTCGCCGCGTCCGAGCACGACGAGGTGATCCCGCCGACGGTGATCGAAAGCTACCGCCGCGCCTTCGGCCGCGCCCGGTCGCTGGCCTTCTTCATGGTGCCCGGTGCGGACCACGCGCTCACCGCCGAAAGCCACAAGGCCGCGTACCACCGGCGCGTGGTCGACTGGTTGCTGGCCGTGCCGACCTCGTGAGCGGAATCCGTCCGACACGTCGCCCTCGCGGGGCAGGCCAGTGTGGAACGCATTGCACGAGGAGTCGTTCCCATGGCCCATCCATCCGATCCGAAGCACAGCCACCCCGCGCCGTCGCCCGAAGACCTGAAGCACGCCGCGGACACCTTCACCGAAGGGCCCAACATCGAGGCGAGCCCCTACGAGCTCGCGGCCGCGCGCGGCGAGACACCGCGCGAAGGCCCGCGCGCCGCCGACGCGCTCGACTGGCGCGAATTCCAGCAGCGCTACGACGAGTGGAAGCAGGCCACGGTGCGTTTCGAAGCCGAGGTGCGCGCGATGCGCGACGGCGCCCCCGAAGCGCGGGCGCGCGCGCAGGCACTGGCGATCGAACTGGCGCGGCTGCACCACGCGTTCATGGAATCGACACAGCCGTACTTCAAGGCGTCGAAGGTCGACGGCGGTTGAACGAACGCGGCCGCGCTCAGAGCCCGGGCAGCTTGCTGGCCTGCCTGACCCAGTCGGCGAACTGATCTTCGTCGAACGGTGCATCCTCGTAGATGTCGAAGTAGCGCACGTCGGCCTGCTTGGACGTGCCCGGCGGCACCGGATCGAGCGATGCACCGCGGAAGAACGCGACCTTGAGGTAGCGCGTGAAGGCGTGGACGCCGAGGAACCAGCCGTTGGCCTCGGTGCCGTAGTGCGGCGAGTTCCACTTGACCGCCTTCTTCACGTCGGGGAGGGTGCGCACGATCACCGCGTCGAGGCGCTCGCCGAGCGCGCGCTTCCAGCCCGGCAGCGCGGCGATGTAGGCCTGCACCGGCGCGTCGCCTTCGCCCTTCGGGATCTGCGGATTGCCGCCCGAGAGCAGGCGCGGCTTGGCGCCGGGCTCGGGTGCAGCCGTCTTGGCTGCGGGCTTCTTGCGTGCGGGATCGGTCATGGTGCTCCTCAGTGCCCGGTCGCGATGAAATCGGGATGGCGCGCGCAGATGTCGGGCAGCGAGCTCAGCGTGCCCGACAGGTGCTCGCGCAGCGCCTTCTGCGCCCCCGCCGCGTCGTGCCGCGCGATCGCGCGCACGATGGCGCGGTGGTCGCGCAGGATCGCCTCGGTCTTGCCCGCGGTGGGCAGGTGCAGCCGCCGCAACCGGTCCACGTGGCCCGAGACGCGGCTCACCAGGTCCCAGAGGCTCGGCATGCCTGCGGCTTCGTACATCAGGTGATGGAACTTGCGGTCGGCGTTCACGAAATCGCCGTACTGGCGTGCCGCGGCCAGCGAGGCCTGCAGTGTGACCTGCGCCTGCAGCGCGGGCACCAGCGCGGGCGGAGCCGACTCGGCGAGCTGATGCACCAACTCGAGCTCGATCGAGCGGCGCAGAAAGTGCGCCTGCTTTGCGGCCTCGACGTCGATACGGCTCACCAGCGTGGCGTGCTGGGGGAACACGTCGACCAGGCCTTCCTCGGCGAGGCGAAGCAAGGCCTCGCGGATCGGTGTCTGGCTCACGCCGAAGCGCTCGGCCAGTTCCTGGCGCGCGAGCACGGTGCCGGGCGCGAGCTCCAGCGAAAGGATGGCGTCGCGCAGCTTTTCGAGCACCTGCGGCGCGGCCAGGCGCGTGCGGTCGAGTCGGATGCGGGGGAGGGCAGTCATTCGCTCGGATTCTCGCTTTGACGAGCTAATATACTAGTGTTTTAATGTACCGCATCCCTCCAGAACGACGACCCGACCCTTCCGATGCCACGTTCCTACGACACCCTGCGCAGCGCCCGTTGGTTCGCCCCCGACGACTTCCGGTCCTTTGGCCACCGCTCGCGCGTGATGCAGATGGGCTATGCGCCGAGCGACTGGGTGGGTAAGCCCGTGATCGCCATCGTCAACACCTGGAGCGACGCCAACCAGTGCCACGCGCACTTCAAGCAGCGCGTCGATGACCTGAAGCGCGGCATCTTCCAGGCTGGCGGCTTTCCGCTCGAACTGCCCGCGATCTCGTTGTCGGAGAGCATGGTCAAGCCCACCACCATGCTCTATCGCAACTTCCTCGCGATGGAGACCGAAGAGCTGTTGCGCAGCCATCCGATCGACGGCGCAGTGCTCATGGGCGGCTGCGACAAGACCACGCCGGGCCTGACCATGGGGGCCTTGAGCATGGGCCTGCCCTTCATCTACCTGCCCGCCGGGCCGATGCTGCGCGGCAACTGGCGCGGGCAGGTGCTCGGTTCGGGGTCGGACGCCTTCAAGTACTGGGACCGGCGCCGCGCTGGGCAGCTCAGCGACCAGGCCTGGCAGGAGATGGAGGCCGGCATCGCGCGCAGCCACGGCACCTGCATGACCATGGGCACGGCCGCCACCATGACGGGCATCGCCGAGGCCGTGGGCTTCACGCTGCCGGGCGCGTCGAGCATCCCGGCGGCCGACGCCAACCATGTGCGCATGAGCGCCGAATGCGGCCGTCGCATCGTGCAGATGGTGTGGGACGACCTCACGCCCGCCAAGCTGCTCACGCGCGGCAGTTTCGAGAACGGCATCGCCTGCGCGATGGCGATGGGCTGCAGCACCAATGCGATCGTCCACCTGATCGCGATGTCGCGCCGCGCGGGCCATCCGGTCACGCTCGACGACTTCGATGCCGCGAGCCGCCGCGTGCCGGTGATCGCCAACATCCGGCCCAGCGGCGACACCTACCTGATGGAAGACTTCTTCTATGCCGGCGGCCTGCCCGCGATGCTCGAGCGCATCCGCGGCCATCTCGACACCGCGGCGCTCACGGTCAATGGCCGCACCCTCGGGCAGAACATCGAGGGCGCCGAGGTGTTCAACGACGACGTGATCCGGCCGCTCGCGAATCCCATCTATGCCGAAGGCGCGCTCGCGGTGCTGCGCGGCAACCTGGCGCCCGACGGCGTGGTGATCAAGCCCAGTGCGTGCGCGCCGCACCTGCTGCAGCACACGGGCCGCGCACTGGTGTTCGACGACTATCCCAGCCTCAAGCAGGCGGTGGACGACCCTGCGCTCGACGTGAGCGGCGACGACATCCTGGTGCTGCGCAACGCGGGGCCCCGTGGTGCCGGCATGCCCGAATGGGGGATGCTGCCGATCCCGACCAAGCTGCTCAAGGAGGGTGTGACGGACATGCTGCGTCTTTCCGACGCCCGCATGAGCGGCACGAGCTATGGCGGCTGCCTGCTGCACTGCTCGCCTGAGTCCGCCGTCGGCGGGCCGCTGGCGCTGGTGCAGACCGGCGACCGCATCCGCGTCGACGTGCCGCAGCGGCAGATCCACCTCGAGGTGAGCGACGAGGAGCTCGCGCGCCGCCGGGCCGCCTGGACCGCGCCGCCACCGCGCTACGAGCGCGGCTACGGCTGGATGTTCAGCCGCCACATCCTGCAGGCCAACGAGGGATGCGATTTCGACTTTCTCGAAACCGCGTTCGGCCGGCCGGTGGCCGAGCCCGACATCTTCTGAAGCTGCCTTTCCTTTTTTCTTGTTTGCCTGTTCATTCCATGGAGACGACGTGAATCCCCAAACCCGCGAGAAGCTGATGCAGGTCAGCACCGCCACGCTGTGCACGGCGCTGTTCAAGCGCGGACTGCGCAACCAGTTCATCCAGAACGTGCATCCGTTGAATGCCACGCTGCCCAACATGGTCGGCCAGGCCTTCACGCTGCGCTACATGCCTGCGCGCGAGGACCTGAACCCGATCACCGTCTTCAACGACCGCAGCCATCCGCAGCGCCAGGCCGTCGAGCAGTGCCCGTCCGGCGCGGTGCTGGTGATGGACAGCCGCAAGGACGCGCGCGCCGCCTCGGCAGGCGGCATTCTCGTGAGCCGGCTCATGAAGCGCGGCGTGGCCGGTGTCGTTACCGACGGTGGCTTTCGCGACAGCCCCGACATCGCGAAGCTCGCATTCCCCGCCTACCACCAGCGCCCGAGCGCGCCCACCAACCTGACGCTGCACCAGGCCATCGACATCGACGTGCCGATCGGCTGTGGCGACGTGGCGGTCTGGCCCGGCGACGTGATGGTGGGCGATGCCGAGGGTGTCGTCGTGATTCCGGCCGCGATCGCCGACGAGGTTGCGGCCGAGGCCACCGAGATGACCGTGTTCGAGGACTTCGTGCAAGAGAAGGTGCTCGAAGGCCGTTCGATCCTCGGCCTCTATCCGCCGACCGAGGAGGCGAGCCGCACCGAGTTCGCCACCTGGCGGCAGGCACGCAAGCGCTGAACCCGGCACTTTTACTTTGCCCAAACCATAAAGAGAGACAAGCATGCCTTCCCTGCACCGCACCGCCCGGCTGTTCGCCGCGGCCTTCACCCTTGCCGCGCTGGCCGCGACGCCGGCGCTTGCCCAGCCCGAATGGCCGGCCGCCAAGCCGATCAGCTACGTCGTGCCGTTCACGGCCGGCGGCTCGACAGACATCGTGGGCCGCGTGCTTGCGAACAAGCTGCAAGAGAGCCTGCAGCAGTCGGTGGTGGTCGAGAACCGGCCTGGCCAGGCCGGCGGCATCGGCGCCGCCTATGTCGCCAAGGCCGCGCCCGACGGCTACACGCTGTTCGGCGGCACGATCAGCACGCACGCCATCAACCCGAGCCTCTACAAGAAGCTGCCCTACGACGCGATGAAGGACTTCGAGCCCGTGACGCTCGTCGGCCGGCTGCCCAACGTGCTGATCGTCAACAGCCAGCTTGGCGTGAACTCGGTGGCCGAGCTGATCGCACTGCTCAAGAAGGACGAATCGAAGCGCACTTTCGCTTCGTCGGGTGCGGGCACCTCCACGCACCTCGCGGGCGAGATGTTCGCCGACATGATCGGCGTGAAGCTCACGCACGTGCCGTACAAGGGAACGCCGCCCGCGATGACCGACGTGGCCTCGGGGCTGGTGCCCTTCATGTTCGACCAGGTGACCGCGGCGCTGCCGCTCGTGAAGAGCGGCAGGCTCAAGCTGCTGGCCGTGACCACCGGCAAGCGCATCGCGCTCGTGCCCGAGCTGCCGACCATGATCGAGTCGGGCGTGGCGGGCTTCGAGATGTCGTCCTGGCAGGCGGTCTATGCGCCCAAGGGCACGCCCAAGGCCATCGTCCAGCGCCTGAACGCCGAGATCGCCAAGGCGCTGAAGCAGCCCGACGTGCAGGCCAAGCTCTCGGGCCAGCTGGCCATGGACATCGTGGCGAGCACGCCCGAGGAACTGCGCGAGCACATGGCACGCGAGATTCCGCGCTGGGCGGAACTGGTGAAGAAGTCAGGCGCGACGGCCGACTGAGACAGCAGCGAGCGCCCGCTCGAGGGCCTCGATGCCGCGAGCGAGCCCGTCTTCGGCGCGCATGCGCGCACCCAGCGCCGCCGCCCGTTCGCGCACGTCGGGCTGCTCGGCGAAGGCGATGCCGCGCGCGAGCGCGTCCGCATCGATGCGGCTGCCCGCCACCGCCGCGGGCGCCACGCCGGCCAGCGCCAGCCGGTGCGCCCAGAAGAACTGGTCGCCCGCGAACGGCACCACCACCGACGGCACGCCCGCGCGCGCCGCCGAATGCGTGGTGCCCGAGCCGCCGTGGTGCACCACCAGCGCCATGCGCGCAAACAGCCAGTCGTGCGGCGTGTCGCCCACCACATGAAAGTTGGGCGGCAGGCCCTGCGTGTCGAAGCCGCTCCAGCCGGGGTTGAGCACCACCCGCCAGCCTGCGGCCGCGGCCACCACCGCATGGCGCAGGCGGTCGGCGTCGAAGCCCGTCATGCTGCCGAAGCCGATGTAGACCGGCGCTTCGCCCGCACCGAGAAAGGCGCTCAGCGCGGCGGGCGGCTGCCAGTCGGGTGTTGCGGGTGCGAGCCACTGACCGCAGACCTGCGCATTGGCGGGCCAGTCGGCGGGCCGCGGCAGCAGGCTCGGCGAGTAGCCGTAGATCGTCGGGTGCGTGGTCCACAGGCGCCGGCGCGGCGGCAGGCCGCAGACTTCGGCGCGCGCGGCATTCACCGCATGCCGGAACGACCGCCACAGCATCGTGTTGACGAGGTGGTGGCTGGCGCGATTGAGGAAGCGCGGTACGCGCGCGGGCGGCACGAAGGGCGTTGCGAATTCGCGCGTGGGCGTGAGCGGGAACATGCCCGCGCCCACGGCGGGCACGCCGAGCGCCTCGGCCGCCGAGAGCCCCACGAAGGCGGCGAGGCCCGAGCAGACCACCGCATCACAGCCGCGCGCGGTCTCGACCGTCTGGCGCAGCCACGCGGTGGCATGCGTGTTGGCGATCGCGGCCAACGCCTTGGCGGCCGCGCCCGGGCGTTCGCTGTGCGCCACCACGTTCGCGATTGCGCCGCTCGCACCGAGCGCGCCGCGGATGTCGCCCGCCAGGGCCTGTGTGCGCACGCCGAGCCGCTGCGCGGCGCCCAGCGTGGCCGCGTCGGCCAGCAGCACCGACGCATGGCCGGCCTGGTCGAGCGCGTGGCACAGCGCGGCGAACGGGCGCGCGTCGCCTTCGGTGCCATAGGTGAGCACGGCGATCTTCATGCGGCGCGCCTCCTCTGCGCCGGCGCCTTGCCGGGCGTGCCACGGGCACCGTCGACGAACAGCGCGACGACCGCCTCGAACTCCTCGGCCAGCACCAGCCCCGGCAAGGTCAGCCAGCGCATCAGCGCGCCGAAGTAGAGGTGGTGCAGCAGCGAGGCGAGGTGCTCGGCGCCGAGGTCGTTGCGCAGCGTGCCGTCGTGTTGTGCTTGTGCGATCAGTTGCGCGAACAGCCCCGCCAGGTCACGCGGGCGGTCATCTTTCCGCCCGCCGGCGCCGAGCTCGTCCTCGATGTTGAGGAAGCGGAAGCGGAAGTAGTCGAGCAGATAGGCGCGGTGGCGCTCGGACCACCGGGCCGATGCACCGAGCAGCTCGCGCAGCCGCGGCGCGAAGGCACCGGGCCGCGCCACCACCTCGGCCAGCCGCTCGGTGTCGGCCGCGAGCTGCATGTGCACCCAGTGCGCGAGGATCGCCTCCTTGGTGGCGAAATGGTTGTAGAGCGTGCCCTTGGCCACGTCGGCCGCCAGCGCGATCTGTTCCATCGTGGTGGCGTCGTAGCCGGCGGCCTCGAAGAGCCGCATCGCGGTGGCGGCCACATGGTCGAGCGTCTGGGCGCGCCGCCGTTCGCGGCGGCCGGGGAGTTCCGGAGCAGGCAAGAAGGTGGTTCCAAGAAAATTGAATGACGTATAAGTTTATACGATGTTCAGTATTGTGGTGCCAGGCGCTAGGGGGCCCCCGTCAAAGAGTTCCATGGCCGACCGCCCCGGTGCGAAATATGCATTCGGGGACAATAGGCACCGCGCGCCTCACGAGGGCTCGGCGTTCGCCGCTGATCTCACCCTCGCGCGCCATCCCCCTCGCTTTCCCCGAATTCCCGTCTCAGAGCCTCCCGTTTTGCTTTTCTCGAACGCCTTCCCCGACTTTCCCGCAGCAGCATCTCCTGCGCCCTGCGGCACCGCCTGCTGATCCCCCGATGCAAGCAATGTTGTCCACCGCCGGCCCGGTGCTGGTGTTCATGGCCTGCGTGGCGCTGGCCACCTATGCGCAGAACCTCACGGGCTTTGCGTTCAGCCTGATCCTGCTCGGGCTGGTGTCGGTGTTCCATGTCGCGAGCGTGAGCGATGCCGCGAACGCGGCCATGGTGCTGACGCTGACCAATGCCTGGACCTACTTTCGCGCGCGGCCGGGCGTGGTGCCGTGGCGGCTGATGAAGCCGGCGCTCAATGGCAGCACCGTGGGCGTGCTCGCCGGGCTCATGCTGCTGGCGTGGCTCAGCGGCGGGGCGGTCGACTGGCTGCGCGGGCTGTTGGGCGTGTCGATCCTCGGCTGCGCGCTGCTGCTGATGCTGCAGGCACGGCCGCTGCCCGCGGTGTCGGGGCCTGTGAGCTTCTCGATCATCGGCGCGTTGTCGGGGCTGCTCGGCGGGCTGTTCTCGAGCTCGGGGCCGCCGATCGTCTTCCACATGTACCGCCAGCCGCTGGACCGCGAGTTGGTGCGGCGCGGGCTGCTGCTGATGTTCGCGTTCAACTCGCTGGTGCGGCTCGTGGTTGTGGTGGCAACCGGCCACTTCTCTGCGCGCTCGGCGCTGCTCGCGGGCTGCGCGGTGCCCGTGGTCTACGGCGTGACGCGGCTGCACCACCGGCTGCCGAACAAGCTGAAGCCGCGCACGCTCAAGTGGATCGTGGGCGGGCTGCTCGGGGTGGCCGGCTCGACGCTGGTTGCCACCTCGTGGATCGCGATCGCGCAGGGCTGAAGAAACGCACGGTCAACGGCCTCCGGTGAAGTAGCGCGCCGTCGCCATCATCCGAAGGTTCTTCGTTGCGTTGACCGACGGGGTGTGCAGCAGGCGCATGTCCATCAGGAACACGTCGCCCGCGCGGCCCGACATTTCGAGAATCGACATTCCGCGCTCCTGCAGCCGCGCCTCGAGCCCGTCGGCGGTCTTGAGCAGCGCGCGCAGATTCGGCGCCTGCGCCTTGTTGCCGGCGGCCTCGCGATGCGAGCCCGCGAGCGCCAGCGTCGCGCCGCCCCGCGGGGCCAGGTCGTCGATCAGCACGAAGACCTGGATGCCCGGCAGGCGATCGGGCGGATCGGCCGCCACGTCCACATGCCAGTTCAGCCGGTCGAGCGACCATTCGCCCTGGTGCGGCGGCGAGAGCAGCAACTGCATGCCGCCGGGCGGCGAGAGTGGGCCTTGCGCCAGGCCGCGCATGATGGCCAGCAGCTCGGGCGTGACCATCGCCTCCTCGAGGCCCGGGATCTTCACCAGCGTGGAAAGCCGCGCAATTTGCTGGAACGGCGTCAGGCCCGAGAGCGAGTTGCTGCCGCGCTGCTTTCGGTCGCCGCCGACGCCCAGGCGCGAGAGCGCGTCCTGCACCTGACGGCGCAGCGGTGCCATGCGCTTTGCCGGGTGGAAGCCGGCGAGGCGCACATGCCCGCGCGCCGCAAAAGCCTCGGCGAGCGCCGGCTGGATCATTTCTGCGACACGGGCGGCATCGGAATGTCGAAGTGCAGCACGTCCTCGCGCACGCCGAGCTTGGAATACAGCGCCACCGCGGGTGCGTCGGGCGGGTCGGCCTGCACGAAGACCACCCAGGCTCCGCGCGCCTGGCCGATGCGCTGCAGCGCGCGGATCAGTTCGGTCGCCACGCCCTGGCGCCGGTGCGACTCGGCCACGGCAAGGTCGTAGATGTAGATCTCGCTGCGCTCCTGCTCGAACTTCTTGAGCTCGTAGGCCGCCAGTCCGCCGATCACCTGCTCGCCCTCGCAGGCCGCGAGCGCGATGAAGGTATCGCCCGCGAGCAGCTGCCGAAGGTACGCGGGCCGCGGCCGGCGCGCGCCGTAGGTCTCGGCATCGCCGAAGGCTTCGCCGAAGGCTTCGCCGAACATGGTGAGCAGGCCGTTCATCAACCGCTCGTCTTCCGCCTCGAGCTGGCGGACCGTAATGGGGGGTGTCGTGGTCATGCGCGGATGGTAGTGCAGGCGGGCAAGCCACTTGCCTGCCTGCGCAGCGCTGCCTCCGCTCTCAGCTGCGGGTGGCTTGTGCTGCCTTCGCGAGCGCGGCGGCGCTGCAACGGTCCAGTTCGCGCGCGTACAAGGACTGGGCCGCACGCGCGAGTTTCATGAGCGTGTTGCAGGCGAGAACCTCGATCTCTGTCGCCACCGCGGCAACGCCGGCATCCTTGAGCCTTGCCGCCACCAGGCGCTGCAGCTTGATGGCCGCCGAGAAAGTACGGGCTGCATGCTGCCGAAGGTCGGCAAGGTGGGAGAGGTCGCGCATGTGGGATTGTCAGGCAATGCGCAGGTGCGCGCTCGGGCCATTTGCGCTCGACCCCGGTTGTCCCAGGCGGTGAATGATGTCCGCGTACCCGTCGAGGCCTGAGAAACGCACACACCAAAAAAACAGCCGGGCGATGAGTGAATCATCCCCGGCTGCTGCAGTTCGTTCTTCGAAGGCATCGCCTTGCGCCTGGTTTCGGCGATGGCCGAGGCTGGCGCTGCGATCCGGGCGGGTAGGCCCTCTTCGACAACGTTTCCCCGAGGGACAGGCCAATGCGGCCTGTCCCTCGGGGCTGTCGTTCTTCTCCTCTTGTTGTCCTTTCGTCCTTAGCCGAGCAGGCCGTGCAGGATGCTCGACACCGGCGTCAGCACGCTGTTGCCGCCCGCGACCTGATCGACCAGGCTGGTGATCGGGGTCACGGCGTCGGTCAGTGCCGGCGCAGCTTGTTCTACCGTGTCGACCAGACCCGCAACGGTCTCGACCACCGGCGCCAGCGTGGTGCCCGTACCGGCCAGGATGTCGGTCACGGGCTGGGCCACTTCGGAGACCGTGCCGATGACCGGCGCCAGGGTGTCTGCCGCGCTGCCAACCGTGTCGAACACTGGTTCGAGGATGTTGGCCACTGCGCCGCCGCCGAGCAGGTCGCCACCGAGCAGGCTGCCGACCAGGCCGTCCTCGCCAAGCAGGCCGCCGAGCAGGTCACCGCCGAGGAGGTCGCCACCGAGCAGGCCGCCGACGATACCGTCTTCGCCGAGCACGCCGCCAAGCAGGTCGCCACCGAGGAGGCCACCACCGAGGAGGCCACCACCGAGCAGGTCACCACCGAGCAGGCCACCGACGATGCCGTCTTCGCCGAGTACGCCACCGAGCAGGTCACCACCCAGGAGGTCACCACCGAGCAGGCCACCGACGATGCCGTCTTCGCCGAGTACGCCACCGAGCAGGTCACCACCCAGGAGGTCACCACCGAGCAGGCCACCGACGATGCCGTCTTCGCCGAGCACACCGCCGAGCAGGTCGCCGCCGAGGAGATCGCCACCCAGCAGGCCGCCGAGGATGCCATCTTCACCCAGCACGCCACCCAGCAGGTCACCGCCGAGGAGGTCGCCACCCAACAGGCCGCCGACGATGCCGTCTTCGCCAAGCACGCCATCCAGGAGGTCACCACCGAGCAGACCGCCTACCAGGCCGTCTTCTCCGAGGATGCCGCCGAGCAGGTCGCCACCAAGGAGGTCGCCACCGAGCAGGCCGCCGACGATGCCGTCTTCACCGAGGACGCCGCCGAGCAGGTCGCCACCCAGGAGGTCACCACCGAGCAGACCGCCGACGATGCCGTCTTCGCCGAGCACGCCGCCGAGCAGGTCACCACCGAGCAGGCCACCGACGATGCCGTCTTCTCCGAGGATGCCGCCGAGCAGGTCGCCACCCAGGAGGTCGCCGCCGAGCAGACCGCCGACGATGCCGTCTTCTCCGAGGATGCCGCCGAGCAGGTCGCCACCCAGGAGGTCGCCCCCGAGCAGACCGCCGACGATGCCGTCTTCGCCGAGCACGCCGCCGAGCAGGTCGCCACCCAGGAGGTCGCCGCCGAGCAGACCGCCGACGATGCCGTCTTCGCCGAGCACGCCGCCGAGCAGGTCACCACCGAGGAGGTCACCGCCCAACAGACCGCCAAGCAGGCCGTCGTTGCTCAGCAGACCACCTTCGCCGAGCAGGCCGCCGACGATGCCCTCTTCGCCGAGCAGGCCACCGAGCAGGCCGTTGTCGCCGAGCACGCCATCGAGCACACCGCCGAGCAGGGCGTCTTCGCCGCCGAGGAGGCCGCCGAGCGGGCTATCGGCCAGCAGGCCACCCAGCACCCCGTCAGCGCCCAGCAGGTTGTCCACCACGCCGTCCTGGCCCAGCAGGCCGCCGGTCAGGCCTTCGCTGCCGAGCAGGCCGGCAAGGGCGCCGTCGCCGCCGAGCAGGCCACCGACCAGGCCTTCGTCGCCCAGCAGGCCGCCGAGCGCACCGTCATCGCCGAGCAGTGTGCCCAGCAGGCCCTCTTCACCGAGCGGACCGCCGAGCAGGTCGCCCAGCACGCCCTCTTCGCCGAGCAGGCCACCGACCAGACCGTCGTCGTTCATCACGCTGCCGAGCAGGCCGCCGACGGCGCCGTCTTCGGCGAGGAGGCCGCCGACCAGACCCTCTTCGGCGAGCAGGCCACCCACGAGGCCCTCTTCACTGACCAGGCCAGCCACGAGGCTGTTGTCGCCGAGCAGGCCTTCGACCACGTTCTCGACCACGCCGCCGTCACCGACGAGGTCGTTGACGACACCGTCGAGGCCGAGCGCCTCGGTCGCGCCGCTCAGGATGCCGTCGGTGCCCACGAGGTTGTCGAGGCCGTTCTGGAGCGCATCGGTCACGTAGTCGACCTGGCCGACCAGCGAATCGGTGGCGCCGGCGCCGAGCAGGCCGTCGAGCGCGGGGCTGAGGGCTTCGCCGACGCTGTCGAGCACGGTTTCTGCCACGTCGTCCACCGGGTCGAACTGGTTCGGATTGTTGGGCGTGAATTCCTCGCCGAGCACCGGCGCCAGGATGTTGTCGACCAGGTCGGTCGTTTCGTCGACAACGCCGATGAGCGGATCGAGCGAGTCGCCCAGGCCGAGGCTGTCGCCAGTCGAGCCAATGATGCCGTTCAGGAGGCCGTCGCCTGGATTCAGGAGGGCGTCGCCGTCTGCGTCTGCATCAGCGTCTGCATCAGCGTCGGCATCAGCGTCGGCATCGGCATCAGCATCAGCATCGGCATCGGCATCAGCATCAGCATCGGCATCGGCATCGGCATCGGCATCCGCGTCGGCATCGGCATCGGCATCCGCGTCGGCATCGGCATCCGCGTCCGCGTCCGCGTCCGCGTCAGCGTCAGCGTCAGCATCGGCATCGGCATCGGCATCGGCATCGGCATCGGCATCCGCGTCTGCATCTGCGTCTGCGTCTGCGTCCGCATCGGCATCGGCATCGGCATCGGCATCGGCATCGGCATCGGCATCGGCATCCGCATCCGCATCGGCATCCGCATCGGCATCGGCATCGGCGTCTGCATCAGCGTCCGCATCGGCATCGGCATCGGCATCGGCATCGGCATCGGCATCAGCATCAGCATCAGCATCAGCATCAGCATCAGCATCAGCATCAGCATCAGCATCAGCATCGGAATCAGCATCAGCATCGGTATCCTCGCCACCGCCGCCCGGGGGGGGCGTACCGCCGACACCCGAAAGGAAAGGGATGAAGCCGCCGTCACTGCCGCCACCGCCGCCGGCTGCAGCGCCCAGGAGGCCGGCGCCGAGCGCGCCGAGGGCGAACTCGCCCAGTCCGAGGCCGCCGGCTGCGGGCAGCGATTTCGTAACCGTGACCGCTGCGGCGTCGGCATCGCTGTCGGGCGGCGTCATCTGGACGTCGCCGGAGGCCACGTCGACATTGACCTGCTCGAGGCCGCCGGGCAGTTTGGTCGAGCCGATGGTGGCGTCGGTGCCGCCGGTGAAGACGCCGGTGAGCGGCGCCTTGTTCGAGGCCGAGCCGGGGAAGATCGCATTGGCATGGCCGTCCTGCGGCACGATCACGCGGTCGCCCGCGATCAGCGGCTGCGACCCGTTGACGGGGATCTGCACGCCGTCCCGGATCACCATCGTGCCGGGCGTGGCCTCGGTGATCGAGCCGATGCCGCGGGCCTCGGGCGCCAGCCCGGCTGCCGCAGGCACCGAAGCGCCGGAGATGACGGGCGCTTGCCCGCTCTGTGCAATCACCACGGGAGCGACCTTGGTGTCGCTCGCCAGGGCGGAAGAAGAATTCGTATTGTCAGCAACAGCCATGAGGGCCTCCTCGTGAATAGTCCCAACACAGGGGCAAGTTGCGTGCCGTGTTCAAAGACCCCCTCAAAAGGCCAAAAATGCGCAAAAGATCACGCTTTCAAGCGGTTTTGAGCCGCTTGCGTGGGTTTTCGTTACGTTACGAAGCAGGCCGGAACGCCGTAACACTCCCAGACAACAGGAGGGGGAAAACCCGAGCCCTCCGGCGTTCGAGCGCGTCAGATCAGAACTTTGGGCGTATCAAGAGGTCGCCGCCGGCTGAAGAAGGCGATGGGACGCGGCCAGTCCCGCTCAGTCGGCGCTGCCGCCCAGCCCGAGGCGCTGCAGCACCTGCCGGTCGTACAACGCCCAATCCCGCCCCGAGTTCTCGATCGCGATCTTGTCCAGCGCCAAGCGCTCGAACAGCACGTCGGTCAGGCCCCGGTAGTCCTGATAGAGCGCAATGAGGCCGTCGAGGCCCGCCAGCTGGCGACGGGTGGCGTAGGGCGACTTCAGCTTCCAGTCGACCTGGTAGCTCACCCAGGCGTCGCCCCGCTCGGCGCAGACGGTGCGCATGGCGCGCGCGACGTCGTGCTGCCAGAGATAGACCACGAGCGGGTGGAGCGGCGCGATGGCCTCGGCCACGCGGTCGCAGTATGCGCCAATCTCGTCACGGCTCGCCTCCATCAGGAAGAGGTTCGTGAGGTCGCCATGGAACAGCTGCCCGTCGAACACCGGCACGACGCCATTTTGCAGCGCCTCGGCGGCGAAGCGCTGCCACCGCGCCACGGCGCGCGCGGCAAGCTGGTCCGCGGTGGCCTCGCACCAGGGCTCGAACCAGTGCACGAGTTCGTCGGTCGCGCGGACCGGGTGTGGGTCGGTGCGCTCGTGAATGGCCCGGGCCGGCCGGCTCGCGTCATCGAGTGCCTGCGCCACGCGCCGCATCGTGGTCGACTTGCCCGAGCCCATGATGCCCTCGACGATCACGAGGCCGTGGCGTGCGGGAGCAGGGCGGCTCGACTTCGGGGCAGGCGTCATGCCGGTCCGGCCGGCGAGTGGTGGTCCTCGCGCAGCAGCGCCATCGCGTGGCTGTCCTCGTAGCGGCCGTCGACGCGGGTGGCGCGCCGCATCAGTCCTTCGGTCGCGAAGCCGAGCCGCTCGTACAGCGCCTTGGCATTCGCGTTGTCCGCGCGCACGCTCAGTTCGATGCGCGTGAGCCCGCGCGCCCAGGCGTCCGCGATCGCGGCCTTCAACAGCAACTCGCCGATGCCGCGGCGCCGGAACGCCGGCAGCAGCCCGATGCCGAGCATGCCGACGTGCGCGCGCGCCTCGCCGTGCACGGGCAGCACGTCGCACCAGCCCACGACCTGCGCGTTCCAAAGCGCGACGCGCATGCAGTCGCCACTGGCGATGACCGAACGGTAGAAGTCGAAGGCCGCCTCGCGCGGCGGTGCCTGCGTGAAGACGAGGTATTTCTTCTCGCGCGCGACCGTGTCGAGCGCGGCGCGCAGGCCCTCGAAGTGCGCTTCGGCAATGAGCTCGATCGAAAGGCTCATGGTGCCGCACGCGAAGGCGCGCTCGCGGGCACCACCTCGAACACGTCGCCGTTCGTGGGCGTCGCGTTCTCGTGATAAATGTCGTAGAGGTACTGCGCGAGCTCGCCGGCCGTGAGCTCGGAGGGAATCGCGAGTTCCATCGGCCGGCGCTTGCCCTCGGGGCTTACGAGCCAGGGCCGCCACGCGCCGCCGTCGCTGCTGCGTTCGACACGGACCATCTGGCCGAAGACGTTGAACAGGTGGTGCATGGCGCTGCGCCTATGCCGTCTTGCGTTTCGTCGCGGTCTTGGCCTTGACCTTGGACGCGTTGTGCGCGGTCGCTGAGCGAACCAGCGCCTTGAACGCCGCCGCATCCACCGACTCGCCTTCGCGGATGTCGATCGCGCGGCGCATGTTGCCGTCGAGGCTCGCATTGAAAAGGCCGGCCGGATCGTCGAGCGAGGCGCCCTTGGCGAAGGTCAGCTTGACCCACGCCTTATAGGTCTCGCCGGTGCACAGGATGCCGTGGTGCGACCACACGGGCGTGCCCCTCCACTTCAGTTCTTCCACCACCTCGGGCACGGCCTCGCGGATCAGTCCGCGCATGCGGCCGAGCGCCGCGCCGCGCCAGTCGCCGAGCTCGGCGAGCTTGCGGTCGATCAGCGCCGAAGCGGGCAGGTCGGTGTCGGTCGAAGGGATGATGGTGTGGAGCTTGGCCATGCGCGTTCCTCGGGGGGAGCATCGGTTTTTTGAGATGCTAACTGCCCGCGGCGCCGCGCTGCGGCCCCAGGCTCACTCGGAGCGGATGCCGTTGCGCAGCACACCGATGGCGTCGACCTCGACCTCGACCATGTCGCCCGCCTTCATCCAGACCGGCGGCGTGCGTTTGGCGCCGACGCCGCCCGGCGTGCCGGTGACGATCACGTCCCCCGGCGCCAGCGGCATGAAGGCCGAGATGTGCGCGATCTGGCGCGGGATGCTGTGGATCAGCTTGTCTGTGGTGGTGCGCTGCATCTCCTGGCCGTTGAGCCGGGTGACCAGCGTCATGACCTGCCCGTCGGTGATCTCGTCGCGCGTGACCAGCCACGGGCCGAAGCCGCCGGTGCGCCAGAAGTTCTTGCCGGCCGTCCACTGCGGCGTGGCCGACTGCCAGTCGCGCAGGCTGCCGTCGTTGTAGCAGGCGTAGCCCGCGATGTGGTCCCAGGCATCGGCCTCGGCGATGCGGCGTCCGCCCTGGCCGATGACGATGGCGATCTCGCCTTCGTAGTCGAGCTTCGACGATTCGGGCGGCAGCACGATGTCCTCGCCGTGCGCTACCTGCGACTCGGCCACGCGCAGGAAGAGGGTGGGCTTCTCGGTCACTTCGCGGCCGGTCTCGCGCACATGCTCGCCGTAGTTGAGGCCGACGCAGACGATCTTGCCCGGGTTCGGAATCACGGGCAGCAGGCCGAGCGCGTTCAGCGGCAGCGTTTCGCGCGCATCGGCGACGGCCGCAGCCGCCTCGCCGAGCAGGCCCGCCGCGATCAGCGCCTTGAGGTCGGCGGCGCGCGCGCCGAACACCGCGCGCAAGTCGACGACGCTGTCTTCGCCCGTCACCGCGCCGTAGCTGTCGGTGCTGTGGTATTGGTAGCTGATGAGTTTCATGGTCTGTCCGTGAGGAAGGTTGGTGGTGGTGGTTGAAAGGAAGAACCTAAGCCAGCCGACCTCCAATGCGCGACGCGCCTTCGGTGACGAGGTGGACCAGCTTGTCGAGATCGACGATGGCCAGGCGCGAGGTGTCGAAGACCAGCGAGATCGCCGCCCAGGCGCCGCCGTCGGCCTTGCGGATCGGTGCGGCGACGGCCGCGAGCTGCGGCTCGAGTTCGCCGATCGAGACGTAGTGGCCGGCCTTGCGGATCGCCGCGTAATGGCGGCGGAACTCGCTCCATTCGGCGGGCAGGCCGCTCTGCACCACCTCGTCGTGGCGCGCGTCGAACACCTTGCGCAATGGCGCCGGCCCGAAGGTGGCGAGCAGCACCTTGGGCGCGCCGCCGCGGAACAGTGGCCGCGGCCGCCCGCGCCCGTAGGCCAGGGTGGCGGGCACGCCGCCCATCTCGCGGTGCGTGTCGAGCACCTGCATGCCGAAGAGACCCGAGGCGACGCAGTCGAAGCCTGTGGCCGCGACCAATTCGCGCATCACCGGAATGCCTTCGCGCAGCACCGGATCCGCCTTGCGGATGTAGTGGTCGAGCAGGATGATGCGCGGCCCGAGCGCGTAGTGCGAATCTTCCACGCGCTGCAGCAGCCCGGCCTCGAGCAGCAGCCGCACATAGCGGTAGCCCGTGGGCAGCGAGACGTCGAGCGTGGCCGCGATGTCCTCGGCCGTGCGCGTGAGGTGCGTGTCGTCGAACAGATCGAGCACGCCCAGCATCCGTCCCAGGCTGGACATGGATTTTTCCGGCACGCCAATTCCTCCAGGGTTTCATGGCGCAACGGGGAGGTATTGCGAAATGCGATCCAGATCGGCCCCCGTGCGCGCGACACCGACGATATATCGGTCGGGCCGCAGTATCACTGCATGCGCCGCATGGGCGACGAGCCAATCGCCGATCGGGGCTTCGGGCCGGTCGATGATGAGCGCACCGCTGCGCCGCCAGCGCTCGGCGGTCGCGGGTGCCGCGGCGGCGAGCGCGTCGGCGCGGCCGATGACGGCGCTGCGGCGTCCGAGCAGGTCGTCGAGCAGCCGGCCGTCACCCAGGCGCGGTTGCGGGAAGGGGCGGCCCGCGGGCGTGCCTGGCGCCGGGTCGAAGGCGCCCGCACCGAGCATCTGCGGCGGCAGCTCGAAAACCTCGGGCCGGCCGGCGCGAAACCGCGCATCGCGCTCGGCCGCGCGCACGGGATCGGTGGTCTGGATGATGTCGCCGAGCCGCACCGCCAGCTCGATCAGCGCGCGCACATGCGGTGCGCGCTCCGACTCGTAGGTGTCGAGCAGCGAGGCTGAGGCCCGCTGCGCGAGCACGGCTTCGAGCTTCCAGGCCAGGTTGGCCGCATCGCGGATGCCGGCGCACATGCCCTGGCCGAGGAAGGGCGGCGTCTGGTGGCAGGCGTCGCCCGCGAGCAGCAGCCGGCCCTGGCGCCAGCCCTGGGCGATGACCGAATGGAAGGTGTAGATGGCCGCGCGTTCCAGCCGCGCCTGCTCGGGCCGCAGCCAGGGCGCGACCAGCCGCCAGAGCGATGCGGGCTGCACCAGCGCCTCGCGGTCGTCGCCGGGCAGCACCATGATCTCCCAGCGGCGGCGGTTGCCGACCACGTTGCAATAGGTCATGGGGCGTGCCGGATCGCAGTACTGCACCGTGTGGCCGGGCAGGTCGACCGGCTCGCGCAGCACCACGTCGAACACCAGCCACGGCTGGCGCAGGCCGAGGTCGACCATGGCGCTTTGCATGTGGCGGCGCACCGGCGAGCGCGCGCCGTCGCATCCGACCGCGTAGCGCGCCCGCACGCGCGACGTGCGCGCGCCCTCGTGCAGCAGCTCGCGCACCTCGAGCATGACGCCGTCCGCGTCCTGCGCGATGCCCGAGACTTCGTGCCCGAGCCGCACCTCGACGTTGGCAAAGCGCTTGAGTCCTGCCCGCAGCACGGTCTCGAGTTCGGGCTGGTGGAAGTAGTAGTTGTTGGCGCCACCGTGCGGACCGAGCGCCGCGGTGCCGCCGCGGATCAGCAGAGTCTCGCCCGCGGCATTGACGAAATGCATGCCCTGTTCGCCGGGCCGTGCAATGGCCAGCGCCTCTTCGCGCAGCCCCGCGGCCTGCAGGATGCGCAGCACCTCGCCGTCGAAGTGAATCGCGCGCGGCAGCGCCAAGACCTCGCGTTCCTTTTCGAGCACCAGCACCGAAAGCCCCGCGGCACCGAGCAGGTTCGCGAGCACCGCCCCGGTGGGGCCGAGCCCGACGATCGCCACGTCGTGGCAGCGCTCGGCGGGCTCAACCACGCTGCTGGTCCTGCGCCATGCGGCGCGCCACCTCGGCCTGCCATTGCGCGCGCGGCATGAAGTTGGGAAAGCGCTTCGCGAGGGCTTCGGCGCGCGCCAGGATCGCCGCGTCGGGCAGCGAGAGGTCGATCGGCTCGCGCAGCGGCTGCTCGCAGTACCAGGGTGTGTCCATGAAGAGCTCGAGCCGGTTGCCCTCGGGGTCGCGGCCGTAGAGCGAGACCGCGTTGCCGTGGGTGACCGGGTGCATGTCGGTGGCGCCTTCGGCGATGAGCCGCTCGTGGAACCAGCGCAGCGCCGCGAGGTCGGGCACGCGGAACGAGATCTGGTTGACCACGTTGAAGCCGGCATCGGCCGGCCGGCCGGTGGCCAGCACCAACTGGTGGTGCTCGCCGGGATCGCGGCTCAGAAACACCAGCTGCACCGCGCCCAGGTCGCCCGCATCGGTCTGCGTGAAGCGCAGCGCCTGCTTGTAGAAGCGCGCCATCCGCGGCAGGTCGGTGACGTAGAGGCCGATGTGGCTGAACTGCAGGCTGGGTGTGTCGTTCGTGGTCATTCGAATGTCTCCTGGCGATAAGAATTGCAGCTATGCGCTATTCGAAGTAGTAAATACTAGCTCGATTATCGTATTTTGACAATTAACATGGTTTGTCTCATGATCCAGCCCGTGCGCACCGCACGCATTCCCATCACGGAGACAAACCATGCAGCTTTCGATCAGGAGCAGAACGCCGGCCATGCGCTGGATGGCAGGCGTCGCGCTCGCGGCGGCACTCGGCCCTGCCGCCATGGCGCAGGCCGACTACCCCGCCAAGCCGGTGCGCATCATTGCCCCCTTCCCGGCGGGCAGCGGGCCCGATGCCAACGCGCGCGAGATCGCGGCCGAGCTCTCGAAGCTCCTAGGCCAGAGCTTTTTCGTCGAGAACCGCCCCGGGGCCTCGAACATCATCGGCACCGAAGCGGCGGCCAAGGCGCCGGCCGACGGCTACTCGCTCTACATCGGCACCACCAGTTCGCTCTCGGTGGTGCCGCATCTCTATGCGAAGCTGCCGTTCAATGCAGAGAAGGACTTCGCCCCCGTGAGCCTGCTCGGCGTGCTGAACACCGGGCTGATCGCCGCACCCGGCGTCGAGGCCCGCGACGCGCGCGCGCTGATCGCCGCGCTAAAGGCGCGGCCCGATTCGGTGGCGGTCGCGACCGCGGGCATCGGCAGCTATTCGCACCTGTCGGCCGTGTGGTTCAACAGCGCCGCGGGCGTCAGGACGAACCTCGTGCCCTACAACAGCAACAGCCCCTACACCGACCTCATGGCCGGGCAGGTGCAGCTGATGTTCGACGGCCTGCCTGCGGCGGCCGGCAACATCCACGCCGGCAAGCTCAAGCTGCTGGCCATCACGGGCAAGGAGCGGTCGGCGAGCTTTCCGAACGTGCCGACCTTTGCCGAGGCCGGCCTACCAGACTACGCGCCGATCGCATGGCAGGGCATCCTGGCGCCCGCGGGCACGCCGAAGCCGGTGCTCGACAAGCTCAGCGCCGCGATGCAGAAGGCCTGCCAGTCGCCCGAGCTCGCCCGCAAGTGGCGCGACTACGGCGGCGAACTGCGCTGCAACACGCCGGCCGAGTTCTCGGCCTTCATCACGGCCGACCGCGCGATGTGGGGCAAGGTGATCCGCGAAGCGGGGGTGAAGCTCGACGGGGAGCGCTGAGCGCTGCCTCAGCGGGGGTTACGTCCCGACGTTCAGGCCGCGCTCTGCCGCAGCGCCGTGACTTCGATCTCGATCTTCATGCGCGGGTCTGCCAGCCCGGCCGAGATCATCATCGCGGCCGGGCGAACGTTGCCGAAGTACTTGCGCAGCACGGGCCAGCAGGCCTCGAAGTCGCCGCCGTCGGGCAGCACGTAGGTCACGCGCACCACGTCGTCCATGGCCGCGCCGGCCTGCGCGAGTGCCGACGCGATGTTCTTCAGGCACTGCTCGGCCTGCGCGACGACGTCTTCGGCGATGGTCATCGTCGCGTAGTCGAAGCCGGTGGTGCCCGAGACGAAGACCCAGTCGCCCGCCACCACGGCGCGCGAGTAGCCGATCTGTTCCTCGAAGGTGGAGCCTGAGCTGATGCGTTGTCGCGCCATGGTTCTGTCGCCAGTCTGTGGGAAGGCTGGCGATGCTAAATCAGGCACGGCAGGCGACGCTATTTGCCGGTGATGACGCGCGGGTGCTTGCGCACCGCCTTCTCGTGCAGAGAACTCGACGCGTTGAGGCCCGCGTCCTCGTCGACGCCCACCGCCAGCCGGTCGACCAGCTCGCCGCCGAGCCAGGCCGTGACCAGTGCGATCGCGGCCCCCGCGAACGACCAGATCGTCTGGCCCAGGTCGGGCGCATAGCCGCGGTCGCGCAGGAAGAAGCTCAGCGCGAACAGCAGCATCACCACCACGTTGCCGCCCCCGTGCAGTGCACCGATGCGCTTGGCACGCGTGCCTTCGGGAATGCCGAGCCAGTCGATGGTGCCAAACGGCGCGGCCACCACGCCGCCCACGAGGCCGGCCGCGATCATCCAGTACGACACGGCGGCCATGACCTGGCTGCCGGTGACCAGGTGGATGATGTCGAAGACCACCGCCGTGGCCAGCAGCCCGAGCGGAAACACCACGAGCATCTGGTGCACCGGGTGGCCGAGGAATCGAACTCTTGCGCGCATGGGGTTACCTCTCGAGAACTCCTGTTCAGACCCGCAACATCGGGCGGCCATTTGCCGCGCTGCGCGAGCGGGCGCCGCCAGTCGGGGTCGGTACATTCCTACGCGCCCCAAGCCCCGCATGCCATCCGGGTTGTCGTTTTCTCTACAATTCCGGCCGATGTACCGGGTTCGCCTTCTCGTTCTTTGGCTGATGGTGTTTGCCGTGCCCTTGCAGGCGTTCGCGGCGGCCGCCATGGCCTTTTGCGAGCCGGCGTCGGCGGCGGCGACCGCGGGTGCCCGCGCCGACCATCGTGCGCATGGGCATTCGCATGCGCAAGGTGGCGAAGGCGACGAATCCCATGCGGCGCACGCCGCGGACAGGCACGCGTCCGCCGCCCATCACAGCGACCCCACGGGCGACGACAGCGCAGCGCAGTCGTCCGACACCATGCACAAGTGCGGCAGCTGCGGCGCCTGCCACGGCACCGCGCTCACCTGCACGCTGGAACTCGCCGTGTTCCAGGGCCTTCCCCGCGCTGACCTGATCGAGCCGCCCTCCGCGGTGGCGACGGTCGCGCCGCGCCTTCTCGACCGACCTCCTCGCGCCTGAAGCGTTGCTGATTCGCGCGCGCTCGCGGTCCGTTCGGACCACGGGCGAGCGCCTGCATCGCCTGCGTCATCCGCGCACGGCCGCTTTCGCGGGCCGCGCCGACGCATTCCGTTCCTGAACGCGCGAGGACCGACTCCATGTTCCATTCATCGCCGGCCGCCTGGCTGGCCGTCTTATCCGCCATGGCGTCATCCGCTGCTGTGGCACAGCCCGCACCCGCACCCGCCATCCCGCGCTACCAGAGCGCATTCGAGGGCTACCAGGCCTTCGCCGACGAGAAGCCCATTCCCTGGAAGGAAGCCAACGACACGGTCCATCGCCGGGGCGGATGGCGCGCCTATGCCGAGGAAGCGGCCGAGCCGTCGTCCGAAGCGGGCGGCACAGGCCAAACCGCGCCGCCCGATCCGCATGCGGGCCACCATCGCCACGACCCGGTGCCGTCGAAGGAGAAGCAGCCATGAGCCGCACGCTCTTGTTGCCGTTACGTCCCGCGGCGGCCGCGCTCGCGGTGCTCGCGCTGGCCGGCTGCGCCTCGGTCGGCATCGACGAGGCCCTGCAGGACACCAACACGCAGGCCCGGCAGTTCACGCACGGCCAGCTCGAACTGGCGCGCACCCCCGCGCAGCGTGAGCGCCGTGCAGCGCTGGCCGAAGACCTGCTGTCCCGCCCGCTGTCGCAGAACGATGCGGTGCGGCTGGCGCTGGCCAACAGCCCCGCCGTGCAGGCGCTCGTCGCCGAGGGCTGGGCCGACATGGCCGTGGCCGACCAGGGCGGCCGGATCGCCAACCCGGTGTTCAGCTTCGAGCGCATGCGCATGGACAGCGAGCTCGAACTCGGCCGGCTGCTTTCCGTCGGGCTCGTCGACCTGATCCTGCTGCCGCAGCGCCTGTCGATGGCGCGCAGCCAGTCGGCCGCGGCCAGGGTGCAGCTCACCGGTGCCGTGGTCGAGCAGGTCACGCAGGTGCGCCAGGCCTGGGTGCGCGCGGTGGCCGCACGGCAGATGCTGCACTACGCCCGCCAGGTGACCAGCGCCGCGCAGGCCAGTGCGGAGCTCGCGCGACGCATGCAGCGCATCGGCAACTTCAGCAAGCTGCAGCGGGCGCGGCAGCAGGTGTTTTATGCCGACGCGGCCACGCAGCTGGCGACGGCGCAGCATGCCGCCACCGCCGCGCACGAGGAACTGGTGCGCGTGCTCGGCCTCGACGACGCACAGGCCGCGAGGCTGGCGCTGCCCGAGCGGCTGCCCGACCTGCCGAAGGCGCCGCGCGAAGCGGGCGAGGTGGCCGCCACCGCCACCGCACAGCGGCTCGACGTGCAGCTGGCGCGCGCGCAGCTCGACGTGGCGGGCCGGTCGCAGGGGCTCAACCTGCTGTCGAGCTTCATCGACGTGGAGGTCGGCGGGCGGCGCGACACCGTGTTCGACAACGCCGACGGCCACCGCAGCACGCGGCGCGGCTTCGAGCTCGACATCCGGTTGCCGCTGTTCGACTGGGGCTCGGCGCAGCGCGATGCGCTGAATGCGCGCTCGCTGGCCGCGGCCCACCGCTACGACGCCACCGTGCGCGGCGCCTCGTCGCAGCTGCGCGAGGGCTACTCGGCCTATCGCGCCGCCTACGACATCGCGCGGCACTACCGCGACGAGATCGTGCCGCTGCGCCAGGCCATGGCCGACGAGAACGTGCTTCGCTACAACGGCATGCTGATCGGCGTGTTCGAACTGCTCGCCGAGGCGCGCGACCAGGTCGCGAGCGTGACCGGCGCCATCGGCGCGCAGCAGCAGTTCTGGCTGGCCGACGCCGCGCTCGCCGCGTCGGTGATCGGCAAGCCCACCGCCATGACGGGCGGCACGACCGCGGCCACTGCCGCCGCTTCCGCGGGCCCCGCCCACTGAACCATCCGAACGATCAACCCATGACCAACAGACGCAATTTCCTCGCGAGCGCCATCGCCGCCGCGGGCGTGAGCCAGGTCGCCATGGCCGCCTTGCCCGAGCCCGTGCTCCAGACGCGACCCGACACCATGCCGCCGCTCGTGCCTGCGACCGGCCGGCCCTACAACCCCGTGGTCACGCTCAACGGCTGGACCCTGCCATGGCGCATGAACAACGGCGTGAAGGAGTTTCACCTCGTCGCCGAGCCCGTGGTGCGCGAGATGGCGCCGGGCTTCAAGGCCAACCTCTGGGGCTACAACGGCCAGTCGCCCGGCCCGACCATCGAGGTCGTCGAAGGCGACCGCGTGCGCATCTTCGTGACCAACCGGCTGCCCGAGCACACCAGCGTGCACTGGCACGGCCAGCGCCTGCCCAACGGCATGGACGGCGTCTCGGGCCTGACCCAGCCGCCGATCCGCCCGGGCAAGACCTTCGTCTACGAGTTCGTCGCGCGCCGCCCCGGCACCTTCATGTACCACCCGCATGCCGACGAGATGACGCAGATGGCCATGGGCATGATGGGCTTCTGGGTCACGCACCCGAAGGGCGAGCACCCGCTGATCGAGAAGGTCGACCGCGACTTCGTGTTTCTGCTCAATGCCTACGACGTGGAGCCCGGCAGCGCGACGCCCAAGATCATGACGATGCTGGACTTCAACCTCTGGTCCTGGAACAGCCGGATCTTTCCCGGCATCGACTCGCTCAACGTGCGGCTCAACGACAAGGTGCGCATCCGCATCGGCAACCTCACCATGACCAACCACCCGATGCACCTGCACGGGCACGAGTTCCTGGTGACCGGCACCGACGGCGGCCCCACGCCGCGCAGCACGCGCTTTCACGAGGTGACCACCGACGTGGCCGTCGGCCAGATGCGGCAGATCGAGTTCGTGGCCGACGAGGAGGGCGACTGGGCCTTTCATTGCCACAAGAGCCATCACACGATGAACGCGATGGGCCACGACGTGCCCACGATGATCGGCCTCGACCACAAGGACGTGGCACGGCAGATCACGCGGCTCGTGCCCGACTACATGGTCATGGGCGAGCGCGGCATGGCCGACATGGCCGAGATGGAGATGCCGCTGCCCGACAACACCGCACCCATGATGGCCGGCCAGGGCCCGTTCGGCTCGGTCGAGATGGGCGGCATGTTCAGCGTCGTCAAGGTGCGCAAGGACCAGAAGCCCGGTGACTACGCGAACCCCGGGTGGTTCAAGCATCCCAAGGGCACCGTGGCCTACGAACTCGACGGCGCGGGCGCCGAAGCGCCGCCACCACCACCGCAGCGGCACGGCGGTCACGCCGGCGCCGCCGCGATGCCCGCGCGCAACATGCCCGCGTCCGACATCGAAGTGCAGGTGCGCAAGCCACGCAGCGGGCATGCGGGGCATTGAGAAGGACACCATGAAACACATCCTCCGCAACACCACCATCTTGGTCGCCACCCTGGCGGCGACAGGCGCCATGGCCGCGGGCACCCACGCCGGCGGCCACGGACACGACACCGGCAGCGTCATCGGCCAGCCCGGCGTGGCGGCCAAGGCCACGCGAACCGTCCACGTCGACATGACCGACAACATGCGCTTCTCGCCGGCCGACATCCGCGTGAAGAAGGGCGAGACGGTGCGCTTCGTCGTCCGCAACGCCGGGCAGCTGAAGCATGAACTCGTGCTCGGCACCGAGAAGGACCTCCAGGCGCACTACGAGGCCATGAAGAAGAACCCCGAGATGGAACATGCCGAGCCGAACATGGTGACCCTGGCCGCCGGCAAGAGCGGCGAGATCGTCTGGCGCTTCACCGAGGCCGGCAAGGTCGATTTCGGATGCCTGCAGCCGGGGCACTACGACGCGGGCATGAAGGGGGCGGTGAATGTCGGCAAGGCGGCGGCAGCTGGTGCCGCAGGCAAGTGATCGATCAGATGAAGGAGCACAGAAGCATGACGAAGAATTTTTGGAGTGGTTTCACCCGCAAGGCATTCGCCGCCTCGTTGTTGGCGATCGCCGCCGTGTCCGGTGCTGTCGCTGCCGAACTCGCCGACGGCGAGATCCGCAAGATCGACCGGGAGAACAGCAAGCTCACGATCAAGCACGGCCCGCTCAAGAGCCTCGACATGCCGCCCATGACGATGGTGTTCGGCGTGCAGCACGCGGAGTTGCTCGAGAAGCTTCAGGTGGGCGACAAGGTGCGGTTCGATGCTGAGAAGGTGGAGGGGCGGATCGTAGTGACGCGGATCGAGTTGGCGCGCTGAGCCGTGTGCGGCTTCTCAGCGAACGTCGGCCAGAGCGCATGCGCAATTCTGTGGAAATTTGCGCACATTGAATCGGCGGAGGCAATGTTGCGTCTTGAAACAATCGGCACAATGGCACCGCTCGCGGCATCGCCTGCCGCAGCGCTGAAGTCTGCTCCGAACGGGCTCGACCTTCTCTTCGCAACTGCTTCTCAAATCTCTGAAGAAAATGAAGATCAATCACAACATCGCCCTCCTTGCCTTCTTTTCGCTGCTGCTGACCGGATGCGCTTCGGTCAACATGGCCAGCCAGGAGGAGACCGCCAAGACCAAGCAATTCAGTGCCCCGCCCGCAGGGAACGCTGGCCTCTATGTCTACCGCGACAGCTTCGTTGGCAAGGCGTTGAAGAAGGACATCTGGGTCGATGGCAAGTGCCTCGGCGAGAGCGCGTCCGACGTGTTCTTCTACACGCAGGTCGAAGGCGGCAAGAAGCACAAGATCGAAACCGAATCGGAGTTTTCGCCCAACGCGCTGGAAGTGTTCATGGAAGGAGGCAAGAACTACTTCGTCCGGCAGTTCATCAAGATTGGCGCTTTTGTGGGCGGCGCCGACTTGGAGCAGGTTCCCGAACCGCAAGGCAAGGCCGACGTTGCGAAACTCGGCTTAGCGCAGCCAGGCACCTGCAGCAGCAAGTAAGCGGTCTCCCGCATCCGGCGCGCGCCGTTCGCCCTACACCGTCGGCACCGTCCCCCCGTCGATCAAGTGCTCCGAGCCCGAGATCGAACCCGCCCGCGGAGACACCAGGAAGACAATCAGGTCCGCGACCTCCTGCGGCTTCGCAGGCCGCCCGAGCGGGATGCCGCCGAGCGATTGCATGATGATCTGCTTGCCGCCTTCGTAGTCGGTGCCGGCCTGCGTGGCCAACCGCTGGGCCAGCGCGACGGAGGCTTCGGTCTCGATCCACCCGGGCGACACGCGCAGCACGCGCACGCCCTTCGGCGTGACCTCCTTCGACAAGGCCTTGCTGTAGGTGGACAACGCCGCCTTGGCGGCCGCATAGGCGGTCGTCGATTCCGGCAGTGGCAGCAGGCGCTGGATCGAACTGACGTGCACGATGACGCCGGCGCCTTGCGCCAGCATCGTGGGCAACAATGCGCGGTCGAGCCGAACGGCCGGCATGAGGTTCTGGTTCAACGCGTCGAACCACTGGGCATCGTTCAGCGCAGCGAAGCCGCCGCCCGGCGCGCTGGAACCGCCGACCACGTTGATGAGGATGTCGACGCCGCCCCAGCGCTCGCGCACTGCGCGTGCCACCTCGGCCGCGCCGTCCGCCGTCGACAGGTCCGCGGCAAGATAGGCCACGCCCTCGGCCGGTTGCACGGGCGCAGCGCGGGCAGTGGCCATCACCTCTACACCGGCCGCGCGCAAGACCTCGACGACAGCGGCACCGACGCCTTTGGTGCCGCCCGTGACCAGCGCCCGCCGGCCATTCAATTGAAGGTCGAAGCTCATGCCGTGATCTCCAGCGCCGCGATCAGGCCGCGCTCGAGCCGAAAGAGGTACTGAAGATCGACCGGACTGCCAGGGAAGTTGCCCGTCACGCGGGCGCGAACGACTTCCGACCCGTCCTCCTGCGTCAGGGAAAGTGGCTCGACCGTGTACGTGTACTGGGCCGATGCAGCCGTCTTCCATGCCTGGATGGCCTCGCGTCCGGTATGGGTGTGGCCTTCGTCCTTCACGGCGGCATGCGCCGTGAAGCATCGGGCCACGGCTTCGGGATTCTGACGATCGGCCTCGAAGTAGGCGGCGATCGGCTCGGGAAGGATCAGGGTGCGCATAGCGACGACTCCGTGGTTGTGAAGCGGTCAGGATGCGTGCTCGGGATAGATTAGTGAATATCCTAGAATCTGCACGAGCTATGTAGAGGACGATACAGAATGCGCGGATCCGAATTTGCCGAGCTCAAGGCCTTTGCCGCGGTGGTGGAGCGCGCGAGCTTCGCGCGTGCCGCCGAGCACCTGGGTTTGTCGCCTTCGGCGCTGAGCCAGACGATTCGCCAGCTCGAGGCGCGGCTGGGCACGCGACTGCTGAACCGCACCACCCGCAGCGTGGCGCCCACCGCCACCGGCGCGCAGTTGCATGCGCGTATTGCGCCGCTGTTCCGCGACATGGCCGAGGCGGTGGAAGAAGCCAGCGCAGCGGCCGGGCAGACGCGCGGCACGCTGCGCATCAACACGCTGGCCATGGCCGCCTCGCAGGTCATTGCGCCGCGGCTCGCCCGGTTTCATCGCGCGCACCCTGACGTGGCACTCGACATCGTGGTCGACGACGGGCTGAGCGACATCGTCGCCGGCCGGTTCGATGCCGGCATCCGCGTGGGCGCGCGGCTGGAGAAGGACATGATCGCCGTGCGCCTCACGCCGGAAGTGAAGATGGTCGCCGTGGCATCGCCCGACTACCTGCAGCGTCGTGGCACGCCGCGCGCGCCCGCCGACCTGCAGCGCCACACCTGCATCAACTGGCGGCTGCAGCTCGATGGCAGTCCGTACCGTTGGGAGTTCGAGAAGAAAGGCAAGCGCGTCGAGGTGGCAGTGGAAGGTCCCGTGGTCACCAACCATTCAGACATCGGCGTTGCCGCAGCGCTGCAGGGGCTCGGCATTGCCTACGCCTTCGATCGCGGGCGCGTCGATGAACATCTCGCGCAGGGGCAGCTGGTGCAGGTTCTCGCGGACTGGTCGATCGCACGACCGGGGCTGTTTCTGTATCACCCGAGCAGGCGCCACTTTCCAGCCGCACTGCGTGCGTTCATCGACTGCATGCTGGACAAGGATCTGCCGGGAGACGTGCGCGAGCCTTGCGCGCTTGCGTGAACTAGTCCAGAACGCCCACGCCTTCGGCGTGCAGGCGCTGCATCAGCGCCTCCAGCCGATGCGCGGCCAGATCGCCCAGGCAACGTGCCAGCACGGCCGGGTCATGTAGTTCCGCCGAGACCACATGCCGGCGGGAACGAATCCAGCCCAGCTTTTCGTCCCATGTGAAGAGTACCTGCAGGTAGGTAGTCCCGTTCCCATGAGGCAAGGTGCTGACGTTCAACGTCGCCTTGGATCCCCGCGACGCGAACACGACCGCAGGGAGCGGCGCCTCTTGCGTCTCGAGCCAGGCGTTCATGACCGCTGACCAGTCGATGCCCTCGACCACAGCCAGGGCGGCGGCCTCGTCCGCAGCTTCGCGCTTCTTGCTGTCGGAGGCATCGATCTTCAGGGTCGTGTAGGTCAACATGTCTGGATGCTGGCTTGCTGCCGCGATTCGGTGGACGTCGATCGTAGCGGAAGGCTCTTGCCTCGCCTTTCACCAGAGGCTTCGAGCGTCCAGCGCTGCGGGATCACGACGGTGTTCGCGTCGCGTGCCTCACGGTGGAAGAAGGCCGTCTCTGAGACCGGTGGCGCAGGCCGCCTTATGACACGCTGGCTTCAGGCAGCTTGGCGATCACCTTGATCTCGAAGTCGAACCCATAGAGCCAGGTCACGCCCACGCCCGTGAGCGTCGGGTGCGGCGCTTCGCCCCAATGCTCGGCCGCGGCTTTCCAAATGGTCTCGAACTTCGAGGCGGGGTCGACGATGAAGATCGTCACGTCGACCACGTCGGCGAAGCTGGAGCCGGCGGCCGAGAGGATCGCATCGAGATTCTCGAACGCCAGCCGCACCTGTGCGGCGAGATCGGGTTCGGGCGAGCCGTCAGGACGGCTGCCGACCTGGCCGGAGACGAACAGAAAACCGTTGGAGCGGATCGCGGGCGAGTAGCGGTTGCGCTCGTAGAGCGCCTGGCGGCCGGCGGGAAAGACAACGTCGCGTGTGGATGACATGGAAGAGCCTTCGTGAAGAGGATGGGGATGCGATGCGTGGACCTTAGGCGAGTCCCGTCGCGAGATAAAGAAGCAGATCGCACAATGACTGTTTGCTTGAACCAAACAATCATTCGGAGGCATGAACATGGACAGATTCGACACACTGCGGGCCTTTGCCCGCGTGGTGGAGGCCGGCAGTTTCACCAAGGCGGCCCAGACGCTCCACATGAGCAAGACCACGGTGACGCAGCAGGTGCAGCAGCTCGAGGCGCGGCTTCGCGTGAAGCTCTTGAACCGCACGACGCGGCAGGTCAAGGTCACGGCCGATGGCGCCGCCTACTACGAACGCGTGGTCCGGCTGCTGGCCGACCTCGAAGATGCCGACACCAGCCTGTCGGGCGCCTCGGCGTCGCCGAGCGGGCGGCTGCGCGTGGACGTGCCGAGTCCGTTCGCGCGCATGGTTCTGGCGCCGGAGCTGCCGGACTTCCATGCGCGCCATCCCGAGATCCAGCTCGACCTCGGCGTGAGCGACCGCATGGTGGATGTGATCGGCGAGAACGTCGACTGCGCGCTGCGCGGCGGCGAGCTGACTGATTCGTCGCTGATCGCGCGGCGGGTGGGCGCGCTGGGCATCGGGGTCTATGCGGCACCTGCCTACCTGGCGCTTGCGGGAATGCCGGCGCACCCGCGCGAGCTCGATGGCACGCACCACCGCATCGTCGGCTACCTGAGCGCGCGCAGCGGTAAGGTCGCCTCACTCGCGCTTCGGCGCGGCGACGAGCACGTCGAGGTGAGGGGGCGCCATGCGGTCGCAGTGGACGACGGCAACGCCTACCTTGCGGTCGGTGTAGCAGGCATGGGCATCCTCTGGCTGCCGCACTACATGGCCGCGCCCCATGCGGTCGTCGGCGAACTGGTGCCGTTGTTCGAGGACTGGCACATCGCGCCGATGCCGATGTACCTGGTGTACCCGCCGAACCGGCATGTCAGCGCAAAGCTGCGCGCGTTCATCGATTGGATCGACGAGTTGATGACCGCGGGGCGCATGGCGGGCTTGCAGGACTGACCTGCCCGGTGGGTGGGACAAGACCTTCGCCGGGCGGTGCAGTGACGGCGTGCGCGCGCTCCAAGCTCCTACAGGACACAGCGCTGCGAACTGACCTGGCGATTCTCGAGGTCGCCTAAGTTGAGCCTCAGTCGGGCAAACGGTCCGGCGGAATCTTCCCTCAACCATCCGGCCCGTCCGGACTCCACAGGAGACTCGTCATGCATCGCTCTACCCATCTCATCGCAGCACTCGCACTCGGCGCCGCAGCAGGCGTCGCCTTCGCACAGGGCACCCCGCCCACCACCGCATCGCCGAATCCCGCCACCGGCGCCGGCCAGCAAAGCCAGACCGGCACGCCCATGGGCACCACCGGTGTGCTGACACAGAACAACAACAGCGGCAGCGCCGCCGGCACGTCGTCGGGCACCACCATGTCGCAGGGCAGCGGCACGATGAACAGCGGCAGCGGCGGCACCAACATGGCCCAGGCCGAGCCGATGCGCCCGGCCCGTGCCGACCGCAACTGAGGCGGCTTTCTTCGCCTTGCCGTCGATGGACAGCATCGCAGCGTCGCCCGCCAGCAAGCGCCGGCCGGCAGCGTGCCACCTGGCACCGCTGCTGCTGGCGTTCGCCAGCGCGGCGGCCTTGGCGGGCGGGCGCGTGCCGCCCGCGCCGGCGGCACCGCTCACACCCGATGCCGAACGCATGGCGAAGGCAGCGGTCGCAGCACGTGACAACGGTGGCAAGGCCTTTGCGGTCGTCGACAAGAAGGCCGCGAGCGTGTTCGTCTTCGATCCCGCGGGCAAGCTGCTCGGCGCCTCGCCGGTGCTGCTCGGCCTTGCGCGCGGCGATGAATCGGTGCCCGGCATCGGCGAACGGCCGATGGCGCAGGTCCGTCCCCATGAGCGCACCACCCCCGCCGGCCGCTTCGCGTCGGAGCCGGGGCGCAACACGCACGGCGAAGACATCGTGTGGGTCGACTACGACGCCGCCGTGTCGATGCACCGCGTGCGCACCACCAACGCAGCCGACCGGCGGCTCCAACGCCTGGCTTCGCGCACCGTGGCCGACAACCGAATCTCGTACGGCTGCATCAACGTGCCCGCGGCGTTCTACGACACCTACGTGAAGCCTGCGCTTGGCACGCGGCGCGGCGTGGTCTACGTGCTGCCGGAATCGTCGCCGGTGGCAAGCCGCTTCGACTTCCTGAAACCGACCGGGCAGGCGCGCGCGCCTTCGGCCTCGCAGCAGCCTGCGCTGTAGCGGCCGCCAAGCTGCATTCCACACAACGCGGGCGCCTTGCCATCGTGCTGTCGGCAGCACGGGCGATCAGGCCTGCGCCCGCGCTTGCGCGTTTGACCTACGCGGATGTCCGCCGGCCGCCGTAGGCCAGCGCGGCCGCAGCAGGCGATGCTTGAGGCAACCGGATCATCCCCATCCCACAGAGAAAGAAAGGTTTCCCATGAGCGTCGATACGCAAGCCAAGTCCCTCGAAGGCCCGACCGCCGAAGAGCTCACGCCGCTGGAAATCTCCCAGGCCATGCTCGGAGGCGAGGAAGACCCCAACACCGCGCGGCCCCTGACCCCGCTCGAGAGCGCCGCCACCGGTTCGCAGCTGCCGGGCCGGTACGGTGAGCGATCGCGCCTTTCGCGCGCCTTGCACAGTCCCGCCGTGGTTTGGGGCGGCGCGGCGCTCGCGGGCATCGGGCTCGTGGCGGCGCTGATGTATGCGCGGCGCACGCCGGCCGGCGGACAGGCGCTGGCGAGGCTTAAGGAACTTCCCTCCAAGTCCATGCTGCGGCGTCATAGGATGGCGCTCGAAAAGGCGCTGGAGAAGCCGCTCTCGTTCAGGGCCTGAGGCGCTGCGTTCTGCGTTTCTCGGATTCGAGCGCAGAGACTTGAGGCGCGTTCTTCTTCTCGCTACCGCTAGATGCCGATTTCTTTGTCGCGCAGTGCCGAGTGTGAGAACGCTTGCATGGGCGACTATGTTCGTGCCTGCCGCAACCGAAACTCGCGCGGCGCCATGCCGTGATGGCGCTTGAACGCGGCGGTGAACCGGCCGTGGCAATCCCAGCCGGCTTCGGCCGCGATCGTCTTCACGTCGAGCCGGGTCTCGCGCAGGAGCCGCGCCGCAAGCAAGAGCCGCTCTTGCACCACCAGCCCATGCACCGTGAGCCCGGCTGCCGCGCGCACCTGCGCCTGGAGCCGCGCGGTGCGCAGGTCCAGGCGCCGCGCGAGCGCATCGACCGTCCAGGCGTGTGAGGGCGCCTCGGCCACCAACTCGCCCAGCCGTCGCACCGTGTCTGCGGCCTCGGCATCGCCGCCCTCGGCCGCGACAGTGTCCGAGCGCGCCGGCCTCAGCAGCTGCTGCAGGTCGAGCAGCACGCAGGTCAGCAGCTCGGTCGCGCGCGCATGGAACAGCGGCACGAAGGCCGCATGGTCGGCCGGCTCGTCGCGGATGCGCGCCAGGCAGTCGCGCACCCGCGGCGTGAGTGCTGCGTTGCACAGCACGCGGCCGTCGTCGCGCTCCACCAGCTCGGCCATCTGCCGTGCCCCGAGCCGCACGCCGAACGCCTGCAGCCAGCGCGGCAGCAGGCTGCGGCGCAGCCGGAACTGCACGAAGTTGTTGCGGCAGGCTCCTGGCACGTGGATGAGGTAGCCGCCGTCGCGGTTGGGCGTGCGCAGCAGCGCCCTGTCGACGCGGAACTCGAGCGCACGGCCCTGCGCGCTGCCGATCTGGCCCGTGACATGGCCGGCCAGGAAGAAGGTGAGCAGCAGTTCGTCGCCGGGCGGCAGCTGCACGTCGAGGTCTTCGTTGAGGCGAAAGTCGAAGTACAGCGCGCTCGCCCCCTCCCAGGGTGTGGTGCGCAGCCGCAGGATGCGCCCGCCGTCGCGTGGCCAGCGCACCGCGCGGCTGGCGCCGTCGTGCAGGCCGGGCAGCGCGAGCGGGCGCTCGATCGGCAGGCGCAGGAGCTCGGCGTTGAAATCGTCCTCGCGCAACGCAGCGGCTGCGGCCCCTGGCGGAATCGGCACAGTCTGCGAACGGATCGGCATAGAAAACCCGGCCATGGGGCGTTAGCGTTGCAACACTTTGGTTTTCGCGGAGTTTAGGCATGAATGTCCGATGTGTCTGCCGGTTCCTGGCATTGGCTGCAACCGCCGCCGCCGCGCTGCTCGCGCCGGCGCTCTGCGCGGCCGAGACAACATGGCCTGCGCGGCCAATCCGGCTGGTGGTGCCCTTCGTCGCGGGCGGCGGGGCCGATGTGACGGCACGGCTCATCGCCGTGAAGCTGCAGGCGCAGCTGGGCCAGCAGGTGGTGGTCGACAACAAGCCCGGCGGCAACACGCTGATCGGCGCGAACGACCTCATCAAGGCAGCGCCCGACGGCTACACGCTGATGTGGTCCATCGACCAGACCTTCGTGCTCAATCCCTCGCTCTACAACCGCCTGCCCTACGATCCGCGGCGCGACTTCACGCCGGTGGCGCTGGCGATCACCTCACCCAATGCGGTGATCGTGCGTGCAGGCGCGCCCGGCTCGGTGGCCGACGTGCATGCGCTCGTGAAGCGCGCGAAGGCCGAGCCCGGCAAGACGAACATCGGCGCGGCCGCGATCCTCTCGCAGATGGCGCTCGAGGAGTTCAAGAGCGCCGCCGGCATCGAGGCCACGCGCGTGCCCTACAAGGGCAGCGCCGAGGTGGCCCAGGCCACGATCGCGGGCGACATCGACGCGGCCTTCGACGGCATTGCACCCTATGTACAGTTCGTGCAGGGCGGGCGCGCGAAGATCCTTGCCTTCACCTCGCTGAAGCGCTTCTCGGGCCAGCCCGACGTGCCCACGCTCGACGAGCTCGGCTACAAGGGCGTGGACTTCTCGGTGTGGTTCGGCATCGTCGGACCCGCGGGGCTGCCACCCGAGATCGTGCAGCGCGTGGGCGAAGGCGTGGACCGCGCGCTGCGCGACCCCGAGGTGGTGCAAAAGCTGCTGGTCTTCGGCTTCGAACCGGCCGCCGAGACCAGTGCGCAGGCGCTCGCGCGCCGCATCGACGGTGACATCGTGCGCTACGCGCCGGTGATCCGCCGCCTGGGCTTCAAGCTCGACTGACGGCGCGGTACGCATGAAAACCGCGGGCCTGATCGGGGGCGTCGCGTGGCCTTCCACGCTCAGCTACTACCGGCTTCTGAACGAAGGGGTGCAACAGCAGCTCGGTGGCCTGCATTCGGCACGCTGCGTGATCGTGACGCTCGACTTCGCGCCGGTGCACGCGGCCATGGCGGCAGGGCGGCCCGGTGAGGCGCGTGCGCAGATGGCGGCGGCCGCGCGGCAGGCGCGTGCCGCGGGCGCGGAGCTGATCGCCATCCTGGCGAACACCGGCCACTTCGCGGCCGACGAAATCGAAGCGGCAGCCGGCGTGCCGCTGGTGCACGTGGCGCGCGAGACCGCCGCGGCCATCGCCGCCGCGCACCCCAAACTGCGCCGCCTGGGCCTGCTGGCCACGAGCTTCGCGCTCGATGCGCCTTTCTTCGGCCAGATGCTCGCCAAGGACGCGGGCTTCGAGCTCGTGCTGCCCGACGCGGACGAACGCCGCACGCTCGATACCGCCATCTTCGGCCCACTGGCGCACGGCCGGGCCACGCCGGAAGAAGGCCATGCCGTCTCGGCCCTGTGCCAGGCGCTGATCGCGCGCGGTGCCGAGGGCGTGGTGCTGGGCTGCACCGAGCTGAGCGGCACGCGGCCGTGGCTGCGCTGCGGCGTGCCGCTCTTCGACACCACCGAGATCCATGCCCGGGCCATCGTGCGCGAGATGACGCGCGCCTGAATCGCTGCCCACTCCCACCATCGACTGAAAGAGAGACACCGTATGCAGACCGCCGAGTTCCCGCTGCCCTTCGTGAACGCGCCCTACAGCCGCGCGATGTTCGACGACGACTGGATCTTCGTCTCGGGCACCATCGGCATGGACTACGACACCCAGCAGCTCGCCGAGAGTGCCGAGGACCAGACCCGGCTGATGGTGCGCAACATCGCGCGCTACCTCGAGGCCTGCGGCGGCCGGCTGGAGCAGATCGTCAACTACACGCTGATCGTCGCGGGTGCCGAGCACCTCGGCGCGGTGGTGGCGACGCTGTCCGACGTGCTGCCCTGCAAGCCCACCGGCACCGCGATGCTCGCGGGCATCGCGGTGCCGAGGGCCTGGGTCGAGATGCAGGTGATCGCGCGCAAGAGCCATGCGCCGTCGGGAGCGCATCCCCGCTGATGCGCGCGGCCCGCGCTCAGGGTTTCGGTGCCCCCGTGCGCACCGCCAGCCCGCGCACCAGCGTGTCGACCATGCGCTGCGCGAGCCGGTCGAGCGCGGCTTCGTCGTCGTCTTCGCGGCGTCGATACCAGATCAGCGACCACTGCAGCCCGCCGAGCAGCGTCTTGACCGCGACCGACACGTCGAGGTCGTCGTCCACTTGCGCCGCCTTCTTCGCCGCGGCGAGCTGCTTCTTGAAGAGCTTCTCGAAGCGGTCGCGCGACGCGATCAGCGCGTCGAGTTCCTCGCGCTGGCGCGGCGTGAGCGCGCCGAAGCGGTGCAGCTGCACGCCTTGCACCACCACGCTGGCGAAGGTGTGGTGCACGAACAGCGCGAGCGCATGCGCCTTCATCATCGCCGCGAGCACCTCGAGCGGATCGCCGCCGGCGTGCTGCGCGGGCTCGACCGCGTGGAAGAGCAGGTCCATGCCGATTCGGTGCACGTCGAAGAACAGGTCGACCTTCGACTGGTAGTGGTGGTAGACGCGCCCCTTGGTCGCGCCCATGCGGCGTGCGACCACGTCGATGCTGGTCGCGTGGAAGCCCTGCGCCATGAAGCACTCGGCCGCGGCCTCGAGGATCTCCAGCCGGGCGGCGGTGAGTTCCATCGTCATGCGGCGGCCTCGCCGCGCGCCATGTCGCGCACGAGCTGCTTCGCGTAGCTGCGGGCATCGACCTCGAGCGCATAGCGCGCGGTGCCCACGTAGCGGCGCCGCACGGCCGCGGCATGGCGCTCGATCTCGCGCGCCATGGAGCCTTCGGCCGGCAGCCGCATCGCGCCGCCGAGCAGCGCCGCGAGCCAGCGCGACTGCACCTCGACCAGCGGGATGGTCGGGCCCACGGGCTGCACCAGCCCGAGGAAGTACAGGCCCGGCAAGTGCGGCGGCGCCATGCGGCGGTAGAGCGCGGGAACGTCTTCGCCCACCTCGAACAGCGCGGTGTCGAGGAAGGCGAAGCTGGTGCGGTAGCCGGTCGCGAGGATGATCGCGTCGACCGGTTCGCTGCTGCCGTCGTCGAACGCGACACGTTCGCCCTGCAGCGCCCGCACGTTCGGCTTCATGCGGATCCAGCCGTGGCCGCAGTAGGGCAGCAGTTCCTGGCTCAGCGTGGCGTGCTCGCGCCAGACCGCATGCGCGGGCCGCGGGACGCCGAAGCGCGCCTGGTCGCCCACCACGAGGTACGAGAGCCAGCGTACGAGCGTGCGCGTGACCGGCGTGGGCAGGTGCAGCGTGCGCGCGAAGAAGGCCGACCACCGGTCCACGGGCCGGCCCATGATGTACTTCGGCAGGATCCAGGCACTGCGCCGCGTTGACAAAAAGGTGCGCTGCGCACTCTTGCAGACGTCCACCGCGATGTCGACCGCGGAGTTGCCGATGCCCACCACGAGCACGTTCTTGCCCGCATAGGGCTCGGCCGCGCGGTAGTGGTGCGAATGCAGCTGCTCGCCGTCGAAGCTGCCGGGAAAAGCCGCCATGCGCGGGTCCCAGAGGTGCCCGCTCGCGACGATCACCGCGCGGTAGCTGCGCGTTTCGCCGCCGGCCAGTTCGACGCGCCACAGGCCGTCGGGCGCGCGCGCCACGTTCTTGACGGTGGTGCGAAAGCGGAAGTGTCGTTTCAGGTCGAAGCGGCTTGCATAGCTCTCCAGCCATTCGAGCACTTCGGCATGCGAGAGAAAGTCGGGATAACTCTCGGGGATCGGATGGTCGGGGTAGCCGAGGTTGCCGCGGCTGGTGTCGATGTGCAGGCTGCGGTAGGCCGACGACAGCCCGTTGTCGTTCTCGTAGCGCCACATGCCGCCGATGTCGGAGCCGATCTCGAAACCCTCGAACGGCACGCCGCGCGCATGCAATGACTTCGCGGCCGCCATGCCGGAGGAGCCGGCGCCGATGATGCACACCGGGCGTGGGTCGGGCAGGCCGCTCATGGCTGTGCCTCCTCGGCAGCAAGGAAGGCTTCGACGAGCGCATCCGCCGAGTCGTCGGGCCTGAAGCCGAGCGCCAGCGCGCGCTCGGACGTGAAGCCCGCGGGCCAGCCGTCGATGATGCGCTGGACCTGCGCATCGGGCTGCCATGCGATGAGGTCGTCGATGCCGCCGGACAGCCGGCGCGCCACCGCCTGCACGATCTGCGCGGGCGTCGCCGACAGGCCCGGAAGGTTCATCGTGCGATGCTCCGCGATCGTCTCGGCCGGCAGCGTGGCCAGCCGCAGGAAGCCCTCGACGACCTTGTCGACCGAGGCCATCGCCAGCGCGCTGTCCGGCGCCATGCGGCAGGTGGTGCGCTGGCCGCGCAGCGGCTCGCGGATCAGCGACGCGACCTGGTCGGAGATGCTGCCGCTCGGCGGCCCGGGATGCGTGACCACGATCGGCAGCCGCAGCGCGCGGCCGTCGACGAAGCCATGCCGGCTGTAGTCGGCGAGCAGCAGCTCGGTGACCGCCTTGTGCGTGCCGTAGGAGGTGCTCGGCGCTTGGCGCACTTCGTCGTCCACCACCGGCGGGAGCGTGCCGCCAAAGGTGGCGATCGAACTTGCGAACAGCAGCAGCGGCGCGGTGGGCTGCCGGCGGCAGCGCTCGAGCAGTTCGATGAGCGCCAGCAGGTTGGTCTCGAGGCCGCGGCGGAAGTCGGCCTCGGCGTCGACGGTCAGCGTGGCGGCGAGGTGGAAGATCGCGTCGGGCGGCCGCGCGAACAGGCTGTCGAGCAGCCCGCCGTCGCGAAGGTCGCCGTGCACCGGCACGATCTTGCAAGCGGCGCCCGTCGGCGCGGGCACCGGGCGCAGGTCGGACAGCACGAGCTCGTCGATCGGCTGCATGCCCAGCCGCGCAACGATTGCAAGCTGGCGCGCGAGCCTCACGCCGAGAAATCCGCCCGCACCGAGGATCAGTACGCGCATGCCAGGGCGTGCTCAGGCGGGCGGCGGACGGATGGGGTCATGGGCGGGTATCTCCAAAAAAGATACCCGGTAGTATGTCGACGAAAGATCGACGCGTCAACGCGCCGCAGGTTCAGCGCATGTCGAGCTTCTTGTGTTCGCCGAGCGAGGGCGTTTCGTTGCCGGTGACGGCCGCCTTGGCCATCTTCAGCAGCTGCACCATCTTGCTTTCCTTCACGTCCCAGTATTCGGCGCCGACGATTTCGACCGCCAGCAGGCCGAGGTTCGGGTCAGTCACGCCGCCCGGAAACCAGGCCTTGGCCGCGGGGTTGAAGAGCGTTTCCTTCAGGGCCTGATCGTCTCGCAGCATGGCGCGGCCGACCACCGAAACATAGTGGTCGTCGTCGGTGTTGGCGTAGGCGATGTTGACGCTCGGGTCGCTGGCCACATGGCGCGCGATGTCGCCGTTCTTCGGCACGAAGAAGTAGAGGGTCGAGGCTTCGTCGATGCCCTTGCTTTGCGTGGTCAGCGGATGGCTGTGCAGCTGGCCGTCGCCATGGCGATGGGTCAGCATGCCGTAGCGGGTGTCCTTGATCAGGTCCCAGAGCCTGGCGTGTTCGTCGTTGGTGGTGGTCATGTGTACGCTCCTTGAAGGCTCCACCGTAGCCGGCCGCGTGCGGGCGCCGTGAGGCGTTTGGGCGCATGCGCGTGTCATCCGATGCCGACGCCGACAGCCTCCTAGGGTTTTTCGAGTGACCGCCGTGCGAGCGCGATGCAGCCGCACAGTGCCAGCGCCAACAGCCCCAGCCACAGGGTCGGCCGGTACATGCCCGCAGGCCGGCCGTTCGCCAGCGGCTCGAAGCGTGGCAGCCGGTCGAAGTCGCCGGCCGCGAGCCCGCGGTAGGCCATGATGCGCGGCACGAAGAAGCCGCGCCAGGCGTCCTCGTAGGCGTTCACGCGCTCGACGTGCTGCAGATGCCGGGGCGCGTCGATGCCGGCCAGGCGGTCGGCGAGCATCGCCAGCGCGAGGCTCGGGGAGAGCCAGCTCCGGTCGGCAAGCCACGCGAAGCGGCGCGCGCGCACGGCATCGAAGTGCAGCATCAGCGGGCGGACCATGCGCTCCTGCGCGAGATAGCGCGGCAGGAAAGACACCGGCCAGGTGTGGCTCGCGCGCCCGGGCGGCAGGGCCTCGGGGTGCGCGGCATACCAGTCGGCGAGATGCCGCTCCATGTGGACTTCGGCGTCCTGCTGGGCATGGCGCACAGCCGCGATGGCGGCCAGGCGCGAAGGCATCGGCGCCTCGCGGTCGGCCCAGGCGGCCAGGGCCGCCGGCACGGCGAAGGTCGAGAGCAGCCAGCAGGCGAGCAGCCCGAGCGCAGTCGAACCCGATGACAGCGGCAGCAGGTTGAACAGGCCGGCCAGCGCGGTCCAGCAGGCGCAGAACACCGCCACCGCGGCGAGCCAGCCCAGCAGGGCCTCGGCCGTGGCACCGGGATCGAGCGCAAAGGCGAGCGACGAAGCAGCCGCGGCCACGCACCATGCGACGGCGCCGCGCAGGGCCAGGGCCACGGCGAGCACACGGCCGGGCCGCGCGCATTGCGCCACCGCGAGCCGCCATTGGCCGTGCTCGCGCTGCTCCTGCACCAGGCCGTGGCCGAGTGCGAGGATGGCGAGCGGCAGCAGCAGGGCGAGCACGGTGGAGAAGTCGGGCAGGCCGAAGCCTTCGAGCAGCGGGTTGCCGAGGCGCTCGGCCTGGCGCGCATCGGTGTGGCGGCTCTCGATGCTCACGCGGGCGTCGGGTGCGAGCAGCGCGAAGCCGCCGGTGCCGAGCGCCAGGCCGCCGAGCGCGGGCAGCACGGCCGGCGGGGCGTCGCCGCGCGCGAACTGGAAGGCGGCCATCATGGCCTTCGCCGCATCGCGCGAGGCCCCGGCCTGTGCTTGCGCCGCGAGGCGGCGCTGTTCCCAGCGCTCGTGCTGTGCCGCAGCCGCTGCGCGATGCTCCCGCGCGGCGATGCCGGACCAGACCGCACTCGCGCCGAGCAGCAGCGCGAACACGGCGAGCACCCAGAGGTTCGAGCGCTGCCGCACCAGGCGCTGCCATTCGGCCCGCACGCATTGCATCCCGGCCTTCATGGCTGCAGCTTCCGCAGGCTCGCGAGGCAGAGCGCGCCGGCAGCCAGCGCCCAGGCCAGCAGCAGCGCGATGTCGGGCAGCGCCGCTTTCCATGCGAAGCCGGTGCCCGGCGCCGCGTAGCGCATGGGCTCGACCGAGCGCCACAGTGCATCGCCCGCGTAGCGGTCGTCGAACGAGGTGAGCCCGCGCGTGTGGTCGGCGTCCCAGCGGTCGATGGCCGTGTTGATGCGGCGGCGGTAGGCTTCGGCGGCCTCTTCGAAGTGGCGCTGGTGCGCGAGGTCGGTGCCCGCCATCTTCATCGAGATGGCGCGCATCGCGACCGCGGGACTCAGCGCCCCGGCCGCGCGCAACCAGCGTTCCTGCAGCGCATAGCGGGCCCAGAGCGCATCGAAGTGCAGCGCATGCACGCGATCGGCATAAGCATCGCGCGCCAGGCGCCGAACCGCGGCCACGCCGAACGGCAGGTCTTCGAGCCGCGTGGCGCCGTGGCGGCGCAGCAGCTCGGCCTCGAGCGCCTTGCCGCGCGCCGCCAGGTCGGCATCGCCCGGCAGGCCGTGCGTGTAGTCGCGCTGGATGTCGCTCCAGAAGCGCTCGGCCGTGGGCAGCGGCACCGCCTGCGCAGCCGCGGCGGCGCCAAGGCGCGGCACGACGAACACGAAGGCGACCCAGAGGCCGAGCAGCACGAACAGGCTGGCCCGGCGGGTCGGGAGCCAGGCCGACACCGCCAGCGCCAGCGCGGCGATCACACCGTAGTAGACGAGGAACGAACCGGCCAGCAGCGCGCCGCGGCCGAGCGCATCGATGCCGGGGACAGCAGCGCTGCCCGCCGCGAGCAGCAGCCCGCCGCAGAGTGCGGCCAGCAGCATCAGGGCCACCACCGCAAGCAGTGCGATGAACTTGCCGGCGAGGAGCCGGCCGCCGCGCAGGCCCGCGCTGTGCAGCATGCGCAGCGTGCCGCTCTCGCGTTCGGCGCTCACCGCGTCGTAGGCGAGCGCGATGATCAGCAGCGGCACCAGTGCGAGCAGCGCGAAGGCCGGTGTCAACTGCCCGAAGCGCACCGATGGCGCTTCGTCGGCTGCAGGCTGGAAGCGCGTGATGTTGCGGCGATGGGGCTCGAGCCAGAGCGCCTGTCCGAGATAGGGCTCCAGGCCGGGGTCGATGCCGGCGAGCGGCGAATCCGGCCGCAGCGCATAGAGCCCGAAATGCGCGCCGCGGTGCGGATGCTTCTCGCCCTGCGCGTCCCATTGGCTGCGCACCACCGCCGCCACCTCGGCCTTCTCGGCGGCGAGCCGGCGATGCTGCTGCGCGGACACGGCCAGCAGGCCGGCAAGCAGCAGTCCGGTCGCGAGCGCCAGCACCGCGAAGCGTCCGTCGCGCAGCAGCGCGCGCAACTCCTTTCGCACCACCGCGAGCAGCATCATGCGAGCGCCCCCGCGCCGCGCGTGTGCGCGAGGTAGGCGCGCTCGAGTTCGGCATGGCTCACGGTGTGCGCGTCGAACTCGGCCACCAGCCGGCCTTCGCGGAGGATGCCGATGCGGTCGGCGACCTGCCGCGCGTTGAACAGGTCGTGCGTGGCCATCAGCACCGCCATGCCGCCGTCGGCTGCGGCGCGCACGCGCTCGGCGAAGTCGTTCGCGGCGCCCGGGTCCAGGCCCGAGGTCGGCTCGTCGAGCAGCATTGCCCGCGCTGCCTTGGCATGGGCGATCGCAAGCCCGACCTTCTGGCGCATGCCTTTGGAATAGGTCGACACGCGTGCGTCGCGCGCCTGCGGCTGCAGGCCGGCCTGCGCCAGCAGCGCGCCCGCGGGTTCGCGCGCCAGTGCAATGCCCGCGAGGGTGCAGAAGTACTGCAGGTTCTCCACGCCGCTCAGGTAGGGATAGAGCGCCACGTTCTCGGGCAGGTAGGCAAGCCTGCGGCGCACCTCGGCCGCATCGCCGGTGGGCGAGAAGCCCGCGACGCGCGCCTCGCCCGAGGCCGGCACGACGAAGCCCAGCAGCACGTCGAGCGTGGTGGTCTTGCCCGCGCCGTTGCCGCCGAGCAGCGCGAAGACGCAGCCGGCGGGTACATGGAGGTCGAGGCGGTCGATGGTGCGCCGGCCCCCGCGCTCGACGGTGAGCGCGCGCAGCGCGAGGATGGGTTCGTCGCCGGTGCGCATTGCGGCGTTCAGAAGAAGTAGCGCACCGACGCGCCGAACTGCGTGCGCGGCTGCGGCGCGATCAGCAGCCCCGCGGCCGAACCGTAGGCAATGTCACTCGCGAAGCGGTGCGGCTGGAACACCGCGAACACGCTGAACTGGAACTGCTCGCGGTCGTAGGTCGCCTTGAGGTCGTAGCGCGTGTAGGTCGGCATCATGCGCAACTGTGTTTGCGGCGTGCCGACGTAGTACGGGTTCCTGGCCGTGACGTAGGCGTCGGCGTTGAGCGTGAGGCGCCCGGCCCCGAGACGCTGGCGGTATTCGACGCCGAGCTTCACCTGGTGCTCGGGCACCGACAGGCGCGCGCCGGTGTTGGGCAGCGGGTTGTTCACGCGCGCCTCGATGATGCGGCCGTAGCTGCCGTAGGCCGACCAGCGCGGACCGAACCGCAGCCGCGTCTCGAGTTCGAAGCCCTTGCGTGTCGTCTCGCCGACCGACTTGTAGGACCCGTCGGCCTGCGCCACGATCTCGTCCTGGTTGAGCGTGTGGTAGAGCGCGCCCGAGGTGGTCCAGTCGGGCGAGGGGCTGAAGCTGAAGCCGAGGTCGCGCGACTTCACCTTCGACGGTGCCACGTCGTACACCGTGCCGCCGGCGGCGCCGAGCGGACCGGTCGCGCCGCTGCTGCTGATCTGCTCGGCGGCCGGCGAGCGGAAGCCCTCGGCCAGGTTGGCGAACACATCGAGCGTGGGCGTGATGCTCCAGACGGCGCCGAGCTTCGGCGTCGTCACCGCGTCCTCGTAGGACGTGGAGGTGCCCGGCAGCTTGCGGTTGCCGATGTCGTAGTCGAACGCATCGCGCCGCACGCCGCCGAGCAGCTTGAAGCCGGGGGCGAGCTGGTACTGGCCCTGGGCGAACAGGCCGTAGGTCAGCAGGTCGAGCTCGTGGCTGTGGACGTAGTTGGCCGTCGGCTGTCCGTTGCGCCAGATGCGGCGCTCGGCATCGCCGGTGTCGCGGCGCAGCTCGCCGCCGACCATCAGCGAAGCGTGCTCGCCGAAGACGAAGTTCTGCGCCAGCCGGCCGCCGTAGAAGCGCCGGTCGTCCGAACCCACCGTGTGCTGCACGCTGCTGCTCGCGATGCCGCGCACGCGCTCGAAGCGCTCGGCATAGGCCGTGGCCGACCAGCCCGCCTCGCCGGCAGCCGACGTGCGGTTGAACACCAGCCCGGTGCGCTGGCCGCTGCCGTAGCCCGGCAGGTTGAACTGCGTCGCGCGCGGGTCCAGCGCGCCGCGTTGCAGGTCGGGCAGCAGCAGGTAGCCGGGCGCCACGCTGTCCGACCGATAGTGGTTGACGCGCAGGCTGTAGAGGCCGTCGCCGATGCGCGTGGAGAGCTTCCAGAACAGGTTGTCGCGCTCGGTCTTGCCCGCGAAGCGGAAGCTGTCGGTGCGGTAGCTGTCGGCGACGAGCAGCGACTGCACCTCGCCGAAGGGCTGCGACGACAGCACCAACGAGGCCCGGCGCCCGCCGTAGCGCTCGAGCGAGAGCGCCACGCTCGAAGGCACCGGCGAGGTCGGCGTCGCCAGGTTGACCGCGCCCGCGCGGTTCTGGTCGCCGTAGAGCGCCGAGATCGGTCCCTTGATCACGTCGACGCGGCCGATCATGTCGGGCGTGAGCCATTCGAGAAACGCCGGTCCGTGGCCTGCGCCAGCCTGGCTCGAGGGCATGTTCTGCGGCACACCGTCCACGTAGACCGCGGTGTCGGCGCCGTGCGTGCCCTGCGTGGCGAAGCCCCGCATGCGAAAGCCGTTGCCGGTGTCGCCCTGGTCGATGTTGTTGGCAACCACGCCGGGCACGCGCCGGAACACGTTGGAGATGTCACGCCCCACGTTGAGCGTGCCGATCTCTTCGGGCGTGACGACGCTGAGCGCGGCGGGCAGGCCGGTGCTGTCGTTGGTCACACGCGTGCGGCGGATCGGCGGCGGCCCGCTTTGCTCGCCCTCGGCGGTCACGCTGATCTCGCCGAGCACCGGCACCGGCGTGTCGTCGGCGGCGCTGGCCGAACAGGCGGCGCCAACGGTCAGCGCCAGCGAAAGGGAAAGGCGAGGTTTGGATTTCTTCGGGCGCGTGTTCATGGTCTGGACGAAATGGCTGAAACGTAATGATATTGCATTCGCAATAGCGTTTCGTTTTATTCGCCTGGCGCAGCAGTGCGAGCGGGCTAGACTTGCTTCCTTCCTTTCCCGTTTGCCCTGATGGCCTCCTCCCCTTCGACCCGACCCGTTCCAGCAGCCCGCGCCGCGCAGGCGCCTGCCGTCGCGCAGCGCGGCACGCGCCAGAAGGCCGCCATCCGCAGCGTGATCGACGGCTCGGCGCGGCCGCTGCTGCCGCAGGAGATCCTCGAGGCCGCGCAGCAGGAGGTGGCGGCGCTGAGCATCGCCACCGTCTACCGCAACCTCAAGCTCCTGGCCGAAGCCGAGGAGATCCGCGCGGTCGAACTGCCGGGCGAGGCACCGCGCTACGAGTCGGCACGGCACGGCCATCACCATCACTTTCAGTGCCGCACGTGCGCACGCGTCTTCGACGTGCATGCGTGTCCGGGCAATTTCTCGGCGCTGGCACCGAAGGGATTCCGCGTCGACGCGCATGAGCTCACGCTCTACGGGCAGTGCGCCGACTGCAGGCAGGCGGCAAAAAAAAGCGGGCGCTGAGGCACCCGTTCAGGGGCGGCTCAGCGCCGGGTCACCGCCGCGAGCAGTTCCTCGTCGAGCCAGCGCTGCAGCCACCGGCCGGCGGTCTCTGCCACTTCCTGCACGCGCTCCGGGTCCTCTGCCGCCATCCGGCCGCACAGGTCGGCGAAGCGGCTGCCGCCGTGCAGCATCTGCAGCGCATCGCGCTCGTCCGCGGCGATGCTGCGGAAATGCGGCTGCAGGTCCTTGCGCCACACCATCACCATTTGCGGCGCGGCCAGCGCCTGCACGGGCGGCGGCGGTTCCTCGGCGTCGAGCGCGAGCCAGAGCGCGAGCGTGTTGTGGCGCTGCTCCAGCAGTGTCCAGGTCGGCACCGGCATGAAGCCGACCTCGGCCCAGGCCTCGGGCGGCAGGGCGGCGAGGTCTTCGCGCTTCAGCACCGGACTGTCGCGGCCGTCGAAGGCGCGCCGCAGCGCCCAGTCCATCTGGGCAAGCTCGCTGTGCACGGGCGCCTCGGGGCAGGCCTCGCGCAGCCAGTGCGCCCATCCGGCGCCATAGTCGTTGAGGCTGTGGCCGTCCGAGGGATGGGCGTCGATCCAGGCCAGCGCGAGCGCGTCGAAGTCGTCGTCGCCGAGCCAGCGGGCCAGATGGCCGTAGCTGTTCTTCAGCGCGGCCAGCAGGCGCAGCCGGTAGCCGTCGCGGTAGATCGCGAGGCGGCGCGCGATGCCGATGCCGCCGCCTCGCAGCGCGGCGGCGATCGCTTCGTCGCCATGCAGCAGGTGCGCCTGCAGGGCTTGCTGCAGCGTGGCCAGCGCCGTCATGCGGCTTCCCGCAGCGTGTCGGCCGCGATGCGGCGCGCCACGCCGAGCTCGGCCACGAGTTCGGCCAGCGGTGGAATGTGGTCGTCGCGCTCGATCATCGTCGCGACCGGGCCGAAGCGCCGCAGCGCCGCGCGGTAGAGCGTCCACACCGAATCGGCCACGGGATGGTCGTGCGTGTCCACGAGATGGTCGCCGTGGTCGGTGTGGCCGGCCAGGTGGAACTGCCTCACGCGGCCCACCGGCATGGCGTGCAGGTAGGCCAGCGCATCGAAGCCGTGGTTCACCGCGCTGACATGCACGTTGTTGAGGTCGAGCAGGATCAGGCAGTCGGCCTGCTCGGCGACCTGCGCGAGAAATTCGGACTCGGGCATCGTCGATGCCGAGAAGCTCAGGTAGCTCGACACGTTCTCGAGCAGGATGCGCTGCCCCAGCACGTCCTGCACTTGCTGCACATGCCGCACCACGAGCCGCAGCGCTTCTTCGGTGCAGGGCAGCGGCAGCAGGTCGTGCGTGTTATGGCCGTTCACGCCGGTGAAGCACAGGTGGTCCGAGATCCACAGCGGCTGCACCCGGTCGGCGAGCATGCGCAGCTTGTGCAGGTAGATGGGGTCGGGCCCGTCGACGCTGCCGATCGATAGCGAGACGCCGTGCATCGCGACCGGATAGCGCTCGCGCAGCGCATCGAGCGTGGCGAGCGGCTTGCCGCCCGGGACCATGTAGTTGTCGGAAATGATCTCCAGCCAGTCCACCGGCTGCGGTGCGGCCAGGAAGTCGCGGTAGTGGGCCGGGCGAAGGCCCAGGCCGAAGCCGTGCGCCGTGCCCGGCCGCAAGGCAGGCGCCGTGCGCATGGCTTACTTCTTGGCCGTGATGTCGCCGATGACGCCGTTCTTCGACAGGCATTCGCCAGCGGGCGCGGCCTTGAAGCTGTGGCCCTTGCAGGCGTTCTGACCCTTGCAGGCGTTCTCGGTGGTCTTGCAGTCGGCCATGCCCTTGCATTCGTGCAGGCCGTAGCAATGCACCTTGTCGCTGGCGGCGATGGCCTGGCCGGTGCTGCCCGCGGGTGGTGTGGCGGCGCAGGCCGAAAGCGCGAACATGGCGGCGGTGCCGGCGATGGCGGCGGCAAAAGAAGGCTTGGTAAAGGACATGTGATTTCTCCGGATTGATGGTTTGCGAAAAGGCCGCGCAAACGATGGCGCGGCATCCTTCCCTGGACACGGACGCAGGCTGGCTGCGTCCGTGGGATCAATTCGCGCGCTTGTGTCCGGGGGTTACATGCGGCGGTCCGCGCAGCGGGATTTCGGAGGGGATGAATTTACGGATGTTAGAAAGTTGAGGCTCCCCCCAACACGGGGCGAATTTGTTAAACCCGGCCCGGCACCAGCTATGCTGGCCCCGTTTTTTCCCACGAGCCCGCAGCCACATGACCGCTCCAACGTCCCGCTCGCCCATCGAAGACAACGCACCGCCGCGTCGCGACGCCGGCTGGCTCACACGCGCGCGGACGTCGGCATTGCTGCTGATGGCGGTCACCCTGCTGGCGCTGTATCTGTGCTGGAAGATGGCGGAGCCTTTCATGCCCGCGATGGCGTGGGCGCTGACGCTCGCGATCCTCGGTGCGCGCATGCACCGCCGGTTGTGCGATCGCTTCCAGAAGCCGAACCTCAGTGCCGGCCTGGTGACCGGCTTGCTGTGCGCGGTCGTGGTCGCGCCCGTCGTGGCCTTCGCACCCACGGCCGTCAGCAGCGCGGCGGAAGGCTGGGACAGCCTACGGTCCGAGTCGGTGCGAAGCCGCGTCGACAAAGCGGTGCAGGCCCAGCCGGCGCTGGCGCCGGTGGTCGACTGGGTGGCGCGGCAGGCGCCGTCGGGCGAAGAACTCACCAAGCAAGTGGCGCCGCGCGTGTCGGGGCTGCTCACGGGGTCGCTCTGGGCCGGCGTGCAGCTGCTGGTCACGTTCTTCGCGCTGTTCTATCTGCTGCGCGACCGCGAGCAGGCCCTCGCCTATGTGCGCACGCTGCTGCCGCTCACGGGCGCCGAGACCGACCGCATGTTCCAGCGCGTCGCGGAGGTGGTGCGCGCGAGCGTGCTCGGCACGCTGCTGGTGGCCGCGGTGCAGGGGCTGCTCGGCGGCCTGATGTTCTGGTGGCTCGGCTTGCCGGCGCCGCTGCTCTGGGGCACGGTGATGTTTCTGCTGTCGATCCTGCCGCTGCTGGGCGCGGCGGCCGTCTGGGTGCCTGCGGCCTTGTTCCTGCTGCTCGAAGGCAGCTGGGAGAAGGCGCTGGTGCTGACCGTGTGGGGGTCGGTGGTGGTCGCGCTCATCGACAACCTGCTTTATCCGATCTTGGTCGGCGACCGGCTGAGGCTGCACACGCTCGCGGTGTTCGTCGCGATCGTGGGCGGGCTCGTGGCGTTCGGCGCGCCCGGCGTGGTGATCGGTCCGCTAGTGCTGGCGCTGACCGTCGCGCTGGTGGAGATCTGGCGCGACCGCACGCGTTTCGGCCGGGCAGCCGATGCCACGCCCGTGGCGGGCACCGGCAGCGGCAGCGGGGGCAGCGGTTAGGCCCGTTCGCGCAACGGCTTCAGCGGGCGGTTGAGCGCTTCGAAGTCGAGGTTGTCCACCTGCGCGAGCACCGATTGCCTTGCGCTCGCGGTGCGCGCATCGGGGGTGGGGCCGACCACGGTGCCGCCCTCGAGTTCGTGCCGCACGTTGCCCGCGAGCAGCACGCGGGCGCTGTAGGTGCTGGATTCCAGGCCGTGGATCAGGCTCATCTCGTAGGTCACCGTCTCGCCGGTGCCGCTCTGCACATGCTGCCCATCCATCGTGACCATGGCGTCTCCAGTCGATCAGTCAAAAAGAAGAGGTGCGGGGCCGGTCACCTTGCGGCCGTCCTGCGCGTGGGTGTGTAGGACAAATACTGGACTTGCGCGTACGCGTCTTTCAGCGGCCAGTCAGGCCGACGAAGCGCCGGTCGATCGCGTCCTTCGAGCGCCACGCCCACGCGCGACGCCAGCTCCACTTCCCCCAGAGCGCCAGCGCGCGCACGCGCGGCGTCCATCGAAGCAGTGCCTGCCCGTTACAGTAGGCGTGCAGGCTGCGCGCGAGCGGCGCGCCCCTGCGCGGACCGCATGGACCCCGAGCGGCAGCGGCTGTGGATGGGCGGCCATGTCGCCGGCTGCGAAAACTGCGGGGTGCGACACGCTCTGCAGCGCGGCATTCACGCGCACGAAGCCATCGGCATCCAGCGCCAGACCGCTCGCCGCGAGCCAGCGCGGTGCAGCAGCGCCGCCCGCCCTCCAGCACAGGTCGAGCGGCAACGCGCCGCCATGGTCGAAGTCGATCTGGCCGGCGCGCAGGCACACGGCGTGCCGCGCGCCGCGCGTTCGCGGGAGCGCCGTCCAGCGGCAGCGCATCGCTTCCGGTTGCGGTCGGCAAAGAAGGTGAGCTGCGCCATGCCCCAGGGCGCCTCCAGGCCATCCACCGGCTCGGAGAAATTGGTGCGCGTGGTGGGCTTGCCGACCGTGCCGACCCAGCGGTAGATGGGCAGCTGTTCGGCGAAAGGGCCGAATAGCAGGCCCTCCTTCTTCATCGTCAGGAAGTTCTCGCCGTTGATCCACACATGTCGACGCTGCCGCCGGCGGGCCTGCCTGCGTCCTTCTCGCCGCGCACGCGCTTCACCGCCTCGGCGGTGTCGGTGATCCTCACATGCTGGAGCGAAATGCCGTGGCTGCACGACAGCTCGCCCGCGGCTCACGCTAGGTAGGCATTGGTGCGCTCGCTGCTGCCCGAGGCATTGAAGTACACGGTCTAACCGCGTGCCTTGCGCTCGATCCGGGCCCAGGCGGCGGCCGAGTGCGCCAGGGCGGGCAGGCCCATGCCGGCAGCGGCGACAGCGGCGCCGGCTTGCAGGAACAGACGGCGGCGTGGGGGGATGGCATGCATAGCTTCTTCTGGAAAAGTGGCGGTGGATTCCGTTGGTTCGAAGCGCGGGCCCGCCGGGTTACATCAGCGCAGGCCGGGCTCGCCCGACGCAGCCATCCAGTCCCACAAAAGCCCGGGCGCTTCGACCATCACGTTGTGCCCGTGCGGGCCGATGTCGCGCGCCGCCGGGTCGAGCGTGCGGGTCTGCGCGAGCGTGACCAGCGCATCGCTGCCGCCGCGCCCGAGCTGCACCGGACAGCGCGCGAGCCCGGCCAGCTCGGCCAGCGGCGGCTTGCCTACGGCATTGGCGCCGGGGTCCATCGCGAGGCGCCAGCCGTCGGCGTCTTGCACGATGCCGCGCGCGGCCACGGGCGATCCGGCGGCTGCGAGGCCGGCCAGGCCCGAGACCTTGAGGTAGCGCTCCCAGGCTTCGCCTTCGGTGGCGAATCGCTTGGCCGGCTGCACGGCAAGCGTCGCCATGCGCTGGAGTTCTTCGTCGCTCCATGCGACCTTGATGCCGGCACCGAAGACGCGGTGCGGCAACACGCCGAACCAGCCCGTGGCCAGCGCCAGGCCGACCACGCCGCCGAGCGAATGGCCCAGCACGATCAGGCGGCCGGTGGGGTCGGCATGCGGCAGCACCGCGTGCGCCACGCTCGCGGCGAGCTGGCCGATGGCATACGACGCCTGCCGCGCGGCGTGGCCGTGGCCCGGCAGATCGACCGCGAGCCAGCGGCCATGCCAGCGCGCGCCGGCCTCGGCCACGAAGGGCGACCAGACCGCGCCAGTGGCGCCCATGCCATGCAGCAGCACGAGCAGGTCGGGGCCTTGGCCGCCTTGTTGGGTGTGCATCTCGACAGTCTCCATGCGGGTTCGATGGGGGAAGAATAGTCGAGCTCGCAGCGCGCGTCAGGCATCGAACAGGTACGCCTGAACGGTCGCTCCCACGCGCCGCACCAGCTCTGCGCGCTTCAAGCCCACAACCGGCGGCAGCCTGAGCACGTAGCGGCACAGGGCCAGGCCCAGGACTTGGGTCGCGATCAAACCCGCGCGTGCCGCCGCCGCCGAACGCGGCTCGCCGCGCAGCCGGGTGATCAGCGGCACGAGCTGGGTCGCGAAGATCGCCTGCATGCGCTCAGCGGCGGCCTCGTTGGTGACGGCCGCGCGCAGCAGGGCCATCAGCGTTTCGTCGCCGTCCCAACGGTCGAGGAAATGCGTCACCAGTGCCGTGCCGACCTGTTCGCGCGCCAGCGCACCGAGGTCGGGCAGGCGCAGGTCGAACTCCGCCGCTGCTGCGAACAGCCCCTCCTTGTTGCCGTAGTAGCGCATCACCAGCGCCGGGTCGATGCCCGCCGCGGCCGCGATCGCGCGAATGGTCGCGCCCTGGTAGCCATGGGCCGCGAAATGCTCGCGGGCCGCCGCAAGGATGGCGGCCCGCGTGGCGTCGGAACGGCGAGGTGAGGCAGGAGTGTCGGCCATGCCGCAGTATATGTCAACGTCTGTTGACAAGTTTCGTGTGCGTGACCTACCATGTCAACAGCCGTTGACAAAAACTGCCGAAAGGAAACCGCCATGCCAGACACCGCTTCCGCCGACACCGCGTTCGACGCCGACGTCCTGATCGTCGGCGCTGGTCCCACCGGTCTCACGCTAGGGCTGGCACTGGCCGCAGGCGGGGTGCAGGCGCTCGTGGTCGATCGCCTTGCCGAGGGCGCCAACACCTCGCGGGCCGCCGTCGTGCACGCCCGCACGTTGGAGGTGCTGGAGCCGCTGGGCGTTGCCGCCACACTCGTCGCGCAAGGCCTGAAGGCGCCGCGGTTCACCGTGCGCGATCGCGACCGCGTGCTGGTGCCCATCGCCTTCGACGGGTTGCCGACCCGGTATCCGTACGCGTTGATGATTTCGCAGGCGGAGACCGAGCGCGTGCTGCTGGCACGCTTCAGCGCGCTCGGTGGGCGGGTGTTGCGCCCGCGACAGCTCGTGGATCTGGTGCAGGAGGCGTCAGGCGTCAGCGCCACGCTGGACGACGGCAGCCGGCTGCGGGCCCGCTACGCGGTGGGTGCAGACGGCATGCACAGCACGGTGCGCGAGCGTGCCAGCATCGCGTTCAACGGCGGCAGCTATGGCGAGTCGTTCCTGCTGGCCGACGTCCGCCTCGGCGGTAACCACCTGCCGACCGACGAGGTGATCCTCTACTTCTCTCCGGCCGGCATGGTGGTGGTCGCGCCGCTGCCGGGCGGCATGCACCGCATCGTGGCCACGGTGGCCGACGCGCCCGAGCAGCCCGACGCTGCCTGCGTGCAGGCGCTGCTCGATGCGCGGGGCCCGCAACGCGTGCGGGCGGTGGTGCAGGAGGTGGTGTGGGGCTCGCGCTTTCGCGTGCATCACCGCATTGCCGAGCATTACCGCGTGGGCCGGGTCGTCCTCGCCGGCGATGCGGCGCATGTCCACAGCCCCGCCGGTGGCCAGGGCATGAATGCAGGCATTCTCGACGCCGTGCGCCTGGCCGAGGCGCTGGTGGATGCGCTGGCCGGCGATACGTCGGCGCTCGACCGCTATGGGCGCGAGCGCCGCCCCATCGCGCAGCAGGTGGTGGCGCTGGCCGACCGGCTCACGCGGCTGGCGACCGTGCGGCCGGCCTGGCGCATGCCGCGCAACCTGCTGCTGTCGGCGTTGTCGCGGCTGCCGTTCGTTCGCCGCGATCTCGCGATGCGGTTGTCCGGGCTGGTCTACCGCCAGCCGTGATCGTGTTCAGATCGCAGGTTGCTTCTCGGCTTCGTGTTGCGCCTCGGCCTCGCTCTGCACGCGTCGCTGCGTGCGCCGCATGCTCAGCCACTTGCCGATGGCCACCACGAACATGGCACCGAGCGCGGGCACCACGCGGTGCAGGCTGTGGCGGTCGGCCACCCAGCCGGCGATGGCCGGATCGCCGATCGCCATCTCGCCGGCCACCCAGCCCAGCAGCGCGGCGCCGAGCATGATGATGATCGGGAAGCGGTCCATCAGCTTCAGGATCAGGGTGCTGCCGAAGATGATGAGCGGGATGCTGATCACGAGGCCGAACACCAGCAGCGGCACGTTGCCCTTGGCCGCGGCGGCCACGCCGACGACGTTGTCCAGGCTCATCACGAGGTCGGCGAGCACGATGGTCTTGATGGCCCCGGCCAGGCCCGAATGGCCTTCGAGGTCATGCCCGTCGTCCTCCTGCTGCAAGAGGCCGACGCCGATATACAGCAGCAGTGCCGCGCCCACCAGCTTGAGGTAGGGCAGGGTGAGCAGGTAGACCGCAAAGAAGGTCAGCACCACGCGCAACACGATGGCGCCGATGCTGCCGAACAGGATCGCCTTCTTCTGCTGCGCGGGCGGCAGCGAGCGCGAGGCCATCGCGATGACGACGGCGTTGTCGCCGCTCAGCACGATGTTGATCAAAATGATCTGCGACAGGGCGATCCAGAACTCGGGACTCGACAAAAACGACAGCACGGCGGCTCCTCGGTGGAAAGGGTCGGAACCAGGGCGGTTCCGTCATCCACGAGCGTAGGCGCCTGGCCTGTCGCCTTTCTGCCGCCCGGCTGACGGCAGGCTAACGGCAAGCTGTCAGCCAGCTGACAGTGCGCGCGGGTTGCGCAGCGGGAAGAACACGCTGAAGGTGTTGCCCACGCCGTCGGCGTCTTCCTCGAGCGTGATGCGCGCGCCGTGCAGCGTGGCGATCTCGCTCACGATCGCCAGGCCGAGGCCGCTGCCGTCCTCCTGCGTGCCGAGCAGGCGGTGAAAGCGCTCGAAGATGCGGGCGCGTTCCTCGACCGGGATGCGCGGGCCGTCGTCGTTGATGGCGAGGCGGCACTGGTCGTCGCCGACCTGGCTGGTCTGCACCGTCACGTGGCCGCCGGGCTGGCTGTAGCGGATCGCGTTGTCGATCAGGTTGTTGACCAGCTCGCGCAGGCGGTCGCGGTCGGCATCGATCGTCAGCGCATGGTCGGCGCCCTCGAAGCCGAGGTCGATGTTGCGCTTGAGCGCCTGCGGCACCCATTCCATGCTCACCTCGAGCGCATGGGCATTCAGGTCGAGCGGCTGCAGCTGCATCGCGTCGAGCGCGCCCGGCTCGTTGCGCGCGAGCGAAAGCAGCTGGCGCACCAGCCGCGAGAGCCGGTCGGCGCTGATGTAGAGCTGGGTGAGCGAATGGCGCACGCGCTCGGGGTCGTTCTCGCGCAGCGCCAGTTCGATCTGCGCCTTGAGGCCGCTGACGGGCGTCTTCAGCTGGTGGGCGGCGTCGGCCACGAAGCGGCTCTGAAAATCGAAGGTGCGCCCGAGCCGCGCCATTAGCTCGTTCACGTCGTCGACCAGCGGGCGCACCTCGCCGGGCACGTCGTGGGTGTCGATGGGGCTCAGGTCGAGGTGCGATCGATCCGACACCGCGCGCCGCAGCCGCTGCAGCGGCGCAAGCCCGCGCGAGACGCCGAACCAGACCGCCGCGGTGGCCATGACGATCAGCGCCAGCTGCGGCAGCACCACGTTGGCAACCATTTCCCAGGTCAGGCGCGAGCGCTTGTGCAGCGTCTCGGCCACCTGCACGCGAACGCGCGGCGGGCGCGCCTCGGGGCCGGTGGGCATCCAGGCGGCCATCATGCGCACCGGCTCGCCGTGCACCGTGGCGCCGTAGAAGTCGGGGCCGGCCGCCTTGGGCGCGCGCGGTGCGGGCAGCTGCGCATCGCCGCCCAGGTGGGCGCCGGCTTCGTCGATGACGCGATAGAAGATCCGGTCGTCCGGGTCCACGAGCAGGATGTCGGCCGCGGCCTGCGACAGCACGAGCCGGGGACGCTCACCTTCCAGCTGCACATGCATCGCGATCTCGCGGCCGACCTCGTGCAGTGCGCGGTCGTAGGCGATGTTGGCGAAGCGCAGCGAATTCCAGTAGGCCGCGCCCGTGTCGAGCACCAGCAGCAGCGCGAGCGGCCCGAGCAGCCAGGCCAGCAGCTTGCGCTGCAGGCGGGGCTCAGACCGGTTCATCGCTGCTGTCGATCAGGTAGCCCATGCCGCGCACCGTGCGGATCTCGCAGCCGAGCGGCTCGAGCTTCTTGCGCAGCCGGTAGACGTTGACCTCGATCGCGTTGTCGCCGACCTCGTCGCCCCAGCCGTAGAGATGGTTGACCATGTGTTCCTTGCTCACCACGCGGCCCGCGCGCATCAGCAGCAGCTCGAGCAGCGCGAGCTCGCGAGGCGACAGTTCGACCGGTCGCTTGTCGTGGAACACGCGCCGGCCCACGGTGTCGAAGCGCAGCAGGCCGTGTTCGAGAAACGGCGTCGAGCCCGTACTGCGGCGCAGCAGCGCGCGCACGCGGGCCTCGAGTTCGGGCAGGTCGAAGGGCTTGGCGAGGTAGTCGTCGGCGCCCAGGTCGAGCCCGTGCACGCGGTCGGCCAGCGTGTCGAAGGCGGTGAGCATCAGCACCGGCAGGGTCGACTTGCGCGCCCGCAGGCGCTTGAGCACGTCGAGCCCGCTGAGGCCGGGCAGGCCGATGTCGAGGATCGCGAGGTCGTAGCTGCCCGCAGCGAGCGCATGGTCGGCCTCCTCGCCGGTGGAGACGACGTCGACCGCATGGGCGGACTGCACCAGGGCGCGCGAGAGCGCATCGGCCAGCACCCGGTCGTCCTCGACGAGCAATATGCGCATGGAGTGTCTTGTCTTTCTGCTTTGTGCGCGTTTTGTGTACGGGGCAGATGCTACGCGCCTACTCGCTCTGGAACAGCGTCTCCACGCGCGCGAAGTCGCGTCCGAACTGGTCGACCTTGGCCTGGAACGGCACGCTCTCGCCGGGCGCGATGGCTGGCAGGTTGTCGAGCAGCGTGAAGCCGGCGAGATGGCCACCGGCATCGCGCAGGCTGACCCAGAGCCGCACCTTGCGCACGATGGACTGCGTCGGGTTGGCCACCGTGCCGCTGACCTGGACGTACTTGTAGGTATAGCGCCGGCTGAAGTTGACCAGCACGCTACTCGTGTCGGCGCGCGTGTCGGTCACGCGCACCTCCAGCGGCACGCGCGGGCCGGGCAGCGCGGCGCGGCGCATCGGCTTCCATTCGGCGCGCGTGGAAGTGATGCGCCCGCTGCCGCGCGGCTCCAGCAGCACCGGAAAGCGCTCGCCGGGATAGAGGTACACCGGCCCGCCCACGGCCGTGGTGCCGTCGAGCCGGCTGCCGTCGAAGCGCGACACCACGGCGCCAGGCGAGATCGCGATCGCATCGGTGCTGCGGTTGACGACCTCGGTGAAATAGACCGGCCGCTGCGTGGTGTCGCGCGCGGCCACGAGCGGCAGCAGTTCGATTTGCGCCGCATCGAAGCGCTCGGATTCGTCGGCCAGCAGGTCTTCGCTGCCGAGCCGCAGCGCGGGATGGAAGCTCTCGGGCGCCGCGGCGGTGCGGACCACGCGCTGCGCGCTCAGCACGCGCGTGCGGCCTTGCTGCGCGTTGTCGGCCAGGTGGTAGTCGATGCGGTAGTCCCAGGCCGCGACGGGCGTCTCGCGGTTGCCGATGCGTTCCATGCGCACATCGACCGCGCTGCGTTCGCCCGGCGCGATCTCGCTCGCCTGCGCGTAGCCGCGGCCGAAGCCGATCACCGCGCCGGCATCGTCGTACACCGTGACCAGCGCCTCGACGCCGGCCAGCGTCGCACGGTCGGTGCGGTCGTTGACGATGCGCCCGACCAGACGCAGGTTGTCCTGCTGCTGCACCAGCCGCACGCGCGTGAATTTGAGCGCCGGCCCCTCGACGCTGCGGTGGGGCGCCGACAGCGGCGCCACCACCTGCACCTCCTGGCGCGTGACATTGCGATCGCCTCCGGGCATGTCGATCAGCACGGGCGCGCTCTCGCCGGGCGCCAGCATGCCGATGGGCAGCGTCTCGCTGCGCTCGCCGATGCGGCTTTCGCCGTCGTAGAACACCGCCTTGATGCCCGGTCGCTCGAGCGGCACGCCCGTGTCGTTGCGCGCCACCACCAGCAGCCGCGGCTTGGCCGAGCTGCTGCTGCTGCCCGCCAGCACCTGGCGCGGCGTGTCGAGCTTGAGTCCTTCGACCGGGATGGTGCGCGGCGCCTCGGCCGCGGCCACGGCTTGCCGGGTGTCGCTCGCGCGCGATGGCTTGCGGCCGCCGCTGACGAGGACCGCGGCGCTGAACAGCACCACCACGAGCCCGACGACCGCCGCAGCGATCATGCCGATCGACTTGCCCGCATGCTGCTGGCGCGCCGACTGCTCGGCCGCGAGCCGGCGGCCTGCTTCGTCCTTGACCTGTTCGAGCACGCGCTCCAGGCGGTCGGAGACGTCGTCTTCCACGATAGACACCGAACTGCAGTGGGCGCAGGTGTACTGGTTGAGCCCGGAGCGCTGAAGTACGCCGCTGCCGCATTCGCCGCACTTGAGCGTTTGCAGGTTGATGGTCACAGGGATTGTTCCTCGTTCGAGAGAGCGTGCGGCGCGAGGGTGCGCAGCCGCGCGCATCTTAACGAGGCGGCAGGGAGGGCGTGCGCAGGCTCAGGACGGTGCCGCGCCCTGCGTCGCCGTATAGACCGCGTAGAGCGACTGGCTCGCCGCCATGAAGAGGCGGTTGCGCTTGGGGCCGCCGAAGCACAGGTTGCCGCAGACCTCGGGCAGGCGGATGCGCCCGATGAGCCGGCCTTGCGGGTTCCACACCGTCACGCCGCTGTAGCCGACGCTGCGCCCGGCGTTGCTCGAGCACCAGAGGTTGCCGTCGACGTCGGCGCGCACGCCGTCGGGCGCGCATTTCACGCCGTCGATCATGAAGTCGCTGAACCGGCGCCCGCCGCCCAGGCGGTTGTCCGCGCCGACGTCGAACTCGTACATGTCGCCCTTGCCGCCCGCGATGGTGTCGCCCGGCCCCTGGCCGGTGCTCACGATGTAGAGCTTCTTGAAGTCGGGTGAGAAGCACAGGCCGTTCGGGTCGGGCACGACGTCCTCGCCGGCCACCTGCGCGAGCGTGCCGTTCTTGTCGAGGCGGTAGACGGCGGTCGGCAGCTCGCGCTTGTATGCGCCGATCTCGGGCGGCTGGCCCAGCCGCGGGTTGAGCCGGCCGGACCGGTTCGCAGGGCCGCCCGGCGCATCGACCGCACCTTCATAGAGCTGCGCGCCGTAGGGCGGGTCGGTGAACCAGTAGCTGCCGTCGGGATGCGCCACCACGTCGTTGGGCGAATTGAGCCGCTTGCCGTTGAAGTGCGAGGCCAGCACCGTGGCCGAGCCGTCGAGCTCGTAGCGCACCAGCCGGCGCGTGAGGTGCTCGCAAGAGAGCTGCTGGCCCTGGAAGTCGAAGGTGTTGCCGTTGCTGTTGTTCGACGGCGAGCGGAACACGCTCACATGCCCGTCGTCCTCGCTCCAGCGCAGCTGCCGGTTGTTGGGAATGTCGCTCCACACCAGGAAGCGGCCCACCCCGTTCCAGGCCGGCCCTTCGGACCACAGCGCGCCGGTCCACAGCCGCTGGATCGGCGCGTTCGGCTGGCGCAGCGCGTCGAACGCCGGGTCGACCGTGAGCACGTCGGGGTCGGTGAAGTAGGTGGTCGGCGCGCCGTTCGGGCCGAAGTCGCGCGGCGGCTGCGTGATGGTACTCGGCGGCGAGGGCCGATGCGGTTTCGAATCGAGTGCTTCCGTGTTCATGTCTCACTTCATGGCGTGTGGGTGAAAGATGCAGCGAACCGTGGGATCGAAAAGCGGTGGATGCTACGCGGTGTCGAAGGGCGTCACCATTGCGGGTGGCGCCCCTGGGTCAAGGCGGATGGTGCAATGCACTGAGTTTGCGATACATTTTTTGAATGAAGAGCGCAACGCTTCCATCTCTGAGCGTCGAATCCGCATTTCTGGCCGAGGCCGAGTCGGTGCTGTCTACAGGCGAGACGTTGCCTGAATTCGTCGAGGCTGCGGTCCGTGCGGAGGTTCAACGGCGCCGCGGTCTGCAAGCCTTCATCGCTTGCGCCACGGGGCACCCAGAGACGCAGCCCTAGCGACGCACGTCGCCGAACATCCGAAGCCACCTGTGCTCACAGCCCTTCGCCAATCCGACGGAGTGAAGCTGGTGGCGCGCGACGCCGAGCGGCTCGACGCGCCTTTTCTTTGCGCCGCCTGCGCTGCGGAGATGACGCTGCGCAAGGGCTCCATCCGCACCCACCATTTCGCGCACAAGGCGCCGACGCCTTGCCGCGCAGCAGTGGGCGAGACCGAAGACCATCTGCTCGTGAAGCTGGCCATCCACGACGCGCTGCGCAGGGAGGCCAATGTGAGCGGCGTCGAACTCGAGAAGCGGCTGCCCGGTGCCATTGCCGACATCTTCGCGGTCATCTCCGGCGTTCCCGTGGCCATCGAGGTGCAGCGCAGCGTGCTGGGCATCGCGGGCATCGAGGCGCGCACTGCCGCCTACCACCAGCTCGGCATCGCTGTGGTCTGGGTGGCGCTGCCCGAAGGCAGGCTGGACTTCGACCGATACAGCCCCGCAGCCTGGGAGCGGTGGTGCCATGCGGCGTACTTCGGGCGGGTTTACTACTGGCAGCAAGGGCAGCTACTGCGGCCCGTGCACTTCGCGCCGTTCGCGCTGCACGTGCCGCAGCAGACATGGCGCAAGGCGGGGCGGGAACTCACCGCCGGCGGCTACGACCGGCGCTCGAAGCTCTGGATCACGCCGATGGCGGGCAGGCCGGTGCGGCTGTCGGCCGATTTTCAGCGGCGCGTCCGGCCGGCATGGGCCGGCGGCAAGCTGGCGATCCCGGACTGCACGCTCTTCGTCGACCGGCAGCCGAACTGGTGGGGGTAGCGTCGCAGGCGGTTCACACGCCGCTGATTACGGCATCCAGTGCACCGACAAGTTCACTCGCCTGCGGTCGCAGGCTGCCCTTCGAGGTACCGAGGTCCTTCACACGGAACGGCGCCGCCAGATGCGGCAGGGCAACCAGGGCCTCGCCATCCCACTGCACCAGTGGGCAGAGGGAGCGCGGCAACGCGGCAGGCATGTGCTTGCGCAATGCAAGCGGGACGACGAGGCGCGTCGGCAATGCCGAGAGGAGGTCGCTCTGGACGTCGATCATCCAGGGGATGTCCGGCCGCTGGAGCCTCGAAGGATTTGGGTAGATGTCGAATTGCGCCATGCGGTGCGGTTCGCTCACCAGGGCCTGAATTCTTCGCCGAACACGCCGATGCGCTCGATCAGATCGCCTTGTGCAGCGATCCAATCCTTGTACCTCTCGTCGAACTCCCGCTTGCGCAGCGCCAGCGACTTCTTCTGCTCCAAGGCCTCGAGTTCGGCGAAACGCGCTGCCGACACGATGACTGCGGCCACGCGATCGTTCTTCAAGATGTGCACTGGCTCGCGCTCGGCCTGACCGAGGTAGTAGCCGAACCGGTTCTTGGCTTCGGTGGCATTGATCTGCATGAGTGAACTCCTGTGGCGATTGGCCATTTTAGCCATTCTGTCGGATAGCATTCGGTTTGAGCGGTCCTGCGACATCCTGCGCCCCGCAGGGACATCCGCCGCCCGGCCCCTCGGCACCCCTACAATAGGAATGCGACTCGCTCGCATTCTCTTCGACCACCCCTTTCCAGCGCATTCCGATTTCAAGATGACGCCCTTGCACATTGCATCGCGCGTGGCCGCCAGCCTGCTCGGCGGCTACGCATTCGTCTGGGGCTTCGTCACGTTGGGCATCGCCTTGCTCCTCGCGACGGGCGTGGGCTACGAAGACGCCCGGCTGATGTGCAACCTGCTGGCGTTCCTGGTGTTCCTGGCCTGCTTCTGCTGGGCCTTTGCCGCCGCCAGCCTGGCGCGCGTGTGGGGCGTGCTGGCGGGCGGGGGCGCGCTGATGACCGGCGCAGCCTGGCTGCTGCTCGGCGCCTCCCGCTGAGCGAGCGAGCAAGAGAAAGAAAGAAAGAGAAGAAGTCATGTTCCAGTCCTTCCGCCTGTCGATGGCCTGGCTGCACACCTGGTTCGGCCTGGTGCTCGGCTACGTGCTGATGATCGCGTTCTTCTTCGGCTCGCTCTCGGTCTTCGACCGCGAGATCGACCGCTGGGCGATTCCCGAGACGCGCTTCGAGCCGCAGGTGATGCCCTCGTTCGACCGCATGCTCGAACCGATCTTCAAGACCATCGGCCCCGACGACGACGAGCTCGAAGCGGCGCGCGCACGTGTGGGCGGCCCGCTCCCGAAGGACATGCCGCTGATGAACTGGAGCGCCTACACCACGCACCGCGACCCGGTGCTGCAGATGTTCGCCGAGTACGCGGTCACCAACAACCCGAAGGACCCGGACGACCACGTGCACGGGCACGTCACGATTGATCCGCGCAACGGCGCCGTGCTGCCGCACGACCAGCTGAAGATCGGCAGCCAGTTCTTCTATCCGCTGCACTACAGCCTGCATATCGAGTGGAAATCGGTCGGCTACTGGATCGTCGGCCTGGCCGCGCTGGTGATGCTCGCGGCGCTGGTCAGCGGCGTGGTGATGCACCGCAAGTTCTTCCGCGAGTTCTTCACCTTCCGGCCCGGCAAGCACGTGCGCCGCAGCATGCTCGACCTGCACAACCTGACCGGCGTGGTCGCGCTGCCGTTCCATTTCATCTTCGCGTTGTCGGGCCTGACGATCTTCGCGGGCATCTACCTGCCGGTGTCCGAGACCATGCTCAAGCCCGAGGCGCAGGCGCATGCGATGGCCGACGCCAAGGCCAAGGGCCTGGCCTTCAAGCCCGCGGGCGTGGCCGCGCCCATGGCCTCGGTCGACGCGATGGTGGTCGAGGCCAAGCGACGCTGGGCTGCGCGCGACATGCCCGGCGAGGTCGGCTTCCTGCACATCAGCCACGTCGGCGACGCCAACGGCTACGTCAGCATCTACCGCGCCGGCAGCGACCGCGTCGCGCTGGTGGGGCAGGCGGTGCACTTCGAGGCGACCACGGGCAAGGTCATCCTCGAGGAGCCGCCGCCCACGCCGGTGGCCAGCATCAACAACTTCCTGACCGGGCTGCACCTGCAGCACTTCGAGCACTGGCTGCTGCGCTGGTTCTACGTGCTGGGCGGCCTGTTGGGCTGCGCGTGCATCGCGACCGGGTTCTTCTTCTTCGTCGAGAAGCGCAAGGCGCAGCATGCGAAGCAGGGCAGCCGCGCCGTGCGCTGCGTCGATGCGCTGGCGGTGACCACGGTCACGGGCATGGTGGTCGCGGCCCTCGTGATGCTGGTGGCCAACCGCGTGCTCCCCACCGAGCTCGCGCACCGCGGCGACTGGGAGAAGTGGGCCTTCTGGGGAAGCTGGATGCTGGCCTTCGCGCATGCCGCCTGGCGCAGCGCGCCCGTGGCCGAGGCCCGACTTGCACCGGCCTGGCGCGAGCAGTGCTGGGCGATCGCCGCGCTGGCGCTCGCGGCCGTGGCGCTGAACTGGATCACCACGGGCGACCACCTGGGCAAGACCCTGGCGCAGGGCTACTGGCCCGTGGCCGGGTTCGACCTGGCGCTGCTGGTGAGTGCGGGCCTTGCGGTGCTGGCGGCGCGGCGGCTGCGCCGGCGCGAGCGGCAGGGCGTGGTGCCTGCCACGGGCGGCGGCGGCTCGCTGAAGCCGGTGCCGATGGCGGAGGCAAACCGCCATGGCTGAGGCCTTGCTGCTGCTCGCCGCCGTGCTCGCCAATTTCGCGGGCATGGCCTGGCTGGCGCTCGCGATGGAAGCGCATTGGGAGCAGGTGCGCGGCAGCACCACGCCGCTCGCTGCGGGCACCGCCAGCGCGATGCGCCTCGCGGCAACGCTGGCCATCGCCGCGGCACTGGTGCTGTGCCTGCGCGCGGACCATCCGACGATGGCGGTCCTGGTGTGGATCATGACGCTGACTGGCGCGGCCGTGACGGTGTCCCTTGCGCTGGCCTGGCGTCCCGCGACACTGGCGCCGATGGTGGCGTGGGTGCGGCGCTGAGCCGCGCCAGAAGCGCCCGGCTAACCCACCCGCAACGGCTGGTGCCCCAGCCGCTTCGACACCTCGACGCCGCAGGCCTTCGCCGCCTGCGCCTGCGTGCCGTTCCAGTCGGTGTCGAACGAGCGTGAGCGCCCCATCAGCGTGATGCCGAGCACGATGTTCCCGGAATAGTCGAACACCGGAGCCGCGAACGAGCAGACGCCCGGCGTGGGGTTGTTCACGGTGCGCGAGACGCGGTGCTTGCGCACTTCGTTGAGCATGTCCTGCAGGTTGTCGGCGCCGACGGGCGCGGCGATGTCGGGCCCGAGCCGGCGCTCGTCCTCGAGCAGCGATTCCTCGATCAGCTTGGCCGGCAGGTAGGCCGCGAACAGCCGTCCGGTGGCCGTGCCCGCGAGCGACATCACGGTGCCGGTGCGGATGTTGGTGTGCAGCGGATAGATCGCGTCGAACAAGAACACGATCGTCGGCCCCTGGTTGCCCCACACCGACAGCGCCACGCTGTGGCCGGTTTCGCGCGCAAGGTTCTCGGCAAACGGCGTGGCCTCGCGCACGGGGTTGAGCATGCGCAGCGTCACCAGCCCGAGCTGCATGGCCGTCGGGCCGAGCCAGTAATAACCGGTCGACGACTCCTGCGTCACCAGCCCCAGCTTCGAAAAGCTCACCAGGTACGGATGGGCCTTGCCCGGCGCCATGTCGGCGGCCTTGGCCAGTTCCCTGAGCGGCATCGGTCGGCCGTGCGCGCCGAGCGCCAGCAGCAGCTGGCCACCGGCCTCGATCGACTGAATGCCACGTCGCTCCTTCTCGGCGCTTGCGTCGTTGCTCTCGCTGGGATCGCTGCTGTCCGCGGGTGTGCCCATGTGGTCTCTCCTAATTTTTCGATTCTATCTAGGCGATTAGTTCAGGGTAAATCATTAGATAGAACAAGATGCGTTAGCACCATACTAACGACAACGGATCGCGAGGCGACCCGCATCGCAAGGAGACACGGTCAATGAGTGAGCAGCAAGCAGCGACGTACGACGTGCTGGTGGTCGGCACCGGCGCGTCGGGCATGTCGGCCGCGGTGACGGCGGCGTACCACGGGCTCAAGGTTCTCGTGGTCGACAAGGCGCCGCTCTATGGCGGCACCACGGCGCGTTCGGGCGGCTGGCTGTGGATTCCGGGCGCGCGGCTCGCAAGGGAGCAGGGCATCCACGAGGCGCCGGGCGCCGCGCGCGCCTACCTGCAGCACGAGGCCACCACGCATTTCGACGCGGCGCGGGTCGACGCCTTCCTCGCACACGGCCCCGAGGCGATCGATTTCTTTACCGACAAGACCTGCGTCCAGTTCGACATGCCGCCGGTCTTTCCCGACTACCACGCCGAAGCGCCGGGCGGCCAGCAGGCCGGCCGGTCGATGGTCACGCGTCCCTTCGATGCGCGCGAGCTCGGTGCCCGGGTGAAGCAGCTCGCGCCGCCGGTGCCCGAGCTGACCGTGTTCGGCATGATGCTGGGCTCGGGCAAGGAGCTCTGGCACTTCCTGCGCGCGTTCAAGTCGCTCGAGTCGTTCTGGTACGTGGCCAAGCGCTTCGGCGGCCATCTGCTCGACGTGCTGCGGCATGGCCGCGGCATGACGCTGACCAATGGCAACGCACTCGCGGGCCGGCTCGCGAAGGCCGGCATGGACCTGGGCATTCCGGTGTGGCTCGATGCGCCGGTGGAGCGGCTGATCGTCGAAGGCGACGCGGTGGTCGGCGCGACCGTGCTGCGCGAGGGCCGGCCGGTCGAGGTGCGCGCGCGCCGCGGCGTGGTGCTGGCTTGCGGCGGCTTTCCCTACGACGTCGAACGCCGCAAGGCGCTGTTCCCCCATGCGCCCACGGGCCGCGAGCACTACACGCCGTCGCCCGCGCTCAACACCGGCGATGGCCTGCGCCTCGGCGAGTCGGTCGGCGGCTGGGTCGACGCGACGATCCCGAATGCGGCGGCCTGGTGCCCCACGTCGGTCACGCGGCGCAAGGACGGTTCCGAAGGCGTCATGCCGCACTTCATCGACCGTGCCAAGCCCGGCGTGATCGCGGTGACGCAGAACGGCCGGCGCTTCACCAACGAAGCACTCTCGTACCACGACTTCGTGCAGCACTTGGTGAAGGCCTGCGCGGGCGCGGCCGAGGTGAGCTGCTGGCTCGTGTGCGACCACAAGCACCTGCGCCAGTACGGCATGGGCTGCGTGGCGCCGTTCCCGCTGCCGATCGGCCGGCACCTGCGCAGCGGCTACCTGAAGCGCGGCCAGAGCTTGGCGGAACTCGCGCGCGCCATCGGCGTGCCGCACGCCGCGCTGGAGGAAGAGGTCGAGTGCTTCAACCGCGATGCGGCCCAGGGCACCGACACGAAGTTCGCCAAGGGCAGCACGGCCTACAACCGCTTCCAGGGCGATTCGCTGGTCGCGCCCAACCCCTGCATGGCGCCGATCCAGCAGGGGCCCTATTACGCGATCAAGATCGTGGTCGGCGAGATCGGCACCTTCGCGGGGCTCGCGACCAATGCCGCCTGCCAGGTGCTCACGCAGGCCGGCGCGCCGGTCACCGGGCTCTATGCGGTCGGCAACGACGCCGCCAGCATCATGGGCGGCAACTACCCGGGCGCCGGCATCACGCTGGGCCCCGCGCTCACCTTCGGCTACATCGTCGGCCAGACGCTCGCGGGCCAGCGGCAGCAACCGCAGCCCGCAAGGATTTCGCACCCATGAAAATTTCCGAACAGATCGCACCGCGCGTGCTCGGCGGCCGCACCGCACTCGTCACCGGCGCAGGGCAGGGCAACGGCCGGGCCATCGCCATGGGGCTCGCGGCGGCCGGCGCGCGCGTGGTGGTGACGGACCTGAACGAAGACAACGCACGCGCCGTCGCGGCCGAGATCGAGGCCGCGGGCGCCAGGGCCTTCGCATACCGGCTCGACGTGACCTCGCCCGAGGCCTGCCGCGCGCTCGCGCGCACGGTGGCCACCGAGGTGGGCGCGATCGACGTGCTCGTCAACAACGCGGGCATCATCATCCGCGAAGGGCTCGACAGCCCCGAGGCGGCCGCCAACCTCGCGCGCACGCTCGACGTGAACGTGATGGGCAGCTTCCATCCGCTGCAGGCGTGGCTCGAAGCGCTGCGCCGCACCAAAGGCGTGGTCATCAACGTGGCGTCGATCGCCTCGAGCGCCGGCATTCCCAACGCGGTGGGCTATTCGCCCTCGAAGGGCGCGGTCAAGCTCATGACGCAGGCGCTCGCGGTCGAGCTCGCGAAGGACGGCATCCGCGTCAACGCGATCGCGCCCGGCGTGATCGACACGCCGATGACCTCCTACACGCGCGAGGCCCCCGAGCGGCTCGACCGGTTCATGCAGCGCACGCCGATGGCGCGCGTGGGCCAGCCCGAAGAGCTGGTCGGCCCGGTCGTGTTCCTCGCGTCGGAAATGGCCAGCTACGTGACCGGCGTGACGCTGCCCGTGGATGGCGGCTTCCTCGCTTCCTGATCCCCAAAAACCACAAGGAGACACAGCCATGCGCATTCCCAAGTTCTTCCAGCGTGCGGTGCTCGCCGCCGGGCTCGTTGCCGCCGCGGCGGCCAGCGCGCAAGACATCAAGCTGGGCTACAACGGCGACCTGTCCGCTTCGCCCTCGGCGCAGAGCGGCCAGGCCGCGGTGCTCGGCATGGAGGCGGCGATCGCCGACATCAATGCCGCGGGCGGCCTGCTCGGCCGGAAGCTCGCGCTGGTCACGCGCGACGACACCTCGGCACCGCCCAAGTCGATCCAGAACATGAGCGAACTGGTCGACAACGAGAAGGTCGCGGCCGTGTTCGGCCCGACCAACTCGGGCAACGCCATGGCCTGGAAGCACATCGCCAACCAGAAGAAGATCCCGGTCATCGGCAACGTGGGTTCGGGCACCGACATCACCAAGCCCATGAGCCCCGGCGCCGACAACTACATGTTCCGCGTCTCGATGGTCGACCGCGAGCAGGTCGCGGCGCTGATGGCCTACGTGAAGAAGAACACCGCGCAGTCGAAGGTGGTCGGCCTCATGGCCGAGACCACGGGCTACGGCCAGGGCGGCCTGAAGGACATGGAGGAGATCGCCAAGCTCCAGGGCATCAAGGTGGCCGCGACCGAGCGCTTCGGTGTCGGCGACACCGACATGACCTCGCAGCTCGGCAAGATGAAGTCGGCCAACGTCGACACGGTGGTGGTCTGGGCACAGGGCACGCCGATCGCGCAACTGGTGCGTAGCATGGAGAAGATCAACTACTTCCCGCTGGTGCTGACCTCGTGGGCGGCGGACAACATCACCTTCTACGACGCGGCGGGCAAGACGCTGGCCGAGAAGCCGATCTTCATGCGCACCGTCAGCGAGACGCGCACCCCGGCGCAGCAGAAGCTGTTCGAGCGCATCGGTTCGAAGCTCAAGGCGCCCGGTTCGTTCTCGTTCGCGCTGCACGGCTACGACTCGGTCATGCTGTACGCCGCGGCCGCGAAGCAGGCCAACAGCATCGAGGGCTCGGCGGTTCGCCTCGCGCTCGAAGACCTGAAGGCGCCGGTGCAGGGCGTGCTCAAGGCCTACGACAAGCCCTTCAGCAAGACCAACCACGAGGCGCTCACCGCCAAGGACCTGGTGTGGATCCGCTGGAAGGACGGCAAGCTGCTGTCCTATACCGACCCGATCATCGGCGCGCTCTCGGCGGCCGACTTCAAGCAGTAAGCACAGCAGCAACCGCAGCGTGCCCGCCCGCCGGGCCGCGTCAACCAACTCGGAGGCAACATGGCAGAGGCACTCTTGCAGGCCATCCTCAGCGGCCTGGCCGTGGGCGGTGCCTACGCGCTGGTGGCGCTGGGTTTCAGCATCACCTTCACCACCACCAAGACGCTGAACTTCTCGCACGGGGAGTTCGTGTCCGCGGGCGCCTTCGTCGGCATGAGCGCGCTGTTCCTGGTGCTGGGGCTGCCGATCGGCTCCACCAGCTTCGGCTCGGCGCTGCCCGGCGCCGGCGCGCAGCTGCTCGCACTGGTGGCGGCGCTGGTGGTCATGGGGCTGCTCGGCTGGCTGCTGTACCTCGTGGGTGTGCGGCCGTTCGCGGGCCGCCCCGGCATGGCATGGGTCATGAGCACGCTGGGTTTTGGCGTGATCCTGCAGAGCATCGGGCTCGCGATCTGGGGGCCCAAGCCGGTGGTGGTGCCGGGGCCCGTTGGCGACGGCGTGATCCGCTTCCTGGGCATCGGCGTGCGGCCGCAGGAACTGCTCACGCTCGCCGTCGCCGTGGCGATCATGATCGTCTTCGACCGCGTCATGAACCGCACGATGATCGGCAAGGCCATGCGCGCGGTCGCGGCCAACGGCAATGTCGCGAGCCTGATGGGCATCAACACCAACGCGGTGATGATCGGCGCCTTCGTCGTCAGTTCGGCGCTCGCGGGACTCTCGGGCTTCCTGCTCGCGCCGATCGCGCAGGCCTCGCTCTTCATGGGGCTCACCGTCGGGCTCAAGGGCTTTTCGGGCGCGATGATCGGCGGCCTGAGCAATCCGCGCGGCTGCGTGATCGGCGGCTTCGCGCTCGGCGTGATCGAGTCGCTGGTCAACCTGTGGCAGGCGCAGTGGCGCGAGGTGGCGGTGTTCGCGCTCGTCATCCTGGTGCTCGCGTTTCGCCCCACGGGCCTGTTCGGCAAGCCGATGGTGGAAAAGGTATGAAGCAGGGCCAGCATCTTGCCGGCGTGGCGCTGGTGGTGGCCGGCGTGATCGGCGCCACCTCGCTGTTCGGCAACGACTACTACCTGCGCATCGTCTTCATGATGTGCGTCTACTACCTGTGCGCGGCGGGCATGAACGTGCTGGTCGGCTATGCGGGCCAGAAGTCGCTCGGCCAGGCGGGGCTCTTCGCGGCCGGCGCCTATGCGGTGGCGCTCTTGACCACGCGCACCGAGATGAGCCCATGGCTCGCGCTCGTCGCGGCGGCGGTGATCTCGGGGGTCTGCGGCGTGCTGATCGCGCTGCCCTCGCTGCGCGTCAAGGGCCCGTACCTCGCGATGGTGACGCTGGCCTTCGGCATCGTGGTCGAGAAGCTCGTCGGCGAATGGACCGAGGTGTTCGGCGGCGCGCAGGGCATCTACGGCATCCGGCCGATCACCTGGAATGGCCAGCCGCTCACGACGCTGCAGTGGGTGTGGTTCGCGGTGGTGCTGTGCGCGCTCGCGCACCTGCTGCTGCGCAACCTGCTGCAGGGCCGCTTCGGGCGCGCACTGCTCTCGCTGCAGGCCGACGAGATCGCGTCGTCGTCGGTGGGCGTGCGCGTCTACCGCGCCAAGGTCATGGCCTTCGTGGTCGCGGCGGTCACCTGCGGCATCGCCGGTGCGCTGGTGGCGCAGCAGAACCAGTACATCAATTCGGATTTCATCACCTTCCACCTGTCGATCTTCATCCTGCTGCTGGTGCTGTTCGGCGGCGCGGGCTCGATGTACGGGCCGCTGGTGGGCACGGTCATCCTCACGGCCGTCGACGCGATGCTCTCGCGCTGGCCCTCGGCGCAGCATTTCCTCTATGGCTTCCTGCTGCTGTTCGCGCTCTACGTGATGCCCGGCGGCGTGACCGGCGTGCTGGCGCCGTGGTTCCGGTGGCGCCCGAAGGGCAGGGCCGCCGCGGCATCGAAGCCCCCAGAGCACGCTCCCCTGCGCATCGGGCCCGATGCGCACGGCGACCTGTTGGTGGTCGAGGGCGTGACCAAGGCCTATGGCGGCGTGAAGCCGGCGCAGGACGTGTCGTTCCGGCTCCAGCGCGGCCACATCCATGCGCTGATCGGCCCCAACGGCGCGGGCAAGAGCACCATGATCAACATGCTGACGGGCGTGGTCGTGCCGACCGCGGGCTCGATCCGCTTCCTCGGCGAGGAGATCGCCGGGCGCCCCGCGCATGCGATCTGCAGCATGGGCATGGGGCGCACCTTCCAGAACCTGCGCCTGTTCTCCGACCTTTCGGTGCTCGACAACGTGATGCTCGGCCGCCACAGCCGCATGGCGAACGGTTTTCTCTCGTCGCTCGTCGCCCTGCCGGGCGCGAGAAGGCAGGAAGCCGCGACGCGCGAACGCGCGCTGCAGCTGCTCGAACTGGTCGACCTCGCACCGCTCGCGCACCAGCCGGCCGGCAGCCTGCCGTACGGCCTGCAGCGCCGCGTCGAACTCGCGCGCGCGCTGGCGACCGAGCCGCAGCTGCTGCTGCTCGACGAGCCCGCGGCCGGCCTCAATCCGCAGGAGACCGCCGAGCTCGGCCAGCTGCTGCTGCGCATCGGCCGCTGCGGCGTGAGCATCCTGATGGTCGAGCACCACATGGACCTGGTGATGTCGGTCTCGGACCACGTGATCGTGCTCGACTACGGCATCAAGATTGCCGAGGGCAAGCCGGCCGACGTGCAATGCAACCCGCGCGTCGTCGAGGCCTACCTCGGCGTGGACGACGAGACCGAGCCGGCCCCGGCGGTCGTGGCCTGAGGAAACGACCCATGTTGAAACTCGAATCCGTCAAGGTCTCGTACGGCGCGATCGAAGCCGTCAAGGGCGTGAGCCTCGAAGTGCGCGCCGGCGAGGTGGTCACGATCATCGGCGCCAACGGCGCGGGCAAGAGCACGCTGCTCAAGAGCATCGTCGGCCTCGAGCCCGTGGCAGGTGGCCGCATCCTCATCGACGGCCAGGACTGCACGCGCGTGCCGGCGCACCGGCGCGTGGGCCTCGGCGTGGCGATGTCGCCCGAGGGCCGCGGCGTCTTCGCCGACCAGACCGTGCGCGAGAACCTGCTGCTCGGCGCCTATACGCGCCGGCGCGATCCGGCCGCGGTCGAGGCCGCGATCGCGCGCGAGTTCGACCGCTTCCCGCGGCTCCGGGAGCGGCAGCACCAGCTGTCGGGCACGCTCTCGGGTGGCGAGCAGCAGATGCTCGCGATCGCACGCGCGCTCATGAGCGAGCCGCGGCTGCTGCTGCTCGACGAGCCTTCGCTGGGACTCGCGCCGCTGATCATCAAGGACATCTTCGCGGCGATCCGCCAGCTGCGCGAGTCCGGCCTGACCATCCTGCTCGTCGAGCAGATGGCCCGGCAGGCGCTCGGCGTGGCCGACCGGGCCTACGTGCTCGAGACCGGGCGCATCACGCTCGAAGGCTCGGGCTGCGTGCTGCTCAACGACCCCAAGGTCAAGGCCGCCTACCTCGGCGCGCATTGACCCGCATCCCAACAGACACCCACAGGAGCCCCATTCATGAGCACCGAAACCAAGAAGTTCGCCAGCCAGGCCGACATGGAGGAGAAGAAGGTCACCTTCAGCCAGATCTCCGAGCATGCCTGGGCCTACACCGCCGAGGGCGACCCCAACACCGGCATCGTGATCGGCGACGACTGCGTGCTGGTGGCCGACACCCAGGCCACGCCCGCGATGGCGGCCGACGTGATCCGCCGCATCCGCGAAGTGACCGACAAGCCCATCCAATACGTGGTGCTCACCCACTACCACGCGGTGCGCGTGCTCGGCGCGAGCGCCTATGGCGCGCAACAGGTCATCGCGAGCCAGGACACCTACGACCTCATCGTCGAGCGCGGCGAACAGGACAAGGCCAGCGAGATCGGCCGCTTCCCGCGCCTGTTCAGCAACGTCGAGACGGTGCCGCCCGGCATGACCTGGCCCACCATGACCTTCACGGGCAAGATGACGCTGTGGCTCGGAAAGCTCGAAGTTCAGCTGCTGCAACTGGGCCGGGGCCACACCAAGGGCGACACGGTCGTCTGGCTGCCCGAGGAGCGCGCGCTGCTGTCGGGTGACCTCGTTGAGTTCGGCGCCACGCCCTATGCGGGCGACGCGTACTTCAAGAACTGGCCGCAGACGCTCGACAACCTAGCCGCGCTCAAGCCCGCGGCACTGGTGCCGGGCCGCGGCGCAGCGCTCACCACGCCCGCCGACGTGGCCAAGGGCCTGCAGGAGACGCGCAGCTTCATCGCCGACGTGTATGCGAGCGTGCAGCAGGGCGTTGCGGCCGGCAAGGACCTGAACGCCGTCTACAAGGACACCTACGCCGCGCTCAAGCCCAGGTACGGCCACTGGGTCATCTTCGATCACTGCATGCCGTTCGACGTGACGCGCTGCTACGACGAAGCCACGCAGTACGCCGACCCGCGCATCTGGACCGCCGAGCGCGACATCGAGATGTGGAAGGCGCTGGAGGGCCAGTGACGGCGGCCTTACCGCTGCTGTTCCAGCCGCTGCAGCTGCGCGGGCTGGCGCTCGCCAACCGCATCGTCATCTCGCCCATGTGCCAGCACGCGGCCGAGGCGGGGCATGCCACGGCCTGGCACCTGGTGCATCTCGGCAAGTTCGCGCTCGGCGGCGCCGGGCTGATCCTGACCGAAAGCACCGCGGTCGATCCGCGCGGCCGCATCGGCACCGCCGACCTCGGGCTCTGGAACGACGGCCACATCGCGCCGCTCAAGGCGGTGGTCGACTTCGTCCATGCGAACGGCGGCGCCATTGGCGTGCAGCTCGCGCATGCCGGGCGCAAGGCCGGCAGCCAGCCGCTCTGGGAGGGTGGTGCCGCGCTAGGCGAGGCGCAGTTGCAAGGCGACGCCGAACCCTGGCAGCGGCTCGGGCCCAGCGCGCTGCCGGCCGGGCCCGGCTGGTCGGCGCCCGTGGCGATGGACGCGCGCGCCATCGAGGAAGCCATCGCGCGCTTCGTCGACGCGGCCCTGCGCGCCGAGCAGGCCGGCTTCGACGTGGTCGAGCTGCACTTCGGGCATGGCTACCTGGTCGCGAGCTTTCTGTCGCCGAATTCGAACCACCGTACCGACGAATGGGGCGGCAGCCTCGCGGGCCGCATGAAGCTCGCGCTCGAGACCGCGCGCCGCGTGCGCGCGGCCTGGCCGGCGCACAAGCCGCTGTTCTGCCGGCTCTCGGCGGTCGACGGCAGCGAAGGCGGCTGGTCGCTCGACGACTCGGTGGTGCTCGCGCGCGAACTGGCGGCGCTCGGCGTCGACGTGATCGACTGCTCGTCGGGCGGCCTCACCGAGGAAACGCGCGCGCTGCCGGTGCCGCGCGGGCTCGGGTTCCAGGTGCCGTTCTCGGCGCGGATCCGGCGCGATGCGGGCGTGAAGACCCAGGCGGTCGGCATGATCGTGGACGCGCAGCAGGCCGAGGCCGTGCTGCAGCAGGGCCAGGCCGACCTGATCGCGCTCGGGCGCGAGGCGCTGTTCGATCCGTACTGGGCGCACCACGCGGCCGCGGCGCTCGGGCACGACCCCGAATTCCGGCGCTGGCCCGAGCGCCATGGCGTCTGGCTCGCGAAGCGCGCGCCCGGCCTTGCGCGCGCCCGCGCAGCCGCCCCCGATGCGGCATCCCCAACGAACGAAAGGCCGAACCCATGAACGTGCGAATGGGGCTGATCCGCAAGAAGGCGGACTGGACGCAGGAAGACTTCGACGCCCACTGGCGCGACCGCCACGGCCCGCTGGCCGCGCGCGTGCCGGGCCTGCGCGCCTATTGGCAGAACACGGTCGTCGAGCGGCTCCAGCGCGGCATCGACTTTCCGCGCGGGCCGTGGGATTTCGACGGCTTCTCGCAACTGTGGCTCGACGATGCGAGCAACGCCACGCGCCCGTTTGCCGAAGGCGAGACCGCGGCCCGGCTCGTGGCCGACGAGCAGCACTTTCTCGGCGACCTGCACATCGTGGGCGCGGAAACGGCGGTGGTGATTGCGCCGCCCGCACCGGCCGTGCGCGCGCGGCTGCTCAAGCGCATGTCGATCCTCGAGCGGCTGCCGGGCCTCGACACGGAGGACTTCCGCCGCGAGTGGCAGCGCCATGCCGAGCTGGTGCGCCGCATGCCCGGCGTGAGCGGCTACCGGCAGAACGCGATCGTGACGCGCGAGCGCATCAAGGGCCAACCCTGCGGGCGCGACGAACTCCCGATCGACGGCATCGTCGAGCTGTGGTTCGAGAGCACCGGCACGCTGCAGGCCGCCTTCGCGTCGCCGGAGGGCCGCGACACGATGGCGCATGCGAGGACCTTCCTCGGCGAGATCACCGCGTTCCTCGTCACCGAGCGCGCAATACATCCGTGACAAAGTTGGCAATCGGCGGTTTTCCGCTTGCGCAACGTGGCGTGCATCCCACGGAGTGTTAACCAAAAGTGTAAGCAAATGCCTTAAAAATCGGCCTGCGCGTTACATTCTCGGACTCACGAGGACACCATGACCGACGCGCATCACGGCAGGCCACGATCGAGGCTCTACCTGCCCGTCGTCGCAAAATTCTTCATCGCACTGGCAGGCGCCAGCGCCTGGGCGGCTTTCTCCATCTGGGCGGCGGCCCATTGGCTCGCCGACCTGCGGCAGTACGTCGGCATCGTGTTCGCGGTGTTCCTGGTCTACGGCATCGCCGTGATTCCGGGCTTCATGAATGCGTTCCTCGCGATCAGCCTGATGCTCGACCGCCGGCCCGTGCGCCGGCCGCTCACGGACTATCCGCCGATCTCGATCCTGGTGGCGGCCTACAACGAGGAAGCCTCGATCGAGGAGACGCTCGTCAGCATCGACCGGCAGGGCTACCCCGGCGAGCTGCAGGTCATCGTCATCAACGACGGCTCGAAGGACGGCACCGCGCAGGTGGTGCGGGCGGCCGAAGCGCGCTTCCCGTGGCTCACCTTCGTCGACCTCGAACAGAACGGTGGCAAGGCGCGCGCGCTGAACATCGGCTTCAAGCAGGTGCGCCACGACCTCGTCATCACGGTCGATGCGGACTCGTTCCTCTACCGAGCCGCACTGGTCAACATCGTCGAGCGCTACCGCGCCGACCCGCCCAACACGCGTGCGGTGGCGGGCAAGATCCTGGTGCGCAACTCGCGGCTCAACTGGCTCACGCGCTGCCAGGAATGGGACTACTTCCACGGCATCGCCTCGATCAAGCGCGTGCAGTCGCTGTTCCAGGGCACGCTGGTGGCGCAAGGCGCCTTCTCCATCTACGACCGCGCCGCGCTGGCCGAGGTGGGCGGCTGGCCCGAGTGCGTGGGCGAGGACATCGTGCTCACCTGGGCGCTGCTCAAGGCGGGCTACCGCATCGGCCACTGCGAGGACGCCTGCCTGTTCACCAACGTGCCCACCACCGTCGGGCAACTCGTCAAGCAGCGCCAGCGCTGGGCGCGCGGCATGGCCGAGGCGTTCGTGCAGCACCCCGGCATCCTGCTGCAGCCGCGGCTCTCGACCTTCTTCATCTACTGGAACGTGTTCTTTCCATGGCTCGACGTGGCATTCACCATCGGCTTCATCCCCGGCGTGGTGTTCGCGCTGTTCGGCTACTACTGGATCGTCGGGCCGATGACGCTGGCACTGCTGCCCGCCGCCTTCGCGCTGAGCTTCCTGATGTTCTCGATCGAGCGTCGAATGTTCAAGAACACAGGCCTGGTGGTGCGGCGGAATTTCGGGGGGTTCTTCATCTACGTGCTGCTCTACAGCTTTCTGCTGCAACCCGCGAGCGCCCTGGGCTACCTCGACGAACTCTTGAGAAAGCCCAAATCGTGGGGAACGAAATGAACGGCGTCGCACGCGTCGTGGCCGGCGCCTTGTCGGGTTGCTGCATGGTGCTGGCCGCGCCCAGTTGGGCCCAGGAGGCACCGAAGCCCGCCGGCGAGCGCTCGGGCATGGCCTTCGGCAGCGAGGTGTACCTGACCCACGACAGCGACAACTTCCAGTCGCGCCGCGTGTCGGCCGAATTCTTCCCGGCCTTCGAGCATGCCGACCGCTACCTGGGCTTCCGGCTTGGCGAGTACCAGTACCGGCAGGACAACTGGCGCAGGAACGGGCAGAAGGTCTCGTTCCTCGCGCGCTCGGTCGAGACCCGCACCGCCGACGGCGGCGTGATCGAGGCCGGCCTGTTCAGCCAGGGCGGGCACACGCTGCTCACGCTCGATGGCAGCTACCGCATCTCGCCGACGAAGAGCACCGCGGTGGAGTTCATCGTCAACCGCGACTGGGTCGAGACGCCACGCGCGCTCGACCGCGGCGTCGACTTCTCGATCGTCGGCGTGGCCGTCGACCAGGGCATCGGCAGCCATGTCACGCTGGTGGGCCTGCTCGGGCAGCAGTACTTCTCGGACGGCAACCGGCGCGACCTCGGCCGCTTCCGCGTGATCTACCAGCCCTCGCTCGACCTGGGCCTGACGCTGCAGGCGCGCTATCGCACCTACCGCAGCACGCACGAGGACGTAGACCGCGCCTACTTCAACCCGAAGAGCTACAGCGAGGCGATGCTCGCGGTGGGCTGGCGCTACCGTTTCCAGGGCTGGACGGCCGCCGTTACGGCGGGCCTCGGCAACGAGAAGATCAACCACGACGTGAGCCAGCCGACGCGGCTTTTGGACATCAACCTGCAAAGCCCGGTTCGGGGCTCGCAGGTGTTCCGCTTCAGTGCCGGCTACAGCCGCAGCACCAGCTTCTCGGGCCCCAGCTACCAGTACCGGTACCTGCGCGGCGAGTGGGTGATCCTCTTCTAGTCGGCCGCCGGCTGCCGATGCTCGCCCGCCTCATCTACGCCAGCAAGGCCGCCGCCTTCCGGGCGGCCGACCTGGCCGACATCCTCGAGGTTTCGCGCACCGACAACCAGAAGGCGGGCATCACCGGTGCGCTGGGCCTGCTCGACGGCGTGTACCTGCAGTACCTCGAGGGCGACGACGCGGCGCTCGAGGCGCTGTACGCAAAGATCCAGGTCGACCTGCGCCATCAGGCGCCGGTCGTGCTCGACCGCACCTTCATCGCGGTGCGCGCGTTTCCCGGATGGTCGATGGCGATGCTGCGCTGGGACGAGCGCATCCGCGCGGTTGCCCATCGGCACGGCCTCGGTCCCTCGAAGTCGCCCTACGACATCGCGCCCGCCGGGGTCGCGCCGTTCTTCCGCGCGCTCGCGGCCACGCCGAACTGGGTGGCGCTGTAGCCGGGCGCGCGTGGCTCAGGGGCGGTCGAGCCCGAGCGCACGCAGCTTCGCATCGGCGGCCGAGTAGGGCCTTTCGCACACGATCTTGTCGGAGCCCGGCGCGAACTCGAAGCTCGCGGCCATGCGGATGCGAAAGCGCCGGCCCGTGGCCTCGAACACCTTGCCCTCGGCTTGCAGCGGCCCCAGGTGCGTGCCGCTGAGCCAGAACTCGACCAGCACGGTGTCCTGGTCCGCCGCGATCGCGATGATCTCGTTCGCCAGGTCGGGAAAAGGCGTGCGCGAGCTCTCGAAATAGCCGCGCACTTCGGCCTCGCCGTCGAACACCGCGCCGCTGCCGTGCATCTCGTAGCGCGGATGCGCGAAGGTGGCGATCACCGCATCCCACTCCTGGGTGCATTCGAGCGCCATGTGGTCGCGCACCGTCTTGATTCTTGCGACCTGCAGCGTTGATGGGATCTGCACGTGGTGTTCTCCTCAAGGATTGGAAATGGGTGCGTCGATGCGGCGGATCGGCTCGGTGCGGCCGTCCCAGCCCTCGGCCGTGCGCCGGATCTCGCGAAAGTAGTCGCCCTTGCCGCCCGCCATCTCCGAGATCTCGAACATGCCGCTCGGTAGCGCCGGATGCACGAAGTACGCGAAGCGCCCGCGTGCGCCCATGCGCCCGCTGTGGCCCTCGACGTAGCCCATCGACAGCAGCTGCCGCACGGCGTCGTCGAAGCCGTCATCGGTCCAGTAGGCCAGGTGCTGCGCGCCTTCACCGCCGCGCCGCAGCGAGTCGAGATAAAGCGACGGCGCATCGTCGCGCTGTTGGATCAATTCGATCTGCAGGTCGCCGGAATTGGCCAACGCGATCGAGAGTTTCGGCAGCCGCGACGGCTGGCCGTAGTAGTTGAACTCGGTCGTGCCGACGTCTTCCTTGTAGAACCACGGGCCCACGCCGAGCGTGCGCGACCAGTGGGCCATCGCTTGCTCGATGTCGGTGACGACGTAGCCGACCTGGCGGACGCTGCCGAAGAGTTTGCTCATGATGAAATCGATCCTTGAAAGCGTGCGCGTCAGCGCATGTAGGCGCCGCCGTTGACGTCGAGCGTGGCCCCGGTCATGAACGACGACAGGTCCGAGGCCAGGTAGAGGCACGCGCCCGCGATGTCTTGGGGCGTGCCCACGCGCCCGAGCGGAAAGCCTTTGCCCAACTCCTGCTTGCGCTCGTCGGAGGTCGCGCCGCGCGAGAAGTCGGTCATCACCAGCCCGGGCGTGACTGCGTTGGCGCGCACGCCGTCGGGGCCGAGCTCGCGCGCCATGGCGCGCATCAGGCCCAGCACGCCGGCCTTGGCGGCGCAGTAGTGGCTGCCGCCGAACACGCCGCCGCCCTGCTGCGCCGACATCGACGAGATGCAGACGATCGAGCCGCTGCGCTGCGCGCGCATCGCCGGGATCACGCACTGCGACATCTGCAGCGTGCCGCGCAGCGCGATCGACACGACCGTGTGGAAGTCGTCGGCCGTCACGTCGAGCACTGCGCGCCTCTGCGTGACCGCGGCGTTGTTCACGAGCACGTCGACGCGGCCCGCCCACTGCAGCACGCGCGCCACCGCCGCCGCGCAGGCCTCGGCATCGCGCACATCGCAGCCGATGCCGATGTGCGCCGCGCCGATCGATTGCGCGGCCGCCCCGGCCTCGCCCTCGTCGAGGTCGAGCAGCGCCACGCGGGCGCCGTGCTGCGCGAAGAGCCGCGCAGTCGCGAGCCCGATGCCGCGCGCGCGCGACGCGCCCGTGACGAGCGCCACGCGCCCGTCCAGCAGCCGGAGCGCCGCGCCCTCATTCATTGCTGATGTTCGCCGCCTTGGCGATCTGCTTCCAGCCTTCGATGTCGGCCGCGGTCATGCTGCGCAACTCGTCGCCGCCCACGTAGGCCGCGGTGATGCCGAGGTCGAGCAGCCGCGCCTTCACGTCGGGCATCTCGACCACCTGCTTGAGCGCCGCCGATAGCTTGGCGACGATCGGCTTCGGCGTGCCCGCGGGGGCGTACAGCGCCCAGCGCAGCGCGCCCATGCGCTTGCCCGCGAAATCGATGCCCTCGTCGTCGTAGCTCGGCACCTCGGGCAGGCTCGGCGAGCGCGAGGTGCAGGCGGTGATCGCCTTCACCTTGCCCGACTTCACCATGGGCGTGCCCGAGGCCATGTCGACGTAGGCCAGCTTGACGTGGCCGCCGAGCATGTCGGTCTGGATCTGCACCACCGACTTGTAGGGGATGTGGCTCATCTGCGCCTGCGTGCGCAGGTTGAACAGCTCGCCGCAGAAATGGCCGGTCGATGCAATGCCCCAGCTCGCGTACTGCACGCTGCCGGGCGCCTTCTTCGCGAGCGCGACGAGTTCCTTGGCATTGTTCGCCGGAAAGTCGTTGGTCGCGATCAGCAGGATCGACGCGGTGCCGACCTGGCCGATCGGCGAGAAGTCCTTGACCGAGTCGTACGAGAGCTTGGGGTTGCTCGCGGGCAGCAGCACATGCGTGGTCGCGCCGCCGATGCCGATGGTGTAGCCGTCGGGTGGCGCCTTGGCCACGAAGTCGGTCGCGATCGCGCCGCTCGCGCCGGGCTTGTTGTCCATCACGAACACGCCCTTGACCAGCGGCGCCATCTTGTCGGCGAGCAGCCGCCCGAGCGTGTCGCCGCCGCTCCCCGCGGCCGAGATCAGCACGAAGCGGATCGGCCGCGAGGGATAGTCCGAGGGCGTCTCGGCGCGCGCCGCGAGCGCCAGGCCCGCGAGCGCCGCTGCAATCCAGATCTTGCGCATGGTGATGTCTCCTTTTTTTGGATGGGTTCGGATGTGCGGCTACAGCGACAGCCCGCCGTCGACCACCAGCTCGAGGCCGGTGACGTAGCTCGATTCGTCGCAGGCGAGGTAGAGCGCCGCATTCGCCACGTCCCAGGCCGAGCCCTGGCGGCCCATGGGGCAGCGCGCATTGCGCATCTCGTGGCCGGTGCGCGACGCTTCGTCGCCCTCGAACAGGGCCGCGGCATGCGGCGTGTCGATCAGCCCCGGCACGATCACGTTGCAGCGCACCTGGTGCTGCGCGTACTGCCGCGCCACCACGCGCGTCATGTGGTTGAGCGCCGCCTTCGACGTGCTGTACGACAGGAACTGCATCGGGCTCCACTTGCGACTCGCGATCGACGAGATGTTGATGATCGAGCCGCCGCCCTGGCGGATCATGTGCGGCACCACCTCGCGCGCCGTGAGCATCGGGCCCTTGAGGTTGATCGCATGCACGCGGTCCCAGGAGTCCTCTGTCACTTCGAGCAGTTCGCCGAATTCCTCCACGCCCACGTTATGGTGCAGCACGTCGATGCGGCCGAAGCGCTCGATGCAGTGGTGCACCATGGCGGCGATCTGCGCGCTGCTGCGCACGTCGGCCTCGAAAGGCTCCGCGATGCCGCCGGCATCGCGCACCAGTCGCACCGTGGCTGCCGCGGCCTCGGGCGACCGGTCGGCGCAGACCAGCTTCGCGCCTTCGCGCGCGAAGGTGAGGGCCGCGGCGGCGCCGTTGCTGATGCCGTCGCCGATCGAGCCGGCACCGACCACGATCGCCACCTTGCCGTGCAGGCGCTGTTGCTGTTGCTGCATCGTCATGCCGCGCTGCCCTTGCGTGCGACGGCCCTGGCCGGCGTGCGGGTGGCGGGCTTCGCCACCGGCCCGCACGACTCGCGCAGCACCATCTGCGTGGTCAAGAGGATGCGCTCCTGCTCGAGCGGTGCCGTGCTGTCGAGGCGGCGCAGCAGCAGCTCGGCCACGGCCGTGCCGACCGCCTCGAGGTCCCAGGTCAGCGAGGTGATGGCCGGGCTGAACAGCTGCGACAGGTCGGTGTCCCCGATGCTGACCACGCTCACGTCGTCGGGCACCACGCGGCCCGCGTGGCGCAGCGCCTGCAGCACGCCCGAGAGGATGCGCGTGCCCAGGCACAAAAAGGCCGTGGGCGCAGCCGGCCCGCCGAGCAGCGCGAGCGCCTCGCTGAAGGCGAAGTCCATCGCCGATTTCTCGGCCCGGATCAGCTTCGGGTCGGGCTGCAGGCCGCGTTCGGCAAAGGCGTCGCGGTAGCCCGCGATGCGCTCGCGACCCGGGCGCAGCACGCTGCCCGGCGTCAGCAGCGCGATGCGCGTGTGGCCCAGGTTCAGCAGGTAGCGCGTGGCCTGCAGCGCGCCGTGGTAGTGGTCGACGTGCACGCCCGCGTTCTCGCCCTGGAAGTCGCGGTCGAGCGCGACCACCGGGCCGTCGGCCGCGAGCAGGTCGAGGTACGCCGGCGTCTCGGCGTGGCAGGGGCCGAGGATCAACCCGTCGACGCGGCGGCGCCGGAACAGATCGATCAGCACCTTCTCGCGCTCCCCGTCGTTGTGCGTGCTCGCCACCAGCAGCGTGTAGCCCGCCGTCAGCAGACGCGACTCGACGGCGGTGATGATCCGCGCATAAAGCGGATTGGCGAGGTCGGACACGATGAGCCCGACCACGCCGGTGGAGCGCGTGCGCATGCTCTGCGCCACCGCGTCGGGGGTGTAGCCGAGGTCGCGCGCCGCCTTGTCGACCGCCGCGATCGCCTGCTCGCTCACGCGACCGCTGCGGTTGAGCGCACGCGAGGCGGTGCCGATCGCCACGCCTGCGGCACGCGCGACCTCGCGGATGGTGACCTTGGCCTTCATGCGCGCACCGCCTGCTGCGCCGACGAAGCGGAAAGGAGAAGAGAAAAAGAAAAGGGTGCGGCAGCGAACATGGCCGCAGTGTGCGGCATGTTGTGGAAACGTTTCTATGCGCAATAACCCTGAATGGCTTGCCCAGGCTATGTCGATTATCTAGAAACGGTTCCACAGCCGGCCGTGCGGCGACCGGCCGGCGTTCAGGCGGTCGCGAGCACGTCCTCCGTCGTCGTGCGGCGCAGTTCGCGGCGCTCGGCGATGTCGTAGCGCCGCCCGCGGTGCAGCGTGCTGCGGTTGTCCCACATCACCAGGTCGCCGACGCGCCATTCGTGGCTGTAGACGCGCTCGCGCTGCGTCGCATGCTCGAGCAGGTCGAGCAGGTAGATGCGGCCTTCCGCGATGGGCCAGCCGACGATCTCGCGCGCATGCACGCCCACGAAGAGCAGCTTGCGGCCCGAGCCCGGGTGCGTTTCCACCAGCGGCCAGACGGCCGGCGGGATCGCTTTTTTCTGCGCGTCGGTGTAGGCATCGTCGCCGAGCAGCAGCCGCGTGTGCAGCGCGTAGTGCTCGGCGCGCAGGCCGGCGATCTCATCCCTGGTGCGCTCGGGCAGCGTGTCGTAGGCCGCGCGCAGGTCGGCGAACTCGGTGGTACCGCCCCAACTCGGCAGCACCAGCGCATGCAGCATCGAGTAGGCGGCGCGCGGGTTCTGGAACGAGCTGTCGCTGTGCCACAGCTGGTTCGCGAAGTTCGACAGGTTCTTCGGCGAATCGCGGCGCGCCACATTGCCTTCGGCGTCGACGTTCGAGATGTCGATCAGCCGCTCGTCCTCGAGCCGCTCGGGCCGGCGGAACACCTTTTTGAGCCCGATGTCGAGCGGGCCGAAGGCCTTCGCGAAGTCGAGCTGCTGCTGGCCCGAGAGCGGGCAGTCGCGCCAGACCAGCACGGCGTATTCGTCCATGGCGGCGCGGATGTCGTCGATCTCGGCCTGGCCGAGCGGGCGGGCGATGTCGATGCCGCTGGCTTCGGCGGCGAAGACCGGATGAAGGGGCTTGAGTTGCAGTGTCATGGGTTCGGATGACGTTCTTCGGAGGAGGGGACTATTCGGCCTGGATGCCGGCATCGGCGATGGTCTTGGCCCAGCGCTTCATCTCGGACTGCACGAAGGCATCGAACTGCGCCGAGGTCGAGGCGACCACCGTCATGCCCTGTTCCTCGATGCGCTTGCGCATGTCGGGCGCGTTGAGCACGCGGGCGATGTCCTGCTGCATCTTCTGCACGGCAGCCGCGGGCGTGGCGCGCGGCGCCACGAAGCCGAGCAGCGCATTGACATGGAAGCCCGGCAGCGTTTCCGCGACGGTCGGGTAGTCGAAGCCCGGCACGCGCTTCTCGCCGAGCGTGGCGATCATCTTCATGCGGCCGGCCTTCACGTAAGGCAGCACCGAGAGCAGCGGATCGAACACCAGGTCGATGCGCCCGCCCATCAGCTCGGTGTGCGCCGGTGCACTGCCCTTGAACGGCGCATGCAGCATGTCGAAGCCGGCCTCCCGCTTGAGCAGTTCGGCGCCCAGGTGCGTGGTGCTGCCTGCGCCGGGCGTGCCGTAGGTGAGCTTGCCGGGGTTCTTCTTCGCGTAGGCGACCAGTTCGCGCACGTTGTTGAACGGGGTGTCGGGCCGCGCGACGATCGCGAGTTCGAGGTTGGCGATCTGCGTGATGCCGGCCAGGTCCTTGACCGTGTCGTAGGGCAGGCTCCGGCGCAGCGACGGATTGACCGCGAAGGACGAGTTCACCATGCCGATCGTCAGCCCATCGGGCGCGGACTTGGCGACGAAGTCGGCCCCGATCGCGGTGCCGGCCCCGGGCTTGTAGTCGATGATCACCGGCTGGCCCCAGATCTCCTGCAGCTTCTGGCCGATCAGCCGGCCCACCGTGTCGGTCGGCCCGCCGGGCGCGAACGGGATGATGATCTTGACCGGGCCGGCCGGGAAGTCGCGGGCCGCGGCGCGCAGCGGAACGGCGAGCGCCGCCACAGTGAGGCCGGCGGAAAGCATCAGGTGCCGCCGCGTTGGCTGGTGCATCGTGTGCATGGCTTGTCTCTCTTTTTAATGGAACAACGTTCCGAAATATGATCGAGTTGCGGCGCAGGGTCAATAGAAAAATGAAACGGTGTTTTGAAAAATGAATGAACGAATGGAATCGAGTGGCGGCGGCGCCGAGGTGGCGGCGCTGGCGCGCGGGCTCGCGCTGCTGCGTGTGGTGGGCGACGCGGCGGGCCCGCTGAGCAACCGCGAACTGGCCGATGCGACAGGCATTCCGAAGGCCACCGTCTCGCGGCTCACGGCGACGCTGGTCTCGGCCGGCTACCTGCGCCAAGCCGCGGACACCGACCGCTTCGCGCTGGGGCCCGCGCTGCTCGACCTGAGCAACCGCTACCTGCGCCACTTCGACCTGCGCGCGGCGGTGCGCCCGCACCTGGTCGCGCTGTCGGAGTTCGCGGGTGCCAGCGTGCACATGGGCGTGCGCGACGACCTCGACATCCTCATCATCGATTCGCTGCGGCCGCGCACCGCCCTGATCACCTCGCGCATCGAGATCGGCTCGCGCATGACGATCGCCACCTCGGCTTCGGGGCGGGCCTATCTCGCGAGCCTCGATCCGCCCGAGCGCGACGCCATGCTCGAGCGCATCCGCCTGGCCAGCGGCGAGGGCTGGGCGGCGCTCGCGCCGCGCCTTGCCGCGGGGCTCGAGGAGCACGCGCGCCTCGGCTACTGCAGTTCGTTCGGCGAATGGAATCCGCACATCCATGCGCTCGGCTTCGCGGTGCGCGGACCGCAGGGCGAGCGCTTCGCCTTCAGCTGCGGCGGGCCGGCCTACCTGCTGCCGCGCGACATGATGATCGCCAAGGTGGCGCCGCGGCTGCTCGAGACCGTGGCGCGCATCCGCGAGGAGATCGGGGCGGGGGCGGCTGCGGATTCTCAGTGAGGGTTGGACCCCAACCGCCTTTGGTTCAACCACTTTCGGGCCGATGAATTTCTCGGCTTTGAACCGTCGTCCCACTCAGATGGAATTCTTCGGGTTTTGTCTCACTAAACTTGGAATCTCGCGGCTGAATTGCAGGCTCCGCACCGACGCGAGGTCCGTTTCGGACGTTTGCCGACAACGAAGACCGCAAGCGGCCAGAACCCGACCTTCGTTGCCCTCCACAAACTTCGCCCATCATGAGCAGCACCGGTTTGATCTTTCGCGAAGACAAGGACCTGACGACATTGCCAGAGACCTGGACACCGGTGCCACTTGGGCCCAGACACAAGGTAAGCGCGGTCGTAGAGCGGGCACTTGCTGGCGAGGCATCCACTTTATCGTTGCGACTCAGCATCGAAGGTCAGGATGAAAGTCCTGACCCCAGGACAATCTCAGCCTCCGGCGTTTGGGGCCCGCGTGAAAGCGCTGTCATCCGCACTATCTGCCGTGAACTCTCGGCTCGCTTTTATGATGCCGAGGCCGGTGGATTCATCGAACTTTGACACCGCCAGTCGGCCAGGACCGGACTCTCACGGGCTCCCCAAGTTCGTGCTTGTCAGTGGTTCGATTCTGTGCGAATCATGGCGAAGAATTCCTCAAAAGAACCAGCCATGCGCTTCGTTTCTTGACTACCGGTCCATTCGACAAACCGTACTGCGCCTGAGTGCAGATGGAGCGTCCAAAAATTGCCGAACGAATCGCGTGCAAACGGCACGAGGCCCTGGCGGTGCAGCTCCGGATGGGTCTTGAGTTCGATGACGAGATTGTGGCGGTCTCCAGTACATCCAAACACGGCGAGCACCTCATAGGCCTTCGTGCTCACCCACGCCTCATTCCTGAACATGAAGGAGCCAAACTGGAGGAGAAGTTGCCGAAACGCGTCTGGGAATCGCCCACCGGCAAATGCCTCAGCTTGACGCACTTCTTCCTCTGTTGCCGGTGCAAAGTCACCGCCGGCTCCTCGAATCTCTTCCTTCAACGAGCTATCAAGCACGGCCATACTGAACCTATCGTTTTGCTTGCGTCGAATCGTACGCCACCGGTGACGCGCGCTCATTGAGCGACCGCTTTGGAGCATGCCGAGTGTCTCTTATGGGCCCTTCGCGACGGCACCGTGACCGGCTACAGTCGGCCAGGAGCGGACGGTCGACACCGCCTTTCAATCACGCCAGTTCCCCGCCCATTCACCGAATAGAACATGCCTAGCTCTGACGATTCGTGGCCCTTCAAGGATGCACCAAACCTTGCCTGCTTCACCGTGAGCTCAATCATGAACGGCGCTAAGCCGATTCTCATGGTGTCGCACGACGCTGAAGACGGGTCGTGGCAGATGCTTACCGGCGACGCGTTCGACATGTCAGAAGCGATGCTCGTAGGGCTAAAAGAGTTGGTCGAGCGCGACGCAAGCCTGCTGGCGCTTTCCGACCTGCCATTGGGCTGGTCGGCTTGGCGCGAGCGGCCTGATGTGCCGTGGGTTCGTCGCGCAGACGCGGAGCAAACGGCCGAGTAAGACGGGGGGCAGAATCCGGCCAACACCGGACGTTCCCGACCGCCTGCTAAATCGCTCGTAGACGCCAAAGCATGACCATCGAAACTGCCCTCGACATCGCCGAGATTCCCTACGAGTCGGGAGCCATCAGGTTCCGTTATGCCAGGGTAATGGCACCAGACCGGACGCGATGGATTCGGCACGGTCTCTTCGTTGAGTACAACGAGAACGGCACCGTGATCTCGAAAGGCCAGTACGCTGATGGCAAGGAAGACGGACTTTGGCGCGACTTCCATCCGAACGGCCAACCTGCAGCCGAAGGAAGCTATCGCGAGGGCAAGGAAGTCGGCGTGTGGCGGTTCTGGAATCCAGATGGAACGGAAGAGCCGAGCACGAAATTCAACTGACGGCCAGGAGCGGACGTTGTGCAGAACCCAATTTGAACACCAATGCTGAGCATCAAATCCCTGCGAGGCCCTCCAACTGTCCTCGCGCTCGTCCTTCTCTGCGCCACCCCAGCATGGGGCACATCGCCTGCGACGTATCTCATCGAGGCGAAGTTCATCCCCGGAACAATTTATCTTCAGCTAGGCGAGGAAGTTGAAGTTGGGAAAAGGTCGGAACATCTCAAACAGTCGTCCGGAAAGCCCCAATGCATTCTCCAGAAGTTCGTCCAAGTCACTGCGGACTCTCGACGCGCTGGCGCATCCGACGATCGCCAGTACGCACTCGCACTGGCGCGGGGAAGTGTTTAAGCGCGCCCTCGAAAGGTCCGGTTTTCAAGGCGCCGCACTGGTGCGAACTGGCGTGAGCTTCACCGCAAGTGACTCTGAGTTGGACACTGCGGTATTCGTGCTGACGCTTGCGCCATCGATACGTTACTCGTCAACGGCTCCGGTATCGAGGTCATTCCAGAACTCGCGGAATGTTTGCGGCGCTGACAGTGCTCGCACTTTCTCAGTGGCCGGTTCGGTCGCGAGCCGACCATCAAGCCGAATGTCTCCTTCCGAGAAGCTGCGGCTTCTGCTTAGGGCCCAGCTGAGACCCTTGGCGCAAAGTCTCGGTCCCTAAACTGCACAGGAGATCGACATGGACGCTTGCACAATCGCTGCATCGCGCTCGCCCTGGAACAAGGACAAACTCGTCGGGCAGAAGCGGCCGTTCAAGCTCAAGGAAATCTGGGCGATCCGGACACGGCTCCAGTTGTCATGCCGGACCCGCGACCTTGCGCTCTTCAACCTCGGTATCGACAGCAAGCTTCGCGCCTGCGATCTGGTCAAGCTACGAGTGCGCGACGTGGCCAATGGCGACAGACCGGCGGCCCGCGCGAACGTGATCCAGCAGAAGACCGGACGACCGGTCCAGTTCGAGCTCACCGAGCCAACCCGGACTGCGGTGTCCGGTTGGATTCATTCGGCGCATCTTCGTCCCGAAGACTTCCTGTTCCCAAGTCGGGTTCATGCGTCGCCACACCTCGGGACACGACAGTACGCGCGCATCGTCGACGGTTGGGTGGAGGAGATCGGCCTGGACTCTTCAGACTACGGCACCCACTCGATGCGCAGGACCAAGGCTTCCTTGGTCTACCGCCGCACCAGGAACCTTCGCGCGGTGCAGTTGTTGCTCGGGCACACCAAGCTTGAAAGTACCGTGCGCTACCTGGGGATCGAAGTTGAAGACGCCTTGGAGATAGCCGAGCAGACGGAGGCCTGACCTCTCTGGCGCCCCAGAGCGACGGGGCGCTCGAGAGGGCAGAATGCGGCCAACACCGATCAGTCGCGCGGACGTCAGAATCCCGGCCTGCGCGCCCCCAGGGCACGACCAGCTCGGCCGAATAGAACACACGAAGGAATCGAGTGAGCAACCTGAAGTATGTGGGTGTGGCTGCGTTCGCGCTGGCCATGTGCCTCTCGGCCAGTGCTGGAGCATGGGGTGAAGGCCCCTTTGACAACGACGATGCACAGGACTGGCTGATTGAATGTTCGAGCTCCGCGGGGCCGGGGACGATAGCCGAAGCTATCAATGCAGCATTGCGTCCAGGCTATCTCGAGGCCGATGCGGGTTCTGTTGCCGTTGCCGCCGCCGAAGTTATCGCTGCTGCGGATGGAAAAGGGCCTGCCACGACGAATGCAGAAGCTGCGCCATGTCTCGCAAAGACGCGCACCCCCGAGGTGCGCGCCTTGGCGCCCAGTGCACGTCAAGCCATCACCCGGGTGTCAGACCCCAAGTATTCCGAGCTCGCTCAACAATGGTCCGCAGGAAAGTCAAACCGGTGGGCTGCCGGAATCACCCAGCTTGCGACGAGGCTCGAACGGTAACGGTAGCATTCGGCCAACACCAGTCATTCATAGCAGGAGTTCAATTCAGTGAAACAGGTCGAACTGCTGACGGTTGAAGAGCGATTTCAGCTCTCGGGCATCGGCTTGACCTTGGCGCCAGATTTTCCAGTGCGGGACGGCTGGAAGAACATCGCACAACAGGTCCTTGTGGTCGCGCCAGACGGCAAGAAAATCACAGCGCAAGCTCAGCTCAACATGATGCACTTCAACTTCGGCAATGCTCCCGCCGAGGGACATCGAGAGCGGACGTGGCGGGTGGTCGTATCCTTGCTCAATGTCGACAAGGCCGCTGTTCCTATTGGCAGCAGAGTATTGGTATCGACTGCGACGCACGACGCCGTGTTCGGCACAGATGCCGGTCCACATTGAGCGGCAGCCGGCGATAAACGGCCAACAGCAGACATTCAAAGAGCATCCGCAAGCATGACCAACCAAGTTCAGATCAACGCCGAGTCTGCTGTGAAGCAACTACAGGGAAGCGTCAGTAGGATGCTTGACTACACGCCTGCAAGCCTGGAAGCCGTTGAATCGATACTGGCCGAGGCATCCGCTCAGGTCCTGACACCGGCGTCGAAGGAGGCACTGATCGAACTGCTCGGCTGCTACATTTTGGAGGTTGGCTTCCGTCAGCACGGAGGTCGATTCAGTTGGTATGAGGAGCGCAAGCAGCCTGTTCTGATTGTCGGTGAGCCAGAGTTTCACGTTGCCATGATTGCCTTCGACCGAGTACGCGGGCGCCTCTCGGGCGACCTTGGGGACAACATCCCGTTCTTCTATCAAGGGTTCTCTGGCAGGGCTACGGAATGCAAGCCGGGCACGAGAGCCTTGTACGTGTAGGCGATGGCAGCGATCGGCCAAAACCAGCCGGTCGGCGTCGGTGCAGAATTCGCCCCAAACCGGACTTCCACTTCAAACCCGAATACGCATGCCTGAATTCTTGCTCTGCTGTGTCGAGGATACGTTTCTCGTGACGGGGCGCGGGCTAGTCATCGCTCCCGGATTTCCTGCCTCCGCCTACCGGTTCGATGCCAACCAGCAGGTTCGCGTGGTCCGACCAGACGGCGAGCGCTTCGAGTGCGGAGCCTTCTTTCAAATCCCCTTCCAGAGCCCGCCCGCGAAAGTGCTCAGCTTCTTTTGTATGCTGCCTGCAGTCACCAAGGAAAGCGTCCCAACGGGCAGTGAAATCTGGTTGCTCGGCAAAGCCGAAAGCGAAGTCAAGCTAGTAGGGGGACGCCTGACGGCCACAAGCAGCCACTCAAATGGAAATTCCCGTTGTTCGGACTAAAAAAGAAGCGGCCATTCATTAGGCTGGACGCTGTTGACCATCCAGTTCTTGGTCGACTTGAGCCAAGCGAAAAGATGACAGGTGTCTTGGTTGGTTCGGTCACGGCAGGCGAGGCGACGATTGATATTTGCGTGGATCCAGATGGCGCTTCAAGCGAAGCCGCGCTTTCTTGGCAGCAAATGCGGTTTCAATTATTTCGGAACTTGATGCTCGCTGCAAAGTGCTTGTCGCTACCGACTGTTTGGCGTCGTACAACAGCGGTTGGCGATTTGGCGCAAGAGCTCAGGCGGATGGGTCGACGGAGGAATTTGAGAAACCGCTGCTCACGGAGGAGCAGTTCATCTCAGCACTTTCATTGGCGCGCCTGTACGCAACGGGTACTGGCATGCTTGAAGTCAGCTACGAAGTCGGCGAGATGTTCTGGGGGCATTGGGTCTGCGTCAGTTCGTTTGATGGCCTAGCCTTGACTGACACGAACGTTGAACTGCAAGGCTGAAGGAAGGTCTGCTTTGCGCCGGGATGACCTTCCGCAGTGGGCCCCTTCGCGACAGCACCGCGACCGGCTACAGTCGGCCAAAACCAGAAGTTCCCGCCGGGATCCATATGAGCACCAGCAAAACCTTCCCCGCCGAGGAGATGATCCGCGGCGAGCACTTCGCGGACATGACGATCGCGGTTGGCCCAAAGCTACCCACGGGCTTCTCACGCTGCACACTGGAGCGATGCCACGTCATGGTGCACGGGTTCAGTCCGTCGATCTACGATTCGCAGTTAACCGACTGCGTCATCGAATGCACCAAGAGGATTACCGACCGGCGCCTGCCGAAGTTCTTCAGCTCCGACTATGTGCGCTGCAAGTTTGTCGGTCGATTCGACGGCGTCGATTTTGGACGCGACCCGAGCCCCTACTCGGGTAAGCCTGACGAGTTTGGAGAGCTTGTTGATTGCGACTTCACGCAAAGCACTTTGGACCTCTGCCGATTCTTCAGCGTTGACATCAATCGGCAGAGGTTTGCCCGATGGCCGCAGTTCGTGATCCCCCATCAGCGACGGGTAGTCGCCGCCCAGGCGGGACTTTCATTGCCGGGGAAGTTGGGCGTGCATATTGCCCTTGCGCTTCGCCAAGACCCATCCCTCAATGCAATAACAGGAACCGTGGCAGGCTTCATGAAGCACTACGAGCTAACGGCTCAAGAGGTAGAGCAGGCACTTGACGCCATCGGTGGCGTTCTGAGCTAACCCAGCATAGTTCCGCTTGAAGGACCGCTTTTCGAAACTCGCTACGGCAGCTTTGGGCGCATACCGGCTGTACAGTTTTCTCCAAAGCTGACCTTCGATGCGGCTTAGAGGTACTCCCGTAAGAGTGGGTTGGCTTGGTACAACGGGGCAACGACCTTCGATTCGCCATCGACGACTCCAGTGTTGGGCACATAATTTCCAATTCACCTTACTCGGGTCGCGCAAAACCCTTGCGCGGAGTTGATACCTTTTTCAATCAATAGTGAAAAAGCACCTCAGGGGTGCTTTGGTTTTGTTTGTTGAAGTTGAGCGCTTCGCACAGTTTTCAGAAGTTCTAAAAATTCTTCGTCAGACGTATCACTCTTCCAGCGGTTGACGAACCTTGCGACGATTTGGAGGTTGCCTGGCTCGTAGTGGCCGTCAGAGCGCTTTCTGTCGAGAGAAGGGCTGAGCTCTGGGCGTTCACCAGTGAGGTCCAGTTCTACTCGGGAGAGGGCACACTGGCCTTGCGCCTGGTCGAGGAGGGCATTCACGACGCTGAGGAAATGTTCGTCGTCTTCGAAGCGCCATTCCTTGTTCTTGGCGACCACCACTGACTGCGAACCTGATTGAGCACAGGTGGCCTTCACCGTCTGGAGCATTCGCTGTGCGATTGACTGCGAAAGGGAAGCCGAGCCACTGCCTGGTGGTGCTGGTGCCGCCTGTTGAGCGGCTGTGGTGGGGGGCTCAAAGGGCTTTTCCGGTGCTGGAGTTGTAGGCTGCTGGGGGAGTTGCCAACGATTGCCAGGACGGGCCAGTTCCTTGCGTATCAAGGAGACGAATTCCAGTGCTGCGTCGTACTTGAAACCTAAACGGACGGCGTTGGGCGCTTCGTGTGTGTGTATGCCTGATTCGAGGTGCTGAAGACGTTCCTTCTGTGCCTCAAGCCAACGGCGGGCAGGGCGTGGATCGTCCTCCGGCCAGGCGAGCCGGTGAGGGTAGATAGCCATTTCAAAATCGTTGCCCGCAGTCATCACATTGCGGTAGACCGACAAGACCCAGGTTCCTTTTTGGAGCTTGCTGTGGTCGTAGTAAAGGCCGTCCACAAGCTTGGGGTCGTTGGTCGAGCCTGGCGTGAATTTCAGGTACTGGCAGGCGTCGAGCACAGCTTTGAGGGCGTCTAGGCGGAGGTCTTTGGTATCGGTCGACATATGGGGTGGAGCAACGGCAGGATTGGTCTCAAGGGTGCGAGGGATTAACAAAGGTGCCAGGCGGAAAAGCGTTTGCCCAGTCATTCAAAAATAGCTCACGGTTCGCCGTGCGCTTGTAGATTTCCTTGAAATAGTGATGTGCCACGTCGTTCAGTCGCCGCCACTTTGCCGTTTCACCGTCGAAACGGGCCTTGAAGAACGTGCCGATATGCTGTCAAGCAGGTGCCTGGATTCTCCCGTTGGGTGTCATCTGGCGGTGAGGCCATAGCCTTGTACTTCTTCGTCCTGCCACGATTGGTTCGGTTTCTTGCCTATGAGCTGCTGTTGGACGCCACCACTGCCGTCCACCTTAACAACAAGGCGAATGCGCTCGCAGTTGCCGAACAGCGGCTCGGGGGTGATGATGAGGGCGCCATCGGCCTTCTCCACCTGAGCGGTCCTGAAGCTCTTATAGCAACTCGGCGCGGTATTCCCACGGATACGGAACTCGTAGCTCCCGTCCTTGTTTTGATTGAGCTCGGCGATGTTCTTCCCGCTTGTCGGGCGCTGCGTTCCGCTAGCCGGGCTGACGCCGCTCAGCTGGTAGTCCCATTCCTGGTCAGCCGCGAGCGCAGCGGGGGAAACGAGGGCGAATGCGAGAGTGAGCGTCGAGATTTTCATTGAGTTTTCTCCTCTTGTTGACCAATTTGACCCGGAACTAGGTGCCGTACGGTCCCTCTGAACGATAACGGCAGTTCGAGCGACCGCCGGAAAACTCCGTCTATCCGTCAGATGGCATCCTCAAAGAGGCGGCGTCGAGTCGCGACCACCGACGGAAAAGGCAACCGTATCGCTTTAGCTGGGGGGACGTCTCGGACGGCGGGTCATGGCCGCATGCGGCACTCAAACCGGGCCTGCCAAGTTTTCTGATCGCTTGGTCCCCGCCAGTGCAAGGTTGCACGCAAGAACTTCTTCCGCAGACAACGCTGTCGCCGTCCACGTAGCCGTCGCCCCAAACTGAGCGTCACAGACTGGACAGGCATCTGATGAGAGCTGAATCACCGCGCGGCAATTGGGGCACCTCCCATGTGGACCTTTCATGGTCCCATCTTCAAGCGTGGCCGAACGGTGAAGGCTCTTGAACGTCAAAGTGGCATCGTCTGAGCCATCGCAACGTCGGGGAAGCAACGACAGAATTGCCCCGCATATAGCCCCTGACGCAGAACCAGCGGCCACCAACCGCCCGAAATCCGACGGTGGGGTCGTTGGGGCGGCGAACACCGCCCCAAAGAGCTTTATGGACAAGTACCCAGAGATGCCACCGATGAAGCAGCTCGCGACAAACTCGATGGTTGGCCTCCTGCAGACCTTCACGTACGCGGTGCCGAGGACGAGGTGCAGCAGACCCGCTGCAGCGGCTACCGGCGCGAACAGGTACGACAACGGAATACCAAGAAGCAGGCCAGGCATGAAGCCCTTGCCGGCGATTGCGACCACAAAGCCGATCGGAGGTCCCATCATCGCGAAGACCAAGATAGCAGCAGCGGCAGGCATGATGTTGTTCTGTGAGGCGCGACGAAGGTCCGCTAATGGCCGGATTCTGCCTTTTGCGGCCGACTTCAAATGCGCGGGGGCAGAGCCGACGGCCACATGTTCAGCCATAGCGAACTACATTGAAGCCTTCCTCCGCCCCAGGCGGGAGGAAATGGCTGGTGATTTGATCGAACTCCGCATCGGTTGTTTGGAACGGGTGCTCGCCCGAAAGATTACGAGCACGCAGTCTCGCTTTGCAAACGTCGTCAGGGACCTCCAGGTAGTGCAGGCGATGAGCTGCTTCAGCTTTCTCGAAAACGCCCCGGGCCCAACTTCTCGTGGCGGGGGTGTTCGAGGGGAAGTCGAGCACGACGGACGTGCCCGCCGCGAGCAGTGCCGCAATGTGGCCCGACATCGCTTCGCGCAATCTGCCGGCACAGCGCACGTAGTCCGCGAGGGCTTGAACCTCGTTCGGGTATAGACGTGTAAGCCAATCGTCCTCGCTGATGAGAACTGTCTTCGGCTGCGCCGCGAGGTGCTTGGTGAGCGTCGACTTTCCGGACGCGATCTTCCCGCAGACCATGTGCAGGACCCCTGGCAAGGAAGAGGCGGCGGCAGACCGCGAAGTTTCGGTTTCGAGCATTCCAATCTCCAGTAACTCTGAGGAGCCCCAGGAGACGGAAAAAACCCGCCTCGTGGGGCGGGTTGCTTTGGCTACTCAGGCCGCGCGCTAACCCACCATCCTTCGGATGGTGCGAATAATGAACGCGAAGCGCGAGCACGCCATGGAGAGCAAGGATAGCGGGTTCCAGAGGTCCCAGTAATCCGTTCGCGTGAGACGCATATGCACCATGGTCAGGCCGGGGGTTCGATTTGTAATTCCGCTGTTGGACGGTTCCGGCCTGTTGGTCGCACGCATTCTGCCGTGCCCGGCCGGCACGCCGCAGCGCCGAGCCGGTGCTCTTCGGGCAGGCCTTCGCTCCTCCGCAGAATCGGAGTTCCATTCTCAGTGGAAAAAATTCCAAGCCCAGCGAAAACCGAGAGCCGCGCGCTAATGGGAATGTTTGCAACGCGCCCGTCACATGCCGGTGACAGCATGCAAGTTTCCCGAATGGCGCGCGCTCCTTGCCGACCCGATTCCTTCTCCTGCCGCTCTGCGGGCTGGTGCTGTGCCGCGCGGCCGCATCGACCTGCGCGGCTGAGCCGTCCGCCGCAGACCCGCCGCTGCCGCCCGCGGCCGAACGGGTGCCGGACGATGCTGCTGCGATCGCCTTCGACCTGCCGGCCCTGCCGCTGGCCGATGCGCTCAAGCGCTATGCGGCGCTGACGCGGCAGCCCGCGCTCTTTCGCAGCGAGATCCTCGCGGGGCGCACCTCTTCCGCGGTGCGTGGCCGCTACACACCCGATGCCGCGCTGCGCCTGCTGCTCGAAGGCACAGGCCTGGTCGCAGAGCAGGTGCGCACGGGCTCGGGCCCGACGCTCGCGCTGAAGCCGGCGGAACCGGCCGCCGCGCCGCCACCGCGCGCCGCCAGCCTCGGGAATCTCGCGGGCTATCCGGGCCTGGTGCAGGCGCGGGTCTGGCAAGCCCTGTGCGACGACCCGCGCACCCGGCCGGGCGCCTACCGCTCGCTGCTGCGCTTCGAGGTCGATGCCATGGGCCGGCTGCAGCGGCCCCGGCTGCTCGGCTCCAGCGGCGACGCCGCGCGGGATTCGGCCATGCTGCGCGCGCTCGAGGCGGTGCGCCTGGCCGAGGCGCCGCCGCCCGGCATGCCCCAGCCGCTGACGCTGCTGGTGCGCCCGGCCGAGCCCGGCGGCGACCCCGGCTGCCGCGAGCTCGCGGCCGACCCCGCGGATTGATGCCATGGCCGAAGACGCGCGCCCCCTGCTGATGGACTACCTGTCCCGCCACTACGGCGCCCTCAAGCGCCAGCTGGGGCGGGCGCTGCGCAATGCCGACCTGGCCGAGGACGCGCTGCACGACACCTGGCTGCGCGTGAACGACCAGGGCGGTACGGCAGACGGGCCGATCCAGCGCCCGGGGGGCTACCTCGTGCGGATGGCGTACAACATCGCGCTCGACATCCAGCGCCGACAGAGCCGCAACCTGCCGTTCGACGAGATCGATGCGCTGCTGGAGCTTGCCGACACGGCGCCCGGTCCGGCCCGCATCGCCGAGGCGCGCTCGCAGCTCGACGCGGTCGTCAGGCTGCTCGACCGCATGCCCGCGCGGCGGCGCGAGGTGGTCGTGCTGGTGCACATGGAGGGGCTCACGCAGCCCGAGGTGGCGAGGCGCTTGGGCGTTTCGCTGCGCACCGTCGAATACGAGCTCAAGCATGCGCACGCGTATTTGAGCGCGAGGATCGCCCATGACGAAAAATAGTTGCGGGGTCCGGCCGGCCCGTTCGTCGTATGGGGTGAAGCACCGCATCGCCCCGCGCCGCAGCACGGACCGTGTCCCCTTGAAAGGCAGCGGCCGTGACGCATGACGCCATGACCCCGTCGAACGACCGCGCCTTGCCGGCCGACGACGACACCCGTCGCCAGGCCTGGGAATGGCTGCGCCTGTTCCATTCGGGCGCGGTCAAGCCGCAGGACGCCGAGCGCTTCAAGCGCTGGTTGGGGCGCAGCCACCTGCATGCCGCGGCCGTGCGGGAGGCGAAGGCGCAATGGGCCGCGCTCGGCCCGGCCTCCGCCGAGCTGCTGCGCGCCAATGCCGAAGCGGCCGCCTTCCATGCGCGCCACCGGCCCCGGCCGGCGCTGCCCCGCCGTGCCTTCCTGGGTGCGGCGGCCGGTGCGGCGGCCATGGCCGGCGTGGCGGGCGTGGCCGTGTTCCGCCCGCCCGCGGGGCTGTGGCCCGCACCGGGCGAGTGGGGCGCCGACTACCGCACCGCCACCGGCGAGCAGCTGGTGGTGGACCTGAGCGAGCGGGTGCAGGTCACGCTCAACACCCAGACCCGCATCCGGCGCGAGATGGCCGACGGCCAGACCACCGGCGTCGAGCTGCTCGCGGGCGAGGCGGCCTTCGACCTGCCCTCCGGCGGCCATCGCGGGCCGACCTTCGGCGTCGTCGCAGGCGCCGGGCGCAGCCTGGCCGCGGCGGGGCGCTTCGAGGTCCGCTACCTGCACGACAAGGTCTGCGTGACCTGCATCGAAGGCGCGGTTCGCGTGGAGCACCCCGCCGGCACGCGCGAGCTCGGCGCGCGCCAGCAGACGGTGTACGACGGCAAGTCGGTGAGCGGCGTGGCGCTCGTGGGCGCGGCGAGCCTCGCCGCCTGGCGCAAGGGCGCGCTGGTGTTCACCGAGACGCGCCTGTCCGACGTGCTCGACGAGATCAACCGCTATCGCCCGGGCCGCGTGGTGCTGGTGAACGCGGCCGCGCGCGACCGGCCCGTCACGGGCAGCTTCTACATCGCGTCGCTCGACCTCGCGCTGGCGCAACTGCAGCACGCCTTCGATCTGCAGGCCCGCGCGCTGCCGGGCGGGGTGATCGTGCTGAGCTGAAAAAAAACAAGTTGCGGGAGAAATAAGTTGCGGGAGATGGGGTGCCCGTTCGTCGATGTGCATCGACTCAACTTTCCGGCGGAAACGACCCATGACCACACGCGGACCCCAGGGCGCAGCAACGACACCGATCCACGCGGCGCCTGCGCCGCACATTCCGCGCGGCCGGCGCTTTCGCATGGCGCCGGTGGCGCGTGCGATCGCCATCGTGGTGGTCGCCAACGGTGCGCTCGCCGATGCCCAGGCGCAGCGGGCATTCAGCGGCGCGTGGTTCGCCGGCAAGAATGCGGCGCAGAGCACCGCAACGGCCACGGGCCGCCTGCCCAACGGCATGCCGGCATCGATGCTGACCGACCCGCAGGCACAGCGCAAAGCCGACGAGCAGTTGCAGCGCTCCATCGGCAACCTGAACCTGGCCGCGCGTTCCATTGCCGCGCAGCAGGCCGCGCAGGCCGCCGCGCGCGACGCCGCATCGAACGCCGGCTCGGACATTCCCGACGGCCTGGCCGAGGGCGGCCTGAAGGTCGACACGAACAGCCTCACCGCCGGCTGGCTCAATGCCAACGCACCGGTGCAGACGGCGGCCGGCGGCCGCACCGTGGTGGGCATCGAGCAGACCGACGAGAAGGCGATCCTGAACTGGGAGCGCTTCAACGTCGGCCAGAACACCACCGTGCGCTTCGACCAGAAGGGCGGCGCCAAGCCCGACGGCACCAATGCATGGATCGCGCTGAACCGCATCAACGACCCGAGCGGCAAGCCGAGCCGGATCGCGGGGCAGATCCAGGCCGACGGCGCGGTGTACCTGATCAACCGCAACGGCATCGTGTTCGGCGGCGCCAGCCAGGTGAACACGCGCACGCTGGTGGCCTCCAGCCTGGCGCTGTCGGACAAGCAGTTCAACCTGGGCATCAACAACCCGCAGGTGCTCGCCAACCAGGGCAACGACTTCGCCATTCCGCAGTTCGGCGAATTCACCGCCCTGCGGCCCGAGGTCTATGGCGACTCGGGCTTCAAGCCCGGCAGCGGCGGCACGCCCGACCGCATGGGCGGCGTGGACCGCTTCGATCCCGGCGCCGCGCCGGGCGGGGTCACCGTCGAAGCCGGCGCGCGCCTTGACGTGGCCGCGGGCGGCAAGGTCATGCTGTTCGCGCCCAAGGTGCGCAATGCGGGACACATCGCCGCGCCCGACGGCCAGGTCATCCTCGCGGCCGGCGAGAACGTCTTCTTGAAGACCGCGTCCACGCAGGACCCGAACGCGCCGCGCGGCCTCGACGTGGCCGCCTCGGCGGTGCCCGGCTGGGCCTTCGGCGGCGGGCAGGTCCTGGGCGCACTGGGGCTGACGCAGGTCTATTCCGACGCGCAGTTCGTCTTCGGCCTGCGCGACGTGGTGCTGCCCGAGATGGCCGCACGCGCCAAGTCGGTCGGCTACGAGGTGGTCAACAGCGGCACGGTGCAGGCCGACCGCGGCAACATCACGCTGCAGGCGCAGGACGTGCGGCAGTCGGGCGTGCTGGCCTCGACCAGCGCGCTGAACAACCGCAACGGCTCGATCCTGCTGCGCGCCTGGGGGCAGGGCTCCCACATGTACGCGGACGGCGTGAACGACCTGATCAACTGGTCGGCCGGCACGCTGACCCTCGGCGCGGGCAGCATTGCGCAGGTCTTGCCCGACGCCTCCGACACCAGCGAGATCGAGTCCTCCGCGCTCGCCACGCGCTACCAGCCCGGCCGCGTGAGCCTCTTCGGGCAGCTGATCGACGTGCAGGCCAACGCCGGCGTGCTGGTGCCGGCGGGAACGATAAGGGCCGACTCGGCGGCCAACCCGATCTTCACGCTGCTCCCGTACCTCAAGCCGGGCAGCCGCGGCGACGCGAGCCGGATCTACCTGGACAGCGACGCCTTCCTGAGCGTGGCCGGCCTGCAGGACATGCGTGTGGACATGTCGCGCAACTTCATCGAGGCCGAGCTGCGCATCAACGAGCTGCGCGATTCGCCGCTGCTGCTCGATTCGTGGCTGCGCGGCAAGAAGGTGATCGTCGACCGGCGTGTGGGCGGCGTGTTCCGCGACGGCCCGATGGCGGGCGTGCAATGGGTGCTCGGCCCCGACGGCACGACCTACATTCCCGGCGCCTGGACCGGCACGCCGCTGGCCGACGTGACGGGCTGGGTCGGCGTGGGCAAGACCGACCTGCGCGAGCTGTCGGCCGACGCGGGCAGCATCGAGCTGCGCGCGGGCGGCGCGGTGATCACGCGCGCAGGATCGATGCTCGACGTATCGGGCGGATCGGTGCGCTACACCGACGGCATGAACACCGCGACCAAGCTCATGGGCGCCGACGGCCGCGTGCACACGATGGACCGGGCCATGCCCGAGACCGACTACACCGGCATCGCGGGCGAGTTCACGAACGCGCATGCGCGCTGGGGCGTGAAGAACACCTGGCGCACGCCGCTCATCGGCGCCAACCACAAGGAGGCCGGCTACACCGAAGGGCGCAAGGCCGGCAGCGTGAATATCCTCGCCGGCGACGCGATGGTGCTTGAGGGCGACATGCTGGGCGGCGTGGTCGTGGGCGACCGCCAGGCGCAGAAACCGGCCGCCAACCAGGGCGGCCGGCTCGAGCTGGGCGAGAACACGCCCGACGGCCGGCCGTGGTCGCCGGGCACCATCATCGTCACGCACGACCCGAAGCGCCTCGGGCCCGGCTTCGACGCGAAGGCCACGCTAGGCGAAGACTTCTACCTGCCGCTCGCGCCCGACGAACCCAAGTCGCCCAAGCTGACCTTCCTGTCGGACCGCATGCTCAGCGACTCGGGCATGGGCACGATCGTGCTCAACAACATCAACGGCGATTTCGAACTGGCGAAGGGTTCCGTGCTCGACCTGTCGCCGGGCGCATCGCTCTTCGTGGCCGGCACCGAGGGCTCGACGAACGACATCCGCATCCATGGGCCGATCCGCGCCGCCGGCGGGCGGATCTCGCTCACCTCGGTCAACGGCATGCTCGAAGTGGGCGAGCACGGCCGGATCGATGCCAGCGGCCAATGGATCAACGCCTGGCGGGACGGCGCACCGCGCGGCGCCTGGGCGGTGGACGGCGGCGCGATCGTGCTGAACGTCGGAGAGATCTCGGCCCACCGCGACGCGGTGTTCGACGTCTCGGGCGGTGGGCGCGCCGACCTCGGCAAGAAGGGCCTGCCCTCGCTGCGCGTCGGCGATGCGGGCTCGATCGCGCTGACCGGCGTGACGCCCGAGCTCGACCTCGGTGCGCTGAACCTGCGCGCCCATGCGGCCGGCGCGGCGGGCAGCCTGTCGATCGAGACCGCCTCGGCGGTGCAGATCGGCGGCGCATTGAATGGCGCGCCGACCGACCCAGCCTCGGATGACGATGCCGCCGCTGCCGTCACCCTGCTGCCGGCCACGCTCTTCGGTGAGCGCGGCTTCGGACGGGTCACCATCGCCGCGCGCGGCGATGGCCACGGCATCGAGGTGCCCGAAGGCGTCACGGTCTCGCAGCAGGCCACGAACATCGACCTGAGCGGCTTCGCCTGGCGCGACCTGCCGAGCGGCCGCACGCTGGCCGACGTGGCGCCGCTGGGCGTGCTGCGGCCCGAAGAGCGTGCGGCGCGCACGCCCGCATCGCTGTCGCTCGGCACCGAGAACGGCCCGATCCGGGTGGCGCGCGGCGCGACGGTGCGCACCGACACCGGCGGCACCCTGGCGCTGGAGGCCGGTGGCGAACTGGGCGCGTTGACCGTCGCCGGCCGTCTCGACGCACCGGCAGGACGCATCGCGCTGTCGGGCGCGAAGCTCACGCTGGAGGCCGGCGGCGAACTGCTGGCGCGCGGCGCGGCGCTGATCCATGCCGACGGCACCGGCCGCCGCGTGGGCGAGGTGCGCGACGGCGGCACGGTGGAGATCCGGGCGGGCGAGCTCACGCTCGAGAAGGACGCGCTGATCGACGTCTCGGGCGCGACCGGCACCATCGACGGCGTGCCCGACACAGGCACGAGCGGCACGCGGCTTCCGCGCAGCGTGCCGTCGATCACGCTCGACAGCAACGGCGGCCTGATCCAGATCACTGGCAAGGGTCTGGTCGAAAGCACGATGCGCGGCGCCCCGGGCGGCCCCGGCGGTGTCGGCGGCCGCATCCGCCTGAACATGATGGCGACGTCGCACGCGAACGGCTCGCCGCTGGAGCAGCTGGAGCGCGTGCTGCCGGACCCGGACTGCTACGGCTTCTTCGTCGACGGCAACTGCGGCGACTGGAAGCAGGGCCTGGACTTCGACTGGGCGCCCGGCCTGCGCGACTGGGGCTACGACATCGCCGGCCCGATGGTGCTGCCGTCCGCGCTGCTCGCGCACCTGGCGGACCGCAAGGAACTGGTGCTGTCCGACAGCCTGGAAGCGCCCGGCGTGCCCGGCCCGCTCGACCCGGCGGCGTTCGGCCTCTCGTCCCAGACGCTGGACAACTTTCGCGACACGCTGTTCGGGGGCGAGCTGCTGCGCGACGTGCTCCAGAAGCCGGGCCAGCAGTTCGCGCTCACGCTGCGTCCGCAGGCGTTCAGGGACGGCGGCTTCGCCGACCTCGCGCTGGTGACTGCCCCGCAAGGCGCCATCCGCCTCGACAACGCGCACCTCGCGCTGGGCCGCTCGATCTCGCTGCAGGGGCCGATCGTCGGGCATGCCGCCTCGTCGTCGTCGCTGCGCGCGCCGCACATCCTGCTGGCGACCACGCCCGATGCCGCGGCCGTGCCCGCGCCGCAAGCCCCCGGCGCGACGGGCCAGCTGAGCGTCACCGGCGCGCTGATCGACATCGCCTCGCCCGACGGCGTGAACGAGTTCCAGTCGGGTGCCGTCCGCATCACCGGCTTCGGCCGCACGCTGCTCGAGGCCGGCGAGATCCGCCTGGGCGGCGCGCTGCCCGCGCAGTTCGGCGAGGAGACGCGGCTCCAGGTCAACCTGGACGTGGACGGCCAGCTGCAACTCAACGCCGGCCAGGTGTACCCGGCGACCGCCATGACCGGCATCATCCGCGCCGGCGACTCGATCACCGTCGAGCGCCTCGGCGATGCGGGCGGCGCGCCGCTCTCGGCCGGCGGCAGCCTGCGCCTCGAAGCGCCGGTGATCGCGCAGAACGGCGTGCTGCGCGCGCCGTTCGGCCAGATCGAGCTGGCGGCGGGCGAGCGCCTCGCGCTGGGTGCGGGCAGCCTCACCTCGGTGTCGGGCGCGGGCCTGGCCGTGCCCTACGGCACGCTGTCCAACAACGAGCACTGGCAAGACCCGTCCAAGCCCGTGGACCCGGCCAATCCCTCGAGCGGCTCGCTGGTGGCGCCGCCCGAGAAGCGCATCACGCTGAAGTCGCCCGACGTGGCGCTGGCGCCGGGCGCGGTGGTCGACATCGCCGGCGGCGGCGAGCTGCATGCCTCGGAGTTCGTGCCCGGCCCCGGCGGCTCGCACGACGTGCTGAACGTGCCCGGCATGTACGCGATCCTGCCCGGGCAGGCGGGCGCGGCGCCGGCCGGTGGCGCACCGGCCGGCCAGCGCGTCTGGCTGGCCGGTGGGCCGGGCCTGGCAGCGGGCTGGTACAACCTGCTGCCCGCGCGCTTCGCGCTGCTGCCCGGCGCCTTCGCGGTGCAGGCCACGGGCAAGGCGTGGGGCGGCGCAGCCGCACCCGCCACCCGCGCGCCGGACGGCAGCCTGGTCATGCAGGGCCGCGCCGGCAACGCCTACGGCGGCAACCAGGACGCGCAGGCCACGGCCTGGCGCGTGATGCCCGGCGGCACGCTGCGCCGCTACACCGAATACAACGAGGCCACGGCCAACGACTTCTTCTCGTCCGAGGCCTTCAAGCTCACGCAATACCGCCTGACGGGCCAGGACGTGGTCACGCCGCGGCTGCCGCGCGACGGCGGCGCGGTCGTGTTCGACGCAGGCCGCCGGCTGGTGCTCGACGGCACGCTGCGCTCGGCGCCCGATGCGGGCGGGCGCGGCGGGCTGGTGGACATCGCGGGCAAGAAGATCGCGATCGTCGGCCGCGGGCAGGACGGCACCGGCCTGCAGGCCGACGGCTACCTCGTCATCGATTCGGCGAGCCTGTCGAACTTCGGCGCCGGCAGCCTGCTGGTGGGCGGCAAGCGCCAGGGCAATGCGCTCGGCCTCGAACTGGAAGTGACCGCGACCGACATCGTGGTGCGCAACGACGAGGGCTCCGAACTGTTCGGCCCCGAAGTCATCCTGGCGGCCAGCGAGCAGGTGGCCATCGATGCGGGCAGCCGCGTCAGCGCCCGGGGCCGCGGCACCGGCGGCACCGGCAGCCTGGTGGTCAAGCCCCAGGTCGCGGCGGTCTACACCGACCCCGACGGCCAGCTGGACGACAACAACGACGGCGTGATCGACGCCAGGGGCGCCGTCGACGACGTGCTCACCACGCCGACCCGCGACTGGGGCGCGCTGGTGCGCGTGGCGACGGGCGACGCGGTCAAGGTCATCCGCGAGGGCGTGGACACCTCGCGCGGTGGCCTGGTCACCATCGGCGCGGGCGCCGTGGTCGACGGCGGCAACGCCTTGCTGATCGATGCCACGCGCACCACCGAGCTGGCCGCCTCGGCGCAGATCGCGGGCGCTGACCTGTCGGTGGCGGCGGGGCGCATCGGCTTTGGCGGCGGCACCGAGGGCATGGTGCTCGACAGCGGCGCGCTCGTGCAGCTGTCGCGCTCGACGCGGCTGACGCTGCGCAGCTACTCCGACTTCGACTTCTACGGCTCGCTCGACCTTGGCGCGGCCGGCCTCAAAGCGCTGACGCTCGACGGCGCCGCATTCGTCGGCCGCGGCGCGGGCGACGTGGTGATCCGGGGCGAGGGCATCGCGCTCGCCAACAGCGGTGGCGGTGCCACGGCCGGGGGCGGCACCGGCGCGGGCGGCTTCACATTGGACGCGGCCACGCTGGTGCTCGGCGCGGGACAGAAGAGCTTCTCGGGCTTCGGCAGCGTGACGCTCACGGGCCGCGAAGGCATCGTCGGCGAGGGCGTGGGCGGCATCGACACCGGCGCCGCAGCGCTCACGCTGAACATGCCGCTGCTCACCGGCCGGGGCGGCGCGGTGCAGACCATTGCCACCGGCGGCGCGTTGCAGGTGCTCGCATCCCCGGGGAGCGCGTCTGCATCGATCGACCTGCAGGACAGCCTGGGCCTGCGCCTCGGCCTCACCGGCCGCAGCATTGCCTTCGGCGGCCGTGCCGTGGCACTGGGCGGCAGCATCGACATGACCGCCACCGGCGGCAGCCTGGTCGTGGTCGACGGCGCGCTGATCGACGTGGGCGGCTTCGCGAAGCAGTTCTTCGACGTGAGCGAATACGCCGACGCGGGCCGCATCAACCTGTCGGCGGTGGGCGGCGACGTGCGGCTCGACGCCGGCGGGCAACTGAACCTTGCCGCGCACCCGGGCGGCGGCGACGCCGGCACCCTGAGCCTGGCGGCCTCGGGCGGCGGAACGGTCGTGCTCGACGGACGGATCGCGGCGCAGGCCGGCGCCAATGGGGGCCGGGCCGGCAGCTTCGCGCTCGACATCGAGACGCTGCCCGACTTCGCCGGTTTCAGCCAGCGGCTGAACGACGCGGGCTTCAACCGGTCGCGCCAGTTCCGCATCCGCCAGGGCGACGTGGTGCTGGGCGGGCTGACGACGGTCGAGGATTTCGGCCTGACGGCCGACCGCGGCAGCATCGACATTGCCGGCACGGTGGATGCGCGCTCGGCCTATGGCGGCGCCATCCGCATCACCGGCGGCAACGGCGTGGCGATGCAGGCCAGCGCACGGCTTCTGGCCGGCGCCACCGGAAGCCTGGGCAACGGCCGCGTCACGCTCGAAGCGGCGGGTGGGCAGCTCGACCTGCGGGGCGGGCTGATCGACGTGGCCGGCAACGAAGGCGGCAAGGTGCGCCTGCGAGCGCAGCAGAACGCCGCGCACGACGACCTCGCCGTGGCCGCGCTGCGTGCCACCGTGGCCGGCGCACGCTCGGCGGTGCTCGAAGGCGTGAGCGTCTACGACGTGAAGGACTACGACGGCGCCACGGTCGATTCGGTCAAGGCCGACGCCATCGCGGATGCCGGCCGCTTCAGTGCGGCATCGGCCGCGGTGGCCGCGCGCCTGGGCACCGGCCTCACCGTGATGCCGGGCATCGAGATCCGCAGCGCCGGCGACCTGGCGCTGAACGGCGACTGGAACCTTTTCAGCGATTTCGCCACCGCGCGCGAAGGCACGCTGATCCTGCGCGCGGGCGGCAACCTGGCCATCCACGGCCACCTGAGCGACGGCTTCGATGCCGCGGACCGCAGCGGCCTGCTGCAGGCCGGCGCGTCGTGGAACCTGCGGCTGGTGGCGGGCGGCGAGCTCGGCTCGGCCGACGTGCTGGCGCTCAAGCCGCTGGCGACGCAGGCCGCGGGCAAGGGATCGATCGTGGTCGGCACGGCCAACACGGCGGTGCCGTCCGAGGGCGAGCCGGCACCCGACAACGGTGCGGGCAAGCAGGTCCGCACCGGCACCGGCGACCTCGACGTGCGCGCGGGCCGCGACCTGGTGCTGGCGCACAAGGAATCGGTGGTCTACACCGCCGGGCGCCGCGACACCACCGCGTGGAGCGACTTCACCACCGCCAACCCGAATGCGCGCTACGGCGTCGAGGGGGGCAATCTCGCCATCGGCACGCAGGGCAGCATCGAGGCCGCGCCCTCGGACCAGCATTTCACCGAGTGGCTCAACCGCCAGGGCAACCTCAACGAAGAGCGCTACTTCGGCGCCTACACCAACAACGAGTACGGCGTACTGCCCGACGGCAGCTACGGCCTGATCCAGCATGCGCCGGAGCAATCGAGCTGGTGGGTCAACCATGGGCAGTTCCAGCAGGGCGTGGGCGCGCTCGGCGGCGGCAACGTCAGCGTCGATGCGGGCGGCGACCTGCGCAACCTGCTGGTCGCGCTGCCGACCCACATGCGCATGCGCGGCGGCCGCTCCGCGAGCGAGGCGATGGCGATGGAAGTGCGCAATGGCGGCGCCATGACGGTGACTGCCGGCGGCGCGATCCGCGGCGGCCAGTACTACGTGGCGCGCGGCGCGGGCGACATCCGCGCCGGCGAGACGGCGGTCGGCCGCACCGTGGTGCTGACCCGCGACGACAGCAACGGCGGCACCACCACCACCAACTATACGGTCGCGCCCGTGCTCGCGCTCGGCGACGCCACGCTGAGCCTGCGCACCGCGGGCGACCTGCGCCTGCAGTCGGTGATCGACCCGCTGCTCGTGACCTACGGCGAAGGCGTGCGCAACGACGGCCAGCTGCTGAACTACGGCGCCTACATGAGCGGCTACACCGACCGCAGCGCGCTCAAGCTGGTTTCGACCGGCGGCGACATCACTTTCGTGAACCGCGCGACCTTCATCTTCCGCGACCTGTCGCTCAACCCCTTCGACACCGACACGCTCGTCGGCTTCGGCGGCAACCGGTATCCGGCGCGGCTCTCGGCGGCCGCGCTGAACGGCGGCCTCAGCATCGAAGGGCCGCTGCACGTGCTGCCGGGCACCACGAACGACGTCACGCTGGTGGCGAAGAACGACATCCGCTTCGACGGCGGCCAGCTCGCCATGGCCTACGCCACGCCCGCGATGATGCCGTCCGGCTTTCTGCCGGGGGGCTCGAACTCGCCGTTCAACCAGGTCGACCTGGACCGCCTGCTCGAGAACATGATCAACTGGCCGGGCGCCTCCCACATCCGGGACCCGTACCTGCGCAGGGTCGGCAACCCCGACGTGCTGCCGCTGGTCGATGACTTCGAGCCCAGCCGCATCTATGCCTCGCAGGGTTCGATCATCGGCCTCGATCTGCGGGCCAGCGAGCAGACCTGGGTGCGCGCGGGCACCGACATCCGCGGCGTTCGCGTGGCGGGGCGCAACCTGCGCGCCTCCGACGTCACGCTGCTCGAGGCGGGCAACGACATCCTCGCGGTGGAGCGCGTGGCGGCGCTCAACCCCGACAGCCACATCGGCCAGGGCCTGACCGGCAACATCGAGATGCAGGGCCCCGGCACGCTGGTGCTGGCCGCCGGCCGCGACCTGTACGCCGACAACCTGCAGGTCCAGACGCTGGGCAACCAGCGCTACGACGCGAACAACCGCGCGATGCCCGAAACGCAGATCAACGGCCTGCCCGAGCAGGGCGCCGCGATCACCGCGATGGCCGGGCTGAACAGTGCGGTCGGCTACGACGCGATGGCCCGCGCCTACCTCGATCCGGCCGCCGTCGCCTCGATGCCCGACTATCTGAAGACCCGCACCGAAGACGGCACGGTGCTGCCGCTCCATCTGGTCGACCAGCTCGAAGTGCGCGCGGGCGGCCAGGAGAAGACCGTGCGGCGCGGCCTCGTGTCGTACATGAAGACCATGACCGGCGAGACGCTGGCGCCGCTGGACGCGTGGGCGCGCTTCCAGCAATTGCCGCAGCTCGCGCAGCAGCAGTTTCTGCGGCAGGTCTACCTGCTCGAACTGCGCGAAGCGGGGCGCGACCAGAACGAGCCGGGCACCGGCGGCCTGCCGCGCAACGGCGGCTACAACCGCGGCTATGCGGCCATCAAGACGCTGTTCCCGGGCGACAGCTGGAAGGGCGACGTGGCGGCAAACACCCTGATGCTGCGCACCCAGGCCGGCGGCGACATCAGCGTGCTCACGCCCGGCGGCGGCCTGCAGGTGGCCGCGCTCGGCGCCACGGTGCCGCCCGGCTACGGCCTGGTCACGCTGGCCTCTGGGCACATCGACATCTTCGCCAGGAACGACGTCACGGTGAACCAGTCGCGCATCCTGTCGTTCGTGCCCGAGGTGACGCAGGAGGGCAGCGACCAGATCATTTGGTCCACCATCGGCGACATCGATGCCGGCCGCGGCTCGAAGACCCTGCGCGTGCCCTCGGCCCCCGAGGTGGTGACCGACCTCGACGGCGCGACCGTGGTCCGCGAGAAATCGGACATGAGCGGCAGCGGCATCGGCACCGTGGGCGACGGCGACGTGGACCTGGTCGCGCCGGGCGGCACGGTGAACGCGGGCGATGCGGGCCTGCGCGTGGCGGGCAACCTCAACATCGCGGCGCTGCAGGTGCTCAACGCCGACAACATCCAGGTCAAGGGCGAGACCAAGGGCCTGCCGGTGATCGCGGCGGTGAACATCGGCGCGCTCACCAATGCGAGCGCCGCGGCCGCGCAGGCCACGGCCGCGGCGCAGGACGTGGTGCAGCGCGAACGCGCGGCCGCGCGGCAGGCGCTGCCCTCGGTCTTCACGGTGCGCGTGCTCGGCTTCGGCAACGAGCCGGCACCCGGCGGCGCCGACGCTTCGCCGCCTGCGCGCGGTCTGCCATCGGGTGCATCGGCCAGCAGCTACGACGCGCGCAGCCCGGTGCAGGTGGTGGGCATGGGCCCGAACATCGACCCCGCACACTGGGCCGACCTGAGCAGCGACGAACTTCGCCGCCTGCGGCAGGACCGCTGAGAGGTTCGCGCCATGGCATCGACTGCCCTTTGCGAACAGCAGCAGCCATCGCCCGCAGCGGACGAAGCGGCCAACGAGCCGCTCGACGAGGCGCAGCGCCGCCTTGCGCTGCAGGAGTTGCTTGCGGCCAACTACGACGCGCTGCGGCGCAGGCTGGCCCATCACCTGGGCTGCGCCGACATGGCCAGCGAGTGCCTGCATGATGCCTGGCTGCGGCTGGACCACCTGGAGGTGCGCTCGCCGGTGCAGAACCCCAGTGCCTACGTCTACCGCATGGCCTGCAACGCGGCCATGGACCGCATGCGCAGCAACCGGTCGTGGCAGTACACCAGCGCGGACGCCGACGGCGAGATCGAGCACCTGTCCGACGACACCCCCGGCCCCGACCGCATCGCCGAGGCGCGCTCCGACCTGGCGGCCGTGCAGCGCGCCATCGACCGCCTGCCGCGCCGCCACCGCTCGGTGCTGGTCGCGCTGCGCATCGACGAGATGACCCGCGACGAGGTCGCCAGCCGCTACGCGCTGTCGCTGCGCGGCGTGGACACGGCGCTGCGCCAGGCGCTCGACTACTGCGCCGGCAACGCAGGGCAGCAGGCGCTGGCGGGCGTCAGCGCGGCGCGGCGCGCGTTGCGCCCGGGGCGCGGTTTTTCATGAAGCTTTGGTGACAAACCGCAGTCCGGTGCGGCCCGAACCGTCTCCTTGAGAGTCCGCGCATCCGCGTGCGCCGCAGGTGCGGCGCGCGTTGCGCCGGGTTTCCTTCCTGAAAGACCGCGATGACTGCTGCTGCTTCGACATCTGCGCCCCGCCCGGGCCGCCTGCGCCGCGCGCTGGGCTGGCTGGGCCTGGGGCTCGCCAGCGCCGCCGTGGCCGCGCAGACCCAGCCGCAGCAGCAGGTGCCGCAACACTGGGTGAGCTACGCCACGCGTGCAAGCGGCCAACTGCAGTCGTCGCTCAGCAACCCGGACGACGACACGGTGGTGCGCTTGCACAGCGCGATGCAGTCGCGCATGCGCGACGAAGGACGGGCCGTGCCGCCCGCACCGTTCGTGGTGCGCGTCTGGGTGGGGCCGACCGGGCGCATCGACCGCGTGGCCTTCGATCCGCTGGGCGACGTGCAGGCCGACGCCGACCTGCGCGCGGTGCTGACGGCAAAGCCCTTGGCCGAACCGCCGCCACGCGACATGCGCCAGCCCATGGTGTTGCAGCTCACGCTGCGGCTCGTCTCCCACACCTGAGAGGCGAGGGCGAGGGCCGGGCCGTGCTCAGCGGCCGTTCATCAGGGGCGACGACGGCACCACCGGCGGCGGGCGCTGCGGATGGACCGACGTGCCGAAGGTGTTGCCCATGCGGTGGCCGGTCGCTGCGCGGTTGAATAGCCCGAGCTGGTTGGATGGCCGCTGCACGATGGCTTCCGACGCCATGCCGGGCTGTGCATCGCCGGTGCCGCGCTGCGCCGCCGCGGGACTCAGCTTCTGCGTGAGGCAGGCGTAGGAGGGCGTGCGTTCGCCGTTGACCATCACCTCGACGCAGCTGTCGGGTGCCTGTGCGGTTGCTTGTGCCGCTGCGTCGGCGCAAAACGCGCACAGCGCGAGGGCCGGAAGAAAGCCCTGCGGAAATTGCATGCGCATGTGCGCCTCCATTGGACGGAACCCTGCAGTTTGCGGTGGGTGCAAGTCAGGAGAAAGACGGTGCGTGAGGCGAAAAGAGTTTCCGATAGATGGAATTGCATATCGCTATTTCAGGAGCTTCCACGCCTGCGATCGCGCGCCGGCCTCCTTGTGCAAGCCTGAGATAGAGGCAATCTAGGTGTTTACACGAGTAAAGAACTCAGGTCGAAGTTCGATAATTCCATTGATCGGAACAATATGTTGAGCTCTATGACCGCGCTTTCTTCATTGACGGGTGTATTCCCCGTTCTTCCTACCCCTTTTGACGCCCAGGGAAACCCCGACACGGCGTCCCTGCGCAAGCTTGTCGACTACCTGCTCCGGTGTGGGGTGGACGGGCTGACCTACCCGGGCGTCGCGAGCGAAGTGGGCCAGTTGACTGTTGAAGAGCGGCAGGCGCTCGTTGATCTCGTGCTTGCCGAAGTGGCAGGGCGGGTGCCGGTGATCGCGGGCGTCTCGAGCAGCGACGCTGCGACCACCATCCGCCTTGCCGTTGCCGCCACCGAGCGCGGCGCAGCGGCGCTGATGGTGGCGGTGCCGCCGGATCGTAAAAGCGCGGTCGAACAGATCGCCTACTTCAAAGAAGTTGCGAAGGCGGCGGGCGGCGCCGTTCTCATGTTGCAGAACGTGCCCCCTCCCGTGGGCGCGGGTTTGGACCCGGAGGTTTTGATTCAGGTGCTGGAGGCCGTTCCGTCGATCCGGTACGTCAAGGAAGAGACATTGCCGAGCGGTCAGCGCCTTTCGGTACTGCGCGCGAAGGCGCCGGCGAACCTGCTGGGTGTTTTCGGCGGCGCGGGCGGTCGCTACATCACCGACGAACTGCGTCGGGGCGCCGCCGGAACCATGCCTGCCATTGAACTGGCGGAAGTGCATACGGCCCTGTTCAAGGCGCATCGCGAAGGCGATGCCGACCGCGTGCGCGCGCTTTTTACGCGCATGCTGCCTGTCTTGAACGTGCAGGCCGTGTTTCGCTGGTCACTGACGAAATACGTGCTCAAGAAGCGGGGATTGATCGCCGACACTCGCCAGCGCATGCCAGGGCCGCTGCTCGATGAGATGGACCAGGCCGACGTCGACGCCTTCCTGATGGACATCGACGACCTGCTGCTTGGGCAGGACCAGTTGCCATGACCGGCTTTGCAAAGATCGCGCAGCTCGAGAGCTTCATCGTCTCGCTGCCTCGCGACACGCCCTACCTTGGCCCCCTGGGTCCCGGTGAGAAAATCAACGACCGCGGCTATCTCGTGCGCAGTGGAAATCGAGCGATCTATCCATCGACGGACATGTCGGTCCTGATAAAGATCACCGCCGACGACGGCACGATCGGCTGGGGCGAAACCTACGGCATCGTCGCGCCCGATGCGGTCACGAGCATCATCGATGACGTGATCGGTCCGGTTGTCGTGGGGCGCGATCCCCGCGATGCGGTGGTGATCCAGGAAGACCTCTATGACCTGATGCGCGTGCGCGGGTTCTTCGGCGGGTTCTATGTCGACGCCATCGCTGGCGTGGACATCGCGGTGTGGGATTTGTTCGGGAAGCTGGTGGGCCAGCCCGTCGTGAAGTTGCTCGGCGGTCAACGGCACGAGACGGTGCCAGCCTATGTGTCCGGCCTTCCGGGGGCGACATTGGACGCCCGGCTCGAACTCGCGCGCGGCTTCGTCGCCAGGGGCTTCGACGCCTTCAAGTACCACGCGGCCGTCTCGTTCGATGGCATCGTGGCCGAGATGCGAACGCTGCGCGAAGGCCTGGGCGACAAGGTCAAGCTGATGGTCGACCTGCACTGGAAGTTCACGGCACAGGACGCCGTGCAACTCATTGACCAGCTCGCCCCCTACAACCCCTATTTTGTCGAAGCTCCTTGCCAGCCGGAGGATATCGAGGGCCAAGCCCATGTGGGTGCGAGCGTGCGGGTGCCACTCGCACTGGGTGAGGAGTGGCGCACCGTCTTCGAGTACCGCCCGCGTCTGGAGCGGCGTGCAATGTCGATCGTGCAGCCCGAGATGGGGCACACGGGCATCAGCCAGTTCATGCAGATCGGGCGCATGGCCAATGCTTTTCACATGAAGGTGATTCCGCACGCCAGCATCGGGCTGGGCATCTACCAGGCTGCGAGTCTGCACGCGACGGCGGCGCTGCCCAATGCACCGATGCACGAGTACCAACACTCCGTGTTCGACCGCAATCTGCAGTACGTGCAGACCGCCATGCGTTGTGACGCCGGCGCGTTTCATCTTCCTGAAGGGCCTGGGCTCGGCATCGAGCCCGCCCCCGAGGTCTGGCAATTCCTCAGAAAGAAAGGCGGCCCGCAATGAGGGCGTCATTGATTGCCATCGACTGGGGCACTTCCAACCTGCGCGCGAGCTTGCTCGACGCGCATGGCGACCTGCTCGAAACGCGCAGCGCTTCGGGCGGCGTGATGGCCGTGCCCGAGCGGCGTTTCGCCGACGCGTTGCTGGCACTGTGCGGTGACTGGATCGACACGCATGCGGTGCCGCTGATTGCGAGCGGCATGATCGGCAGCCGCCAGGGCTGGCAGGAGGCGCCCTACATCGCATGTCCGGCGAGCCTGCCGGCGGCCGCGGCACAGGTGGTGAAAGTCGAGGTCAGGCCCGGCGCCGTGCTGCACATCGTGCCCGGCATCCGCTGCGTCGGCGCCGACGCGGTGCACGATGTCATGCGTGGTGAGGAAACCCAGCTGTGGGGTGCCGGCCTGACCGCTGGCGACTGCTGCGTGCTGCCAGGCACGCACAGCAAATGGGCTTGGCTGGGCGAGGGCGGCAAGGTCGATCGCTTCGAGACCTTCATGACCGGCGAGCTCTATGGCCTGCTGACAAAGCACGGCATCCTCGGACGGCTCATGGCGTTCGGAACGACACGCCCCGAAACTTTCGATGCAGGCGTCAGACTGGGTTTGACGCAACATGGCAACGCCCTGCACGTCATCTTCGCTGCGCGCACGGCCGGTCTCATGGGAGACATCGACCCCACGGGCTTGCCTGATTACCTCTCGGGCATATTGGTCGGGCTGGAAATCGCGAGCGCGACGGCGCGCCATCCCCAACGCTGCGTCACTTTGCTCGGTGACGACAATCTGTGCAGCCGGTACGAAACGGCGCTCGGCATCGCCGGGGTGGATTCGCGCCGGGCCAGCGAGGGTGCGACCACGCGGGGCCAATGGCGCGTCGCCGTCGAAGCCGGACTTGTGAAGGAACGCGCATGAAGGGCGTCATTGCGATCTTGCGTGGCATCACGCCCGACGAAGTGCTCGCGGTAGGGCATGCACTCGAGGCGTGCGGCATCGGCTGCATCGAGGTGCCGCTGAATTCCCCGCAGGCGTTCGTCAGCATCGAAGCCCTCGTGCGTGAATTCGGTGACCGCCTGTATGTCGGAGCAGGCACCGTCATGGAAGCCGCGCAGGTCGATCGCGTCGCCGACGCGGGGGCTCAGCTGGTGTTATCCCCGCACTTCGATGCGCAGGTGGTGCGCCAGACCAAGAAGCGTGGGCTGTATTCGATGCCGGGTGTCGCCACGCCGACCGAGGGTTTTGCTGCGCTGGCCGCGGGATGCGATGCGCTCAAGCTTTTCCCCTCCGAACTGCTCGGTACCGCCGCCCTGCGCGCATGGTCCCCCGTGTTTCCTGCCGGCACCCCGATGTTCAGCGTCGGCGGCGTCGGTCCCGACAACATCGGCGCCTACAAGAGCGCCGGTGCCGCAGGCGTTGGCGTCGGATCGAGCCTGTATGCGCCGGGCATCGGCATCAACGAGTTGACCCGTCGAACCCAAGCGTTGATCGCTGGATGGTCGGCGGCCTGAGAGACAAATACAAGGAGACCGGATCATGTTTCACAAAGACAGAAGAATCGTCCTGCGCCTGGCGCTCGCCTGTGCGCTGCTTCCCGCTTTCAGCGGCGCGCAGGCGCAGCCTGCCGTTGCAGGCTACCCCTCCAAACCCATCAAGTTCGTGGTGCCGGTGCCGGCAGGCGGCGCTGCCGACGTGATGGCGCGCATGATTGCCACGCATCTGCAGACCAAGTGGGGGCAGGCGGTGGTGGTCGACAACAAACCCGGCGCCGGGTCGAGCGTGGGAATGGCGGTGGTCGCGAAGGCCGCGCCCGACGGCTACACCATCGGCATGGGCAATGTCGCCGCCAATGCCATCAACCCGGCCGTGAGGCCCGAGTCCTTTCCCTACGATCCGGTGAACGATTTCGCGGCGGTCACGATGGTGGGCATCACACCGCTGATTCTCGTGGTGAACCCGCAGAAGGTGCCCGCGCGCACCCTGCCCGAGTTCGTCGCGTACCTCAAGGCTCACCCAGGAAAGCTCAGCTACGGCTCGTCCGGCGCGGGTTCCGCATTGCACGTGGGCATGGAACTCTTCCTGCAGAAAACGGGCACCTCGATGGTCCATGTCGGGTACAAAGGTTCGGCACCGATGCTGACGGACCTGCTCGGAGGCCAGATCGACGCCTCCATGGACGCGGCAGCCACCTCATGGCCGCAAGTTCAAACAGGCAAACTGCGGGCGCTTGGCATTTCCACCGCGCAGCGCGCAGACTTTGCGCCCGACTTGGCGCCGATCGCCCAGACCGTGAAAGGGTTCGAGATGAATCCGTGGCACGGTGTGATGGCGCCCGCCGGCACACCGCCGGCCATCGTCGACAAACTCTCGACCGAGATCCAGGCGTTTCTGCGCCAGCCCGACACCGAAGCCAAGTTGCGCGAGCGCGGCGTGGTGCGCGTCGGCTCCAGCGCCGCGGAGTTCGCGAAGACGCTGCGCGATGAAGCGGCGTTCTACAAGAAGCTGGTGGCCGACGCCGGCATCAAGGCCGAATGAGCCGCCGATCCGAGCCGCAGGCCATGACCTATCAAAAAACCAATTCCCGGCTCTCACGCCGCAGCGTGCTGGGCGTGCTGACCGCATCGGCAGCGTCCTCTTTCTGGCCCACGCTCGCGGGCGCCCAGGCGCAGTGGCCCACTCGCCCCGTCACCGTGATCGTTCCGTTCGCGCCAGGCGGCGCGGGCAATGGCTCGGTGCGGATCCTGGCAGAACTGGTCGGGCCACGCCTGGGCCAGCCCTTGGTGATCGACAACCGCCCCGGAGCGGGCGGGATCACCGGAACCGCCATGGTGACGTCGAGCAACGACGACCACACACTGCTGATGGGAAGCACCACCATGACCATCCTGCCGGCGTTGCGCAACGACCTGGGCTACGACGTTCAGCGTGACCTGCAGCCGGTGGGCATGATCTCGACGCAGCCGGTGGTGCTCGCGGTCGCCGCCGGCTCGCCGGTGCGCAGCCTGGACGACCTCTTGGCCCGCGGGCGCACGGGCGAGCTGAGCGCCGGCAACAGCGGCGTCGGCACGCTCTCGCACCTGACGACCGAATTGCTCAACCGGAAGCTGGGCACGCGCATCCTTCCGGTTCCCTACAAAGGCGACAGCGTGCTGATCCCCGATGTGGTGGCGGGCACCGTGTCGATGGGCGTGATGAACCTCCCCGTCGCACTGCCGTTGATCCAGGCGGGTCGCCTGCGCGCAGTGGCCGTCACGTCGGCTCAGCCTCTGGAGAGTCTGCCCGGTGTGCCGGTGCTGCGCGCGCTCGGCGACGAGTTCGTGATCTCCGGCTGGGCCGCGCTCTTCGCAGCCAAAAAGGTTCCGCCCGCAGGCGTGGAGCGCCTCGAAAAGCTGCTGCGCGAGACCATCGGCACGACGACCGTGCGCGAGCGCTTCGCGGGCTTCGGCGTCACCCCCGAGGCGTCCACACCCTCACAGTTGCGCGACCGTGTCCGCAGCGAAACAGCGCGATGGACTGACCTGGTGCGCAGCCGCGGCATCAAGCTCGAATGAGCCTGTGACCGCCAAGGCGCAGGTGCGGCTCGCACTAGAATTCGGCGATTGTTCCGCCTTTCGGAACTGCTCTGCGCACACATGACAAGCACCACGGGAGCCGCCTCTCAAGGAGATGGCACAGCCAAGATTTCGTCGACCGACAGGCGCAGCCGAAAGTCCGACCCGGCGCGCCCTGCGGCGTCAGGCCCCGGGGTGCTGGAAAAGGCGATGCAACTGCTGAACATCGTGTCGGCACGCCGCACGCCGATGACCTTTACCGAGCTGCTGCGTGCCTGCGACCTGCCCAAGGCCACCTTGCACCGCATCATCGCGACGCTGGTGCGCGAAGGACTGCTGCGGCACAACGCTTACGACAAGACCTTTCAACTTGGATTGCGCCTGCTCGAGCTTGCCCACGATGTGTGGAGCGAGTTCGATTTGCGCGTGGCAGCGCATGAAGAGCTTGCGCGACTGCGCGACGCACTCAACGAAACGGTGGAGCTTTCGTTGCTCGATGGCACATGCGTGGTCATCCTCGCCAGCGAGCCGGCGGGCGAGCTGCAGGGCGCGCGCTCCGCGGTCGGGCAGCGGCTGCCCGTGCATGCGTCGGCGGCGGGCAAAGCCATTGCTGCGAGCCTGGATCCGTCGGGCCAGCGACGCCTGATCCAGGCGCTCGACCTCGAGCGCTTTACCCCGCGCACGATCGTCACGGCGACAGAACTGCATGCCGAACTCGACCTGGTGCGCGCGCGGGGCTATGCGATCGAACAAGGCGAGCGCGCCGTGGACCGAGCATCGGTGGCTGCGCCTATCTTCGATTACGAAGGCCGTCCGATCGGCGCGGTCGCCATCAGCACCGACGCGAGCCGGCTCGATGCGGCGCGAGCCCATACTTTGTCGTCCGCGCTGATGGGGGCATCGCGCAACATTTCGCACAGCGCGGCGGGCAAGGCGATGTCCATTGCGACGCAGGCGCCGCCCGAGACGGCGTCGTCCGTCGAAGTCGTCAGCGTGAGCGAAGTGCGTTCGCTCCTGGGTGAAGGTCCGGTATGGTCACCGCGCGACAACGCGCTCTATTGGGTCGATATCTTCACGCCCTCCGTGCACCGATACGACGCGGCCACCGGCGTCGACACCGAGACACCGCTGGGAACGATGGTCAGCCTGGTGGTGCCGAAAGCCAGCGGCGGCCTGCTGGTTGCAACCCCCGGCGGGGTCATGGCACTTGATCTTTCCACTCGTCGGCTGACCTCCTTTTGCCACCCTGAAGCGGGTCGGGAAAACGTTCGCTACAACGACGGCAAATGCGACCGGCGAGGGCGCCTGTGGGTGGGCTCCATGGACATGGGCGCCGCGGCCAACCGGGGACACCTGTTCTGCATCGAGGCGAACGGCAGTTGGAAGCAGGTCGACACCGGCTTCACGGTGCCCAACGGCATCGGCTGGAGTCCCGACAACAAGACCATGTACGTCACCGACACGTACCGTCAGACCATCTACCGGTACGACTTCGATCTCGCCTCCGGCACCATCGGCAACCGGCGTCCACTGATCACCATCGCCGCCTCCGACGGCAAGCCCGACGGCCTCACAGTTGACGACCAGGGTTGCCTTTGGGTCGCCCTTTGGGACGCCTGGCAGATCGCGCGCTTTTCACCGGAAGGCCAACTCATGCAGCGCATGCGTGTGCCGGTTCCTCGTCCGACGAGTTGCTGCTTCGGCGGCGATAACCTGGACACGCTGTATGTCACGAGTGCCTCATTGCGGCTCAGCGAAGCGCAACTCGCAACGGCGCCGCTGTCGGGATCGCTTTTCTCGATCCAGGTGAACGATGCGCGGGGCTTGCCCGAAGTCGCCTTCGCGGGTTGACACGTCGGGGTTCGCGCGCTCACACGAAAAAGGCCACCATGAAGGTGGCCGATTTCTTGAAGGAACCGCGCAGGCTGCTTGCTCAGAACCCGAACGCGCTGCGCACGCCGCACAGCAGCCCGCTGCAGGCGGACGGCGTGACGTAGAGCGTCTTGATCTCGCCGCTCGGCAGACCCAGGTCGCCGATCAGCACCGCGCCGTTCGCCCCCTGGGCGTTGGCCTGCGTGACCAGATCGTTCGCGTTCGCCGCGCTCGTCAATGCGGCGTAGCTGAAGGTGGCGGATTGCATCGTGTCCTTTTCATAGAGGGCGCGCATGCCTTCGTTGCCGAAGATGTAGTCGCTCTTGAAGCGGAAGCCGCGCGCGCCCTGAGCTTCGAGTTGTGCCATGAATTCGGCATCGGTCGTGGCGCTGGGCAGCACTTCGACGTCGTACCTCGCGGTGCTCTGCGAGTCCTTCTGGAAGATGCGCACCGTTTCGTTGCCGACGATCAGCGAGCTGCCGAGGTGGTAGTAGCCCTCTGCGCCCTGCGCCTTGTCCTGCGCCAGCAGTCCGGCGATGGTGTTACCCGCCGGTTCCGGCAGCACGCGGTAGCTGTAGGTCGAGCTGCTGCCGTTGTCCTTGCGGTAGATGGCGCCACGCGTGTCGGGTCCGGCATAGCTGAAGCCACGCGCGCCCTGCGCATCGAGCTGCTGCTGCAGTTCGGCGGCAGTGCCCGCGTTGGACGGCAGTTCGAAGCTGTAGGTGGTGGTGTGGCTCTTGGCGAACAGCACGGACAGGTCGTAGTTCGTGCCGCTGGTGTAGACGATGCCGCTGACGTAGTTCCAGCCGTTGGCACCTTCGGCGCTCAGCTGCGAGAGGAAAGACGGGCTGGCCGGCAGGGCCTGGTAGCTGATGGTTTGCGTGGCCGGAGCGGGCGCCGGTGCTGGCGCAGGGGCCGGTGCGGGCGCCGGAGCCGGCGCGGGGGCTGGGGCCGGGATAGGCATCAGTCCGATGCCGTTGCCACCATCGCCGCCGCCACCGCATGCGCTCAAAACGACGGCGGTCGCCGCGATCCACAGACTGCTTTTCATGAAGAACTTTCAGGAGAGAGATGCCCTTGCCGGGCGGGCCCGAAAGTTAAGCTGTGCGCGCTGGATTTGACAGTGCCGAAAGTCATGTCTCGGCGGTGAGCGCGCGCCGAAGCGCCGCGACGTTGACCGGTTTGAACAGCATCGGGACGCCCGCTTCGCGCGCATGCCGCAAGGACTCGGGCGCGGTTTCTCCGGTGATGAGCAGCAGGGGCCGTTCGATGCCGAAGCGCCGGTGCAGGCGAAGGCCGACGTCGAGCCCGTTGACGCCCTCGGGCAGGCGGTAGTCGCAGATCAGCATGTCGGCCTGCTGCGAAGGCACATGGGCGCGGCTGAGTGCGTCCACGGCGGCCTGTTCGTCGCAGACCGCCACCACCTCGATGGACCAGGCGCGCAGCAGCACGGTCATGGCTTCGCGGATGTCGGCCTCGTCGTCGATCAGCAGCACGCGCCGGGGCAGGCGACCCGCCGGACGCGCGGCCAGCGCGACATGGGCGCGGGCTTCGGCCAGCGGCAGCGAGATGCGGAATCGGCTGCCGCGCCCCGGCCGCGAATGCAGTTCGACCGGATGACCGAGCAGGCGCGACAAGCGCTGCACGATCGACAGGCCGATGCCCAGGCCACGCGCACGGTCCCGGCCCGTGTTGCCGACCTGGTAAAACTCCTCGAAGATCCGGTCGCGTTGGTCGGGCGCGATGCCCGCGCCGGTGTCCAGCACGTCGATGCGCACCGTGCGGCCGTGCGCGCGCGCCGTCACCGTGACGCCGCCGCGCTGGGTGTACTTGATGGCGTTGTCGATCAGGTTCGACAGCATGCGCGCCAGCAGTTGCGGATCGCTGTGCACCCAGAGGCCGCTGGCGCGCAAGCGCAACTGCAGGTTCTTCTGCTCGGCCTGCGCCGAGAACACATGGTTGAGCGACAGCAGCAGTGCATCGATCTGCACGGGCTGGAATGCGGGCGTGACCACGCCGGCATCGAGGCGCGACACGTCGAGCATGGTGTCGAGCGACTTGCCCAGCGCGTTGACCGCGCGCATCAGGCGCTCGGCGTTGCGCCCTTCGGGTCGGTTCTGGAGCGCGCTCTCGAGGGCGGCGCCGAACAGAGCGACGGCGTGCAGCGGCTGGCGCAGGTCATGGCTGGCGGTGGTCAGGAAGCGCGTCTTCTCGGCGCTCGCGCGCTCGGTGGCCGCGACCTGTTCGCTCAGGCGCGCGGCCAGGGCTTCGTTCTCGAAGCGCAGCAGCAGCGCGTCGGTCAGCTGCCGGTGCTCCCGCACCCCGACGCGCAGCATCAGCGTGAGATTGATCGTCGCGAAGGCCGCAAGGAACCAGTGCACCCCGCCGCCGTGCACGATCAGTGCGGCGATGAGCCCGACCAGCATCGGCAGCGTGTGGCCATACATCGCGACCGTGAGCGGTCGCAGCGACTGCACGGCGCGCGCGCAGTTGCCGAGCATCACCACCATCAACACCGCGGTCACGGCGATGTTGCCCGCCGGTACGAAGAGCCAGGGCGCCATGGCGTCGGCCAGGCCCATGAGCGTGACCGCGACCGTGATGCGCCGCACCCATTGCGGGCTGTCGGCGGCCGGCGCCGCCGGCGTCCAGCGCGGTGCGAGCGCCAGGTAGCCGTACAGCGCGAGGTGCAGGCCGACGAAGGCGATCACCGCGGGATCGCGCAGCTGCAGGTACAGGAAGCCGCCGAGCACCAGGATGAACACGACCCTGGAAATCAGCGTGGCGTTGTAGATGTAGTAGACCGAAGCGACGTGCTCGCGCAGCACGCGCTGATCGAGCGCGTCGTTGCCGGCGTTGCCCGCACTGTGGGCGGGGAGGGGCTTGCCCACGGGCCGCGGCCTCAGCGCAGCTGGCTGATCAGCTGCGCCCGCGAACGCACGCCGAACAGCAGCAGTAAGGTCGAGACATGATTCTTCACCGTGCCTTCGCTCAAATGGGCGAGCTGCGCGATCTCGCGGTTGGCCTTGCCTTCGAGCAGCCATTGCAGCACCTCGAGCTGCCGCGGCGTGAGTTGCTCCAAAGCCTCGGTTCGTTCGGCCGGCGGCGTGGGCGACACCGGCCCCGCTGCCGCCGCCAGCCCGATGGCGGCGCTCTGCACGTCGAGCAGACCGCAGGCGCGGATGAAGCTCACAACCTCGTTGAGGTCGGCCGATTTGGGCAGGAAGGCGACCGCGCCATGGTCCAGCGCACCACGCGACTGCGTCGTGTCTACGGTACCGGAGAGCACGACGATGCGAGCCGAGGGAAAGCGCGTGCGAAACGCGATGAGGCCTTCGAGGCCTTGCGTGTCGGGCAAGGCGAGGTCGAGCAGCACGAGCCCGATCGCGTCCTCCGCAGCCGCATAGAGGGACAGCGCGTTGGCCAGGGTGTCGGCCTCGAAGACCTCGGTGGCCGACGCCGGATCGGTGGCCTGCGACTGCACCAGCGCACGCACGCCCAGGCGAACCAGATCGTGGTCGTCGACGACCAGGATCGCACGCGGTCGTGCCAGCGGTGGAAAGGTGTCGGCGTGCGGGGCCGCAAGGGAAGGCAGGGTCGTTTCGGTTCGCATTTGCGAAACATGTTAACGAAGCACCCGGCACGCGGAAGTGCCGGAAGTCATCTCCGGTAGAACACCCAAATATCGCCTGAGCCGAGAGGAACGTTCACGCCAACCATCTGGTTGCGAATGGTGGTGGCCTATTCAATCGAACGACATCACGGCAGTCGGCCAAAACCCGGCAACCGCAAGGCCTGATCGTCGACGTCAATTCCGAAGCCAAGGCCCAGCAGGTTCAGTTCCAAGCCCTCGTCGCGAGCCACCGTCACACCGACCAGCCCCATCAGCGACATCTGCCACCCCGTGCCGCTAGGCGCATGGTCGATGAACGTGGTCGAGCCCAGATAGTCTTTACCGATCGCTGTGGGTGGCAGGTCCAATCGCAGCGCAGGAACCTGCCGGGCCACCCAGGCCACGAAGGTATTGCTGTTGGGGCCGGGCCAAAGGCGGTAGGACTCGCGCCATGGGTAGGCCGCCACGGCCGATTCGATCTGCTCGATCATGGCTTCTGCCTGGATGCCCCGGTGGTCCGCAAGCAATTGCGGATAGGCGCCATACCAAAGCATGTCCGGCGCGTGCACTTCGTTGGTGACCAAGGCATCTCCGCCGCGGCGGGCCCGCCAGCCGACGATGTGATAGGTGGTGTAAAGCTCCGAGCCGGCGCGCTTCACCGCGATCCAGGGATGGATGCCAAAGGCGCCGCGCCATCGCACGATCCGGGCGCCATAGACCTGCACTACCGCACCGCGCTCGACTGAAGGGTCGGGCGCCTGCCCGGTGCTGTCCTGACTCGCCATGTGCCATGGTGTGTCCAGATCCAAGCTACCGGAAGCCAGAACGCCGATCGGGCCGAGCATCAGCATCGCAAGCAGGCACAAGAACCCCAGTGGCCAACGCGCCCAGCGAGGCACGCGCTTGCGGACCAGAGGAAAAGATGGCGCATCGGGCATGGCGCCAGTATGCCCTCGGAGCGGGTGAACATGGTCAGGCACCCAGGCTGATGAGGATGACCGCTATGCAGCGGAAAGCGGACTATCGCTGCTCAACGCTAGACTTTCGAGTCCGGCCAGAGGTCCGGCCAGAAGCGGCCCTTCAGCACGTGTAAAAACTCAAATACCAAACTTCTTTTCTAGATATGTCATCCACAGTCCCCGGGGCGGCCGGTTACGGCGCGAACGCGTCGGTCCTGGCCTCACAGTACGAGAGCATCACTTTCGCTGACGTCTACCGCGACCTGCTGCACCTGTTTCCTGTTAAGCCCAGCGCAATGCTTGACATAGGAGCAGGCTCGGGTCGCGACGCTGCAGAACTTGCGCGACGCGGCCACCAGGTAGTCGCAGTAGAACCAACAGCCGAGCTTCGTCACGAGGGACAGCAAATCCACAGCGCACTGCCGATCGAATGGATGGACGACCATCTACCAACGCTCAGAGCGCTGCGGCGGACCAATCGGCGGTTCGATGTGGTCCTCCTCACAGCGGTGTGGATGCACCTTGACGAAAACGAACGGGACGCTGCTATGGAAGCCATCGCGGAACTTACTGTCGACGGCGGTGAGATCTTCATGTCGCTCCGACACGGTCCCATCCCGGCGGGGAGAAGGATGTTTGATGTTTCTGCGGAGGACACAGTCCGCTTGGCTGCACGTTACGGCCTACGCTGTAATTGCGAAGTCGAACGCGAGGACATGCTTCGACGGCCGGACGTGAGATGGAGCTTTCTGGCGCTGCGCAAGCAGCCAACTGAGTAGCTTCCGTTTGGGACCGTTCACGACGGCGGCGCAACCGGCTGCAGTCGGCCACAACCAGACGTTCCCGCCCGGGCCTCATATGACCACCAGCAAGACCTTCCCCGCCGATGAAATGATCCGCGGCGAGCACTTTGCAGACATGACGATTGATGTTGGACCGAAGCTGCCGGTGGGTTTGCTGAGTTGCACTCTGGAACGATGTCACGTCAGAGTACATGTGTTCGCGCCGGCGATCCGACACTCGCAGTTGACCGCCTGTGTCATCGAGTGCACCAAGAGGATCACCGACCGTCGCCTGCCGAAGTTCTTCAGCTCCAGCTATCTGCGCTGAAAATTCGTCGGCCGGTTCGACGGCCTCGATTTTGGACGCGACCCAAGCCCCCTATTCAGGAAAGCCTGACGAGTTTGGAGACCTCGTTGATTGCGACTTCACGCAAAGCACTTTGGACCTCTGCCGATTCTTCAGTGTTTGACCTGCCCCCTCCCGGCCGTACCAGCGTAATGGCAGTGAAGTCCGTCAACTTGGAGAATGACGGACATGAGAAAGAGCAGATACACCGAGGAGCAGATCATCGGTTTCATCAAGCAAGCCGAGTC